>Ga0164243_10010004_pt1 | contig 13691 bp, 15 predicted proteins | sample OricompcompostOP_FD_108781 | JGI IMG/M metagenome (GOLD analysis project Ga0164243, IMG submission 108781) | Organic Plus compost microbial communities from Emeryville, California, USA - Original compost - Organic plus compost (OP) | ecosystem: Engineered > Solid waste > Mixed feedstock >... | reverse complement strand
CCGCCGCTTCGAACTTCTCGCGCACGGCGGTGATGAACTCCGACAGCTTCGACGGCTGCATGGCGAGCTGGCGGTCGTCGCCCTGGCCGATCATCGACTCGGCGAAGGCCTGCTCCCATTTCGCCGACAGCGCGATCAGCGGCAGATAGCCGGCGGGCGACGTGTGCTGGGCGCAGAGCTGGCGTGCCAGGCGCTGGCGCACGTGCTCGGCGAGCACCGACGGATTGCGCGAATGGCCGATGCCTTCGGCGATGCCTTCGAGGATCGAGGCGAGATCGCGGATCGACACGCGTTCGGAGAGGAGAATCTGCAGGACGCGCTGGATGCCGGAGACGGTGATGAGCGACGGCACCAGATCCTTGACCAGTTCGCCTTGCTCCTTCGGCAATTCCTTCAGGAGCTTCTGCACCTCGCCGTAGGACAACAGCTCCGACATGTTGGCCTTGAGCAGCTCGGTCAGATGCGTCGACAGCACGGTGGCGGCGTCGACCACCGTGTAGCCCTTCATCGTCGCTTCTTCCTTGAGCGACAGGTCGACCCAGGTCGCCGGCAGGCCGAAGGTCGGTTCGACCGTATGCGTGCCCGGCAGTTTCACCTGCGCGCCGGTCGGGTCCATGACCATGTACTGGCTGGCCCAGACCTTGCCGGCGCCGGCGTCGACTTCCTTGATCTTGATGACGTAGGCGTTGGCATCGAGCTGGACGTTGTCGAGGATGCGCACCGCCGGCATGACGAAGCCCATCTCGGTCGCGAGCGAGCGGCGCAGCGCCTTGATCTGCTCGGTGAGGCGGTCGGTGCCGTCCGGCGAGTTGACCAGCGGCAGCAGCGCGTAGCCGAGCTCGACCTTGAGATCGTCGATCTTGAGCGCGGCGGAAATCGGTTCGTCGGCGGCTTCCGCGGTCTTGGCGGCGCTGTCGGCCTTGCGGGCCTCGGCGGCGGCGGTGAGCTTGGCGCGCTTGTCGGAGATGAAGGCGAGGGCGATGGCGCCGCCGCCGAGCGCCATGAAGGGCACCAGCGGCATGCCGGGGAGCAGCGACATCACGATCATGACGCCGCCCGAGAGGCCGAGCGCTTTCGGATAGCCGGAGAACTGCTTGAGCAGCGCCTTGTCGGCGGCGCCGGAAATGCCGGCCTTGGAGACGAGCAGGCCCGCGGCGATCGACACGACCAGCGCCGGCACCTGGGTGACGAGGCCGTCGCCGACGGTCAGCACGGTGTAGGAGTGGGCGGCGTCGGCGAAAGTGAGGCTCTGCTGGGCGATGCCGATGATCATGCCGCCGATGATGTTGATGAACACGATCAGCAGGCCGGCGATGGCGTCGCCGCGCACGAACTTCGAGGCGCCGTCCATGGCGCCGAAGAAGCCGCCTTCGGCTTCCAGATTCTGACGGCGGCGGCGGGCTTCCTTGTCGTCGATCGCGCCGGTCGACAGTTCGGCGTCGATCGCCATCTGCTTGCCGGGCATGGCGTCGAGGTGGAAGCGCGCTGCGACTTCGGCGATACGGCCCGAGCCCTTGGTGATGACGACGAAGTTCACGATCACCAGGATGGCGAAGACGATGATGCCGATGACGAAATTGCCGCCCATCACGAAGTAGCCGAAGGCTTCGATGACGTGGCCGGCGGCGCCGGTGCCTTCATGACCGTGGGACAGAATGAGTCGGGTCGAGGCGAGGCTCAGCGAGAGCCGCAGCATCGTCGCGATCAGCAGCACGGTCGGGAAGGCGGAGAATTCGAGCGGCGTCTGGATGAACAGCGCCGTCATCAGGATCAGCACCGAGAAGATGATCGAGATCGCCAGGGCGACGTCGAGCAGCAGCGGTGGCAACGGAAGGATCAGGACGACCAGGATCGCCAGCACGCCGACGGCGAGCGCGATGTCGCCGCGCTTTAGGAAGGCGCTGACTTCGCCCAGACTCGGGAGTTTAAAGCCGTTGCCGGCCGTTGCCGGTGCAGCGGTAATGTCGCTCATTGCCTGCCAAAAACCGCCATGCCCCCGGCGGTACGGACGCGAATAATACCAAGGTGATTCAAACCAGTTACGGGCACCGTTGACCGGCGCCAGAGTAAAGAGCCTTATCGGCGCTTGACCCCATCCCCTGGGCAATATTTGCCCACCTTATGGTTAGCGATCGGTTAACGCCTCGGTCGGAAAAGGGGCATGGGGTCTAAATCAGCTCGCGCCCCTTTTCCCGGGCGACGTTGCCGAGAATCTTGGCTGCTCCTGGCGTGCCCCGGGCGAGCGCCTCGACGAAATTCTTGCCGAACTCGAAGGTAGTCTTCGGCGGCAGCGGCGGCTCCTGTGGGTCGACCGTCGCCTCGATCACCACCGGTCCGGGCGTGCCGAGCGCTTCACGCAGCACGTCCGGGCATTGCTTGGCGTCCGCGATGGCAAAGCCGGCGGCGCCGCAAGCCCGCGCGAACGCGGCAAAATCGATCGGCAGCAGCTCGCAGCCGAATTCCGGGTTGCCCAGGAACGAGATCTGCTCCCATTTGATCTGGCCGAGACTGTTGTTCTTGATCACCACCACTTTGACGTCGAGGCCGTATTTCACGCAGGTGGCGAGCTCGCCCATCAGCATCGTGAAGCCGCCGTCGCCGACGAAGGCGATGACCTGCCGGCCGGGAAAGGCGATGGCGCCGGCGATCGCATAAGGCAGACCGCAGGCCATGCTCGCGAGCGTGCCGGAGACGGCGAATTTCATGTCGTCGCGGATATCGATGTAGCGCGCGCACCAGGAGGTGTTGGTGCCCGAGTCCGCCGCGATCAGCGCATCGGGCGGGACGAGCTTGTTGAGCGCATGGCCGACGACCTGCGGCTTCATCGGGCTGTCGTCGCGGTCCGCCAGTTCGCCAAGAAGCTTGCGCCACGCGTCGATGTCCTTCCGCGCGCTGTCGAGGAAGCTGCGGTCGTCGTTCTGCGTGAGCTTGGGCAGCAACGCGGCGAGCGCCTGTTTGGCGCCCCCGACCAATCCGCATTCCACCGGATAGCGCAAGCCGATCCGCTGCGGCGCGATATCGATCTGCACCGCGCGGGCCTGACCGGGCTTGGGATAGAACTCGATGTAGGGGAAGCTGCTGCCGACGATCAGAAGCGTATCGCAGCCTTCGAGCGCATTCTGTGACGGCACGGTGCCGAGCAGGCCGACGCCGCCGGTCGAGTAGGGGCTGAGATCCGAGACGGCGCCTTTGCCGAGCAGCGCTTTGGCGATCGGCGCATTCAACCGGGCCGCCACCGCTTCGAGTTCTTCGGCCGCGCCGATGGCGCCGCGCCCGGCTAGAATGCAGACACGCTTGCCGGCGTTGAGAATGCGGGCGGCTTCGTCCAGTTGCGCCGCGTCGGGTTGCGGCGCGGACTGCGTACGGATTTGCGAGACGTGATGCGCGACGTTGCGCGGCGACCGTGTGTCGTCGCCGACGGGGAACGATTGTACGTCTGTCGGCATCGTGATGTGCGCGACGCCATGCATCGAAAGCGCCGTACGGCATGCGAGTTCGGTGACGTTCTCGACATGCGCCGGTCCCATCACGCGCGTGTTGTAGACGCAAACATCCATGAACAGCTTGTCGAGTTCGACGTCCTGCTGCGTAAACGTATGGACGAGGTCGTGATACTGCAGGCCGGTGATGGCAAGCACCGGCGCGCCGTCGAGCTTGGCGTCATAGAGACCGTTGAGCAGATGGATGCCACCGGGTCCCGAGGTCGCGAGGCATACGCCGAGCTTGCCGGTCCACTTGGCATAGCCGCAGGCCATGAAGGCCGCCGACTCTTCGTGCCGAACTTGAATGAAACGGATGTCCTGCTGCCGCTTGCGCAGGGCTTCCATGATGCCATTGATGCCGTCGCCAGGCAGACCGAACACAGTGTCCACGCCCCACGCGACGAGGCCATCAACCAGCACATCGGCTGCCGTCTTAGCCATGGAACCTCTCCGTGCCCGAGTGCTGTCGCCCGTTGCGCCAACGGATCGTACCGCGCACTTGTTCCTTGTCTCAGATCGGCGTTGACGACGTCGAATGGTCCTCTCCCCTTGGTAGGGGAGAGGACCGGCGGCTCCGTAACGGCGCCGCATGGCCGGGTGGGGGATCAGCCCGGCAACAGCACGGTGTCGATGACGTGAATGACGCCGTTCGACTGCATGACGTTGCTGATGGTCACTTGCGCCTTATCGCCCTTGGCATCGATGACCCAGAGCTTGCCGTCCTTCTCCTGGAAGGTGAGGTCGGCGCCTTCGACTGTCTTGAGCATCGCCTTGCCGTTGCCGGCCTTGACCTTGTCCATCAGGTCCTTGGCCGTCAGACGGCCCGGTACGACGTGATAGGTCAGCACGTTCGTCAGCGTCTTCTTGTTCTCCGGCTTGAGCAGGGTATCGACCGTGCCGGCGGGCAGCTTCTTGAAGGCGTCGTTCGTCGGCGCGAAGACCGTGAAGGGTCCCGGGCCTTGCAGCGTATCGACAAGGCCGGCCGCCTTCACCGCGGCGACCAAAGTCGTGTGGTCTTTCGAATTGACGGCGTTCTGCACGATGTTCTTCGACGGATACATCGGTGCGCCACCGACCGTCACGGTCTTTTCCTTGTCGCTCATCTGCGCAGCCGCGGGCGTCATGCCGTTGATGGCGAGCGTTGCTGCCAGCGCAGCGGCGCCGGCCAGCATGAGGGTGGTAACGCGTTTCATGTCTTCTCTCCGTTGACTGTTCAACGTCCCCTGTGGAGACGTGAGCAGCTACGGAGGTCGGGGCGCGGCGGATGCAGCGCCGAGGCTTCACAGATTTGTGAGCTTGCCCGAGGCGATGACGGGACCCGTCGGCCGGCCGGTCGGCGAGCCGCCGTCGGGCTCCAGCGACACCGCGAGGACAGCATCGCGGGTCGCGTGTGGCAGAAGCGCGGCCGGGATGGTCAAGGTCACGCTGCGATCGGCGCGGAGGATGCCGAGCGGACGCGGTTTGCCGTCGGCCGGGATCAACCAGAGTTCGGGCACACGCGTCGCGTCGGCGCTGAAGGCCGCCGGCGACACGGCGATGGTGGCACGCTGTGTATCGACCGTCGCGACGAAGTGGTGATGCCCGCCGCCGTCGATGCTTGCCATCAGGGGCGCCGGCGTCGACAGCGTCCCGAGATAAACAATGACGCCGAGACAGGCGAGAACGAGCGCGCTGCTGGCCAGGGCGACGCCGCGCCAGAAGGCGAGGTTCTCCCAGACGCGCGCGCGCGGCTGCGGGGCAGGCAGAGCACTTTCGATCGCGCTCCAGACGTGCGGACTCGGCACGACTTCGTCGATCTCGGCGGCCCATGGGGCGAGCCGTTCTTCCCAGTCAGCGACCATGCGCGCGAAAGCCGCCTCGCGCTCCCGGCGCGCTGTGGCCGCGGCACGTTCCGGCCCGCTCAGCAAGCCGAGAGCAAGCTCCGCCGCCAGGATCTCGTCATCGGGCAGGCCGCTATGGTCGATTGCGTCGCTCATCGCTCCAGACAGTCTTTCAGCTTCATCATCGCGCGGCGGATCCAGCTCTTCATGGTACCGAGCGGGACGCGCATGCGCGTGGCTAATTCGTCGTAAGTGTTGCCGTCGAAGAAGGCGGCGCGCAGCGCCTTGTTCTCGTGCTCGGCGAGTTCACCGAGACAGCCGTGCAAACGTGCGTCGCGTTGCGCGCCTTCCAGCATTGTGTCCGCGCGCGGCGTTTCGTCCGCGACATCGCCGGCGGTTTCGATCGGCGCCATGGCGCGGCTTTGCCGCGACGCGCGCAGCCGGTCGATCGCCCGGTTGCGGGCGATCGCGATCAGCCACGTCATCGGACTGGCGCGGGCGGCATCGAAGTCGCCCGCCTTGCGCCATACGGTGAGATAGACCTCCTGCAACACGTCTTCGGCCTCGCTGCGTTCCCCCAAGATACGCAGGCACACGCCAAAAAGCTTCGCGGAGGTGAGCCGATAGACCATCTGCAACGCCGTCCGGTCGCCGCCGGGTATGCGCGCGAGCGCGGCGACGATCAGCGCCCGGTTGGCCTCGAGATCCATCGGCGTCGATGCCTTACTGCCGTTTCCAGATTTCGGAGCCCATCTTGTCACCGCCCGCGTAAGTCCAGACGCCGGCCCAGTTGCCGCCGTCGGCGCCGTAGAGCGCCAAGCCGGTGTCGGCATCGGATTTGTAGGATACGGCGATGAAGTCCTTGTTGCCGATGCCGGTACCGATATAGCGCGTGCCGCCGACAACCCAGATGACTTTATAGGTCTCGCCGGTCTTGCTGATCGTTACGGTACCTTTGTACGCGGAACCGTTGCCGGGATTGGTGCCTTCAACGTTATAGGTACCCACCGGATCGGCAGCGAAGCACGTCGCGGCACTGCACAGGAGTGCAGCGGCGATAGTGACGACATAGCGCATTGATGACGTCCCCCCTTGAGCGGCGTCTAACGCCGCGGGGGAAGATTAAGCCGAGCGTGATGTGCCGACAATGTCGTCGGCCGTATCGTCGTCAGCCTCGCAGGCAAGCATGTGCATCTCATTGCAACTGGCACAGCGCAATCGCGTGCGGCTCCGCGCCAGCTTGGTCAAGGCGGCGCTCTCGGTGACGAGCACGAAGCTGCCATTGATCGGGCACCGATAACGGACGGCACCGTGTGCGCGCCAAGTGGCGCTTACCGGCTGCAGCGGACGGCCCGCGTCGGCGAGGGCGGACGGATGGATCGTGGTCCAGCTTTGTGTCGACATGAGTGTTCCCGTTCGGCCCCGGCCTGTTCGGCACTGCAACATAAATGCCTCGGAGCCGGAGCCGTTCCTTGTGCAACGCAGCTCTGCATCAGGCGGCAAGATCGGGGAACTGGTGGACGCCGTCCGTCCCCAAGGGGATCGGAACCACCGAGATCACGAGATCAAGCGTCAAGGGACCGTAGAGGTGCGGAAACAGCGCGCCACCGCGCGACGGCTCCCATTTTAGCGCCGGACCGAGGCGATCGGCTTCAACGGCGACCAGCAGCAAATCCGGTTGGCCAGCGAAGTGTTTGGCCGCCGTCTCTGCGACTTGGGCGGCAGTCGAGAAATGAATGAAGCCGTCGCGCGAATCGACTTCCGACCCTGTGAAAACACCAGACCGCTCGGCGGTGCGCCACAACCCTGCGGGGATGATCTTATAAATCGCCGACATGTCGTCCTTTCCTAAGCCTTTATAATTTCGGCTCAATTTTATTTGTACACAAATCAATATTGCAACGCAGCATTTTTTGACTCATATAACTGCCACTTAGAGGAGCATGGTTATGTCTGATACCGAACAGTACCTGATCGACGCAGCGGATCGCTGCGTTCGGCTGGCGCGTGTCAGTCGTGAGCTTGCCGCCAGTCTCGAGAATATGAGTAACGATCTGATGGCCAAGGCGGTCGAACTCGACACCGCCAGGGACAGGAAGACGAAGATGAGTGGCGGCCGTAGCTGACGCGACATTGCGTGAACCTTTGGAAGAGAAAGCCCGGTCATTTGCCGGGCTTTATCTTTTTCACGTCAGGCCGTCGCTGCGCCGGGGATCGGATCCGGGCCGAAGCGATTGGCCCCGATCGTGCCGCGCAGGAAGCCGAGCTGCACGATACCCCAGATCGACACCGCCAGACTGGCGAGATTGAAGATCATCGGCGCGTCCATGTTGGTGGCGGCTGTGCTGAGAATGCCGGGCGCCACATAGAACAGCAGCAGCCACCATCCGCTCTTGTCACAGTCGTGCAGTCGTTTGATGCCGACGGCGATGCCGGAGACGATGGCCGCGATGTAAATGATGCCGATCATGATGATGCCAATCATCCCCGGCAACGCGAAGATCAGGCCGACGGCGATCAGCATCACGCCGCAATAGATTGCGAAGGCGATCCAGTATTTGGCGCGATTGATGCGGCCGTCGAACGTGAACAGCAGTGACGCGAGATCGATGGTGTTCATCACGAGCCCCGGGCCGTTGATGCGCCGGAAGGCTAATCCTCGCGCGCGTGGGCGCGCAAGGCGGCTCATCGACGTCGCGACGGAGGGTAAGTGAGGAAGGTCAGATCGTCGGATCGCTGACCGGGCTGCACATGGTGTCGACCGCATTGGGGCGGCCGACCACCAGGGGGCGGCGCCAATAGCGCAGATCGGTGGTGCCGTCGGGACCTTGCCCGGCTTCGAAGCGGTACATCGGCGTCCAGGTGTCGCCTTGCAGCTGACGCGCAACGCCGCCGGCCGCCTGCACGAGTGCGACGCCGCCGCCGACGTCCCAGATGTTGGGCGAGGCAAACCGTGCGGCCTGCAACAGCCCGGCGGCGACCAGCGCGCATTCCAGCGCGGCGGAGCCGGTTTTGCGCGTCTCCCACGATGCATCCTTCGCGGTGAGCTCCGGCACGCCGGCGAGCTTGCGCCGCACATCGGGATTGACCTTCGGCGTCACGTCGGCGCCGTCGAAACGCAGCTTGTTGCCGGCGGCCGCGTGATAGACGCCGGCGCGCAGCGCGTGGCTGACCGAGCACCACAAGGCGCCGACCACCGGCCGGCCTTTGTGCAGGACGCCGATCGAGGCGGAGAACAGCGGCAGGCCGTTGACGAAGTTGGTGGTGCCGTCGATCGGATCGACCACCCAGACGAAATCGTGGCCGTTCCGCTGCGCCTCGAATTCCTCTCCGATGATGTCGTGCTCGGGGAATTCGTCGGCCAGCCGCTTGCGGATCATCGTCTCGACGCGGCTGTCGACCTCCGACACTGGATCGCGCCAGAGCGCATCGTCGGTCGCGGCGGTTTTGTAGCGTACGGCGAGAAGGCCGCCGAGCGCAGCCTTGATCTCGTTGCCGGCGATGTCGGCGAGCTCGACCGCGAGCTGTTCGATGTCGCGCAGGTCGACCGTGCCGGCCGCTTTTGCCGTGACGATGTCGATCATGCGCTCTTGGCCTTTGCCTCCGCAACCTGCTGCGCGGGATGCTTGACCGGGATGAGCACGTTAACCTGCTCCTCCTCGCATGTGATCTCGGCAACCAGCTTCTTGCCTTCGTTGTCGAAGCCGCGGTCGTCGATGCGATTGGGCGCATCCGCCCAGATGAGCTCGATCTTCTCGCCCTTGCGCATGGTCACCGGCGGACGGGACTCCAGCGGCGCTTCGAGCCATTCGATGAGCTCCTTGCGGCGATCGACATCGAAGAAGATGACATCGAGCTTGCCGTCACCGACGTCGGCCTTTTCCGCGAACGGCAGGCCAGGCCCGGTGAAGGGAATGTTCATGACCTCGACGCCGAGAAATTCGCCCCGTACCGAGCGGCCGTCGACGATGACCTCGATGTCGATCGGCTTGGCGTCCTTTAAGGTCTTTTGCAGCAGGGCGCGGCCCTTGCGCAGGTTGTTTGCGCCTTCGGGCTTTTTGCCCTTGGCGGCGGTCAGCAGCAACTCGGGGAAGGCGCCGACGCCGAATGCTTCCAGAAAGCGCGTGGTGCCCCAGGGTGCTTTGACGGAGCCGATGTCGACCGGCGCGGTGCGCTCCGGCTTCCATGTTTCCACCAGCTCCTGCGGCGTGCCGGCGATGCCCAGCGAGCGCGCGGCATTGTTGGCTGTGCCGAGCGGCAGCAGCGCCACCGGCACGGAACGGTCGGCAAGGGCCGTGAGAACGCGACCAATGGTCCCGTCGCCGCCGGCCGCGATGACGAAGTCGACGGATTTCTTCAGCGCCTCTTTGAGGTTCTCTTGGAAATCGTCGTCTTTGGTGGAGATGTACCGGGCTTCGATATCGCCCAGCTTCAGCGCGCCAAGGATCGCATCCTTGTCGTGCCCTTTGGTGCCTGCAGTGGGATTGTGACAGAGGATCGCCCGCATGCGCCGTTAACTGCGGGCGCCCCTGCCGGTTCCATACGTTGTTTACGCCGCGCCGCGCAGCTCGCCGCCATTCGGCGGCGGGATCGGCACACCGTCATGCGAATATTCGTTAAGCTTGTTGCGCAGCGTCCGGATCGAGATGCCCAAGATGTTGGCAGCGTGCGTGCGGTTGCCGAGGCAATGCCGAAGCGTCTCGAGGATGAGATCGCGCTCGACTTCGGCGACGGTGCGGCCGACGAGGTTGCGGGTGATCTGCTCGGCCGCCATCGCCGCTTGCGCGGCGAGATCGTTGCCGCGTACGGCATCGAGGCGCGCGCCGTCGGGCGAGAGAATGGCGTCGACGCCGATCTCGGCCTCGGTCGACAGCAGCACCGCGCGGTGCAGCGTGTTCTCCAGCTCGCGCACGTTGCCGGGCCAACGGTTGACCGTGAGCGCGTGCCGCGCTTCCGCCGAGAGCGAACGCACCGGCATGCCGTTCGCCTGGGCGTACTTCTTGATGAAGTACTGCGCGAGCTCAATGATGTCGGATGGGCGCTCGCGCAACGGCGGCAGCTTGAGATTGACGACGTTGAGGCGGAACAGCAGGTCTTCGCGGAAGGTGCCTGCATGCACGGCCTCGGCGAGATTGCGGTTCGACGTCGCGAGGATGCGGATGTCGACTGGCACCGGGCGGGCGCCGCCGACGCGGTCGATCACGCGCTCCTGGATGGCGCGCAGGAGCTTGGCCTGCAGACGCACGTCCATCTCGGAGATTTCGTCGAGCAGCAGCGTGCCGCCATTGGCTTCCTCGAACTTGCCGATGCGGCGGGCGAGCGCGCCGGTGAAGGCGCCTTTCTCGTGGCCGAACAATTCGGACTCGAGCAGGTTCTCGGGAATCGCCGCGCAGTTGACGCTGATGAACGGCTTCTTCGCGCGGTTCGAGCGGCTGTGCACGAAGCGCGCCAGCACTTCCTTGCCGGTGCCGCTTTCGCCGGTGATCAGCACCGAGGCGTCAGAGGCTGCGATCTGCTGCGCCAGCTTGACCACCTTCGCCATCGATTCATCGCGATAGATCATGTCGCGCGAGTCGTCGGCGACGGCCGACAGAACGGCGGCGATCAGATCGGGATCCGGCGGCAGCGGGATGTATTCTTTGGCGCCGGCATGAATGGCGCGCACCGCCGCGCGTGCGTCATTGGTGACGCCGCAGGCGACGATCGGCACATGAATGCGCTCGGCGTCGAGCCGTTCGACGAGATCGCGGATGTCGAGCGCGACGTCCACCATCAAGAGATCGGCGCCGCGGCCGGAGCGCAGCACCGCCAGCGCCTGCTCGTTGGCATCGGCGTGCGTGACGCTCGCACCTTTCTCCATCGCGATTTTGCTGGCGATGGTGAGCTGGCCGCCGAGGGTCCCAATGATCAGGAGGCGCATAGTCGTTATCCCTAACTAGAGAAGCGGATAGAGAGCAGCTAACGGCGAGTAGTCAGAGCACACAGTCACTACTCGCTACTCTCCACTCACTGTTCGCTTCTTCTCTTCTTTATCGATCCGCCTTGATGATTTCCGTCATGGTGACGCCGAGCTTTTCCTCGACCAACACCACTTCACCACGCGCAACCAGACGGTTGTTCACATAGATGTCGATGGCTTCGCCGACCTTGCGGTCGAGCTCGAGCACCGTGCCCGGCCCGAGACGCAGGAGATCGCCGATTTCCATGCGCGAACGGCCGAGCACGGCCGACACCTGCACCGGGACGTCGAACACCGCCTCGAGATCGGCGGCGCCGCGCGTCAGCGAATCCGGATCGTCGGAGGGCGCCAGCGTGGTCTGCTCCACCGTCTCCATCTCGTTGCCTTCGAGATTGGGCAGCGGGACCTTGGTTTCATCACTCATTGCATGCCTCTCCGGAAATCCTGTTATTCGACGACGCGGGCGGCGACATAGCGCGCGACCGCTTCATTGATGGTGTTGAGCGTTGCTTCGCGGTCGCGGTTGATGCCGCCTTCCGACCATTCGATACGGCAGTCGCCGGCGGCGAGCTCCGCGTCGGCCAGAATCAACAGGCGGCCTTCGAAGCCGCGGCTCGCGGCGATCTCTTCCAGCTTCTCCTTCGCCATCTCGTGGATGTCGGCGCTCACGCGCACGACGATGTGCGGCGTGGTCACGATCTGGCGGAAGCAATCGGTGGCGAGCGCGGAAATCTCGGCGAACGGCTCGCGCGCGATCAGTTCCGGCGCCAGCTTGCTCGCGACCGCGACGGCGACATCCACGGCCTCGGTCTCGAGCCGCGCTTCGATGCCGGCGAGCGCGCGATTGAGCCGGTCCAGCCCGTCGGCAATGACCGCGAGCGCGCCGGCGACACGCTGCGTCGCCTCGCCCTGCGCCTTGACTTCGCCGGCGGCAAAGCCCTTGCGATAGGCCTGCGATTCCGCGTCGGCGCGGCGCCGTTCGGCTTCGACCACGGTAATGGTCGGCTTCGCGCCGGTGGCGAAGTCCTCGTCGAACAGGAATTTGGCAGTCGCTTTCGTCATTCTCTTCCTTTGCGCTCGGTCTTTTCCGGTTAGCGGTGACGCCTTTTCGGGACCTTGCGCTTAGTAGATCAGTTCTTCGTCGCCGCCGTTCTTGGCGATCAGGATTTCGCCCTTCGCCGCCAGATCCTTGGCGACGTTCACCAGCAGGCTCTGCGCCTCGTCGACGTCGCGCAGGCGCACGGCGCCCATGGCGCCCATGTCGTCGACCAGCATCTTGGCCGCGCGCGACGACATGTTCTTGAAGAAGAACTCGCGTACCGTCTCGTTCGCGCCCTTGAGCGCGACGGCGAGCTTGTCCTTGTCGATGTTGCGCATCAGCGTCTGCATCGAGCCGTTGTCGAGCTTGGTCAGATCGTCGAAGGTGAACATCAGCGCCTTGATGCGCTCGGCCGCGTCGCGGTTGTCTTCTTCGAGTTGAGTCAGGAAGCGCGTTTCGGTCTGACGGTCGAAGTTGTTGAAGATTTCCGCCATCACCTCGTGCGCGTCGCGCCGCCGCGTCTGCGACAGGTTCGACATGAATTCGGTGCGCAAGGTCTGCTCGACGCGCTCGATCACTTCCTTCTGCACCGCTTCCATCTTGAGCATGCGGTTGACGACGTCGAGCGCGAGCTCCTCGGGCAGGATCGCGAGCACGCGGGCCGCATGCTCGGGGCGCAGCTTGGACAGCACGACCGCGATGGTCTGCGGGTATTCGTTCTTGAGATAGTTCGCCAGCACCTCTTCCTGAACGTTGGCGAGCTTTTCCCACATGTTGCGGCCCGCGGGCCCGCGTATCTCGTCCATGATGCCGTGCACGCGGTCTGCCGGCAGATATTGCTGCAACAGGCGCTCGGTGGCGTCGTAGTTGCCGAGCAGCGCGCCGGAGGCGGACATGCGGCCGACGAACTCGAGCAGCAGTTGCTCGACCGAATCGGCATCGATGACGCCGAGCGTCGACATGACGATGGATATCTGGCGCAACTCGTCGTCGTCGAGCATGCCGAAGATCTTGCCGCCGTGGTCGCCCAAGGCGAGCATCAGGATCGCGGCGCGTTCCGGTCCGGTGAGCTTGCGGCGGCTGTGCGACGGCTGCCGGCTTGCGAGGTCGGCCATCAACTGGCCGATGTCGTCGCGGGTGCTGGCGTCGGCTTTTTGTTCGGCGAGGGCGGTCGACATGGCTTAGGCGGCCTCCTCATGGAGCCAGTTTCGGATGATCGAGACGGCTTCGTGCGGATTCTTCTCGGCGATCTCGCCGACCTTCTGCACCGACTGCGCGTGCACCTGTCCTTGCACCTTGGCGATGTCGATCATCGCGGAGGTGCGGTTCGAGATGGCGACCTGCTCCTCGGCGCCGACGATGGCGACGCTCGGGCCGCCGTTGTTGGTGAT
>Ga0164243_10010003_pt1 | contig 13692 bp, 9 predicted proteins | sample OricompcompostOP_FD_108781 | JGI IMG/M metagenome (GOLD analysis project Ga0164243, IMG submission 108781) | Organic Plus compost microbial communities from Emeryville, California, USA - Original compost - Organic plus compost (OP) | ecosystem: Engineered > Solid waste > Mixed feedstock >... | reverse complement strand
CTGTTCGGCCGGTTCATCCCGATCGTGTTCGTGCTGGCGCTCGCCGGCTCACTCGCGGCGCAAGACAAGGTGCCGGCGACGGCCGGGACCCTTCCGACGCACAAGCCGCAGTTCGTCGGCCTCCTCATCGGTGTGACGGTCATCGTGACCGCGCTCACCTTCTTCCCCGTTCTCACGCTGGGTCCCCTGGCGGAAGGGCTGCAGTAGACCATGACAACAACCACGACCCCTGTTCGTCCCGAGCGCGAAGCGGAGAAACGCTCCGACGCGCAGACCGTTCGCATCGTCAGCGCCCGGCAGCTCGTGCAGGCACTGCCCGGAGCGTTCACCAAGCTCAATCCCGCCCAGATGTGGCGCAACCCGGTGATGTTCGTCGTCGAGATCGGCGCCGCGCTCACCACGGTGCTGGCGATCGCCGAGCCGTTCCTCGGCGGGCCGGATGCCTCGGGCGGCTCTCCGACGCCCGGCGCGTTCACCTGGGGCATCGCCATCTGGCTCTGGCTCACCGTGCTGTTCGCGAACCTCGCGGAGTCGGTCGCGGAAGGCCGCGGCAAGGCTCAGGCGGACAGTCTGCGCGCCACGCGCGGCAGCACCACGGCCAACCGGGTCCTGCATTACGACGGCGACCGCGATCCGGCCGCGATGGATGCAGAGATCGTGCAGCGGTCATCCGCCGAGCTCCAGCTGGGCGATGTGGTCGTCGTCTCCGCCGGTGATCTGATCCCCGGCGACGGGGACATCGTGTGGGGCATCGCCTCGGTGGACGAGTCGGCGATCACAGGGGAGTCGGCGCCCGTCGTCCGCGAGTCCGGGGGTGACCGGAGCGCCGTCACCGGCGGAACGCGCGTGCTCTCCGACCGCATCGTCGTCCGCATCACGAGCAAGCCCGGCGAGACCTTCGTCGACCGGATGATCGCGCTGGTGGAGGGCGCAGCCCGCCAGAAGACGCCGAACGAGATCGCTCTCAACATCCTGCTCGCGAGCCTCTCGATCGTCTTCGTCATCGTGACGCTGACGCTCAACCCGATCGCGTCGTATGCGGCGGAACCCGTAAGCCTCACCGTGCTCGTGGCCCTGCTCGTCTGCCTGATCCCGACGACCATCGGGGCCCTCCTCTCCGCGATCGGCATCGCCGGTATGGATCGGCTCGTGCAGCGCAACGTGCTCGCCATGTCCGGACGCGCCGTCGAGGCGGCCGGCGACGTCACGACGCTGCTGCTCGACAAGACGGGCACGATCACCTACGGCAACCGTCAGGCCGCGGAGTTCGTGCCGCTGGACGGCGTCCCCGCCGAACGGCTGATCGAGGCGGCCGCGCTCTCGTCCCTCGCCGACCCCACGCCAGAAGGCAAGTCGATCGTCGACCTGGCCCGTGCGAAGGGCGTGGACCCGGGGCAGAACCCCGATGGCACGATCGTCCCCTTCACGGCTCAGACCCGCATGAGCGGACTCGACCTCCCAGACGGCACCCGCATCCGAAAGGGCGCCGGCTCTGCCGTGATCGCATGGGTGGAGTCGGAGCGCCGCGCGCCCAGCACCGTTCTCGCCGAGCTCGAGGAGAAGGTCGAGTCGATCTCGGAGCGAGGAGGCACACCGCTCGCTGTCGCCGTCATGTCGCCGACCGGCGACGCGACGGTGCTCGGAGTCGTGCATCTGAAGGACGTCGTCAAGCGGGGGATCGCCGAGCGCTTCGCCGAGATGCGCGCCATGGGCATCCGCACGGTGATGATCACGGGCGACAACCCGCTCACCGCGAAGGCCATCGCGGCAGAGGCCGGCGTCGACGATTTCCTGGCCGAGGCCACCCCCGAGGACAAACTGACCCTCATCCGCCGAGAGCAGGAGGGAGGCAACCTCGTGGCCATGACCGGTGACGGCACGAACGACGCCCCGGCGCTCGCGCAGGCGGATGTCGGCGTCGCGATGAACACGGGCACGTCGGCGGCGAAGGAGGCCGGCAACATGGTCGACCTCGACTCCGACCCGACGAAGCTCATCGACATCGTGGCGATCGGCAAGCAGCTGCTGATCACCCGGGGCGCCCTGACGACGTTCTCCATCGCCAACGACATCGCCAAGTACTTCGCGATCATCCCGGCGATGTTCGCCGGCGTGTTCCCTGGCCTGGGCGTGCTCAACGTCATGGGGCTGCACTCGCCCGCATCGGCCGTGCTCTCGGCGATCATCTTCAACGCGCTCGTGATCATCGTGCTCATCCCGCTCGCTCTCCGCGGCGTGAGGTACCGGCCGATGAGCGCGTCGAAGATCCTGAACCGCAACCTGCTCGTGTACGGGCTCGGCGGGATCGTCGCCCCCTTCATCGGGATCAAGCTCATCGACCTGCTGGTCATGCTGATCCCCGGTTTCTGAGACGCAAGAGGAGAAGACATGTCTCATGCACGCACAGCGATCCGCACCTATGGGGTCGCGCTGAGAGCCGTCCTGCTGACGACGGTCCTGCTCGGGGTCGTGTACACCACGGTGGTCACGGTCGTCGGCCAGCTGGTCCTGCCCTGGCAGGCGAACGGCTCGCCGTTGACGGTCGACGGCAGGGCCGTCGGGTCGGCGCTCATCGGGCAGTCGTTCGCCGATGAGAACGGCGATCCGTTGCCGGAGTGGTTCCAGTCGCGCCCCTCGGCTGCCGGCTACGACGGAGGTGCCTCCACCGGCAGCAACCACGGCCCGGAGAACGAGGACCTGATCGACGCGATCACCGACCGTCGAGCCCGGATCGCCGGGTTCGACGGGGTGTCGCCCGACGAGATCCCGGCGGACGCGCTCACCGCCTCGGGCTCTGGCCTCGACCCCCACATCAGCCCCCCCTACGCTCTTCTGCAGGCGCCCCGCGTGGCCGAGGCGCGTGGACTGCCGGTGGATGTCGTGCGCGCGCTCGTCGAGTCCCACATCCAGCAGCGGGACCTGGGTTACCTGGGAGAGCAGACGGTGAACGTCCTCCAGTTGAACATCGACCTGCAGAAGTTGGAAGATTAGCCGATGACCAAGGGGCGGCTGCGGGTGCTGCTCGGCGCCGCCCCCGGCGTCGGCAAGACGTACGCGATGCTCGAAGAGGGCAGGCGGCTCCTCGGTGAGGGCAAGGACGTCGTCGTGGCGGTCGTCGAGACCCACGGGCGTGCCGGCACATCAGCCATGCTGGAAGGTTTGCCGGTGATCCCGCGGCAGGTCGTCTCCCACCGGGGAGTCGAGCTCACCGAGATGGATCTGGATGCCGTGCTCGAGCGGCATCCGGATGTCGCCCTCGTCGACGAACTGGCGCACACGAACGCGCCGGGTACGCGCAACGAGAAGCGGTGGCAGGATGTGCGGGCGCTGCTCGACGCCGGGATCCATGTCATGTCGACCGTGAACATCCAGCACATCGAGTCGCTCAACGACGTGGTGCAGCAGATCACGGGAGTCCCTCAGCGCGAGACGATCCCCGACGAGGTGTTGCGGGCGGCGGACCAGATCGAGGTGGTCGACCTCGCGCCCCAGGCCCTGCGGGATCGGCTTGCGGGCGGGCAGGTGTACCCGGCCGAGCGCATCGACGCCGCCCTCTCCAACTACTTCCGGCTCGGAAACCTGACCGCGCTCCGGGAGCTCGCCCTGCTCTGGCTGGCGGGCGAGGTCGACACGGCCCTGAAGAACTACCGGAGCGAGCACGGCATCGACAGCAAGTGGGAGGCACGCGAGAGAGTGGTGGTCGCGCTCACGGGCGGGAAGGAGGGGGAGACGCTCCTGCGTCGCGGGGCGAGGATCGCCGCTCGGTCGGCGGGTGGCGAGCTGATCGCGGTTCACGTGACCAGCCAGACCGGTCTCCGCGAGGCGAACCCGGGCGCGCTCGCAGAACAGCGTGAGCTCGTCGAGACCCTTGGCGGCACGTTCCATCAGGTCGTGGGCGACGACATCCCGCGGGCTCTCGTCGAGTTCGCCCGTGCGGTCAACGCGACCCAGCTCGTGATCGGCGTCAGCCGCCGGAGCCGGCTGTCCGCAGCCCTCACCGGACCGGGGATCGGGGCGACCGTCATCCGGGAGTCGGGCGACATCGACGTGCACATCGTCAGTCACGCTGCCGCCGGCGGCCGTTTCGCGCTTCCACGGCTCGGCGGCGCGCTGAGCATGAGGCGCCGCGTCGCGGGGTCCATCGTCGCACTCCTCGGCGGACCCCTGCTCACCTGGGTGCTGTACGTCCTCCGCAACGAGGAGTCCATCACGGGCGATGTGCTGAGCTTCCAGCTGCTCGTCATCCTCGTCGCCGTGATCGGCGGCATCTGGCCCGCTCTGTTCGCCGCCGTGCTGTCGGGGCTCACCCTCGACTTCCTCTTCATCGATCCGACGTTCACCATCTCGATCGACAAGGTGCCGCACCTCTTCGCACTCGCGCTCTACGTGGCGAACGCGCTCGTCGTCAGCTACGTCGTGGATCAGGCGGCCCGGCGGAGCCGCGCGGCCCAGCGCGCGGCGGCCGAGTCGGAGCTCCTCGCGACGGTGGCGGGCAGTGTCCTCCGAGGAGAGGGAGCACTACAGGCTCTGGTGAGCCGGACCAGAGAGGCGTTCGGGCTCAGCGGTGTCCGCCTGATGAGCGGAGACCGTGTGCTTGCCCGCGATGGAGAGCCGACGGCGGACGAGCGGTTCACCACCGTGCGGGTCGGCGACCGGGCGACGCTGGAGCTCCACGGCCAGGACCTCGAGGCATCCGGAAGACGCCTCCTCTCTGTCATCATCGCCCAGATCGAGGCCGCGCTCGCGCACAGCGACCTCGCCGAGACGGCGAAGGAGATCGGCCCGCTGGCTGAGACGGACCGCGTCCGGAGCGCGCTGCTCTCAGCCATCAGCCATGACCTCCGCCGCCCGCTCACCGCGGCGACCGCAGCCGTCAGCGGGCTGCGTTCGCGGGAGGTGACTTGGTCGGACGCCGATCGGGAGGAGCTGCTCGCGACCGCCGACGAGAGCCTGCAGACCCTGTCGTCGCTCGTGACGGATCTGCTGGATGTCAGTCGCCTGCAGGCGGGCGTGCTCGGCGTGTTCCTCGCCCCGGTCGACGTGGAGGACGTCATCCTGCCCGCCCTCGACGAGCTCGGGCTCGGTCCCGGCGAGGTCGACCTCGATCTGTCCCCTGACCTCGAGCCGGCGCTCGCCGACGCGGGCCTGCTGCAGAGGGTGGTCGTGAACCTCCTCGCCAACGCCATCCGATTCTCCCCGGACGGGCAGAAGGTGCGGATCTCCACCAGCCAGTTCGCCGACACCGTCGAGATCCGCATCACCGACCACGGTCCCGGCATCGCACCGGAGCGGAGAGACGAGATCTTCGTCCCGTTCCAGCGCCTGGGCGACACCGACAACCTCACGGGCCTCGGGCTCGGCCTCGCTCTGTCGAAGGGGTTCACAGACGGGATGGGCGGCACCCTGGAACCAGAAGACACCCCGGGAGGCGGCCTCACGATGGTCGTGTCACTCCCGGTGGCGAAGCAACAGACGGAGAAGAACGCACGATGAAGATACTGATCGCCGACGACGACCCGCAGATCCTCAGAGCGCTCAGGGTCACGCTGGGAGCGAGGGGCTATGACATCGTCACCGCTCACGACGGCGAGGGCGCGCTGAGCGCGGCGATCGAGCACCATCCTGAGCTCTTCCTGCTCGACCTCGGGATGCCGGGCCTCAACGGCATCGAGGTCATCGAGGGTCTCAGGGGATGGACGTCGGCGCCGATCCTCGTCGTCTCGGGCCGGACGGGCGCCGTGGACAAGGTGGAGGCGTTGGATGCCGGCGCGGACGACTACGTCACCAAGCCGTTCTCGATCGAGGAGCTCCTCGCGCGCATCCGCGCACTGACCCGGCGGGTCCCGAGCGCCGACTCCGACCCCTTGGTCAGCTTCGGCGACGTGACCGTCGACCTGTCAGCGAAGAGCGTCACGCGGCAGACCGAGGACGGCCCTCAGCTCGTGCGGCTCACGCCCACAGAGTGGCAGATCCTCGAGAAGCTCGTGCGCAACGCCGGCAAGCTGGTGAGCAGACAGACCATCCTCACGGACATCTGGGGGCCCGCTCACATCACGGACACCGGGTACCTCCGGCTGTACATCGCTCAGCTGCGGAAGAAGCTCGAGCCCGACCCGGCCCATCCGCGTTACCTTCTCACGGAGGCCGGGATGGGGTACCGGTTCACGGGAGAGCCGGAGGCCGGCTGAGCGGCCGAGGGCAGACACCCGTCAGGATGCCCGGGGCCTCACTGCGCTCGTCCGCGCCGCCAGTACCCGCAGAAGGTGACGCGCGACTTGTCCACGCCCAGGTCGCGCACGAGCCAGCGCCGGACCCCTGTCGCGAGGCTCGACTCGCCCACCGCGAATGCGTAGACGTCGCCCGGCGGCCGCTCGAGCGCTTGCACGGCCGCGATGGCGGTGGCGCCGGGGGCGGCGCCCGGCGGCCGCGCGAGCCACTGCACCCGCATGCCGACCGGAGCATCCACGGGCTGTGCGTCCGCGGCGTCCGGGAGCTCGACGATGGCGTGGCCGACGCAGTCGCGCGGCATGTCGCGCAGGATGCCCGCGATCGCCGGCAGCGCCGACTCATCGCCCACCAGGAGCTGCCAGTCCGCGGGGACGGGTGCGTACCCGCAGCCCTGATCGATGAAGGCGACCTCCGTGCCGGGCTCGGCGCGCCGCGCCCACGGTGCCGCGATGCCCTCGTCACCGTGGACCACGAAGTCGATGTCGAGCTCGGGGCCGTCCGGACGGAACTGCCGGACCGTGTAGTTGCGCAGGACCGGCCGTGTCGCCTTCGGCAGCATGAGGTAGCGCAGGTATCCGCGCATGTCGACCCGATCGGGGAGCCGGTCGAACTCCGCGTTGTCGTCGACCGGTACGGCGAGCCGGAACCACTGGTCGAATCCTCGGTACTCGAACCGCCGGAGATCATCACCGCCGAGTGTCAGTCGCACCATGTGCGGGGTGATCTGCTCTCGCCGCACGACATGGGCGTGCACCACGCCGCTCTGCGTGTGGGTCACGGTGATGTTGGTCATCGCATCCTCTCGATTTAGGTAAGCCTTACCAAACGTAACCATGTGATCACGATCGGTCGCCCGTGCGCAAGCCTTCGTCTAATCTGGCCGCATGGGGTATCGACGTCTTGGCATCGTGGCGGCGCTCGCCACGGCATCCGCTCTCGCGCTGGCTGGATGCGGGGAGGCGCCGCCGACGGGGGCCGGCCCAACGGGCGAGGGCGCCGAATACTGCGCCCGCATGGTGACGAACTCCGGTGGCCTCGAGGACCGCTCGTTCAACCAGTCGAGCTGGGAAGGACTGCAGCAGGCGGAGGAGGAGTTCGGCATCGACGCGGAGGCGATCGTGTCGACCGAGGAGACCGACCTCGCACCGAACGTGCAGCAGGCGGTGGACACCGGATGCCAGCTGATCGTGACCGTGGGCTTCGAGCTCGCCGACGCCACGCTCGAACAGGCCGGTCAGAACCCCGACACCCACTTCGCGATCGTCGACGAGCAGGTCGAGGGCGACAACATCAAGCCCGTGGTGTTCGACACGGCGCAAGCGGCGTACCTGGCCGGGTACCTCGCCGCCGGGGTCAGCAAGAGCGGCGTCGTGGCGACCTTCGGCGGGGGCAACCAGCCGCCCGTCACCCTCTTCATGGACGGCTTCGTCGATGGCGTCGCCGCGTACAACGCCGCGCACGGCACCAGCGTGACCGCGCTCGGCTGGAACAAGGAGACCCAGGACGGCGTGTTCACCGGCGACTTCGAGAACATCGGGCTCGGCCAGACCACCGCTCAAGGGTTCCTCGACCAAGGGGCCGACGTGATCCTGCCGGTCGCCGGCCAGGTGGGCGAGGGCGCGGCGACGGCCGTGCTGGACGATGGCGATGCATCCCTCATCTGGGTGGACAACGACGGCTACGAGACGCTCTCGGAGTCGTACCGGCCCATCGTGCTCACGAGCATCATCAAGAACACGCAGGACGCCATGGTCGAGATCGTCGGAGACGACCTGGACGGCCAGTTCAGCAGCGACCCCTTCGTCGGCACCCTCGAGAACGGCGGAGTCGACATCGCGCCGTACCACGAGCGAGAGTCGCTGGTCTCCGCTGAGCTTCAGGCGGAGATCGACTCGCTCCGCGAGTCGATCGTGTCCGGCGAGACCGTGGTGACGTCGCCGAGTTCGCCCAGCTGATCCCGCCCCACCCTTCTGTGACCGTTCCGGACGTAGGGGCGCGTTCCGCCGGGCGCCTAGGTCCGGCAAGGTCACAGAGAGAGGACGGAGCGGCCCGGGGCGGCGCTCTTAAGAGCAGAGCCTCCGAAGGACGCTGCTCTTCTGCTGGAGACCCCCGGACGGGGTGTGTTTCGGCCCGGTATCTCGCGGAAGACTCTTCTGTAACGCTTCGGCGGCGAATGCCGGGAGCGACGGTGAACCGTTCGTAACTTTGGGTAACGTTAGGCAGTAACGACCCCCGCGCACCAGCGGGGCAGCATCTTGGAGGTCACCTTGACAATCACGAAAAGTAAGGCTGTTCTCAGCAGCCTTGCGGGGGCCGGTGTGCTCGCGCTGCTCGTCGGCTGCGGCCAGGCTCCCGAAGCCGGAGACGGCGGGACGGGAGATCCGGGCGCTGCGTCCGACTTCCTGCCCTGCATGGTCTCGGATGCCGGTGGGTTCGACGACAAGTCGTTCAACCAGCTCGGCCTCGAGGGCCTGACCAAGGCAGCGGACGAGCTCGGCGTCGAGCCGACGACGGTCCAGTCGGATGCCGAGACGGACTACGAGCCGAACCTCAACAGCCTGGTGGACCAGGGCTGTGACCTCATCGTCACGGTCGGCTTCCTGCTCGCGCCGGCTACGGCGAAGGCCGCCGAGGCGAACCCCGACATCGAGTTCGTGTCGATCGACGACATGGTCGACATCGACCAGGACGGCGAGACAGACTTCCCGAACATCAAGCCGATCATCTTCGACACGGCACAGGCCGCGTTCCTCGGCGGCTATCTTGCCGCCGGCGTCTCGCAGACCGGTGCGGTCGGCACCTTCGGTGGCGTGAACATCCCGACCGTGACCATCTTCATGGACGGCTTCAAGCAGGGCGTTGACCACTACAACGAGGTCAAGGGCGCGAACGTGCAGACCCTTGGCTGGAACGGCAGCGACGGCACCTTCACCGGTGGCTTCGAGGCCGGCATCGAGGCTCAGACGGCGGCGCAGTCGCTCATCGACCAGAACGTCGACGTGCTGCTGCCGGTCGGTGGCCCGATCTACCAGAGCGCGGCATCCGCGATCCGCGACGCCGGTCGTGACATCGCGCTTGTCGGCGTGGACGCGGACGTGTACGAGACCGACCCGAGCGTGGCGGACCTCCTGCTCACCTCGATCCGCAAGGGCATCGACGTCGGTGTGTACGACGCAGTGATCGCGGCGGGCAACGACGAGTTCGACAGCGCGCCCTTCATCGGCACGCTCGAGAACGAGGGTGTCGGGCTGGCCGACTTCCACGACTGGGCCGACCGGGTTCCCGCGGAGCTCTCCGGCGAGGTCGACGCGCTCAAGGACCAGATCGTGAGCGGCGAGCTGACGGTCCAGTCCTACCTGGCCGAGTAAGGCCGGCCGCTCCTCATCACCGGGGAGGTCAGCGTCCGCTGGCCTCCCCGGAGTTCGTTGCCTGTCCTTGGAAGGCGCCCCCTCCTTAGAATCAGGAACCATGAAGCTAGAACTTCGGGGCATTACGAAGCGATTCGGTGCTCTGGTTGCGAATGACCATATTGATCTCACGGTCTCTCCTGGTGAGGTCCATGCTCTGCTCGGTGAGAACGGTGCGGGCAAGTCGACTTTGATGAACGTGCTGTACGGCCTGTATCAGGCGGACGAGGGCGAGATCTTGCTGGATGATGTGGTCCAGCATTTCTCTGGCCCGGGGGATGCGATGAGCGCGGGCATCGGGATGGTGCATCAGCATTTCATGCTGATCCCGGTGTTCACGGTCGCTGAGAATGTGATGCTCGGTCACGAGCAGACCCGGTTCGGTGGTCGTCTCGATCTTGATGCGGCTCGTGCGAGGGTGCGTGAGATCTCTGACCGGTTCGGGTTCCAGATCGATCCGGATGCGTTGGTCGAGGATCTGCCGGTGGGTGTGCAGCAGCGGGTGGAGATCATCAAGGCGCTCTCTCGTGACGCGAAGGTGCTCGTCTTCGATGAGCCGACGGCTGTGCTGACGCCGCAGGAGACTGACGAGCTGATGGCGATCATGCGGCAGTTGCGGGAGTCGGGCACGTCGATCGTGTTCATCACGCACAAGCTGCGTGAGGTGCGTGAGGTCGCGGACCGGATCACGGTCATCCGTTTGGGGAAGGTCGTCGGTGAGGCGTCGCCGACGGCGTCGAACACGGAGCTCGCGTCGCTCATGGTCGGGCGGGCGGTCGAGCTGACGGTGCAGAAGAACCCGCCGGTGCTCGGCGAGGCCGCGCTGGTGGTGAAGGATCTGTCGGTGATCGATGCGCACGGCCAGTACGCGGTCAAGGACGTGAGCTTCGAGGTGCGTGGGGGAGAGGTCCTCGTGATCGCCGGGGTGCAGGGCAACGGGCAGACCGAGCTGACCGAGGCGCTGATCGGCCTGCAGCCCCGGGTGACCGGCACGATCGAGCTCGACGGCCGGCCGATCCAGGAGCTCAGCGTGCGGAAGATCCTCGACGCGGGTGTCGGCTTCGTGCCGGAGGACCGCAACGAGGACGGCCTGGTCGCCGAGTTCTCGATCGCGGAGAACCTGATGCTCGACCGCAGCACGTCCGCGCCCTTCGCCAGGCGCGGGAACGTGCAGCTCGGTTATCTGCGGGAGTTCGCCCGCGAGAAGGTCACGGAGTTCGACATCCGCACCCAGAGCATCGACACCCGCGCCGGTCGCCTGTCCGGAGGGAACCAGCAGAAGGTCGTCCTCGCCCGTGAGCTGAGCCGTGACCTGCGGCTGTTCGTCGCCGCGCAACCCACCCGCGGCCTGGATGTCGGATCGATCGAGTTCGTCCACACACGCATCATCGCCACCCGCGACGCGGGCCTACCCGTGATCGTGGTCTCCACCGAACTCGACGAGGTCGTCGCTCTCGCGGACCGGATCGCGGTGATGTACCGCGGCGGGATCGTCGGCATCGTGCCCGCGGACACTCCCCGAGACGTGCTCGGACTGATGATGGCCGGCGAGGTCCCGGCCCAACCAGGAGAGGCCGCATGACCGAGACCCAGACCCCACCCACCACCGACCCCGCAGAACCACCAGCATCCCGGCCGGTCGAGCCGCAGGCGGACGACGACCGGTGGCGTCGCGCCCTGCGGGACATCCTCGGCGGGAACGTGATGATCTCGATCCTCGCGGTCCTGATCGCGCTGGTCGTCGGCGCGGTCCTCATCGCCGTGACCGACGAGCGGGTGCAGGAGACCGCCGGATACTTCTTCGCGCGTCCGACGGACATGCTCGGGGCCATCTGGAACGCCGTGTCCGGGGCCTACGGCGCCCTCTTCCAGGGCTCGATCTTCAACTTCCGCCGCGACGGGTTCCTCGCGGGGATCAAGCCGCTGACCGACACTCTGCTCTACGCCACGCCCCTCATCGCAGCCGGACTCGGGGTCGCGCTCGCCTTCAGGGTGGGGATGTTCAACATCGGTGGTCAGGGACAGATGCTCATGGCGGCTGCGGCGGCCGGCTGGGTCGGCTTCGCCTTCGACCTGCCGCCCGTTCTTCATCTCATCGTCGCCGTCGTCTTCGGGATCGTTGCGGGCGCGATCTGGGCCGGCATAGCCGGTGTGCTCAAGGCGCGCACGGGGGCGCACGAGGTCATCGTGACGATCATGCTCAACTACGTGGCCGTCTACCTGCTCGCCTACCTGCTGCGGACCCCCGGACTGCTCCAGGCTCCGGGCAGCAACAACCCGACGACCCCGGCCATGAAGCCGAACGCCGTGTTCCCGGACCTCTTCGGGCCGCAGTTCAACCTGCACTGGGGCTTCATCACCGCGATCGCCGCGACCGTGTTCGTATGGTGGCTGCTGAACCGGTCGAGTCTCGGCTTCCAGTTCCGAGCCGTGGGTGAGAACCCCAACGCGGCTCGGGTGGCCGGGATCAACGTGAAGAACGTCTATGTGTACACGATGCTCATCGCCGGCGGGTTGGTCGGTCTCGCCGGCGCGAATCAGGTGCTCGGAACCGTGACCACCGGTTTCAGCACGGGCATCGACGCGGGGATCGGCTTCGACGCCATCACCGTGGCGCTGCTCGGACGATCGCGACCGGTGGGGGTCTTCGTCGCGGGGGTGCTCTTCGGCGCGTTCAAGGCCGGTGGCTTCTCGATGCAGGCGGCCGAGGGCGTGCCGATCGACATCGTCCTCGTCGTGCAGTCGGTCATCGTGTTGTTCATCGCCGCGCCGCCGCTGGTGCGCGCGATCTTCCGCCTGCCGACGCCCGGAACCGCTCCCCGCAGACGGCGACCGGGTCTCGCCAAGGAGGTGACCGCGAAATGAGCACCATCGCACAGCCCGCACCGACGACATCCGTGCCCCAGGCAGTGAAGGCGGACATCCGCAGCTGGAAGGCACCGATCGCGCTCGCGATCTTCTCCGTGATCGCTCTCGTCCTCTTCGTGCTCGTCCGGAGGGAGGGCAGCACGGGCTTCCGCCTCTCCGAGGGCGACGACATCATCCAGCTGCCGGTGATCTCCCTGCCCACGGTGGTGACCGGCATCGTCGTCGCGGTCGTCCTCATCCTCATGACCGTCCTGGCATTCGCCTGGTCGGCGCGGCGCCGCAAGGTGCCGGTCTGGTACATCGCGATCTTCGCCGTGCTCTTCATGGTCGGCTTCCTCACCTGGGCCGCCGCCGGAGGGACGATCCCCGTCCCCGGACTGTTCATCGGGACGGTGACGCTCAGCGTCCCGCTGATCTTCGGCGCGATGGGCGGCGTGATCTCGGAGCGGGTCGGTGTCGTCAACGTCGCGATCGAGGGCCAGCTGCTCGGCGGAGCGTTCACCTCCGCTCTCATCGCATCGGTCACGGGGAACCTCTACGTCGGACTCGTGGGAGCCGCGGTCGCCGGAGTGCTCGTCTCGTTCGTCCTCGCGGCGTTCTCGATCAAATACCTGGTCGACCAGGTGATCGTCGGCGTCGTGCTCAACGTCCTCGTGACGGGACTCACGAACTTCCTGTACTCCCAGGTGCTCACCGCGAACGCGCCGCTGTTCAACACGCCGCCCCGCTTCAGCGCGATCCCGATCCCCGTGCTCAGCGAGATCCCCGTGATCGGGCCGGTCCTCTTCGACCAGACGATCATCGTCTACATCATGTACGTCCTGGTGGCCGCAGTGTATTTCGGCCTCTTCCACACGAAGTGGGGGCTCCGGCTCCGGTCCGTCGGCGAGCATCCGACCGCTGCTGACACGGTGGGCATCAACGTCACCGGCACCCGATTCTGGAACGTCTCGCTCGCCGGTGCGATCGTCGGCCTCGGGGGAGCGTACTTCACGCTCGGCACGGTCGGTCAGTTCGGCAAGGAGATGACGGCGGGCATGGGGTTCATCGCCCTGGCCGCCGTGATCTTCGGGCGCTGGGATCCGATCAGAGCAACGCTCGCGGCGCTCCTCTTCGGGTTCGCCACCAACCTGCAGAGCGTGCTCGGCATCATCGGCTCTCCGGTGCCCAGCGAGTTCATGCTCATGCT
>Ga0164243_10010002_pt1 | contig 13693 bp, 12 predicted proteins | sample OricompcompostOP_FD_108781 | JGI IMG/M metagenome (GOLD analysis project Ga0164243, IMG submission 108781) | Organic Plus compost microbial communities from Emeryville, California, USA - Original compost - Organic plus compost (OP) | ecosystem: Engineered > Solid waste > Mixed feedstock >... | reverse complement strand
GCTTTATTTCTCTGCTACAAGCATCTTCCTGGTTAGTATCGTGTTTCTGCTTATTTACTGGATTTTTTCCGAATACAGGGAAGAAGAGTTTCAGCAACGTCAGAAAGATAAGATCATCACTACACTTCATTTCATCAGTGAAATTGAAAAAGACGAAAAGGAACTTACCGAAGCAATTGACAGGATGGCCATCAATTCTATACTGAATGAAAAATTGCTCATTTTCGACAGCGATAAAAAACTCATTTATGCAAGCCTCGATGATGTGCCCATACGTTATTCCGGCAAATTGCTGAACAGCTTGAACGAAAAAAATGTCTGGATAGAACAAAAAGACGGAATTTATGATGTGGTGGCCATATACTTTACGTCCAACGACAAAAGCTATTATGGTATCAGTAAAGCCTATGATGAATTTGGCTATTCAAAACTTTCCATTCTTAAAAACCTGATGATAACCGCTTTTATTATTTTTACAATTGTCATTACGCTCATTTCCCTTTCCCTTGCCAACCATATCTCCAGGCCTATCACCATGCTCACCTCGCGGCTGGGAAAATATACTATTGGTGAGAATCAGCCACTGGAATCAGTTCCGTCAAATACCTTTGAAATAGACTTTTTGAATGGCAAGTTCAATGAACTGCTAAGCAAAATCAACAGCGCTTATACTTTTCAGAAAAACGCCGTTCAACACATCTCACATGAATTGAAAACGCCTATTTCGGTGCTGCTGTCCGAACTGGAGCGTATAAAAAACAAAACAAGCGACAGCCACGTTCAGCCCGATATTGAGAAGCTGATTGCCAAAACGAAATCATTGGCCGAGATCATTAATACTTTGCTGGAAATGTCGAAGATTGAATCAGGACAGGGCTTTGAAAGAACCATTGTACGAATTGACGAGGTGATTTTTGATTGTATCAGTGAGTTAAACACACTTTATCCCGGATTTGTTTTTGAAGTAAATTATTTACCGGCCGAACCCAATCCAAACAGGCTTGCCATTGAGGCAAATGAAATGCTTGTCAGGCAGGGATTTCAGAATTTACTGGGCAATTGTGTTATGTACAGTAACAACAATAAGGCGGAGGTTAATATTGACAGTACACAGGATTGCAAACTGAAAGTTGCTGTAATCAACAATGGTCAAACCATTTCAAAAGATGAGCAGCAATACCTTTTTACCCATTTCTTCAGAGGTGAAAACAGCAGAAATAAGGTAGGCTTTGGCCTTGGATTAACGCTTACCAAAAACATCGTGGAATTGCACAAGGGAAGTTTACGGTATTACAGTCCGGCCGGCAACAGAAATGTATTTGAAGTGGAGTTCACTACTGCTTTAAGCTAATTTTTATCTCCTTTAAGCCTTTTTAAAGGTCGTATTTGAAATATTTGCAGCCTCACAAAAGAGGCCAATGCATTTCAAACTATTTACGCATTGCTTATTGTTGTCTTTTCTCGGGGCTTATTCTGTGCACGCGCAGGATACTTTACGAGTTAGCATACTGCAGGCGGATAGTATATTTCTCCGGAACAATCTTTCCCTGATTGCTTCGTCGCTGAATGTTGAAGCCGGTAAGGCACAGGTAATCCAGGCAAAAGCTTATCCCAATCCCATTTTTACAGCCGATCTGAATGCGTACGATCCGGAAAATCATCAATTGTTTCACATTGATAAAACGGGGCAAAAAGCCTTTCAACTGGAGCAGCTCATCGTATTGGGCGGAAAACGAAGGTCGGAGATAGAACTGGCAAAGACCAATGCGGCCATTGCTGCATTGGAATTGGAGCATTTGCTTCGTCAACTCCGGTTTCGCCTGCGTTCCGACTTGTTTACTGTTGGCCGGCAACTGTTCCTGCTGCGGAAGTATAACCACCAACTGGACCAGTTGAGTGCTTTGCTTGCTGCTTACGAAACACAGGTCAGCAAAGGGAATGTGCCGCCCAAAGACCTGGTTCGCCTGAAAGGCGCCTGGCTGAAACTGAGCAACGACCGCGCCGGATTGCTCGAATTGTATTATGCTACACAAACCAGTTTACAAACACTGCTAAACACATCCGCCGTGGTTGAATTTCAGTTTTCAGAGGATGATGTTGAAAAGTACATTCAGCTGAAAGATCTCAGTGATATTCTTTCGGCTGCACAGCAGCACCGTCCGGAACTGTTGATTGTTCAACAGGAGCAAACACTCGCCGAACAAAACTTCCTTTACCAGAAACGCCTTGCCGTTCCCGACGTTAACCTGTTTACATCCTACGACCAGCGCGGCGGCGCATTTGGCAACCAGGTAAATCTTGGCTTTACTGTTCCGATACCCCTTTGGAACAGAAACCAGGGCAATATAAAAGCTGCTCAGATCAGGATAAAGGAGGCCGGGTATAAAATGCAGGCAGCGCAAAATGAAATAGCAAACAGTGTCCGGAACGCATTTGCATTTTATACCCATACTGTTTCAGAATACCAACAGGCAAAGACACTGTATACTGAAGATTTTGACATAACGGTAAATGGAATGATCGAAAATTTTCAGAAAAGAAATGTATCCATAGTGGAGTTTATTGACTTCTTTGAAGCCTATAATGAGGTATTGGCAGAAATAACCCGTATAAAAACGCAATTGGTTATTGCTGCCGAACAAATCAATCTTTTAACAGGTAAGGATATTTATTAGATATGGCAAGGATAAGCATGTCGGTTTTCCTTTTTTTGCTTACAGGGCTGTCTGTATCGCTTTGCAGTTGCAAGGAAGCGCCGCTGGAAGAAAATGCCAAAGCGTTTTCTATGAGCGATACGATGATGAGCCGGTGCAGGTTCTGCGCAGCAAAGTACGAGGACGTAAAAAATGAAGTCCGGTTCTTCGGAAAACTGGAAGCCGATAACAATAAAACGGCGCAGGTGTTTTCGCCGGTGGGGGGAGTGGTAAAATCCATCAACGTCGGACTGGGCGATTATGTAAAGCAAGGCCAGCTATTGGCTACCATTCAAAGCAGCCAGGTGACCAATTATGAAAAAGAACGGATGGATGCGGTGAACGAAGTGGCCATTGCTGAAAAGAATCTCCAGGTAGCAAAGGAGCTTTTTGCCGGAAAACTAATTGCAGAAAAAGATTTAAAACTTGCAGAGGTCGCGCTTGAAAAAGCCAGGACAAACCTGTCAAAAATAAATGAGATTTACAGCATTTATCATTTCAGGAAAGGTTCCATTTTCCCCGTGGCAGCACCCATTAGCGGCTTTGTGATCAGCAAAAAAATAAACAGCAATGAACTGCTTCGGCCCGATGAAGAGGAACCCTTGTTTTCCATTGCCAATACGGAAACCATTTGGGCGGTAGCGTATGTTAATGAAAGCAATATTTCACAAATCAGGGAGAACTACGAAGTATCGGTAAATACACTTGCCTTTCCCGATATTACCTACAAAGGAAAGATTGAAAAAATTTACAACGTCATAGACGCCACTACCAAGTCAATGAAATTCCGTGCGCCTATAGCCAATACCGATTTCAAGTTAAAGCCCGATATGAACTGCACCGTAAGCGTTCATTATTCCGAAGACAGGCAAATGATAACAGTTCCATCCTCGGCAGTGATTTTTGACAAGAACAAATATTGGGTAATGGTCTTTAAAGACCGTAACAATATAGAAACACGGCAGGTGGAAGTTTACCGGCAGTCGGGCAGTAAAACATATATACAGTCCGGGCTGGAAGAAAATGAGACCGTGATTTGTGAAAACGGCTTATTGATATATGATGCCCTGAATGACTAAAGCATTGTAAAGTGAGCAAATTTATCAAGAACATCATCTCGTTTTCGTTAAAGAATAAATTCTTTACTTTTTTCTGGGTAGGGATTGTTGTTGCTGCTGGCATTTACAGCTTTCTTAAAATTCCCATTGAAGCATTTCCCGATGTTACCAATACGCAAATCATTATCGTAACAGAATGGAGTGGCAGAAGTGCTGAAGAGGTGGAACGTTTTGTTACAACACCCATTGAAATAGCTATGAACAGCGTGCAGCGCAAAACGCATGTTCGCAGCATTACCATGTTTGGCTTGTCGGTGATTAAAATAATCTTTGAAGATGATGTAGATGATTTTTTTGCGCGTCAACAGGTAAATAACCAGTTGCGCAATGTTTCATTACCCGATGATGTAGAACCCGATATCCAGCCGCCGTATGGACCAACGGGAGAGATTTTCCGCTATGTTTTGAAAAGCGCCAGGCGGGACACAAGAGATTTGCTCACTATTCAGAACTGGACCATTGACCGGGAGTTGCGCGGCGTGCCGGGCGTGGCCGATATTGTGGCCTTTGGCGGACAGGAAAAAATTTACGAGATATCCGTTAATCCTTTAAAGCTGCAGGAGTATGACCTCACGCCGCTGGAATTGTATGAGGCTGTAAGCAAATCGAACCTGAATGTTGGCGGCGACGTGATTGAAAAAAATGGACAGGCATACGTGGTGCGGGGCATCGGTTTGCTGGACAGCAAACAGGATATTGAAAATACGATAGTAGACATTTTTAACGGAAGGCCCTTGCTGGTGAAAGATGTGGCCAATGTGAATGAAGCAAGCAAACCGCGCGTAGGGCAGGTGGGATTGAACGAGAATGATGACGTGGTGGAAGGTATAATCGTAATGCGCAAAGGAGAAAATCCCAGTGAAGTGCTGGCCAGGGTAAAAGAGAAAATAAATGAGCTCAATACTTCCGTGCTGCCCGGTGATGTAAAAATCGAAACCTTTTACGACCGCGACAACCTCATTGGCTATTGCACCAAAACAGTGATGAACAACCTGGTGGAGGGAATCATCCTGGTTACGGCCATTGTCTTTTTGTTTATGGCCGATTGGAGAACAACGGTTGTGGTAGGCATTGTGATTCCGCTGGCCCTGCTGTTTTCATTTTTGATGCTGAAACTAAAGGGAATGAGCGCCAACCTGATTTCGCTGGGCGCTATTGACTTTGGTATCATCATTGACGGCGCCGTAGTAATGGTGGAGGGCATATTTGTGGCGCTGGACCATAAGGCAAAACAGGTAGGTATGGAGCGTTTCAATTCCCTGGCGAAATTGGGGTTAATAAGGACCACCGGGGTAAAGATGGGAAAAGCGATCTTTTTCTCGAAACTGATCATCATTGCCGCATTGTTACCCATCTTCTCCTTTGAAAAAGTAGAAGGTAAAATGTTTTCGCCGCTGGCGTGGACATTGGGTTTTGCGTTGCTGGGCGCATTGATATTTACGCTTACATTGGTTCCGGTATTGAGTTCGCTGCTGCTCAAAAAAAACGTAAGGGAGAAGGAAAATTTCTTTACGCGGTATGTAAGCAAAAGCGTTGCCAAAGCTTTGGAGTGGACGTTTACGCACAAATTGACAACGCTGGTAATAGCCGGTATTTTTTTTCTGCTTGTTTTACTTTCTACAAGATGGCTGGGAACAGAATTTTTGCCGCAGCTGAATGAAGGCGCCCTATGGGTTGAGGCCAAGATGCCTATGAGCTATTCCCTGCCTGAAACAGTGGAAATGGTGGGCGTATTACGAAAAGAACTGCAACAATTTCCCGAAGTAAATGACGTGCTTTCACAAACGGGGCGCAGTAATGATGGTACCGATCCCAGCGGGTACTACTATGTGCAAATGCAGGTGAACCTGAAGCCCCGGTCAGAATGGAAACGAAAGATATCCCTGGACGAACTGGTGGAAGAAATGGACAAACAGCTGAAAAATTACCAGGGCATCAATTACAATTACTCACAGCCGATCATTGATAATGTTGCGGAAGCAGTGGCAGGAATGAATGCCTCCAACGCCGTCAAGATATATGGAGATGATTTGCACCGGTTAGACGAATATGCCAACCAGGTGATAGAACAGATTAAAGACGTGAAAGGTATCAAAGACGTGGGTATACTACGTAATGTAGGGCAACCCGAAATAAGTATCTTACTGAACGAAGAAAAAATGGCAATATACGGCATTACCAAAGCGGAGGCGCAGGCCGTAATTGAAATGGCCATTGGCGGAAAAACGGTCACACAAAAATATGAGGGCGAAAAAAAGTTTGACATTCGTATCCGCTACGATCAGCTTTACCGGAAAAGCGAAGATGATATATTGATGCTTATGATCCCCACCATTACCGGTGGCCGTATACCGTTGAAGGAGATCGCCGTCATTAAACAGGTAACCGGTCCCGCTTTTATATACCGCGAAAATGCCAGGCGCTTCATCGGTGTAAAGTTTTCCGTTCGCGAACGCGACCTGGGCAGCACCATTGCAGAAGCGCAAAAGAATGTAAAAGCCAACATTACATTAGATGACGGTTATCGCATTGGCTGGACAGGGGAGTTTGAAAACCAGGTACGGGCAAGCAAACGTTTATCCCGGGTAGTTCCGGTAAGTCTGCTGTTGATTTTTATTTTGCTGTTGATCATGTTCGGCAATGCCAGAGATGCCGGCTACGTGTTGATCAATGTTCCCTTTGCGCTGATCGGAGGAATTTTGGCGTTGCACATTACCGGTATCAATTTTGGTATTTCGGCCGGTGTGGGATTTATTGCCTTGTTTGGCATTTGTGTGCAGAACGGCGTAATACTCATTTCAGAATTTCACAAACAGGCCAAAGTGTTTAAAGACCTGAACCAGGCCATCCTCAATGCCGTAAAAGTAAGAACCCGCCCGGTTATCATGACCGCGCTAATGGCCGCCATTGGACTTTTGCCTGCGGCAGTGAGCTCCGGCATAGGTTCTGAAAGCCAGAAACCGCTGGCAGTGGTTATTATCGGGGGACTGGTAACTGCCACGCTGTTTACTTTGCTTGTTTTCCCGATTGTTTATCACAGGGCGATGTTTCAAAGGGCGCAGCGGAAAGTCTGATAGCGGGGCGTTTCCAGAAGGCCTGTCCTGATACCCAATTTAGCATTGATCAGGCTAGCATATACTTCGCCCAATGAGGTAACCGGCATACGGTCTTTGTACATGAGACTAATGGTGGAGTATATACGCACATTTTATATGCCATGAAAAACGAATGGTAACCCGACATGCTGAGGGCAGGGCAAGATGTAAGCAATATGGCCGGTATCTTTTTCAATGCGGTGGAAAGTAACCGCTAAACGATTAAATAAATAAGAAAATTTTGTTTAACGCGGAGTAACAATAGGTGGAAGTTGCGTGGAATGGATTTTGCCTGTCCAGTATTGTAAACGAGCGATATGATCAGACAATTTGCCCGGTTAACATCGGAAGAGCAGGAACTGCTGCTGAAAGCGCCGGCCCTGGTTTCTGTGCTCACTGCCTGTTCCTACAATGAGGTGAACCAGGCCCGGAAAGCGGATGCTGTAAAACTCTCACACCTGAAGACGTACACCGCCGACCCGATGCTGCGCGACTATTACAAGGAAGTGGAAAAAGACTTTAAAGAGCAGTTTGAGGCCATTGCCGAAGCATATTATCCTTTCGATACGCAAAAAAGAAATGAGCTCAGGCACCAGATTGATCTGGTGAACCAGGTGATAGGCAAGTTAAACAGTGCGTACGCAACGCGGCTGCACAAAAGCCTGGAAAAATATGCCAACCATGTGAAGAAGTCAACGCACAGTATATTCCAGGATTTTATTTTTCCGGTTGCCATACCGGGGTTGTCGGAGTAAGGAGTACCTGGAATATGGCGGATAGACAGGGACATGAAGCAAGGTATCCCTCTCCATGTTGTTGCGGCAGATATCAACAATGCGCAAAAAATCTTCCTGATATCCTCCGGGGGGGCAGTAGCCGCAAACAGAAATATTCAGGTATCCATGAAGGAGAGAAATGTTTTATATTGCATCCGGACTTTTAGCAATGCAAACTCGTATGACCAGGCGATGGGAAAAAGACGGCGGTAGCCGAAAATTTTGGCCGCTTGAAGTTGATGGAACTGGAAAACGCCGGGCACTACCCGCATGTTGAATGAATCATCCCCCAAAAAATGGACACCAATCTCAAATCCCACATCCTGCAGCTACTTACCCCTTACTTCACCCCCCTCGAAGTGCCCGCCAAAACCATTTTATTAAAAGAAGGCCAGGTGTCCCGGACCATGTATTTTATCGAACAAGGCTGCCTCCGAACCTGGGTAAATAACGACGGCAAAGAAATTACCACGCAATTTTTTTTCGAAGGTGATGTGGTTTCCTCTATAGAAAGTTTCAGGACCAACCAACCCAGCTTGTATACCATTGAAAGCCTGGAGCCAACTGTGCTGCAAACGCTTTCCATTAAAGATTTCCAGGAAATAATCGCTTCGTCAGACGATTTCAAAAAGGCAATGGAAGAACATTTATTCAAAAGATTTTACCAGGCGCAACAACTATTCTACTCTTTTCTCAAAAACAATCCGCAGCAACGCTACGAAGAGTTGCTGCAGCGACATCCGCACATCGTGCAGCGGGTTCCGCAACACTACATTGCTTCTTACCTGGGTATTACTTCTGTATCACTAAGCCGCATTCGCAACCGGCGGTAGCCATTTCTTAACAATTGTTATCGTTGGAAGGGTAGTTCGCTGATCATTTTTGCACTGTATTCAAAACAGTAAGCAATGAGAACTATGATCGTGTTCAATCATCCGTATGAAGGCAGTTATTGCAACGCACTGCTGCAGGCCGTCACAAAAGGATTGGAAAGGGCTGGATATGAAGTGGACCTGGTGCACCTGGACAATGATAATTTTAACCCCAGGATGTCGCAGGCAGATCTGAAAGCTTTCATAGCACGCGAGCCGGTTGACCCGCAGGTAATCGACTACAACGAACGGTTAAAGAAAGCCGACCACCTGGTGTTTATTTTTCCGATCTGGTGGGACATTATGCCGGCAGCAACAAAAGGTTTTATAGACAGGGTATTGTTTCCCGGTGTTGCGTACGACCACCACCCGAGAGGGTTTGGTCTGGTGCCGCTATTAAAGAATCTCAAAAGCGTGACCATTATCACTACGATGAACAAACCCGGGATGTTGTATTCGCTGTTCATCGGGAATCTTATCAGGAAGGTAATGTTGAGAAGCGTTTTCAAAACAATGGGCTATAAAAATCTCCGGTGGATAAGTTTTACCCGCGTAAAATCGGTGAGTCATGCAAAGCGTGTGAAGTGGCTGACTGATATCGAAAACAAATTTGCAATGCATAATCAATAAAATCTTATGTCATGAAGTTGAATAGAAACTATGTAACTCCATTTATATCTCTCGTTTTTCTTGTGGTGGGAATTTCCGGCGTACTGATGTTTTTTCATTTGTTCGACGGCTATACGGAAGTGGTGCATGAAGTGCTCGGTGTATTTTTCATGATTTGTGCTGTTATGCATATTGTGCTTAACTGGAAGCCATTGAAAATGCATTTCAAAAAGGCCTTTTTTTGCCGGCCGCCTGCGGCGTAGCGGTGGTGTCCATTGTGTTGGTGGTGCATCCGCAATGGAATCCCACCATTGATACCGTTTTTTTCAACCAGGTAATCAATGCGCCGATTAAGGATGCTTTTAAGGTTCTGGAGGTTGATTATTCTGAAGCAGCAAAGGAATTAGCGGCAAAGGATATTGCTATCACAGGCGCTGCAACGATTAAAGATATCTGGGGGATTAACCGTGCAGACCCTCAGGAAGTGATTGAGTTGATTTTGGAGCAGCGGCAGTAGGGGAGTGGTACAATGTCGGCTACTCAACAATCATTAACACCACTTTTCTGTTCTTGTTCCTGTTCATTTCCGAAGTGTTGAATGCTGCAGGAACGCAGCTACTGCACGGGCGCGCGCCAGTGCTATGCGGTCGTTGGTCGCTGCTGTGCCGATATCGCAGGTATGTCCTTCCAGTTGTATGATGATTGCAGGGGGTGTTTTCAGGATCGCTGCCACCTCTTTGGCGTAGCGGCGTGCTGCGTGGGTAAGGGTAGTGTTGCCGGCATGGCCAAAATAAAAAGGTTGTTGCAGCAACGCAATTTCTTTTGTTGTATGCTGTTGTCGCTTGTATTGGCAGGGGCATGTGCTATACCTCCGATGATTTGGTAAGCGGGCTGCAGCACTTCGGAGGCCGGGTGGGTATCGCGTATTTGTTTGCCGTTAACGTATGAGCTGATGGCGTCTATGTTCCATGGTCCAATTCCCACGCCATTTTCCCGTTTGGATGTCCATGCTTGGTTGACCGCTGCGTTCAAACTCCGGTGCGCAGTTGGCCGGGGTGCCTAAGGTAATATCATCCAGTTCTTTGAACAACAAGTAATCCAGTGTCTGGTAAAATGCAATGAAGTTGATGACCTTGCAATCGGAAGTGGATTGGATGCGCATCCTTTGACGTCCGTCGAAACTTGCTGTGGTGCCCTGGGGAAAAAACCAGCGGGTAAGACGGCCGTTATCAGCGGGGCTTCAAAGCTACCGTTCAGGTTAACCTGTGCGAATATGTTCAAGGATAAAACCGATGATCCGGCGGGCGGAAAGATTGGGTCTGGGAGCAAATTGCATGGAATAAATTATCTGACTGATTGCTAATGAATAAAGCCTGCGGTTATATATAAAATTTATATATGTTAATATGATGATTGAATTTCGCAAAGTTCTTTATATTAGCTCTAAAACGATTTAGCTGGGATTGATATTCTCAGCATTCTGATGCACTCATTCAAAAATCGCCACCTCTAAAAACCTTTTCTTCAATGGCAAAGATTATTCTTGAACGGCTTCAGCGAATTGATAAACTGATCAGGCAAAGATCCACCGGGTCTCCGCGGGAGCTGGGTCAAAAACTGGGCATTTCCGAACGCAGTGCCCGCAAGTATGTAACTACGCTGAAGGAACTGGGCGCTCCTATCTTGTATTCGCGTAGGCGTAACAGTTGTTATTACCTGGAGGCGGGTGGTTTTAGTTTTCATTTCTCCAGTCAGCCGGAAGATGTAAGATCTTATATCAATTCGTAAGCATTTTAAAATATATAAGGAATTCCTGCTGCAGTTTTCCTGCTGACTTCGTCCTGATAATGGAGGTATGCGGCACACTTTGTTCCGCAAGTGTTTTTTAACGTTAGTATGACATAATTTATACGATGCGGTATCCACGATACCGTGAATACGTATAGATTAGTGTTAGAATTGTAGTGTTTGGAAGTGGAGTGGTGAAACAAGTTTTTTTGAACTTCCATTACCTTACCTCGATGCTAGAACTTAAAACGCTGAAACCGCCTGCGGGGCCCCCACGGCAGATAGCCTGGGCCATTGAAAAACTCCTGAGTAACCGCCTTTGGGCAAGCGCCTTTCTTACAATTACTATCATTGTTGTTTACTGGCCCGTCTTTAATCACCAGTTCCAGGTGCAGTGGGACGATCAATGGGTAGTGATCAATAAATATACTTCTGCCGGATTGCATCCTGAGAATTTATGGCGTGTGCTCACTGATTTTTGGGGAGGGCAATATGCGCCGGTCAATGAGTTGTTTTATATTCTTATTTACACGTTCGTAAAGTATGATCCGTTCTGGTTTCATACAGCATGTCTTGCAGTACATGTCATCAATGTGCTGCTGGTGTATCACCTGTTTTTGAAGTTGTTGCCGCGCACTACGCAATTCACAGCTTCGTCTGTACAGCGCATCAGTTTGTTTACTGCTTTGCTGATGGCTGTGCATCCATTCGTGGTAGAATCGGTGGCATGGATATCTGCATCCAAAAACAGCCTGTATACATTATTTTACCTGGTGGCCTTGCATGCCTGGTTGTCTTACACAAAAGAATTCCGGTTCAAATATTATTTGCTCACGATTTGCTGGTTCTTCATTTCCTTTGGCGCCAAGGAACAGGCGGTTACTTTACCGCTTGGCTTGTTGCTATTGGATTACGCGCTTGACAGGAATATGCTTGCACGCAGACTGTGGCTGGAAAAAATACCTTTCTTCCTGTTGTCGCTGATCTTTGGGATCATAACTTTTTACTCACAGGCAGCCAACAAGGAAGGGATATTGTCGGATGAACCGCTCTATCCTTTTTACCAGAACATTGCATTTGCAGGGTATGCTATTTCAGAATACTTCACCAAGTGCCTGGCTCCGGTGAATCTATCCCATTTTTATCCGTTTCCTAACGCCATAGGTCAGCCGGTTCCTATGCGTTTCTGGTTTTATCCAGTTGCTGTAGCTTTTGCGCTGGTATTTTTGTGGATAAACCGGAATAAAAAATGGATTACCTGGAGCGCCGCTTTTTTCCTGGTGCATATTGTGATTGCTTCTAATGTTATTCCATTGTCGCGGAACGCAATTGTGGCCGACAGGTATGTGTACCTGGCTTCGATAGGAATTTTCTTTTGTATGGCGTATTTGTTAAACAACCTGTTCCTGCAAAAAACGGCATACAGGAAAATAATTGCGGGTATAGCTATACTATATGTGCTATTGCTGACTGTTTATGCGCATAACCGCTCAAAGGTGTGGTATGATTCAGACACATTGAAATATGATCTGAGACAACTGCTCAATAGTAAAAACGTCAGTTCAAATGAAAAAAAATGACAGTTTATCAATGTATATCGCACCAGTTCTGGTAGCTTCCGTTCTGGAAGCGCCAATATCATTATTGTATACCGGAGAAATAATATTGCTAAATAAAATAAAACTTATTTTATGAGAAAAAAAGTAATAAGAATTACCGGGTTGGTTGTCTTTACCCTTGTACTGGTGACTAACCTGCAATATGCTTTGCTTGATTATGGAATAGAAAATGCCAGTTCTGCGGTGCAGGTATTTGCACAAACCGGGGGAACCGGAGGTGGAACGGGTGGATCGGGCAATCTGCCTGGCTGTTTTTGCTCCTTGCAAGGATCATCCCCGGGTAATTGCATAAAAGTGGGAGAAACTGTAATACAACATTACAAAATAGGCGATCAGTGTTATCGTGCCGAAATAGAGACGTATAGTTTTTCAGGTAGCAGCGAGGGGAGTTGTGCAGGCACACCAGGCCCTTCCGGAAACAAGATTATAGAAACACCTGTATCTTCTGAACATTGTGGAGGCACCGGTGGTACCGGTGGTACCAATTAATTGAAGTAACAATTGATAAACATGCCGGATAAACCATCCTTGCAGGTAGAACACCACAGTCATCTTGCCTGGGTGGTTTATTTTGCGATAAAATTCCTGTTAAACGTATGATTAGACGCGCAAACACAATCTGGATACTTATATGCAGCCTGTTGATCGTAGGTGCTACTTCCTGTAATACAGCCGATGAAGAACTTACAGGGAACGAAATCATAGTGGATATAGAACGGGTATCTTCCTCCGTATCTAAGATAAAAGTTAAACCTGTACGATTGCTGCAATTGAAAGAAGACACCCTCCATGTTATTGCAAGTGTTACAAAATTGATTCCTGCCGGCAGCAATTTTATTGTATGTGACCTGAATGGTTACAAAATTTATTTATACGATTCAGCAGGAAAAGCGATTGCCCCCATAGGAAAATTGGGCGAAGGCCCGAATGAATATACCAATATCTCAGACGTGTATTATGATGAACAAGAGCAGTTAACCGGCGTATGGAATACCCTCACCAGGACTGTCAAATATTTTGATGCCCGGGGGGTAGTGACGAAAACGAGAGACCTGGGAACAGAATGGGGCGTAGGTGTCTTGTATGGAGAGAGTGGGCTGTTGTTCGATAAGTGGACTATGGG
>Ga0164243_10010000_pt1 | contig 13693 bp, 12 predicted proteins | sample OricompcompostOP_FD_108781 | JGI IMG/M metagenome (GOLD analysis project Ga0164243, IMG submission 108781) | Organic Plus compost microbial communities from Emeryville, California, USA - Original compost - Organic plus compost (OP) | ecosystem: Engineered > Solid waste > Mixed feedstock >... | reverse complement strand
GATGAACGGAAACAGAGTCGGAAGCCGCCTCCCCATTGTCTGGCTTACTGTAACATGCAATTTCAGGAGAATCAATGTTGTTATTGGCGAAAAGAGAATAAGGTGTGCGATGGTATCGCTTTTTGTATCGCTCTCTCGTGAGAGTGGCGCTGGGTGGGCCGAATAGATCAGACCTCTTTGTTTGCAATGGGATATACTACTTGAAAGAGCGTACAAAACTCTGTCTCTGGTGTTCCTCTCTGAGAGGCAAATGATCGACTATCAATTTGCCGGGAAGAGATGAAAGAAAGGAGCTTCTATGCAACCCTGGTCCATCGAGTGGAAAGGCCGTCTCGTAGAGCATGTTTTCAAGAGTGAAGTGCTGAAAGGGAACCCGCTGCATGACCCCTATGAACGCCCGCTCTGGGTGTATCTGCCTCCCGGGTACGATGACGACCCCGCCCGACGGTATCCGGCTATTTATATGATTCAAGGCTTTACCGGTCAGTTGGATATGTGGCGGAATCGGACGGCGTTTCGCAAGAACTTCCCAGAAATGGTAGACGAGCTCTTTACGAAGCAGGGAACTCCTCCCTGCATTGTGGTTTGGGTCGATTGCTGGACCTCGTATGGTGGCAGTCAGTTTCTGGATTCTCCCGCGGTTGGGCGCTACCATACGTACCTGTGTGATGAGGTTGTTTCCTGGGTTGATCTCCACTATCGGACGCTGGCTTCCCGGGAGCATCGGGGCATTGCCGGGAAATCGAGCGGCGGCTATGGCGCGATGATAACGCCGATGTTGCGTCCGGATCTCTGGGGAGGCTTTGCTACCCATGCCGGGGATGCCCTCTTTGAGATGTGCTATTTGCCCATGTTTCCGGCTTCTGTGCGGGCGCTGCGCGAGCACTATGATGGCTCTTATGAAAAGTTCTGGCAGGATTTCCGGAGCCGGGTTCCGCTGACTCGCGAGAGCGATTTTAACCTGTTGAATGATTGGGGGATGGCTGCCTGCTACTCGGCGGAGAAAGATGGCACGGTGAAGCTTCCCTATGATACGACAACAGGCGAGCTGATTCCCGAGATCTGGGAGCGCTGGCTTCAATGGGACCCGGTGCGGATGGTACCACGCTATGCGAAGGCGTTGCGCTCAATGAAGGCCATCTATATTGACGCCGGCAGACATGACCAGTTCTATCTTGATCTGGGGGCGGAAGCGTTCCGGCAGGCGCTGGAATTGATCGGTGTCAGGGATGTCTTCTTCGAGCTTTTTGAGGGAACGCACTCTTCTATCGAGTATCGCTATCCGCTTTCGTTGCGCTACCTGGCTGAACGCCTTGCTCCCTGAACTCCTGCTGCATAATCGCTGAGAAACAGTGATTCCTGCTTCCTCGTGTCTTTAGTAGGGCAAACTCATCAAAGCAGAAACTGTATTACGAGAGAGACGAGGAGCAGGAACACCAATGGATATCTCTGTGATTCTGGCTGCGGTCAGTTTTCCGGCCTGGCTTCGCATTACGCACTTTATCAATATTCTCTTTATCGGTTTATTGATGCGAAGTGGCATTCAGATTCTGGCGGCGCACCCCCGTTTATACTGGAATATCGCCTGTAAACCCGGAAGCGAGTGGCTGCGCTTCACGAAAAAGAAAGTCCCTCGCGACAAGCTGTGGACCTCAATGGATGAAGAGGTGAAGGCATCGCCTCTTCTGGCTTTACCGGGAGGCGAAAATCTGGGACTGGGGCGGCACTGGCACTTCTTCTCGGTCACGTTCTGGCTTCTCAACGGGCTGATCTATGTGATCTTACTCTTTGCAACGGGCGAGTGGAGCCGGCTGATTCCCACATCCTGGGATATTATCCCGCGAGCTATCCATACAATGGGTACCTATCTGACCTTCCATATTCCGCCGAAAGGGGATTTTCAGCCCTATGATCCCTTGCAGCAGCTTGCCTACGCCGCGATTGTGTTTCTGGTCGCTCCGTTATCGCTTCTGACCGGGGCAGCGATGTCACCGGCGATTGAGGGCCGGTTTCCCTGGTATCCCAGGCTCTTTGGTAATCGACAGGTTGCACGGAGCCTCCACTTTATCATGCTGGTCATCTTTGTGTTGTTTACCATTGTGCATACGCTTCTGGTGCTGGTTGTCTATTTTGATGACAACATTCGCCATATTGTTCTTGGAACAACACAAAGCAGTCTTGGCCTTGCGATCGCAATAGCGGTTGTTGCGTTAGCCTTTGTGCTACTCTTTTACGCCTGGGCATCGTGGTTCACCTTGCGCCATAAGCGGGGGGTGCAGCACACACTGGGCCATTTTGTGGATCGACTGCAAAAACTGTTCCTCCGGCGAGTGACCTCAGCACAGGATTATAGCCGGGCTGACCTCACGCCCTACTTCTGGGTGAATGGCCGTCCGCCCGATACGGAAGAATACAAGCAGCTTCTTGAGGAAGGTTTCAAAGATTGGCGGCTTGAGGTGAAAGGGATGGTTGCGAACCCTATGCATTTCTCCCTGGATGACCTGAAGCGTATGCCCGTGACCAAACAAAGGACGCTGCATAATTGTATCCAGGGTTGGACAGGAGTTGCGGAGTGGAAGGGCGTCTGTGTTAGCGAGATTCTGGCGACCTGTGGCGCTCTGCCCGATGTGAAGTATCTGGTCTTCACTTCGCTGGAAGAGGATTCTATGGGGCGCCCATACTATGAGGTCATTGATATAGAATTGGCCTGCCATCCACAGACTATTCTGGCGTATGAGATGAACGGGAAACCGCTACCGATTCCGCACGGAGCACCGCTGCGCCTGCGAGTGGAAACGACGCTCGGCTTTAAGATGGTGAAATACCTGCGCTCGATCGAACTGGTGCAATCGTATCGCCCGTTCGGCAACGGACAGGGTGGTTATCGTGAGGATGTGCGCTACTATGGAATCGATGCTGAGATCTGAGAGAGAGGGGGAACAAGCTTACAAGAAGCCGTTCCCCCTTTCTTGCTGTCCATATGAAGGTCAGAAGAGAGGAAAACGTTGTCCGGGCTGATAGATGCGCCGCGCTGGTGTTATGGTGACAGCGGGGAGCCCTAAATAGTCGAGCGATTCATGCAGTAGCGTATCAACAATGTGTTCCAGAATCGCGATGTCGTCATGTTGAAAAGGGTGGAGCGTACTGGACCGCAGCAGCCTGAACGGATCTTTCTCTCTGATCCAGTGCGAGCAAATGATACCAAGCGCTGCAATAAAGAGTAACAGGAGCGGGACATAGAGAATGGAGAGAATAAAGCAGAGATCCCAGGAAAAGATCAGACTTTGATAGAACTGCTCAAAATTCTGTTGCGTAAACGAGGTGGTCAGCGCTTGCTGGAGCACGATATAGCCGTAGAGTGGAGCCAGCAGGACCAGCGCAGTCAGCACGATCAGCAGTATAACGCGTAAGGGATTAAAGGGCATACAGATGCTGATGGTGCGCGAGATGTACAGGTTGTTGCCCACGGTGGTCACATAGATGAAGCCACTGGTTGCTTTCCGGCGGATGGTGATTAGCGTGCGCTCTTCCCTGCCATCTTTCTGATGGTACTCTTCAAGCGAGACGCGAGTCTCTTCAAGCTGTTGCTGATAGGCTTTTTCGGTGATGACCGCTCGTACAATCTCCTGTTTGATCGGGACGGTATCAAGCGGTGACTTGTTGACGAGCCAGGAATGATGGGAGACCACAATCCCGGGGCTGCTCGTCGTGCTCCGGGCTGTAGTTGGCTTGCCCTTCTCCGAGAGAAGCTCTCTGTTGGCAGGTTGTTCGGTCGGGGCTCCCGGTTGCGGTGTCGTTGGCAGGGTAGGATGAGAGCCTGAAGACTGTGACACGGGAGACGTGGTCTCATGAAGCAGGGCATCTTTAGACCGCAACTGATCGGCCGTGTTTGGGGCTGGCGAATGATTGCGCTTCAGGGCGGGCAGTTTGGCGAAAGAGCCTGTCATTTTGCTCCTCATAGGGAGTTTTGTGCCGCAATGAATGCAACTGGAAGCCTGATCGAAATTGACGCGAGAGCAATGAGGACAGATTGACGGCATGAAAAATGAACCTCCTCTACAATCCAATCCACACACACATTGATTAATGCGGATTTTACAAGCATCATGCCATTTTGTCAATCATCTCAACCATAAAAAGCTATACATGAATGTTCACGGCCAGGGAAGGAGAAGCGTGTTCTGCCTCTCCTTTCAGGTGGTGCCGGGCTGATTGCTTGAAATATATAGATCTATTGGGCTCAGTAAGAGCCCTATACTGGAAATAGATCCAGATGCGGTGATGCGGGGAGTGAGTCCGGGGCTTGAAAACTGGATCGCTGGAAAGGTGGGCTTTTCATGTTGTCTACCGTTGAAGCTATGCTGAAGAGATCGTTGAGTTCGCTTGAGGTGAAAATGCATCCCGGTTTTGTTCTGGTCGAGAGGAGAAGGGAAGAATGACAACACGACCAATCAAGCCACATGCTGCGTATCGACAGATTCAGCCAGTTCGACATGAGCCGCTGGAAGTGCACAATCTCTTGTGGAACAGAGCGCCTGCAACGCCGCCTGTGCGTTCCTCCTATGTCGCTCCAGATGCCAATCAGTACCATATTCTCTTTACCGGACTTGTTTTAGGTATTTTCAGCATCGCGGCGTCTATTTTCCCGGTTTGTGGTTTGCCAATGGCGCTGGCAGGATTGGTGCTGAGTTTGCTCGGGAGGCGTATCGGGGCGTTTCAGAAGCTTGCAAGCTGGAGTCTTTTGCTGGCGATTATAGGCTGTACGCTTTCGCTGCTCAATATCGGCGTGATGCTTGGCATTTATGTTCTGACCTATCTGTGAGGGGTGATACCTCACAGATAGAGCGCTTTTCAGGCCAGTAAGCCTGCATGGACACGGGGTTGTGCGAAGCGGGAGACCTGAAAGCGTTGCAGGGGAATGATCGGCTCACGATCAAGCACCATATTGCTGAGTATCTCGCCCAGAAGCAGGCCGAATTTGAAGCCATGGCCCGTCAGACCTGTTGCAAATACAATACGTGGATCGTCGGGAAGAAAGTCAAGAATAAAGTCCTCATCAGGGCTGACATCATACATACAGGTATCAACGTGTGCCAGTGTTGCGTTTTGCAGCAGCGGGATCAGGTGCTGAAGCTTTGTGGTAATGTGCTCGATCGTGAGCGGATCAATATTCGGTGGCTCATCAGGATCAATAGGCGTCCCAAAGCTATGAGAGGTGGCTTTCAACCAGGCGGGGCCATCTCCCTGACAGGTGTTATGAATTGGCATTCCGTACAGATCATCAGCCATAAAGGCCGGAAAGGAGTTCAACGCAAAGGGAGAAATGGGCAGGCCAGTAAAGTACAGAACATATTGACGTGTGATACGAATAGGGAGCTGTAACGATCCAAGTAAGTGTTGGACCCAGGGGCCAGTTGCAAGGATGACCTTTTCTGCATATATAGTGTCATGCTCATTGGTAATCAGACGAATTGGTTGCAGAGGCTGATCTGAGAAAAAATGCGTAACACGCGTATTGGGTACGATGGTTCCTCCCAGGTCACGGATGGCATCACGCAATGTATGTAAGCATTTCGATGCATAGAGCATGCCTGCTTCGATGTTGTATGTCAGAAAAGAAAAAGGCTCAATCTGAAATTGCGGGAAACGCTGACGGCAGGCCTGCGAACTGATACGCTGTATGGGGAGGCCGAGGTCTTTTAAGCTATGATAGCTTCCTTCAGAAGAAGGATCGTTTTCATGTCCCAGAACGAGCATCCCGGTTCTGGTGTAAAGCGTGCGACCCGTACTATGCTCTAGCTCATGCCAGCGTTGCAGGCTCAGTTGCACCATTTGCGGATAGAAGGTATCCATCCCATATTCAAAACGCAGAAGTCTGGAAAGGCCAGATGACGTAGCACGCTGATGAGCAACGGTCGCCTGTTCCAGCACCGTGACATCTCGTTTTCCCTGTCGTAACAGGGCATATGCTGCCGCCAATCCTACAATTCCGGCTCCGACGATGACAAATCTCTCACGGAACACGGTAACTCTGCCTCCTGTTTTCTTTCTTGTGTATAGAAGAGTTGGTATGATTATAACAGAGAATAAACTTGGAATCAACGAAAGAGCTTCTTATAGTATAGAAACGCCTTGACCTTTACTATGCATACCTTTGATATATTCATGTAGTGAAAGTGTAATAACTTTGTAGAATATTTGTAGTTCGTTCAGGGAACTCTATGATTTGAAAAGTATTTGCTCTGTCTTCCTCCTCCTGCGTACCTGACGATGTGGCCTTGAATCGCATATAATGGAGGCATCGTATCATCAACCAAAGGAGTTGCAATGCAAGAACCACTCATCACGTCTCCTGTGCCGGGACAGACGCTCACTGTTGCACCTGTTGCTGGCTCTCTACGGATCAACGGGCAACCAGAGATTCCCTCTTCAAAGTATTACACGTTGCGCTATGTCCTGGCCGCGACTCTGGCTGATGGAGAGAGTGTCATCTATTATCCGGCCCAGAGCGATGATAGCGAAGCGTTGTTTCGAGGATGCCGGGCGCTTGGGGCACAACTGGCCTGGGATGATGCTGAACGGCGCGTGCTGCGTATCAAGGGTATCGGTGGACGGCCTCCGGTACAGGGCCCGGTCACGATAGAGGTAGGCAATGCCGGGGCAGTTCTGCGCTTGCTCCTCGGTCTGGGCGCGTTGCTGCCGCAGGTGACATTTGAGACGGATCATCCTCTCTCGCTGGGCAAACGTCCAAACCGTGAATTGCTGGAAGCACTGGCATCGCTTGGAGTGACCTACGAGGCGACCGGACCCGAGGGCTGTGTTCCCCTAACCCTCCACGGTGGCAACCTGCGCGGAGGGCACATTCGTATTTCAGGTGCACGGAGCTCGCAGTATCTCAGTGCTCTGCTGTTTCTATGTCCACTGCTGACGGAGCCGGTTGAAATCGAGGTGGTGGATATGCTCAAGTCGCAACCGCTGGCCCGGGCCACGCTAGAGGTGTTGCAAGAGGCTGGTATTGTGATCGAGCATGATGCTGCGTTACGTCACTTCAAGATTCAGCCCAATCAGCGTTATCAGCCACGTGAGTATGTCATTCCTGGCGATTATCCATCGGCGGCTGCACTGCTTGCTGCGGCCAGTGTCGCGACCGATCCAGCCAGTGAACTGCGGCTGACGCGCTTGCGTCCGGGAGAAGAGATCGGGGAGGCGCTGCTGAGCGCGTTTCGGGCAATGGGCGCCGACCTCGTCCGTGATGGTGAGCAGATTACGCTGCGAGGGGGGCGGCCCTTGCACGGCATCGAGCTTGATGGCGACGTCGTGATTGACTGCATTCCGGTGCTGGTGGCGGCTGCCTGCTTTGCCGAGGGGAGAAGTGTTTTTTTCAATATCGAGAGCCTGCACTACAAGGAGTCCGACCGGATTGATGATCTGTGTGCCGAGTTGCAGCGGGCGGGCTGTGATGTTGAGCCGCGCCGAGATGCCATTATTGTGAATGGCCGACCAGAGGGGATCGAGGGCGGCGTTACCGTCGATGGGCATAACGATCATCGTCTGCTCATGGCGCTGGCAATCGTAGGCATGCGAAGTCGCCACGGGCTGACGATTACCGGAGGCGAGCATATTGTCAAAAGCTATCCGCATTTCTTTGCTGTGTTGCGAGCTCTGGGCGCGAACCTGTATTAAGGGGTGAGAGGGATCAGGAAGCGGCAGCGGGGCTTTGTTTCATCCAACTCGCATTGTTCCTGTACGGCAACTCCTACCAGTTCAGAAACAAAAGCCTCTGCGAGTTGGCAGGCAGCCGGGTGCGCCTCAATTGCGGCGGCCAATGGACACTGTTGCCCCTGAATACAGTAGTGATCTTCATGCTGCTCAAGATGCGCCGCGCCGCCAAGCTCCTGAAGAATGCGGACTGTTGCCTTCAGGCGGGTGGGTACATCGCCTGAAGGTAATCCGAGCCGGTGCGAAAGGCGTTCGCCTGTCAGTCGAAGGAGTGCTATCAACTCTTCCTCATCCATCTGTTCGGCCAGGGTAGTAATCAAAGTATGGAGCACAGTTCCGTAAGCTCTGGGGAAGAACTGCTCGGCAGACGGGGCCAACTCGTAGACGCTGGCGGGCTTGCTGGAGCCGCGTCGAACACCGTTCTGCTGTACGAGGCCGTCGCGCTCGAGTGTGGTCAGATGGGCACGAATTGCGTTATCGGTAAGCTGAAGTTTTCGGGCCAGATCATCAACCGTGCAACTATCCTGGCGAAGAATTTCGATGATGCGTCCGCGTGTGCTTGTGAAGAAGCGCTGATTCCAGGTTCTCATTACTTGCACCTTTCCTTTCCCGGGGAGCACTGCGTCTTTGTCAGTAAAGTCAATATTTTCCTTGACTTTCTTGTGTGTACTCTATTATAGCAAACGCTGTATCGGGCTATGGAAAAATGGTTGTCGGAGTGATACAATAGCCAACAATTGTAAGGCGTTTTGCTCAAAGCATAGCAGGGAATAGAGGATGCTTCCAGTAATAACCGAAAGGAAAGGAATGTGTATAGGTTTAAAGGCTTTGATAGTGCAGAATGTGGGGACAGTATGTCCGCACTGGAAACTCTGGTCAACGCCTGGATGGAAGCGGAGCGCCCGCGCATCCGTTATATGTGCCAGAGTATGCGCGGCGAGCATATCCTGCTAAGCTTCGTCTATGAGGACACACGTGAGTTGGAGAAACGTGTTGCTACTCAGGCGCAGACAGGGGTAACCGGTGGGCTGCCGCGAATATACGACGAGGATCTGATTGACGAATGTCCGACCAGCCCGAGGATCCCGGTCACACCTCCCCCGATGCATTGAACTCCTTTTGCTTGAGCAGCATGTTGCGTTGATAGTGTAGGTTAGAATGTCTTTTCCATACGTATTGTACTGTACGCCCGAGGGTGAAATTTGCGAAGATCGTAGCTTACAGGCGCTTTCCTTTGATGGACACCCTTTGCGGGCCGAAGATTTGATCCCGCTTCCCGATGGCGTCACTCTCTCGATGATGCCGGATCGGCTGGCTGTTGGTTTGCGTAAAAACGGAGAACGGAAAGTATTGCCTCAATCCCGTGGGTGGGCGCTGGCGGCGCTGCTCCCGATTGGCTATACTCGGACGCTTCTCCCCGCGTACGAGAAGATCCCGGACACTGAGCCCTTGCCCTTCTTTGGCTATAGCGCCGTCGCCGGGATAAACGGGCGGCATTATGTCGCGGCCGTCAAGACCGATGATCCATATAAGTGGCATCCGCGCTCGTTCCCCCGGCGCAAGCTGGAGCGGCTGGTGCGTGAGAAGTTACGCGCATATCCCGAGAACCGGGTGATCAAGCAGCATGCACATTGTGCGCTTGACTATTCCTGTCCGACTGCCAGTAACCTGTTTTTCTCACGTTGGGAAATGGCGATTGCGGTTTCGCCGGGCTGTAATGCTCGCTGCGTTGGTTGTATCTCCAAGCAAGAGGAGGAGGAACTGATCTCGCCACAGGATCGCCTGACCTTTATTCCTACGGTTGAGGAGATTGTTGAAGTTGCGGTTCCACACCTTGAGAGCGCTCCTGATGCGATTGTCAGTTTTGGGCAGGGGTGCGAAGGGGAGCCGCTGCTACAGTTTCGGCGGATCGAGCAGGCGATCAAGGGAATGCGTGCCCGCACTGATAAAGGTGTGATTAATATCAACACGAATGGAAGCAGGCCCCGCTGGCTCCAGAAGCTCTATGATGCCGGGCTGGATACCATTCGGGTCAGTACGATCTCGGCTCACCCTGAGACCTATACCGCCTATTATCGCCCGCTTGGTTACACCTTTGAGGATATCAAGGAATCGCTGATTCGGGCGCGAGATGCTGGCCTGTATACGTCGATTAACCTGCTTTGTTTCCCGGGTATGATTGATCGAGAGCGCGAGGTTGAATCTCTGCTTGCGTTTGTGCGTGAGACAAAGCTGTGTTTGATCCAGTTGCGCAACCTGAATATTGATCCGGAAGTCCTGTTGCCGCGGATGCCCGCGCTCGACTCGATGGGGAAAGCGCTTGGCATGAAAACATTTCTGGAAGTATTACGGCGCGAGGTTCCTGAGGTGGAGCTTGGCAACTTTACGCGACCCATTCAACGACCGATATCAAGCGTACAAGCATAAGCACAAAAGTAAGAAGCAGGTGAGCAAGGAGTTTACCCATCTGCTTCTTGCGTTTTCTTTCGAGTGGTTCTGCGCTTCTTCGGCCGCTCTTCTCCTTGCAGCCGTTTGGCAAGCTCCGAAACGAAGCGCGAACGGGTCTGTGAATTGACCGGGAGATTGTGTTCGCGGCAGAATTCAAGCAGATCTTCGACAATAATAAAGATGGGCAGAACCGCGTATCCCTGGCCTCGGAGCTGATCGGTCATCCGTTGGGATTCCCAGTACCATTCTCTCCAGGTCGGGTGCATATCATCCGCATCGTCTGCGACACGCAGGAGTTTCGCATACTCTTCGGGCGAGTATGAGGCCAGAGCAATAAAAGATGTTTCATTCTCACGACTCATAAGATGTTCTGATCCCTTTGCTTCCACTGGTTCTATCACAACGACAAACAGATTGCTGCTAGCGCTGCACCTTGCCTGTTTCACGGAGCAGCCTGCGAGCTGCAACCGCGACCGGATCGACCCCAAGCAAGGCCAGACAATCGCGGGTGGCACAGCCTTCCGGTGTTCCAAGCATATGCTCGCGATAGAAGCAAGGCATACAGGGAAGATCCAGGTGTACAACGGTGGCCCGCTTTGGTTGCGGTTCGCCGGTATATGGCCCCCAGGCTTTATAGTTGGAAAGGCCAAAAATAGCAACGGTCGGCGTTCTGGCTGCGGCGGCCAGATGCATCAGCCCGGAATCGTTGCCGACGAAGAGATCAACTAGCTCCAGGGCAGCAGCCGTCACTTTGATACTTCCCTTCCCTGCCAGACTACGCACCGGCATCTCTGAGCGCATCAGGCTGATGATCTGTTGATGCAGTTCGGCCTCCTCTGGACCCCCCATCAGAAGTAATTGTCCCCCAACATCATGATAAAGGGTATCTGCTAATTGCGCAAATTTTTCCGGGGCCCAGCGTCGCGCTGTACTGTAGCCACCACTGCCCGGGTGCATGGCAATGATAGGACGCTGGAGCGTTTCCTCGGTCGCCTCACCATAGACGAGCAATCGGGCGGCTGTCCGTTCCTCGTCGCTTAATGGAAGAAACAGCGACTTATCGCGAATAGTTGCGCCAGCGGCTGCGGCAACCGCCATATTATAGTCAGCTTCGTGCATCGCGCCAAAGCCCTCATCCTTGACACGAACATTCAGGAACCAGCCGTGACCGTTATCCAGCCCAACGCGCCACTTTGCCCCCGTCACGCGCATCAATGCCTGATGTTTCAGCCTGCCAAAGAGCAGCGTCAGGTGGTGGAACAGGAGTACTGCGTCATATCTGCCCTCTCTCAGCGGGCGCAACAGGTGTAACAGGCGCTTGAGATTGCCGGGGTGCTTGATAAATTGCTTGGGATAGTCAAACAAGTATTTATCAAGAACAATAATATGATCGATTGCATTCCATCCGTTGAGCAATCCAGCAGAGTCAGGTGTAACCAGTAGATCAATGCGGGCATTGGGATAGCTCTCACGCAGCGCACGAAGGGCCGGAGTCGCAAGCAATAGGTCGCCAATCCCGGCCAGTTTCACAACAAGAATGCGGGCATTCTCTGGTAACGTAATCTGTGTTGTATGCATCATGAACTTTTCCAGATAGAGATTGTGCTGTAGTCGCGGAAACCGAGACGACGATATATTTTCTCGCTCATTGAGGTCGGAGAGAGCACTGCATGTTGATAGCCAAAGCGGTGTGCTTCATGCAGTGCGTGCCGGACCATTGCCGTGGCGATACCTTGTCGCCGCGCCTCAGGAAGGGTTGCTACGCCGAAGATGCCTGCTAACCCCGCATGCAGCAGCAGGGAGGTGATAGCGACAGGCTCCCCGTGTTGATACCCTATATAGTGGTGCCAGGAAGCGTTGAAGCCCTCATAGAGATACTTCTTATAGTACAGTGCTGCGATGTCTGGCGGGTTGCCAAATCCCTGCTGCTCGATTTTTTGTAATGGGGCCAGACTCTCCGCATCTTGTGCTTTCTGGATGGTCAGTCCCTCGGGTGTAGGTTCGTCCTGGGCGAACTCGGAAAGGTTGAGTGCCATACAGCTCTTGTTCACCAGATGCACAAAGCGGCGACGCTTGAGAAAGTGGGCGAAGTGAACCGGGCGGGTTGCCGCTCCCAGCACCCAGGCAAAGCCTGTATTCCGTTTTGTGAAGTAGCGGGACATCCTGTCGATGTAGGCAGAAATGGTGCGCTCGTCATTGTCTGGAATATGCGTTTGCAGGACGGCGTTCAGAATAGGCACTCCGGTATAGAGCCAGGTGAGTTCCGCTGTCTCGTGGAGCTCACCTTCTGGCATACTTCGTCCGAATCCGGCCATCTCCTCACAGATGATAGCATCAACGGCGGTTGCGAAGGTGAAATCGGTTGTGTCTTGAAGTGGTTTCATGCATTTGCCTCGTTCGCGGCTGGCTGTAAGCGAGCATGTACGACATGACGAACGCGAGCCGGAGAAATGTCTTTCATACATTGGGTAGTGAAGAAGCGGCAATCAGCCGGTCCTTCGGCGGTATAACAGGGACGACACCAGATATCGCTTGTCAGTACGGTCGCCCGAGGGCTGATGGGACCACTCAGGGTGGGATCGGTCGGACCATGAATGGCGATGACGTTTGTACCGACCGCGGCTCCGATGTGCATGGGGCCGCTGTCGCCTGTAATCAGGATATCAGCCTGTTGCAGCAGGGCCGCAAGCTGGATCAGATTGGTCTTTCCCGCCAGGTTCAGCGGGCGTTCGCGCATACGCTGAAGCACAGCCTCAATAATCGGTTGATCTTGTGGCGTTCCAGTAAAGACCACGGTATAGCCATCATCGTGGATCAGGCGATCGACCAATGCGGCCCAGTACGGGATAGGCCAGCGCTTGGATTGTCCGTTATGAGAGCTGACGTGACAGGCAATCAGGGGTGTGCCGGGCCTCCATCCATGCTGCTGTAACAGCGCTCGAGCCTCCTGACGAGCCTGTTCTTCTACAAAAATGTGTGGAATGCGATCGGCCTCGGTGGGCTGTGCACCGGCCGCTCGCCCTAGTTGCAGACAGTAATCAACCTCGTGTTTGCGATCACCGGGCCGCCAGTGTCTTCCTGCGATTGGATCGGTCATAAAGCCAGGGTATCCTTCTTCCGCGAACCCGATGCGTCTGGGTGCGCCGCTCAACACGGACAGGATAGCCGCCCACGGGCCATAGACGCTGATTGCAAGATCATAGTGACGATCACGCAGACGTTTCAGCAATGAGCGCAGTTCTTGCCAGTTCTTTTGCTGGAAGAGCGAGCGTGGTCTGCGCCAGATATTGGGATCATAGGAGATCAGATCGGCAATATCCGGGTCGTTGCGTAGCAGTGCAGCGCTGGCGGGCGTCGCCATCAAATCGATCTCTGCATCTGGATAGGTGCGCTTGAGCAGACGGAGCACCGTTGTTGACATCACCAGATCCCCGATGAGGTCAAGCCGTAAGATCAAGATGCGTCGGGGGTGAAAGGTGGCCGGGTTGAGTGGCTGCTTGCGCTTCCCTGCTTCTTTGAGACGGAG
>Ga0164243_10009999_pt1 | contig 13693 bp, 12 predicted proteins | sample OricompcompostOP_FD_108781 | JGI IMG/M metagenome (GOLD analysis project Ga0164243, IMG submission 108781) | Organic Plus compost microbial communities from Emeryville, California, USA - Original compost - Organic plus compost (OP) | ecosystem: Engineered > Solid waste > Mixed feedstock >... | reverse complement strand
TGGGACACGAGGGCCTCCTGGCGGTCGGCGGTAGATGTCGCAATCCACACCGAACCCAGAAGGCCCTCACCCGTTCAAGCACCCAGCCCGCGTGTCACCAACGTCCCGGGACAGCACACCTAGTGCTTGGGGAAGGGCGGGTAGACGGGCGGTGCCGTCGCGTCCTGGCGGTCCCGGATCACCTTGGCGAGGGTGAACGCGGAGGTGACGAGGTACAGCACGGCGATCGCCAGGAAGGCCCGGACCCAGGCGTCGGCGTTCAGCTTGAAGATGCCGATCGCGGTCGCGGCCATGGCGACCGCGAAGGAGGCGACGGCCTGGCCGTAGAAGGCCGCGGTGTTCTGGGACTTGCCCGATGCGTCACTCATGGGCCCATGCTCGGGCCGCCGCGGCCGGTCCGGTATCCGTCGGGGTACTCAGCCCGTACTCAGAAACCCCAGACACCCGAGCCGGTGCTCAGAACGCGGAGACCCCGGTAAGCGCCCGGCCGATGACCAGTTTCTGGATCTGGCTGGTGCCCTCGTAGAGGGTCATCACGCGGGCGTCGCGCAGCAGCTTGCCCACCGGGTACTCGTCGATGTAGCCGTAGCCGCCGAAGACCTGGAGGGCGTTGTTGGCGGCGCGGACGGCGGCCTCGGAGGCGAACAGCTTGGCCTTGGAGGACTCCACCGCGAACGGCTGCCCCCGGTCGATCAGGTCGGCGACCCGCCAGGTCAGCAGCCGGGCCGCGTCCACGTCGACGGCGATGTCGCTGATCAGCTCCTGGACCAGCTGGTGCCCGGCGATGGGCTTGCCGAACTGCTCGCGCTCCCCCGCGTAGCCCACGGCGGCGTCGAGCGCGGCCTGGGCGATGCCCACACAGCCCGCGGCGACCGACATCCGGCCCTTGGCCAGCGCCGACATGGCGACGGAGAAGCCCTTGCCCTCCTCGCCCAGGCGGGCGGACGCGGGCACCCGCACCCCGTCGAGGACGAGTTCGGCGGTGGCCTGGCCGCGCAGGCCGAGCTTGCCGTGGACGGTGCGGCGGGTCAGTCCGGGCGAGTCCGTGGGCACGAGGAAGGCGGAGACGCCCTTGTGGCCGGGCGCGTCCGTGGAGCGGGCGAAGAGCAGCACGACGTCGGCCCAGGTGCCGTTGGTGATGAACATCTTGGAGCCGGAGACGACGTAGTCGTCGCCGTCGCGTACGGCCCGGGTGGCGAGGCTGCCCGCGTCGGAGCCGGCGCCGGGCTCGGTGAGGCCGAAGCAGCCGACCAGCTCGCCCGCGGTGAGCCCCGGCAGCCAGCGCCGCTTCTGCTCCTCGCTCCCCCAGGCCGCGATCGTCTTGGCGACCAGGCCCAGCGAGACGGAGACGATGCCGCGCACGGACGAGTCGCCCCGGCCCAGTTCCTCGGTGACCAGGCAGTACGCGAGATGGTCGCCGCCCGAGCCGCCGTACTCCTCGTCGATGGTCAGGCCCAGGAAGCCGACCTCGCCGAGCTTCTTGACGATCGCGCGGTCGACCTCCTCGGCGCGGTCCCAGGCGACGGCGTACGGGGCGATCTCACGGGCGACGAAGTCCCGGGCCAGCCGGCGGACGGCGGCCTGCTCCTCGCTGAGCTCCAGGTTCATGCGGCGGACACCTCACCATTAAACTAACACTGCTAGTTTCCATCGGGCAGCCCTACTATGTGCGCCATGGCCCGACCGCGCAAGCCCCTCCTCAGCTACGACCGGATCGTCGCGACGGCCCGCGAACTCGTGGACACGGAGGGCCTGGCGGCGCTCTCCACCCGCCGGCTCGCCGCCGAGCTGGGCGTCAGCGGCCCCTCCCTCTACAACCACTTCCGCACCAAGGACGAGATCCTGGAGGCGGTCGCCGACTCGGTGAGCGCCCAGGTCGACCTGTCGATGTTCGAGGACGGCCGCGACTGGCGGACCGCGCTGCACGACTGGGCCGTCTCCTACCGGGCGGCCCTGCGCGACCACCCCAACATCGTCCCGGTGCTGGCGCGCGGGCCCGGCCGCCGCCCGGCCGCGCTGCGGCTCGCGGACGCCGTGTACGGCGCGATGGTCGAGGCGGGCTGGCCCGCGTCGCAGGCCACCTCCATCGGCGCGCTGATGCGGTACTTCATCATGGGCTCGGCGCTCGGCTCGTTCGCGGGCGGCTTCGTGGACGACGCCAGCGCGTACGACCCCGCCGACTACCCCCACCTCGGCCAGGCGCACCTCCTCGCCGAGCAGCAGGAGAAGGTCGACGAGCGGGCCTTCGAGACGGGTCTCGCCGCCCTGCTGGACGGGCTGGCCCTTCAGTACACGCGTCTGACCGGCCAGGGCTGAGGCGGGGCACTCTTCGGCGGGGACCGAAACGTCCGTGACCCATCCTGGGAGGCATGACCTCCAGGGAACCCCAGGCACCGCGGCTCGCCCGGCTCGCGGCGCTCATCGCCGACGAGACACGGGCGGCCTGCCTGCTGGCGCTGCTCGACGGGCGGGCCTGGACCGCCGGGGAGCTGGCCCGGCACGCCGGGGTCGCCCCGTCGACCCTGAGCGAGCACCTCGGCAAGCTCGTCGCGGGCGGACTCCTCGCCGAGGAACGGCAGGGCCGGCACCGGTACGTACGGCTGGCCGACGCGCGGACCGCGCAACTGGTGGAGGACCTGGTGGGGCAGGTGAGCCCGGGCGCGCGGCCCGCGCCCCGGAACCTGCGGGAGGCCGGCGCCCACTCGGCCATGGCCCGCGCCCGCACCTGCTACGACCATCTCGCCGGGCGGCTCGGCATCGCGCTCACCGACGCGCTGACCGGGCGCGGGCTGCTGCGCCAGGACACCGGGTTCGCCCTGACCGACGCGGGCGTCGGCTGGTTCGCCTCGGCCGGCATCCCGCTGGAGCGGACGGGGCGCCGCCCGCTGGCCCGCGCCTGCCTCGACTGGACCGAACGCCGGCCGCATCTCGCCGGGGTCGCGGGCGCCGCCCTGTGCCGGCACGCGCTGGACGCCGGGTGGTGCGTACGGATCGGCTCGGAGCGGGCCGTGAAGGTGACCGCCGCCGGTGAGCGGGCGTTCCTCGACCTGCTCGGCGTCGAGGCGGGCTCCCTGCGCTGAGGGCCGCCGTCCGAAAACCGCTTTCGCCGGGCCCCGTTCCCGGTCCACGATCCACCGGTCCCCATCCGACCCCTCCCGACGCTCGGAGCATGATGACCTCCTCCCCCGCCTCTCCGTCCCGCCGTGCCGGGCTGCTCGCCGCGGGCGCCGCCACCGTCACCGTCGTGCTGTGGGCGTCGGCGTTCGTGTCGATCCGCCGCGCGGGCGAGGAGTACTCGCCGGGCGCGCTGGCGCTCGGCCGGCTGCTCGTCGGCGCCGCGGTGCTGGCCGCCCTCTGCCTGATCCGGCGCGAGGGGCCGCCGCCCCGGGCGGCCTGGCCCGGTGTCGCGGTGTCGGGCCTGCTCTGGTTCGGCCTCTACAGCGTGGTGCTCAACTGGGGCGAGCAGGAGGTCGACGCCGGCACGGCGGCCCTCGTGGTGAACGTCGGGCCCCTGCTCATCGCCCTGCTGGGCGCCCGGCTGCTCGGGGACCCGATGCCGCCGCGGCTGCTGGCCGGGATGGCGGTCTCCTTCGCCGGAGCGGTGACCGTGGGCGTGTCGATGTCCGGCGGGGGCGGCTCCTCGGTGCTGGGCGTGGGCCTGTGCCTGCTGGCCGCCGTCGGGTACGCGGGCGGGGTCGTGGCGCAGAAGCCCGCGCTGGGGCACGCGAGCGCCCTCCAGGTGACGACGTACGGCTGTCTGGTGGGCGCCGTGCTGTGTCTGCCGTTCTCCGGTCAGCTGGTCACCGACGTGGCGCACGCCTCGCTGCCGGCCACGCTCCACATGGTCTATCTGGGGGTGTTCTCGCTCGCGCTGGCCTTCACCACCTGGGCGTACGCCCTGGCCCGTACGACGGCCAGCCGGATGGGCGCGACGACCTACGCGGTGCCCGCGCTGGTGGTGCTGATGTCGTGGCTGGCGCTGGACGAGGTGCCGGGGCTGTTCACGCTGGCGGGCGGGGCGCTGTGCCTGGCCGGTGTCGCCGTGTCGCGGTCGGGCTCGCGGTCCGCCCGGGTGGTGGCGAAGGCGCCGCGCACCGGGCGGACCCACGAGTCGCTGTGACCGCGCGCCGAGTGCCGGGGGCCGGTCAGAAGACGACCAGGGCCCGGCCTCCCTTGCCGGCGAGCATGTTCTCGAAGGCGGCCGGGATGCCGTCCAGGGCGATCCGCTCCGTCACCAGGGCGCCCAGGTCGAGCCGGCCCTCACGGACGTGCCCGGCGAGGACGGGGACGTCCCGCGCCGGGTCGGAGTTGCCGTAGACGCAGCCGGCGAGGGTGCGGCCCCAGTGGAAGATCTCCAGGGCGTTGAAGGTGACCTGCTGGTCCTTGCCGCCGATGCCGACGACCGTGGTGCGGCCGCCGCGCCGGGTGGAGTCCCAGGCGGCGCGGATCGTCGCGGCACGGCCCACACACTCCACGGCGACGTCGACGCCCTGCTTGCCGGTGAGGCCCCGGATCTCCCGGGCGGTGGTGTCGGAGGCGACGACGTAGTCGGTGGCGCCCGCCGCGCGCGCCAGCTCCTCCTTCGCCGGGGAGACGTCGACGGCCACGATCCGTCCCGCGCCCGCGATCCGGGCCGACTGGAGCGCGGCCAGGCCCACGCCGCCGACGCCGAACACGGCGACGCTCTCGCCGGCCCTGACCCGCGCCGAGTGGTGCACGGCGCCGTAGCCGGTGAGGACGGCGCAGCCCAGCAGGGCGGCGTCGGCGAGGGGCACACCGTCCGGCAGCGGCAGGACGCAGTTCACCGGGACGACGGTCTCCTCGGCGAACGCGGCCACGTTGAGGCCGGGGTGGAGCTCGGTGCCGTCGGCGGTGCGGGCGTGGACGTTCGCGGCGCCGTTGAGCGCGTTGGCGCACAGCCACACCTCGCCGAGGCCGCAGGCGTGGCAACTGCCGCAGGAGGGAGCCCAGTTCAGGACCACCCGGTCGCCGGGCGCGACGCCGGCCACCCCCTCGCCGACGGCGACGACGGTGCCCGCGCCCTCGTGGCCGAGCACGGCGGGGACGGGGAGGCGCATCGTCCCGTCGGACAGGGACAGGTCGGAGTGGCAGACGCCGGCGGCGGCGAGCCGGACGCGGACCTGGCCGGGTCCGGGGTCGGGCAGGACGATCTCGGTGACCTCGAGCGGGGCCCCGACGGCGGGCAGGACGGCGGCGCGGACGGCCATGGCGGACGACTCCTCGGTGCGCGAAGGACGGGTGGCGGGCCTCAGGACTGCTGGACCCCGGGACTGCGGGACCTCGGAACTGCCGGGCCTCAGAACTGGAGGGACTTGGTCTGGAGGTACTCGGCGAGGCCGTGCGCGCCCAGTTCCCGGCCGACGCCGGACTGCTTGTAGCCGCCGAAGGGGGCCAGCGGGTTGAACCGGCCGCCGTTGATGTCGACCTGGCCGGTGTCCATGCGGCGCGCGAAGGCCACCGCCCGTTCCTCGTCCGCGGCCCACACCGCGCCCGCGAGACCGTAGACGGTGCCGTTGGCGATCCGCAGGGCGTCCTCCTCGTCCTCGTACCGCAGGATCGACAGGACCGGCCCGAAGATCTCCTCCTGGGCGATCGTCATGTCGGGGGCGACGTCGGCGAAGACGGTCGGGCTGACGAAGTAGCCCTTCTCGCGGGGCGCCTGCGGACCGCCCGCGACCAGCCGGGCCCCTTCGGCGACGCCCTTCTCGATGTAGCCGAGCACCCGTTCCTGCTGCCGGGCGCTGACCACGGGGCCGATGCGCTCGCCGTACTTCGCGGCGGCCTGCGCTGCCAGCTCCACGGCCTCGTCGTACCGGTCGCGGTGGACCAGCATGCGGGTCCAGGCGCTGCACGTCTGGCCCGAGTTGGACATCACGTTGGCGACGCCGACGTTGACCGCCTTGGCGAGGTCGGCGTCCGGCAGAATGACGTTGGCGGACTTGCCGCCGAGTTCCAGGGCGACCTTCTTGACGGCGGCGCCGGCGATCGAGGCGATGTGCCGTCCGACGGCCGTGGAGCCGGTGAAGGAGACCAGGTCGACGCCCGGGTGCTCGGCGAGCGCCTGCCCGGCGACCGGGCCGAGCCCGGTGACCAGGTTGAAGACGCCCGCGGGGACCCCCGCCTCGTGCACCGCCTCGGCGAACAACTGGGCGACCAGCGGGGTGTTCTCGGCGGGCTTCAGGACGATCGTGCAGCCCGCGGCCAGCGCCGGGGCGGCCTTGGCGACGATCTGGTGGAGCGGGTAGTTCCAGGGCGTGATGGCGCCGACCACGCCGACCGGCTCGTGGTACACGGTCGAGTTGCCGACCTTCTCCTCGAACGCGTACGTGCCCGCGAGCTCCGCGTACGAGCCGGCCACCGCGATCGGCACGGCCGCGTGGACGGCCTGGGAGAACTTCAGGGGGGCGCCCAGCTCGGCGGTGACCGTCGTGGCGATCTCGTCCCGGCGGGCGTCGAGGACGTCCCGCAGGACGGTCAGCCGGGCGGCGCGCTCGGCGGGCGGGGTGGCGGCCCAGCCCGGCAGGGCGGCCCGGGCGGCCCGTACGGCGGCGTCGACGTCGGCGGCGGTGCCGGCCGGGACCGTGCCGAGGACCTGCTCGTCGGCCGGGTTCACCACCTCGATGACGTCCTGGCCGGCGGCGGGGCGCCAGGCTCCGTCGATGTACATGCCGTCGTGTGCCTTCATGGCGGTTCCTCCCGGGGCGGGCCGTCGAGCGGCCGCCGCCGCGTTCGTCGTTCCGGCTGTGGTCGTCCGGTTCATAAACTAGCGGCGATAGTTTTAGTGCGCCAGGGACCCCAGGGGATCGGCCCGATCCGGGAGCCACCCTCGCCCCGTCACTCCTCCAGGTCCGGCAGCCGCGCCGGGGCGGGACAGATCCGCTCGCCGTGCTGGTCGAAGACGAACAGGTGGGCGATGTCCACGAGCAACGGCACCTGCATCCCGTGCCGCAGCGCGAGGTCGGGCGTGGTGCGCACGATGAGGTCGCCCGGGAGGCGCCCCTCGGGCGGTGCCGGCTCCTCGGACGGAACGTCGGGCTCCTCCACCGTCACCACCGGGCCGGCCCGCAGGGCGTCCACCCGGCCGCGCAGCCGCTCCAGGACGGTGCCGCCCTCGCGGCGGCGCCGCCGGCCAGGCGGGGCGGGGCGCGGCGCCTCCAGGTCGGGGACGACGGCCGGCCGGGAACCGGTGTTGAAGTGGACGAGCATCTCGTGCCCCTGGAACTCCACATGCTCGACCAGCCCGGTGATGTGCGTCTCCCCGGGCCGGGCGGAGGCCCGGTCGCCGATCCGCACGGCCTCCGAGCGCAGGCCCACGATGACCTCGCGGCCCTGCTGGACCCGGAGCAACTGGTGGTCCAGGCTGAGGGGTTCGGGCAGCCGCAGGAACTGCTTGCCGAGGCTGATGGTCATGGCGCCGTCGAGCGGTGCGCGCACGACGCCGCGCAGCAGGTTGATGCGCGGGGTGCCGATGAAGGCGGCGACGAAGACGTTGCGGGGCAGCGCGTACACCGTGCGCGGGGTGCCGACCTGCTGGAGGACGCCGCCGCGCAGCACGGCGACCCGGTCGCCGAGCGACATGGCCTCGGCCTGGTCGTGCGTGACGTAGACCGTGGTGACGCCGAGGGTGCGGGTGAGGCCCGATATCTCGGCGCGCAGATGGTTGCGGAGCTTGGCGTCCAGGTTGGACAGCGGCTCGTCCATCAGGAACGCGGTGGGGCGGCGGGCGATGGCCCGGCCCATGGCGACGCGCTGGCGCTCGCCGCCGGAGAGCTGGCCGGGGAAGCGGTCGAGCAGTTCCTCGATGCCGAGCATCCGGGCGGTGGCCTCGACCCGTGGCCGGGGGTCGGTGCCGGGCGCCTCGATGCGCAGCGGGAAGCCGATGTTGTCGCGGCTGGTCATGCTCGGGTAGAGCGCGAAGTTCTGGAAGACCATGGCCATTCGCCGGTCGGCCGGCAGCAGGTCGTCGGCAGGCTCGCCGTCCAGGAGCAGCTCGCCGTCGTCGATCTCCTCCAGGCCGGCGATCATGCGGAGCACGGTGGACTTGCCGCAGCCGGAGGGCCCGAGGAGGACGAGGAACTCACCGGGCCGGATGTCCAGCGAGAGCCGGTCGACGACGCGGGCGCCCCGCGTGTACGACTTGCTCACGGCGTGCAGAGAGATGGCGCGTGTCATGGCGGCTGCCCCCGGCGGCTCACTGGTTCGCCTCGTGCGGGTCGTACGGGGCGTGTGAGTCACGGAAGTTAACGGAATGTGTGCGGCCGGGGGAAGGGAACGGGCGGGATCGGGCGGCGCGGTCCAGCACGTGAGAAAGCGGACGCTCCCGTTCAGCCCGTGCGCGCGGCCCCGTCCAGCCTTCGCGCGCGCCTCCGTCCCGCCCTTGCGCGCGGCTCCCGTTCAGTCCTTGCGCGTGGGTTCGCGGGTGCCGGTGAGGTGCGCGAAGACGACGACGTTGCCCGAGTAGCCGGTCCTGCGGTCGTAGTTGCCGCCGCAGGTGATGAGCCGCAGCTCCGGGCGGTCGCGCGTGCCGTACACGAGCCGGTTGGGGAACTTGTCCTTCTCGTACGACTTGATGGCGTCGACCGTGTACACGGCGGTACGCCCGTCGGCGCGCCGGACCTCGACCCGCTTGCCGCGCTTGAGCTCGCCGAGGCCGCCGAAGACGGCGGGACCGGTGTTCGTGTCCAGATGGCCGACGGCGACGGCGGTGCCGGGCTCCCCGGGGGACGGCCCGTCCGTGTACCAGCCGGCCAGTTCGGGCTTGTCCTCGGGCGGTGTGGTCAGCCGGCGCTCGCTGTCCAGGCCCAGGTCCATCAGGTCGGCGTCGACGCCGATGTAGGGGATGACGATGCGGGTCGCCCGGGAGCGGGGCAGCGTGCGCGGCGCGGCGGACGTGCGGGCCGGACTCGGGGCCGCGGTCGCGGTCGCGGTGCGAGTGGTCCGGGGGCGTGCGGAGGGGGACGGGGAGCCGGAGGGGGACGGGGCCGGGGTGGTGGCGGGGCCGGTGACACCGGGGCGCGCGTCACCGGCCGCGACGGCCCGGGGCTCCGGAGCCGGCGCGGCCGTGCCGGCTCCGTGGCCCTCCCGGTGGGCGATCCGGTGGCCGGCCGTCACCAGGACGACGGTCAGGACCGCCGTCCTGGCCAGCCGGTAGGCGCGCCTGCGGTACCAGGGCCGGCGCCTTCTACGCGCCATGCGAACGGCGACGGAGCCGGAACCACATCACCCCGCCCACGGCGGTCAGGCCGACGGCGGCGGCGCCGGCGACCGTGGTGAAGGCCTGGTCACGGGCGATCCCGCCACCCCCGGCGGCCGGTCCGCCCTGCGGGGCGGGCGAGGGGGTCGACATGGAGGCCCGGCAGTCGACGGTGAAGGTCTTCTCCCGGTTGGGGGCGGTGGCGCCCGTGAACTCCCAGGTCAGCCGGTACTGGCCGTCCGGCAGCGTCAGGTCCTCGCTGTGCCCGATGCCGCGGTTCAGGGTCACGGTGCCGTTGAGCGTGGCACCGCTCGGGACCATCGGCTGGGTCACGATGTTCCAGGTCACGGTCCCGACCGTCTCGAAGTTCGCGAGGTCGAGGTAGAACCGGCAGACCCTGGGCTCGTCGATGGCGTCGCCGTAGTCCGTGCGCCGGACCCCGTCCCACGGCGCCGTGTGGATCTTGACGGTGCCGTTGTCCCCGGGGGCCATCGGAGCGACGGCTCCGGCGGACGGCAGCCCGGTGAGCGGGGTCAGCGCGGCGGTGAGCGCCGTGACGGCGGCGATGCGCGCGGCTCGGCGTCGAAGAGGCGTGGTGGGCATGCGAGTCCTCCGAGTCAGACGATTTTCGTACAAATCGCTCGTCTCTGACTCTCTTTCACGTCTGCCGTCAAGATCGTGGAAGCAGGGCCTTACGGCCCATCAGATACCACTCTTTCGACGCAATACGGCCTCCGGTCCGCGTCGTACGCCGTCGTCCCCCGTCTCCCCGAACGGCCGCACGGGCGAGCGCAGCGCCGTCCCCGCCGAGACCAGCAGCAGCGCGCCGAGCATCACGAACGGCGCCGCCACCCCGGCCAGTCCCGCCACCAGCCCCGCCGACGCGGGCGCGGCGACCTGCCCGAGGCGGTTGCCGGTCAGCCGCAGCGCGAGGGCGGTGGAGCGGGCGCCCTCGGGGGCCGCCTGGACGACCGTCGTCATGGAGAGCGGCTGGCCGACGCCGAGGCAGAAGCCGAGCACCGTCAGCATCGCCGCGAGCGCCCACACCGGCACGGGCAGCGCGACGCCCGCGCACAGCAGGGCGCCGAGCAGACAGGTGACCGTCAGCAGCGCCGTGCGGCCGAGCAGCCGCAGCAGGGGCGTCAGGACCAGCCGGCAGGCGATGGTCGCGGCGGCACGCAGACTGAGCAGGACCCCGATCGCGGAGGGCGCGATGCCCCGGTGCTCGCCGACCACCGGGAGGTAGGCGGTGAGGATGTCGGTGGCGGAGAGCACGGAGAGGCTGACGAAGATGCCGGCGGGGACACCCCGGGAGCGCAGGATGCGCCGGACCGGGACGCGGTCCCCCGGCGTCTTCCGGGACCGGGCGGCCGTAGGGCTCTCTATACGCCACAGCGAGGAGAACGCGAGCGCGCATCCGGCGCCCGCGGCCAGCAGGGCGAGCGCGCTGCCGTGGGCCCGGTCCGGCCCGCCGATCAGCGCGCCCGCCGCGACCGGTCCGACGAGCTGGCCGAGGGAGGCGCCGATCGTGAAGTGCCCGAAGTTGCGGTCCTGTTCGTGCGGGGCGGACTGCCGGGCGACGAGGGACTGCGCGCCGATGACGAAGCAGAGGTGGCCGAGGCCCATCACCCCGCTCCAGACGGCCATCGCGCCCAGCGAGCCGGCCAGGCCGCTCAGCGCGCAGCCGCCGGATATCAGCACGACGCCGGCGGGCAGCAGCGGGGCGCAGCGCCCGTGGTCGGTGCGGCGGCCCAGCGGGACCGCGGCGAACAGCGGGAGCAGGGCGTACACCCCCGCGATCACGCCGACCGCCCGCTCGTCGGCGCCGAGCGCGAGGGCCCGGTAGGAGACGGCGGGCCGGGCCATCGACACCGCCCCCTGCGCGAAGCTGAAGGCGATGACGAGGCGGAGCAGCCAGCCGCGGTTCCCACCGGGCGCCATGGGCGAATTCCTCCGTGGAGCAGGTCAGACGGTGCCGAAGAGGACGCCCGCCGCGAGGACGACGAGGCAGGTGAGCGCGGCCCACTTGACCACGAACCGCGTGTGGTCGCCGAACTCGACCTTGGCCATGCCGACGAGGACGTAGACGGCCGGGACGAGCGGGCTGGACATGTGCAGCGGCTGGCCGGCAAGCGAGGCGCGGGCCATCTCCAGCGGGGTGACGCCGTGGGCGGCGCCGGCCTCGGCGAGGACGGGCAGGACACCGAAGTAGAAGCCGTCGTTGGACATGAAGTAGGTGAGCGGGAGGCTCAGCACGCCGGTGACCAGGGCCATGTGCGGGCCCATGGCCTCGGGGATGACGTCCACCATCCAGGTGGCCATGTGGTCGACCATGCCCGTGCCCTGGAGGACACCGGTGAAGACGGCGGCGGCGAAGACCATGCCGGAGACGTTGAGGACGTTGTCGGCGTGGGCGGCGAGGCGGGCCTTCTGGTCCGGGATGTGCGGGAAGTTGACGGAGAGCGCGAGCGCGGCGCCGAGCAGGAACAGCACCGGGATGGGCAGCAGCTCCATGATCATGGCGGTCAGCAGGGCGACCGTGAGCAGTGCGTTGAACCAGTAGAGGCGGGGGCGCAGGGTGGGCCGGTCCGGGTCGAGCGCGGCGAAACGCTCGTCGTCGTCGGCGCTCTCGGAACTCCCGCCGCTCGCCGGGGAGTCGGCCGTCACCGAACCGGTGCCGCCCGCGCCCACGAGGACCGTCTCCGGCTCCTTCTCCTCCACCAGGACCTCTTCGAGGGCGAGGGTCCCGAGACGCCTGCGCTCGCGCACCCCGAGCACGTACGACAGGACGAGGACGGCGAGCAGGCCCAGGGCCAGGGCCGGGATCATCGGGACGAAGACATCGCCGGCGTCGACCTTGAGCGCGGTGGCGGCGCGGGCGGTCGGGCCGCCCCAGGGCAGCGTGTTCATCACGCCGTTGGCCATCGCGGCGACGCCGGTCATCACGACCAGGCTCATCTTCAGGCGCTTGTACAGCGGGTACATCGCCGAGACCGTGATCATGAAGGTGGTCGAGCCGTCGCCGTCGAGCGAGACGACCGCGGCGAGGACCGCCGTGCCGACGACGATGCGCATCGGGTCGGCCTTGCAGAACCGCAGGATGCCCCGCACGATCGGGTCGAACAGGCCGACGTCGATCATCACCCCGAAGTAGACGATCGCGAACATGAGCATCGCCGCGGTGGGCGCGAGGCCGGTGACGCCGTCGATGACGTAGTCGCCGAGCTTCGCGCCCTTTCCGACGAAGACGCAGAACGCGGCCGGGATCAGCACGAGTGCCGCGATCGGTGACATCTTCTTCATCATGATCAGGACCAGGAAGGTCGCGATCATGGCGAAGCCGAGAATGGTCAGCATGAGTGGATACCTAACGTTCGCCCTTGAACGACCCACCAGGGCCGGCGGTGCGTTGGACGTTAGGTCCCGCCGAACGTCGTCAACAAGACGTCTGCTCGCGAGCAATAAGCGCAGAACTCCAGGTCAGAGCTTTGCTCAGGTCAGCGCACTGATCGTTTCGGCCACCGGGGACACCTCGACGGGCACGCCGTTGAGCACCGCGTTGCCGGACAGCGGGTCGAGCGCGCGGCCGTCGAGGAGCTGGTTGACGTTGACGCCGGGGTCGCCGGAGGCGTGGCCGAGGCGGGTGCCGGGGCGGTCGTGGCCCCAGCCGTGCGGCAGGCTCACCACGCCGGGGCGCACGGCGTCGGTGACCTCGGCGGGCGCGGTCACCTCTCCCCCGGCTCCCTTCAGGCGGACGGGTGCCCCGTCGCGGACGCCGAGGCATTCGGCGTCGTCGGGGTGGATGTGCAGGGTGCAGCGGTTGGAACCGCCGGTGAGGGCGGGCACGTTGTGCATCCAGCTGTTGTTGGAGCGCAGGTGCCGGCGGCCGACGAGGACGAGTCCGTCGGGGCGTTCGCGCAGGGCCTGACGGAGCCGGGGCAGGTCGCCCGCGAGGGGGCCGGGCAGCAGCTCCACCTTGCCGCTCGCGGTCTTCAGCGGCTGCGGCAGCCGGGAGGCGAGGGGCCCGAGGTCGATGCCGTGCGGGTGGGCTAGGAGCCGCTCCAGGGTGAGCCCGTCCGGGCGGGTGCCGAAGCCGTCGCCGTAGGGGCCGAGGCGCAGCATCATGTCGAGGCGACGCTCGGGGCCGTTCACACCCGTGAGCCGGCCGGCGAGGTCGCGCGGGTCGCGGCCGTGGACCGGGGAGTGCGGTTCGGTGACGGCCTTGCCGAGGGTCTGCCCGATCACCATGTCGTCGACGGCCGAGGGGTCGGTGCCGTGCAGGCCGGTCGCGGCCAGGACGAGCCGGGCCATGATCTCGGTCTCGGCCATGCGGCCCGGCTCGAGCGGAACCGCGGGCCGAGTGTAGCGGACCTGGTTGCGCACGGCGAGAGTGTTGAAGGCGAAGTCGTGGTGCGGGCTCTGCGACGGCGGGGGCGGCGGCAGGACGACGTGCGCGTGCCGGGAGGTCTCGTTGAGGTA
>Ga0164243_10009998_pt1 | contig 13693 bp, 12 predicted proteins | sample OricompcompostOP_FD_108781 | JGI IMG/M metagenome (GOLD analysis project Ga0164243, IMG submission 108781) | Organic Plus compost microbial communities from Emeryville, California, USA - Original compost - Organic plus compost (OP) | ecosystem: Engineered > Solid waste > Mixed feedstock >... | reverse complement strand
TCGCCGTGGTGCTCGTCGCCGACCTGGTCACCCTCCCGTTCGCCGCCTGGCGCCAGGCCGTCCTCACCCGCTACGGGCTGAGCACCAACGGCTGGGGCGGCTGGGCGGTCGACCTGCTCAAGTCGTACGCGGTGAGCGCCGTGATCGGCGCCGTGGCGCTGCTGGGCTTCTACACGGTGATCCGCCTCGCGCCGCGCTGGTGGTGGGCGTTCGGCGCGGCCGGGGCCGCCGGCCTCGTGGTGCTGCTCTCGTTCGTGCTGCCGGTGCTCGTGGAGCCGGTGTTCAACCGGTTCACGCCGATGGAGCAGGGGCCGCTGCGCACCGAACTGATGGCGATGGCCGCCCGCGACGGCGTACCGGTGCGGGACGTGCTGGTCGCCGACGCCTCGCGGCGCACCCGGGCGGTCAACGCGTACGTCTCGGGCATCGGACCGACCCGGCGCGTGGTGGTCTACGACACCCTGCTGCGCGAGGCCCCGCCCGAGGAGGTGACCGCCGTGGTGGCGCACGAGCTGGGGCACGCCCGCGACCGGGACGTCACGGTCGGCACGCTGACCGGCGCGCTCGGCGCCGCGGCGGCCGTGGTGGTGCTCTACCTGATCGGCTCGTGGGGGCCGCTGCTGCGGCTCGCCGGCGTCGACTCGGTCGCCCAACCGCGCGCGTTCCCGCTGCTGGTCGCCCTGGTGACGGTCGTCGGGCTGGTGGCCGCGCCGGTCCAGGCGCTCATCTCCCGCCGCGTCGAGGCGCGGGCCGACGCGCACGCGCTGGCGCTCACCCACGACCCGGCCGCGTTCGAGTCGATGCAGCGCCGGCTGTCCTCGGTGAACCTCTCCGACCCGGACCCGCCGCGCTGGGAGTACCTGTACTCCGCCACCCACCCGTCCACGGTCGAGCGGATGGCCGCCGCCCGCGCCTACGCCAGGGAGGCCGGCAGATGAGCCGGACGCTGCTGATCACCAACGACTTCCCGCCCCGTCCCGGCGGCATCCAGTCCTTCGTGCACAACCTCGCCGTGCGCCAGCCCAGCGGGTCCGTGGTCGTGTACGCGTCGAGCTGGCGGGGAGCTGACAAGTTCGACGCCGACCAGCCGTTCGAGGTGATCCGGGAACGCACCCGGGTGCTGCTGCCCACCCCGCTGGTGGCCCGGCGGGCCGCCCGGCTCGCCCGCGCGTACGACTGCGACACCGTGTGGTTCGGCGCGGCGGCGCCGCTCGGGCTCCTCGCCGCCGGGCTGCGGCGCCGGGCGGGCATCCGCCGGGTCGTCGCCCAGACGCACGGGCACGAGGTCGGCTGGGCCGCGCTTCCGGGCGCCCGTGCCGCGCTGCGCCGGATCGGGCGCGGGGTGGACGTGACGACGTACCTCGGCGAGTACACCCGCACCCGACTCGCCCGCGTGCTGCACGGGCTCACCGAGCTGCACCGGCTCGCGCCCGGCGTGGACGTGGACGCCTACCACCCCGACGTCGACGGGGAACCGGTGCGTACCCGGCTGGGGCTCTCCGACCGGCCGGTGGTCGTGTGCGTGTCCCGGCTGGTGCCCCGCAAGGGTCAGGACATGCTCATCCGCGCCATGCCGGAGATCCGCCGCCGCGTGCCCGACGCGGCCCTGCTCATCGTGGGCGGCGGGCCGTACCGGGCCGCGCTGGAGAAGCTCGCCCGGCAGACGGGCGTGGACCGCGACGTCGTGTTCACCGGGTCGGTGCCCGCGGCCGAGCTGCCGGCGCACTACGCGGCCGGCGACGTGTACGCCATGCCGTGCCGCACCCGCAACCGCGGCCTCGACGTGGAAGGGCTCGGCATCGTGTACCTGGAGGCGTCCGCGACCGGCCTGCCGGTGGTCGCCGGGGACTCCGGCGGCGCTCCGGACGCCGTCCGCGAGGGGGAGACGGGGTACGTGGTGAGCGGTCGCGACGTCGCCCAGCTCGCCGACCGGGTGTCCCGCCTGCTCGCCGACCGGGACCTGGCCCGCCAGTTCGGCGCCGCCGGTCGCGCCTGGGTGGAGCGCGAGTGGCGCTGGGAGGCCCAGGCCCGACGGATGGCGGACCTGCTCGCCGGCTGAGGCCGCCGGCCGGGGCGCGAGCCCGCCGGGCGCGTGCCCGCTGGGCGCGAGCCCGTCGCAGCCCGTCGCAGGCGCGCCGTCGCGACGGGGAGATCACGCTCGATCCTGGTTGTAGTGGCCTCCTGGAGACGCCGAGGCCACTACATCCAGGAACGAGCACGATCACCCCGACCCGGGCGACCGCCGACCCGCACGGGGACGCGGGGCGTACGCGTGCGCGGGTCAGGCGGCCAGGGTCTCGCGTCTCGGTGCGTACCGGGGGACGTACTCCTGGCCGGTCAGCCGCTGGATCGCCGCCATCACCTCGTCGGTGAGGAGCCGGATGTCGCGCGGGCCGTGGATGCGGCCGGCCACCGGGATCGGTGGGCCGAACCGGAGCGTGACCGGGTGCCGGCGGGGCAGGCGGGCGTCGACGGGGAGCACCTCGGCGGTGCCGAGCACACCGACCGGGACGATCGGCACGCCGGCGTCCCGGGCCAGCCGGACCACGCCGGTCCGGCCGCGGTGCAGCCGCCCGTCCGGCGAGCGGGTGCCCTCCGGGTAGACGGCGACCAGGCCGCCGGCACGCAGGACGGGCACGGCCGCGTCGAACGCCGTGAGGGCGGCCCGGCCACCGCCGCGCTCGACGCGGATGGCGCCCATGCCGCTGACGATCCGGCGGCTGACCCAGCCGCGTACGCCGCGGCCGGAGAAGTACTCCGCCTTGGCCCAGAAGGCGATGTGCCGGGGCGTGACGGCGGCCAGGAACAGCTCGTCGGCGACCGACAGGTGGTTGCCGGCGAGGATGGCGCCGCCGTGGCGGGGCAGGTGTTCCAGCCCTTCCACGCGGGGACGCCAGCCGAGCCGCAGGGCGTTGCCGGCGGTCAGTTTGGCGAGGTCGTACAGCAGCGGCACCGTTCCTCCACGGTCACTCGGGTGCGGGGCCGAGGTGCGCGTCCAGCGCGGCCCGCAGCAGGGCGTCGTCGTCCGTCTCGCCGGTCGCCAGTTGGAGGCTGCCCCACGCCCAGAGCTGGGCGAGGCCGTGCAGGTTGGCCCAGAGCGCCCCGGCGATGACGGTGGCGGCGCGGTCGGTGGGCCGGCGCGCCTCCGCCACGAGGTCGACGACCAGGGTGAACAGCGGCAGGCTGGCGTCGCGCAGGCCGAGCCGGCCGCTGTTGAGCAGGTCGTGCCGGAACATCAGCTCGAACATGCCGCGGTTCGCGGCGGCGTGGTCGAGGTAGGCGCGGCCGAGGGCGAGGAGCCGTTGGCGCGGGTCGGGCCCGGTGTCGCGGACGGTCCGCGCGATCCGGTCGGCGAGGTCGGCGTACCCCTGGCGGGCGATCGCGGAGAGCAGGTCGAGGTGGGTGGGGAAGTACCGTCGCGGCGCGCCGTGCGAGACACCGGCCCGGCGGGCGATCTCCCGCAGGGACACCGCGGCGTGGCCCTCACGCTGCACCAGCTCGACGCCCGCGGTGATCAGCCGCGTGCGGACGTCCGACTCCGCATCCGCCATGGACACTGTCTACCAGAGGCGCGTAGACAATGTCTACGCCGTCAGCCGACGCGCTCCAGGATCCGGTCGGCGGGCGCGGGGCGGCCGAAGTGCCAGCCCTGGCCGGCGTCGCAGCCGATCGCCCGCAGCCGGTCGGCCTGCCCGGCGGTCTCCACGCCCTCGGCCGTGACCGTGAGGTCCAGCGCGTGCGCGAGCGACACGAGCGAGGCGAGGATCCGCTCGTCGGTGCGGCTGGCCGGCTCCGCGGCCGGCGCCCGCAGCCCGGCCACGAACTCCCCGGCCACCTTCAGCTCGGTCACCGGGAGGTCCCGCAGGTACGCGAGGTTGCTGTAGCCGGTGCCGAAGTCGTCTATGGCGATCCGGACTCCGAGGTCGGCGAGGACGCGCAGGGCACGCACCGGCTCCTCGGTGGTGCTCATCATGGTGCTCTCGGTGATCTCCAGTTGGAGCCGTTCCGGCGGCAGTCCGGTGCGCTGCAGCAGCCCGCGTACCTCCTGCACGAGCCCCGGCCGGTGCACCTGCCGCACCGCGAGGTTCACGCTCACGAACGGCGCCCGGCCGCCCCGCGCGGACCAGCGTTCCGCCTCCCGGCACGCCTCGGCGAGCACCCAGCCGCCGAGCGGCACGATCAGCCCGGTCTCCTCGGCCAGCCCGATGAAGCTGCCCGGGTGCAGCACCCCCAGCTCGGGGTGTCGCCACCGCACGAGCGCCTCCACGCCGAGGAGGCTGCCGTCCCGCAGCGAGGTCAGCGGCTGGTAGTCCAGGTAGAACTCGCCGCGCTCCAGGGCGGCGGGGATCGCCGCGGAGAGCGCGTGCCGGGCCAGCTCCCGCCGGTTGCGTTCGGCGTCGAAGACCTCCCACCGGGCGCCGCCGGCGGCCTTGGCCCAGTGCATCGTGCTGTCGGCCGCCCGCATCAGGTGGCCCGGGGTGGTCCCGGCGATCTGCCGCTCCACGATGCCGAGGCTCGCCGTGACCGTCAGCTCGGTGCCGTCCACGATGGCCGGTTCCCGGACGGCGGCCAGGGCGGTGTCGGCGACCGCGACCACGTCGTCGGTGCCGCCCGTCCGCTCGACGAGGACGACGAACTCGTCGCCGCCGAGGCGGGCCACGAGGTGCCCGTCGAGGGCCCGGCGGAGCCGGTTGGCGACGGTGATGAGCAGCCGGTCGCCGGCCTGGTGGCCCAGGGTGTCGTTGACGACCTTGAACCGGTCCAGGTCGAGGAAGCAGAGCCCGATCCGCTCCGCGCCCCGGCCGGGCTCGTTGAGCGCCGCCGTGAGCCGTTCGGTGAAGAGCGCCCGGTTGGGCAGGTCGGTGAGCGGGTCGTGGGTGGCCTGGTGCCGGAAGCGCGCCTCGCTGTCGCGCAGCGCGCGCTCCGCCTGGGCGCGGGCCGTCATGACGGCCCGCCGGATCGACTCCTGCTCGTCGAGGGTACGGTCGCGCAACGCCCGGGCGTACCCGGTGGCGATCGCGGCGAGCAGCCGGGCCATCCGGTCCTCCACGTCGTCGCCCACGAGGCCGAGGTCCCGGATCAGCCGCAGCTGGAGGACCTCGACGGTACGACCGAGCCCCTCGGCGGAGGCGATGTGGTTGGCGACCAGTTCGGTGCCGACGCGGTGCCCGGGACGCAGGTCGAACGGTTCGGCCAGCAGCGCGTCGGCCAGCTGGTCGGTGAGCCGTTGCAGCAGCGCCTCGAGCTGCGCCTGGGTCATGGGCAGGAAGCTGGTGCCGGACACCGCCTTGGCCCAGGCCCGGGCGAAGGCGCCGGGGCGGGCCGGCGCCGCCACGGTCGCCGCCTCAGCCACCGAGGCGCCCGACGCCGCCCATGAAGACGGCCCGCTCGGCGTCCTCCGCGCTCTCCGGGGAGTCCGGGCGCCACTCGGGCACCCACACCACGCCGGGCTCGACGAGCGCGAACCCGTCGAAGAACGCGGTCAGCTCGGCCCGGTTACGCACCCAGAGCGGGTTGTCCGTACGCCGGTAGACCCGCTCCGCCTCGGCCCGCTCCTCCTCGGTGCGCCCGTCGTCGCTGGCCTGGGAGAGGACCAGGTAGCTGCCGGGTGCCAGCGCCTCGCGCAGGGTACGCAGGATCCGCGCCGGCCGGTCGTCGTCGGAGATGAAGTGCAGCACCGCCACGATCATCACGGCGACCGGCTGGTCGAAGTCGAGCAGCCGGCGCACGTCCGGGTGGGCCAGGATCCGCTCGGGGTGGCGCAGGTCCTCCTGCACGACGGCGGCCCGGTCGTTGCCGGCGAGGATCTCCCGGCTGTGCGCGACGGCCACCGGGTCGACGTCGACGTAGACGACGCGCGACTCCGGCGCGCCCCGCTGGGCGATCTCGTGCACGTTGCCGACGGTGGGGATGCCCGAGCCGATGTCCAGGAACTGCCGCACGCCCGCGTCGGTCAGGAACTGCACGGCCCGCCGGAGGAACGCCCGGTTCGCCTGGGCCATCAGCGGCGCGTCGGGCACCGCGGCCACCATGGCCTGGGCGGCGGCCCGGTCGGCGGCGAAGTTGTGCGAGCCGCCGAGGTAGTAGTCGTACATGCGGGCCACGCTCGGGCGCTCGATGTCGATCGTCTCGGGTGCCCAGTCCGGCCGCTGCATGACCCACCTCTCACCGTCGGCGTCGCGGGCGCCGTTGCCCACGGGCCACCGCGGTATTCTGCCCCCGCGAGGGCCCGGGTGACCATAGCGAGCGGCACAATGGCCCCGACACCGGTCGATACGTGAGATCCGCGCCGGCAGTGGGGCCGACGCGGATCTCACGTGCACCGCCCGTGCGGGCGGGGAGGTCAGAACTTCGGGGCGTCCGGAGCCTCGAGCAGGCCCAGCCGCAGCGCCGTCATGAGCGCCTGCGCCCGGTTGGCCGCGCCGAGCTTCTCGTAGAGCTTCGAGATGTGGGTCTTGGCGGTGGACTCGCTGACGAAGAGCTGCTTGGCGATGCCCGCCACGCTCATGCCGTCGGCGAGCAGCCGCAGGACCTGCCCCTCGCGCGGGGAGAGCTGGGGGCCGGACGGGGCCAGCCGGCGCTTCATGGCCTCGGCCAGGTCGGCGGCCGTGAAGGCGCTGGGCGACGACGCGGCGTGCCGGGCCGCGGCCACCACCTCGTCGGCCGGCGCGGTCTTCGGCACGAAGGCGCTGGCGCCGGCCTCCAGGGCGCCGAAGAGCTGGTCGTCACCGGCGTACATGGTGAGCACCACGATGCCCATGGAGGCGCTGGACTTGCGGAGTGCCCGGGTGGCCTCGAGGCCACTGCCGTCGGGCAGCCGGAGATCCATGATCACCACGTCCGGCTGCAGTGCCCCGGCCTGCCGGACACCCTCCGCCGCCGTGGCGGCCTCGCCGACGACCTCGAACTGGCGGTCCCGCTCGAAGGCGTGCCGCAGGCCCTTGCGGATGAGGTCGTGATCGTCGACAAGGAGGACCTTGGTACGGGTGGCCGGTGTCGGACTTGTGGTCATCCTCGGGTTACTCCCCTTCTGCTGCTGCGCTACCGCGCACGTTATCGCGCCGGGGCGAGGTGCCGAGAACCACCGCCACGGTCGTGCCGCTTGGTTGCCGGGGTCGGATCTCCAACCGGCCCCGGATACGTTCCGCCCTCTCGGCCATGATCGCAAGACCGTACCGCCCGTCGGGCCGCTGGTCAGCCATCCCGTGACCGTCATCCGACACTTCGATCTGGGCGTACGGCGGGTCCACCTCACAGGTGACCCAGAGATTGGACGCCCCCGCGTGCTTGCGGGCGTTGGTCACGGCCTCCTGCGCGATGCGGAGCAACTCCGCCTCCGTGGCGGCGGGGAGCCGGGCCGTCGACTCGTCCAGCGACAGGTGCACCCGCAGCCCGCCGGACGCGCCGACCGTGCGGGCGTACTCGGCGATGGCCGCGGCCAGCCCACCGTGCCGGTCCACCTCGCTGCGCAGCTCGAACAGGCTCAGCCGCAGCTCGGTGATCACCCGGGTCACCTCGCCGCGCAGGGTACGCAGCGCCTCGGCGGTCTCCTCGGCGTCGTCGTAGACGGTGGCCAGGGCGTTGTCGATGCCGTAGCCGACCATCACCAGCTCCTGGGCGACGCCGTCGTGGATCTCCCGGGCGAGGCGTTGCCGCTCCTCGTTGGTGGCCAGCGAGCGGACCTCGTCGAAGAGCAGGGCGGCCTCCAGCCGCAGCGCGGCCGGGCCGGTCACCGCCGTCACCCGGGACACGACCTCCGGGGGGTAGGCGTGCGCCGCGTCGGCCTCCAGCACCACCAGACCGACCGTACGCACGCCGGCGACCAGCGGCACGATCAGCGCGGAGACGTCCCCGCCGGGGTGCGACCGCGCCTGCGAGCGGGCGGCCGTCTGCGGCTGCTGGCTGGCCCAGGCGTCGGCGATGGCCGAGTCCGCGTCGAGCGTGGTCTCCCAGTCGACCCGGTCCACGCCCACCTGGGCGAGCACCACGAGCCGGCCGCCGCCGCTCGCGGACAGCACGGCCGCCCGGTCGCTCGGGGCCACGTTGCGCAGCTCCTCCAGCAGGTGCTCGGAGATCCCGCCCGGGTCGAGCGTGGCGCCGGGCAGCTGCCGGGCGACCGTCCGCAGCTGGGTGAGCAGGCGGGTCGCCTCGGCGTACGGCTGGGGCCGGCTCTCGCCGCGCACCTGCATGATGCGGTGCAGCGTGCGCGCCGCGTAGAGCCCGAGCACCGCGAGGATCAGCCACTGGGCGCAGACCGCCAGGTAGCCGGGCTGGGTGAGCTGCGGCGCCCCGTCGACCCGCGTGAGCGCGCCGCCGACGAGCAGGGTGGCCGCGGCGATCCCGAGCAGCACGGCGCCCTCGCGGAACCGGCGGCGCAGCGCGGTGACCGTCACCGGCACCGCGAGGTAGGGCAGCACCGCGGACGCGCCCAGCCCGTCGACCGACCCGCCGACCAGCGACACGGCCGCCACCTGGCTCGCCGCCAGCCCCAGCACCACCACCTCGGCCACCCGGCTGAGCGGGGCGACGCGCGGGTGCTGCGGCGCCAGCAGGGCGGGCGCCCCGGCCACCGCGAGCAGCGCGATCCACCAGAGCTGGGCCGGGTCGCGCGTGGCGAACAGGGTGAGGACGGCGACGAGCGCCAGCATCACCAGGCGGGCGACCGCGGCGAGGGGATGCGGGTGGAACCCTGCGGGTGTCGAGGCGGGCACATGACGGATCGTAGTCAGCTGCGGTAGATCTCGGCGATCTCCGACGCGTACGTCTTGTGCACGACCTGCCGCTTGACCTTCAGCGACGGGGTCAGCTCGCCGGTGGCCTCGGTGAAGTCCCGGGGCAGGATCCGGAAGACCTTGATCGCCTCGGCCTTCGACACGGCGGCGTTGGCGAGGTCGACGGCCTTCTGGACCTCGGCGCGCAGCCCCTCGTGCTGGCGCACCTCGCTCACCGGCGTGTCGGCGGGCAGCCCGGCCGACTCCAGCCACCGGGGCAGCGCCTCCTCGTCGATGGTGACGAGGGCCGCGACGAACGGCTTCCCGTCGCCGACCACGACGCACTGGCTGACCAGCGGGTGGGCGCGGACCTGGTCCTCCAGCACGGCCGGGGCGACGTTCTTGCCGCCGGCCGTCACGATGATCTCCTTCTTGCGGCCCGTGATCGTGAGGTAGCCCTCGTTGTCGAGCTGGCCCAGGTCGCCGGTGCGGAACCAGCCGTCGCCGGTGAGCACCTCGGCGGTGGCCGCCTCGTTGTGCCAGTACCCCTGGAAGATCAGCTCACCGGAGATGAGGATCTCGCCGTCGTCGTCGATGCGGATGCTCACCCCGGGCAGCGGCCGGCCGACCGTGCCGATCCGGGTGGCCGACGGCAGGTTGGCGGCGGCCGCCGGCGCGGTCTCGGTGAGGCCGTACCCCTCCAGGACCGTCACCCCGACCCCCCGGAAGAAGTGGCCGAGCCGGGCGCCGAGCGGGGCGCCGCCGGAGATCGCGTCGCGGCACCGGCCGCCGAGCGCGGCCCGCAGCTTGCGGTAGACCAGCCGGTCGAACATCGCGTGCTGGGCCCGCAGCGCCAGTCCCGGCCCGCGCGGGGTCTCCAGCGCCTCGCTGTACGCGATGGCGACCTGCTCGGCGCGGGCGAAGATGCCGCCCTTGCCGTCGCTCTCGGCCTTCTGCTTGGCCGCGTTGTAGACCTTCTCGAACACCCGCGGGACGGAGAGCACGAAGGTGGGGCGGAACTCCTGGAGCTCCGCCACGAGGTTCCTGGTGTCGGCGCAGTGCCGCATGGTGGCCCGGGCGTACACCACGCCGACCTGGATGAGCCGGGCGAACGCGTGCGCCAGGGGCAGGAAGAGCAGCGTGGAGGCGCCGGCGTTGAACAGGTTCGGCAGCACGGGCACCGCGTTGGCGATGTCGGCGTAGATGTTCCGGTGGGTGAGCACGCAGCCCTTGGGGCGGCCGGTGGTGCCGCTGGTGTAGATGATCGTGGCCACGTCACCGGCGCCCACCGCCGCCCGCCGCCGGTCGATCTCCGCGGGGTCGACCGACGCGCCCTCGGCCACGAGGTCGTCCACGGCGCCGAGGTCGAGCTGCCAGACCCGGCCCAGGTCGGGCAGGCGGTCCCGTACGCCGGCCAGCAGGGTGGCGTGCGCCGTGCTCTCCACGACGCAGGCCACCGCGCCGGAGTCGGCGAGGATCCAGGCGGCCTGCTCGGCGCTGGAGGTCTCGTAGATCGGCACGGTGACGCCGCCCGCGGCCCAGATGGCGTAGTCGACGAGGGTCCACTCGTAGCGGGTGCGGCTCATGAGCCCGACCCGGTCGCCCGGCCGCACCCCGGCCGCGACCAGCCCGCGGGCCACCGCGACCACCTCGTCGCGGAACTGTCGGCAGGTGACGTCCTCCCAGGCCGGGCCGTCGGCGGCCCCGGTGGGGCGGACGAACTGCACGGTGTCGGGCGCGACCTCGGCGTTCTCCCAGACGGGGTCGGTGAGGTTGGCCGAGTCGCCGACGGTGACGATCGGCGGGACGGAGAACTCGCGCACCTGCACTCCCTCGTGCTCGCAGTGGCCGGTTGGGGGCCGCCACCTCGGGTCGGCTCTGTCGAAACCTACCCGGCCGGCCCCCGGCCCGCGGCAGGCAGGTTGTGGTCGGGGCGTGGCGGGGGGCGTGCGGGCCCGGCCGGGCGCCGCGCCGGGTAGCCTCCCCCCATGGCGGACTCCTCGACCCAGTCGATCGTCATCGACGCGCCCCCGGAGCGGGTGGCGGCGGTCATCTGCGACTTCACGCGCTACCCGGAGTGGACCGAGGCGGTGCGCCGGGTGGAGGTGGTCGAGGAGTACGAGGACGGCTACGCCAGCCAGGTCCGGTTCACCATCGACGCCGGTGTGCTGGCCGACGAGTACGTCCTCGCGTACGCCTACGCCGAGGACCTGACCCGCATCGAGTGGCACCTGGTGGCGCCGTCGAAGATGCAGAAGGCGCAGCGGGGGTCGTACGACCTGGTCGCGAACCCGGACGGCGGCACCACGGTGACGTACACGCTGGAGGTGGAACTCTCCGTCGCGATGCTCGGGATGTTCCGCCGCAAGGCCGAAAAAATGATCATGGATACCGCGTTGAAGCAGCTCAAGCGCCGGGTAGAAGCACCCGGTGCCGCGCAGTGACGCGTCCGGCGGCCCGGCCGCCACGGTAGAGGAGCCGACCATGGTGGCAACGGATCCGGGCTCGGCCCGGGAGGAGGCGGAGCGACTCGTCGCCACGCTGCTGGGGGCCGCGCGGCTGGCCGCCGCCAGCCCGACCGCGGGGCCCTGGGGACCGTTGGGCGGGATCGTGGCCGGTGTCCTCGGTCACACGGGCTCGGCCGAGGGGTCCCGCTCCGGTGGGGGCGGTTTCGCCACCGGCAGCGCCGAGTGCTGCGTCTGCCCGATCTGCCGTGGAATCGCCGCGTTGCGGGACCCGAGTCCCGAGTTCGCCGAGCGCCTGGCGACCGGGGCGGGGGATCTCGCGGCCGGAATCGCCAGCCTGATGCGCGCGTTCGCCTCCGCGACCCCGCCCGCCGAGTCCGCCCACCCGGCCACCGACCCGGCCGGCGCCGGGTCGGACGACGACCGCGTGTGGCGCGAGGCCACCCGGAGCGGGCATGATTCTCAGCCGGCGTCGGACGGGGACGTGTGGTCCGCCGCCACCCGTGCGGACGGGTACGCCCCGGCCGCCACCGCGCCGCCCGTCGACGGGGCCGGGCCGGCCACGCCGGAGGACGACCCGGCACCGGCCGGGCGCCCCGTGGTGCCGGCCGCGCGTACGCCCGGCGACACGGGCGCGGACGTACCGGGCGACGACGCCTGAGAACGGACGTCCCGCGGCACCGGCGCGCCGGTGGGCGCGGGACCGCACAGCAGAGGGGAGCGGCAGCGGTGACGCTGACCATCGGAGTCGACGTCGGTGGCACGAAGGTGGCCGGCGGTGTCGTCGACGACACCGGCACGGTGCTCGTGCAGGCCCGACGGGACACCCCCGCCGACGACGTCGCGAAGACCCGGGACGTCATCACCGAGCTGGTCGGTGAGCTGGCCGCGGGCCGGCCCGTGCAGGGCGTGGGCATCGGCGCGGCGGGCTGGATCGACGCCAGCCGCTCCACCGTGCTGTTCGCGCCGAACCTGGCCTGGCGGGACGAGCCGCTGCGCGAGTACGTGAGCAACAAGGTCGGCCTGCCGGTGATCGTGGAGAACGACGCCAACGTGGCGGCCTGGGCCGAGTTCCGGTACGGCGCGGCCCGGGACGCCGACGACTCGATGGTCATGTTCACCATCGGCACCGGGGTCGGCGGCGGCATCGTGCTCGGCGGTGAGCTGCTGCGCGGCGCGCACGGCATCGCCGCGGAGCTGGGCCACATGCTGACCGTGCCGGACGGCCACCAGTGCGGCTGCGGCCGGCTCGGCTGCATCGAGCAGTACGCGAGCGGCAGCGCCCTGGTCCGGTTCGCCCGCGCCGCCGCCCGGCAGAGCCCGCACCGGGCCGCCGGGCTGCTGGAGCTGGCCGGCGGCGAGGCCGAGGCGATCACGGGGCCGATGGTGACGGCGGCCGCCAAGAGCGGCGACCCCGTCTCCACCGAGGCGTTCGCCCAGGTCGGCCGCTGGCTGGGCACCAGCCTCGCGGACATGGCCCAGATCCTCGACCCCCAGGTGCTCGTCGTGGGCGGCGGCGTCATCGACGCCGGTGAGCTGCTGATGGGGCCGACCCGGCGGTCCTACGCCCAGTCGCTGGCCCAGCGGGACCGGCTCCCGGTCGCCGAGATCCGCCCGGCCGAACTCGGCAACCGAGCCGGGGTCATCGGCGCGGCCGACCTGGCGCGCCGGCTGTAGAGGCGGGCGGCGTGGCGCGAGGCTCCGGTGTGCCGCTCCGGGTGGTGTCGTACAACATCCACGGCCAGCGGGACGACACGGCCGCGCTGGCCGCCGTCGTCCGGGACGCCGCACCGGACGTGGTGATCGTCCAGGAGGGCCCACGGCGGTTCCGGTGGCGGCGCAAGTCCGCCGCGCTCGCCGAGTCGTTCGGCCTCGTGGTGGCCGGCGGCGGGCTGCCGGCGCTGGGCAACCTGCTGCTGACCAGCCTGCGGGTGCGGGTGCTGGCCACCCGGTGCCAGCGCTTCCCGCTCACCCCCGGCCGGCACCTGCGCGGCGCCGCGTACGCCGACTGCGTGGTCGCGGGCGGCGCCCGGTTCACCGTGGCCGGCTCCCACCTGTCCACCGACCCGGCCGAACGTCCCGCGCAGGCCGCGCTCCTCAAGCGGGAACTCGACGCCGCGGGCGCGCCCGTCGTGGCGGGCGCGGACCTCAACGAGGGACCGGACGGCCCGGCCTGGGCCACCGTGGCCCGGGGGCTGACCGACGCGGCGGACGCGGCCGGGCGGGCGGACCGGCTCACCTACCCGTGCGCCGCCCCGCGCCGCCGCATCGACGCGCTGTTCGTGGATCCGCGGATCACGGTGGTCGACTACGACGTGGTGGACACCCCGCTGACCCGCCGCGCCAGCGACCACTTCCCGGTGCTGGTCGACCTGCTGCTGCCGCGTCCCGAGTGAGCCAGGTCGGGGCTGGACAACCGGCTCCGATGTGGAGAGGATTTCGCGGCGAACCGGCACCCGTGCCGCACGAAGGAGAAATTCGGTGTCCACCTCCACCGACCGGCCCGAACCGGCGGCG
>Ga0164243_10009997_pt1 | contig 13694 bp, 12 predicted proteins | sample OricompcompostOP_FD_108781 | JGI IMG/M metagenome (GOLD analysis project Ga0164243, IMG submission 108781) | Organic Plus compost microbial communities from Emeryville, California, USA - Original compost - Organic plus compost (OP) | ecosystem: Engineered > Solid waste > Mixed feedstock >... | reverse complement strand
GACGGACAGGTCGTGCTGCTGTACCGTGCGCACGCCGCCGACCGCGTCTCCCGCATCGGGCTGGCCCGTAGTGATGACGGGATCCATTTCGCCCGCGAACCCGAGCCCGTCGTCGTCCCGGAGCACGACTACGAGCGTGAGGGATGCGAGGATCCCCGGCTCGCCCGGATCGACGGCACGTACTATCTCACGTACACCGGCTACGACGGCACCTGCGCCCAGCTCTGCCTGGCCACCTCTCCGGATCTGCGTACCTGGACCAAGCACGGGCCGCTCTTCCCGGGCTTCAACACCTGGCGCCCCCTCCCGTACGGCCCGCGCGGCGCGTGGAGCAAGGCGGGCGTCATCCATTCCGAGCCGATCGGCGGCCGTTACTGGATGTGGTTCGGCGAGGGGACCATCCACGCCGCCACCTCCACCGACCTGCTGCACTGGACCCCGGTCGCCGACGACCTGCACCCCATGCACGCGCCCACCCCGGGCGCCTGGGACGGCACGCTCGTCGAGATCGGCGCGCCGCCGGTACGTACGGACGACGGCCTGCTCGTCTTCCTCACCAACGGCGCCACCGCGTCCTCCCCGACCGAGGTCGACTACCGCTGCGGGCAGATCGCCGTGGCCGAATCCGACCCGGCCACCGTCGTCGCGCGGACCGCCGAGCCGTGGCTGCGCCCGACGAGCTACGAGGACACCCACGGCATGGTCGCCAACGTCACCTTCGTCGAGGGCCTGGTCGCGTTCGGCGGCGCGTGGATCGCGTACTACGGGCAGAGCGACACCACGATCGGCGTCGCGCGCTCACAGCTCCGGTAGCGGAAGCTCGTCGCCGGAGCGCAGCGGCTTGGCGCCGGCGTGGAAGCGGGCGAGCTCCTCGCCGTGCAGGCAGCGGGCCTGCGTCTGCCCGACGGCGGCGCGGCGGGCCACGGTGGCGTGGTCAAGCGGGGTCGCGGAGGCGGCGAGGACCAGGTTGCCGAACCGGCGTTTGCGCAGGACGCCGGGCTCGGCCAGGAGCAGCGTGTCGCCGAACACGGCGCCGACCGTGGCGGCCATGCGGCGGGCGAAGGACAGCCGCCCGCCGTCGGTCACGTTGACCACGAACACGCCGCCGGGCCGGAGCACCCGCGCGGCCTGTTCGGCGAACTCCACGGTGGCCAGCTCGGGCGGGATCTGCGCGCCGACGAACGCGTCGAGCACGACGAGGTCGTCGGACGCGCCGGGGAGCGCGATCAGCCCGGAGAACCCGTCGGTGATGCGGACCTTCAGCCGCGGTACGGACTTCAGCGCGAGCTGTTCGCGGACGAGCCGGAGCAGCTCGGCGTCCGGCTCCAGCATCAGCTGCCGCGAGCCCGGGCGCCGCGCCGCGACGTACCGGGCCAGCGTGCCGGCGCCCCCGCCGACGTGCACCACGTCGAGCGGGCCGCCGCCGAGGGAGCCGACGACCTCGGCGATCAGCTGCATGTACGCGAAGTCCAGGTACGTCGGGTCGGTCAGGTCGACGTAGGACTGCGGCATCCCGTCGACGCTCAGCAGCCAGCCGCCGTCCCGGTTCGCGTCGCCCAGCAGCTCCGCCTGCCCGCCGCCGATCGCGTACACCCCCGGCATCGGCCCGCGACGCTTGCCGGCCATGCGCCTCCCCTTCACCAACGCCCCGTCCCCGCCCAGGTTACGGCGGCCGCGATTGAGATCGAATCGCGCTTGAGTCCGGCGGGCCGCCCGGGGATGCTGGGCGAATTGCGACGTCTGGGCGAAGGTGAGGGTCGATGAGAAGGTCTTCGAAGACGCGGGCCACCGTGGCACTCGGCATTACGGCGGGCCTCGTGCTGACCGCGTTCTCGCCGGCGCACGCGGCCGTGTTCACCCCGGGCGCGCCCGGGGCCGGTGACCCGTACTTCCCGGACATGGGCAACGGCGGCTACCGCGTCTCCCACTACGACATCGACCTGACGTACGACCCGTCCACCAAGGGCATCCAGGCCACCACGGCGGTACGGGCGCGCGCCACCCAGAACCTCTCCCGCTTCGACCTGGACTTCCAGGGCCCGCTGAAGATCTCCGCGCTCACCGTGAACGGCCGCCCGGCCGCGTACACGCGCTCCGGCTCCCAGGAGCTGGTCATCACCCCGCCCGCGGGCCTGCGCGCGGGCAGCGGGTTTACCGTCGTCGCCCGGTACGCCGGCGTGCCGGAGACCATCAACGACCCGGCGCTCGGCGTGTCCGGCTGGGTGCCGACGCAGGACGGCGCGGTCATGCTGAACCAGCCCATCGGCGCGGCCACCGTCTACCCGGTCGACGACCACCCCACGGAGAAGGCGACCTACTCCTTCCGCCTCACCGCGCCGTCCGGCCTGACCACGCTGGCCAACGGCGAGCCGGCGGGCACGACCAGCCGGGGCGGCTGGACCACCACCCGCTGGGCGATGAACCGGCCGATGGCCAGCGAGCTGGCCATGATCGCGATCGGCAAGTACGACGTGATCCGGTCGCGGACGCCGCACGGCCTGCCCAATATCACCGCCACCGACCAGGCGATGGCCATCCCCGCGGACAAGGCGAAGCAGTTCAACGACCAGACCGCCCAGGTCACCGACTGGGAGGCGGACACGTACGGGAGCTACCCGTTCGGCTCGACCGGCGGCATCACCGTCAAGGCGGGCGTCGGGTACGCGCTGGAGACCCAGGGCCGCCCCGTGTACGACCTCGGCCGGCACCCCGGTACGGTCCCCAGCGGCGGCCTGCTCGCCCACGAGCTGGGCCACCAGTGGTTCGGCGACAGCGTCTCGCCCGCCCGCTGGGCCGACATCTGGCTCAACGAGGGCTTCGCGACGTACTCCGAGTGGCTGTGGGCGGCCAAGTCCGACGGCAAGCCGGTGCAGCAGTCCTTCGACCAGACCTACGCCGCTCCCGCCTCCGACGACGTGTGGAAGGGCGTGGTCTCCGACCCCGGCCGCGACCACATCTTCGACTCCCTCGTCTACGACCGCGCCGCGATGGCCATCCACGTCCTCCGCCAGAAGATCGGCGACCCCGCCTTCTGGCGCCTCCTGCGTACCTGGCAGGCCGCGAACCGCTACGGCAACGGCTCCACGACGTCCTTCGTCACCCTCGCCGAACGCGTCTCCGGCCAGAACCTCTCCACCTGGTCCCACGACTGGCTGCACTCCGAAGGCAAGCCCGCGCTCTGACGGCGCGGCCGGGGCGGTTGAACGCGTTTCGCGGGCGGACGATCGTGGAGGTCCGGGACGCGGTGCGGCGACCCGCAGGCCTACGGCGCTCGGCCGGCACCGCCGGATCCGGAGCCGGTTGAACTTCGCGTCGCGCACCGCGTAGCGCAGGTCGCAGGCGCACGGCCAGCCGAGCCCGGCCCCCGCGCAGGCGCCGTTGATCGCCGCGATCGTCACCTGCGGTCCCCGGCAGGAAATCACACCGGCGCGCGGGCCATTTCGTCGCGTCCGTGCACGACCGTCGTGGCGAGCGCGCCGATCCCGGTGATGGCGATGGTGACCTCGTCGCCCGGCGTCAGCGTGAAGGGCAGGTCGGGGACGAGGCTGGTGCCGGTGGACAGGATCGCGCCGTCGGGGAAGACGTCCTCGCGGAACAGGTACGCGGCCAGCTCGTCCAGCCGCCGGTGCAGCTCCGACGTACTGGCCTTGCCGGACCAGGCATCCACCCCGTCCCGGCGGATGCTCAGCGTGATGTCCAGCGCGTACGGGTCGGTGATCTCCCACGCGGGGCGGATGGCCGGGCCGACCGCGCAGGCGCCCAGGTAGATCTTGGCCTGCGGCAGGTACAGCGGGTTCTCGCCCTCGATGGACCGCGAGCTGACGTCGTCGCAGATGGTGTAGCCGGCGATCTCCCCGGACCGGTTGAGCACCAGCGCCAGCTCGGGCTCGGGGACGTTGACCGCCGAGTCCCGCCGTACGGAGATCCGCCCGCCGGGCCCGGACACCCGCCACGCCGCGGACTTGAAGAACAGCTCCGGCCGGTCCGCGTCGTACACCCGCTCGTACACGTCCGCGGACCGCTCGCTCTCCTCCACGCGCGCCGTCCGCGACCGCCCGTACGTCACCCCGGCGGCCCACACCTCCGTGCGCCCGTCCACCGGCGCGGTGAGCCGCGCGTACGGAACCGGCTCGGCCGCGGCCGCGGCGCACCGCTCCCGCAGCTCGCCCACCGGCAGCCGCAGCAGCTCCGCGACCGACCCGGCCCCGACCGGGCGCACCCGGCCGTCCAGGTCGCCGGCGACCCCCACCACCGGCGCGCCCGCCCCGGTCAGTCCCCGCACGATCAGCACGTACCGCTCCCTTCGCTCACGCCTGGCCGGCGGCCACCGGAGCCGCCGTATCCTCGCTGGTGAAGGCCACGCCGCGGGTCTCCGGGCCCAGCCGTACGGCGATCGTGCCGATCAGCGCCAGCACGGCCACGAACGCGGCCACCAGCCACCCGCGCCCGCCGCCGAGCTCGACCAGCAGCACCGCGATCATCGGGGTGAAGCCGCCGACGATCGCGCTGACCGCCTCGCGGCCCAGCGACATGGCGGTCAGCCGCACCTCGGTCGGGAACAGCTCGGAGAAGTACGAGCCCTGCGGCGCGAACATCGCCGACACCCCGATGCTCAGCCCCATCACGGTGCCCAGCACCACGACCAGGTCGGTGCGCGCGTCGAGCATCCAGAAGAACGGGAACGCGAACGCCAGCGAGAAGACCGTGCCGAACAGCAGGACGGGACGGCGGCCGATCCGGTCGGACAGCGCGCCGAACAGCGGCGCCGTGACCATGCAGCCCACCGACGCGACGGCCACCGCGAACGTGGCGCCGCCGCCGTCCATGCCCAGGGTGTCGGCCACGTAGGTGATCACGAACACCTGGTAGACGTAACCGATCCCGTTCTCGGCGATGTGCTCGCCGGCCAGCACGAGCAGTGGCTTCCAGTACGTGCGCAGCACCGTGGCCACCGGCGCGCGGGCCGTGCCGCGCTGCTCGGCCATCTCCTGGAACGCCGGGGTCTCCGCGACGCGCATCCGGATGACCAGCGCCACGACGATGATCAGCACGCTGGCGAGGAACGGCACCCGCCAGCCCCAGGCGAGGAACGCGTCCGTCGGCAGCAGGCTGAGCAGCGAGAACACCGCCGACGCCAGGGCCAGCCCGGCGTACACGCCGGTGACCGGCCAGGCGCCGTGAAGGCCGCGCGAGCGGGCCGGCGCGTGCTCGACGGTGAGGATCGCGGCGCCGCCGAACTCGGCGCCGGCGCCGATGCCCTGGATGAGGCGCAGCACGACGAGCAGGATCGGCGCCGCGACGCCGATGCTCGCGTACGAGGGCACCAGGCCGATGACCGTGGTGGCGCCGCCCATCATCAGCAGCGTGAGCAGCAGCACCCGCTTGCGGCCGACGCGGTCGCCGATCCGGCCGAACACGATGCCGCCGAGCGGGCGCGCGAGGAAGCCGACCGCGTACGTGGCGAACGCCGCGAGCGTCGAGGCCAGCGCGCTGCCGGACGGGAACATGATCTTGTTAAAGACGAGCGCCGCGGCGGTGCCGTACAAGAACATGTCGTACCACTCAAGGGCCGACCCGACCAGTGCGGCGCCACTCACCAGCCGCATGTGTCCGCCGCGACCTTCGCTCATCCGATGAACCTCCACGCTCCGCCCATGATCCCACCGGGCCCCTGACCAGGTGAACCTAAGAGTCCAGGCGGCCGAAGGTCAATAGCTTGATCAGATGAAGTCGAAATTAAATCAGGTAAGCTGCGCGAAAAATCTGATTAAGTCGCGCCGTCCCGGCGGCGGAGAGGGGATCTTCATGGGCGTTCTCGACGGATACCGGGTACTCGACCTCTCGATCGCGATGTCCGGCCCGTTCGCCGCGATGCGCCTCGGCGACCTGGGCGCGGACGTGGTCAAGGTGGAGCCGGTCACCGGTGAGTGGCAGCGGCACACGCCGGCGGGCGGCGCCACCGGCAACCGCGTGAACGTCTCGTTCCTCGCGCTGAACCGCAACAAGCGCAGCCTCGCGGTGAACCTGAAGACCGACGAGGGCCGCGAGCTGGTGCTGGAGCTGGCCAGGACCGCCGACGTGTTCCTGCAGAACTACCGGTCCGGCGTCGCCGAGCGGCTCGGCCTGGACTACGCGTCGATCAAGGCGGTGAAGCCGGACATCGTGTACGTCTCCATGTCCGGTTACGGCGAGAGCGGCCCGTACGCCCGCCGCCCCGGCCAGGACCTGCTGCTCCAGGGGCTGTCCGGCGCGATGTACAGCGCGGGCCGCGCCGGCGACCCGCCGCAGGCCGCGCCCATGTACGTCGCCGACGCCACCACCGCGGCCACCGCGTTCGAGGCCGCGCTCGCCGCGCTGCTGCACCGCGAGCGCACCGGTGAGGGCCAGCTCGTCACCGTCAACATGCTGGACGCCATGATCGCCGCGCAGGCGCAGGAGATCAGCGTCTCCACGCAGGGCGGCGTCCCGCAGCGCCGTACCGAGGAGCCGCACGCCAACTGCTACATCCGCGCGCCGTACGCCGCCTTCGCCACCGCCGACGACTACCTGATCGTGGCGTTCTCCCCGCTGGCCGGCCTGGGCCGCGCGCTGGGCGTACCGGAGCTGGCCGACATGGACGACAACACCGACGGGCACGCGCGGCGCGACGAGATCCACCGGCTGGTCGCCGCGCGGCTGCGCGACAAGACCACCGCCGAGTGGCTGCCGATCCTGGCCGAGCACGACATCTGGGCCGGGCCGGTGCTGTCGTACGCGGACCTGGCCGACGACCCGCAGATCCGGCACAACGGGTCGCTGATCACCTACGAGCACCCCACCGAGGGCACCGTCACCACGCCCGGCTTCGCGATCGGGTTCACGCGGACGCCGTCGTCGGTACGGATGGGCGCGCCGCTGGTCGGCGAGCACAGCCGCGAGGTGGCCCGCGAGCTGGGGCTGTCCGACGCGCGGTTCGAGGAGCTGGTGGCCGCCGGCGTGCTCGCGGAGGAGAAGTGACTGCCGGACTGACCGGGCTGACCGGGCTGACCTGGGATCATCCGCGCGGGTACGCGCCGCTGGACCGGCTCGGCGAGCTGGACGCGGCGGGCGGCAACCCGTACGGGACGGTCGCCCGGCCGCTGCGCTGGGACCGGCAGCCGCTGGAAGGGTTCGAGTCCGCGCCGATCGACGAGCTGGCCGCCCGGTACGACATCCTCGTCGTCGACCATCCGGGGCTCGGCCACGCGCTGGCCACCGGGGCGCTGCGGCCGGTCGACGAGCTGTTCGGTACGGAGGAGCTGGCCGCGTGGCGCGCGGCGTCCATCGGCCCGAGCTTCGCCAGCTACGACTACGCCGGTCACCAGTGGGCCCTCCCCCTGGACGCCGCCACCCAGGTCACCGCCTGCCGCCCCGACCTGATGAACGCGGCGCCACCCCCGGCGACCTGGCCGGACGTACGCACCCTGAGCGAACACCTCCCGATCCTCCTGTGCCTGGGCGGCCCGCACGCCCTGCTCATGCTGCTCGCCATGTGCGTCTCCGCGGGCGCGGAGCCGGGCGCCGCCCCGGGTACGGACGGCTTTCTTGACGTCGACGCCGCGTGTGCCGCGATCGATCTGCTCGCCGAGGTGCATGCGCGGGCCGTCGCCCGGTCCTCCGCGCTCGCCGGGCTGGCCGGGGCGAACCCGATCGGTGTGCTCGAAGCGATGGCCGCCGCGGCGCCGGACGCCCCCGAGGCCGTCGCGTGCAGCCCCCTGCTGTACGGCTACGTCACGTACAGCGCGACCGGCCCCCGCCACCGCGTCACCTTCCACGACGCGCCCGCGTGGGCCCCGGGTGGCCGCCCGGTGGGCGTGCTCGGCGGCACGGGGCTCGCCGTATCCCGGCGCGTCACCGACACCGCCGCCGTACGCGAGCACCTGGCGCGACTGATGTCGCCGCGCGTGCAGACCGGCCTGATCCCCGCCGTGGGCGGCCAGCCGAGCGCCCGCGCCGCCTGGGAGTCCGCCGAGGTCAACGCCCGGTACGCGGACTTCTACCGCAACACCGCCCGCACGCTCGACGGCTCCTGGGTGCGCCCGCGCGGACCGGGCTGGATCGGCTTCCAGCAGAAGGCGTCCGCCGTCGTCCGCGCGGGCGTCATGGACCGCCGCCCGCCACGCGCGGTGGTCGCCGAGGTCAACGACCTGTTCCGTACGGAGGTGCCCGCATGATCGACGTCGGCATCGACGGCGCCGTCGCGACCGTCACGCTCGACCGCCCGGCGAAGCTGAACGCGCTCACCCCGGAGATGGTCACCGGCCTGCGCGACGCGCTCACCGGCCTGGACGCGAACCCCGAGGTCCGCGCGCTGATCCTCACCGGCGCCGGCCCCAAGGCGTTCTGCGTGGGCAGCGACATCGGCGAGCTGGACCGGTACGACACGGCCTGGGAGTTCCGCGAGCGCCCCGAGTACTGCGACCTGGTGCGCGCCGTACGCAAGCCGGTGATCGCCGCGGTGAACGGCTACGCGTTCGGCGGCGGCCTGGAGCTGGCGCTGTCCTGCGACATCCGCCTCGCCGCCGCGCACGCGACGTTCGCCGCGCCGGAGATCAAGCTCGGCTGGATCGGCGGCGGAGGCGTGTCCTCGCTGCTCACCCACGCGGTGGGCGCGTCCAACGCCGCCCTGATGCTCTACACCGGCGACCCGGTCGACGCGGACCGCGCCCTCGGCTGGGGCCTGGTCAGCGCCACCCACCCGGCGGACGCGCTGCTCCCCGCGGCCCGCGAGCTGGCCGCGGCCATCGCCGCCCGGCCGCCGATCGCGGCCCGTACCGCGAAGCTGAACATCCGCGCCGCGCACGCGATGCCGCTGGAGAACGCCATCGCCTACGAGCGCGACCTGCAGACCATCTGCTTCGCCACCGAGGACGCCGCCGAGGGCCGCGCCGCGTTCGCCGCGCGCCGCGCCCCCCGGTTCACCGGACGCTGACCCGGAGCGCCGCTCAGGCCGCGGCCGGGCGGCGCTCCACCATCTGCAGGTCCTCCACGACGATGCACAGCTCGCCGTCCTGGTTGACCACCCGGTACGTGAAGCACACGAGCCCGAACCCGTCGTTCTTCTCGCGCTTGGCCGTCACCTCGGCGGTCATCGACAGCGTGTCGCCGGGGAACACCGGGTGCAGGAAGCGGATCTTGTCGTAGCCGTAGTGCGCCAGCTTGAGGTCCTGCGGCACGAGGTACCGCACCACGAGCCCGTCGATGACGCCGATGCTCAGCGCGCCCGGCGCGGTGACCCGCCCGAACGGGTGGCCGGCGGCGTACTGCGCGTCCACGTGCGCCGGGTGCGTGGCGTCGGTGGCGCCGATGAACATCCGGATGTCCGCGTCGGTGATCGTCCGCCCGCGCGTGGCGATCTGCTCACCGATCGCGTAGTCCTCCCAGTACCGCTCCAGGCTCATCCGCGCTATCTCCCGACTTAATCAGATGAAGGTCGGGCTAAATCATATCTAAGCGTGCCGCCTGCGGGTCTCGCCCGGGGTCTGGATCTCCAGCTCGGCGTCCTTGCGCGCGACCGTGACCACGGTGTCCATCGCCTCGGCGGCCTTGCGGTGGTGGCGCGCGCGGATGGCGGCCAGCACCCGCTCGTGGCTCGGCACGGTGTCGACGTTGTGCTCCTGGTCGTACGTGTGCACCGGGCGTACGGCACGCAGCGCGATCGTCATCATCTCGTAGATGTAGATCAGCAGGTCGTTGCCCGACGCGGCGACCACCGCCTGGTGGAACTCCAGGTCGGCGTCGATGAACTCGCGCTGGTCCGGCTTGCGCACGGTCGCCCGCATGTTCGCCAGCGCGATCTCCATCTTCCGGATGTCGTCGTCGGTGGCCGACTCGGCGGCCAGCCGCGCCGCCCCCGGCTCAAGCGCCACCCGGAGCCCGGCCAGCGCCATCACGTCCTCCGGCGACGGGTCCGGGGCGTACCGCCAGCTCAGCACGTCCGGATCCAGCAGGTTCCACAGCTCGCGCGGCCGCACCCGGGTGCCCGCGCTCGGCCGCGCCGCCAGCAGGCCCTTCCCGGTCAGCACCTTCACGCCGTCCCGTACGGCCGCCCGCCCCACCCCGAGCCCGGCGACCAGCTCCTCCTCCGGCGGCAGCACCTCGCCGGGCTCGAGCTCGCCGCGCACGATGCGCCCGCCGAGCTCGTGCACGACGTGCCCGTGCCGCCCGCGCCGCGGGTACTCCTTGCTGTCCGCCACCGACCTATCACTCCAAACCGGCGCTCGTCCAGATCGTCGCCGTCCCCGCCCATCATCGCCCATCGCCGCCCCCGGCCGTACGGACGGCCGCCGCGAGTTCGATACGGAAATGGGCTGTCGCCGCCGGTCCCGACCCACCACAATGACCAGGTGCACGCTGAGCTGGCCGCCGCGCTCGCGCCGATCCTGCGGGACCTGCGCGTGGGCTGCGCCGTGCCGCCGGACATCCGCGACGGCGACGGCGCCACCGCGATGATCTACGGCCCGGACGGCACCGGCCAGGCCGTCTCGGTGATCCCCGGCGCCCCCGCCGCCGACCAGATCGTCTGGCTGGCCGAGCAGGTCCAGGAGTGGGCCGTCGAGGCCCTGTGGACCGCCGCGCACTCCGCGGTGTGGCCTGAATGCCCCGCCCACCCCGCCACCCACCCCCTGACCCCCGAGGTCCGCAACGCCGCGGCGACCTGGACATGCCCGCGCACGGGGGCACTGGTGGCAGTGATCGGCGACGGCACGGTCAGGGCTCGCCCCGCCCCTCCGTCCTGACCACCGCGACGCGCCGGCCGATGGCGGCTTCGGCGGAGCCGAGCTGCCGATCTTCCATGTGAGCCGGAGGTCCTCGAGTCCGAGGACCTGGTCGGCGTGTTCGTACGGGAGGCGGTGAGTTCGTAGTCCGGGATGTGTTCGTGCCAGGCGGCCAGCGCGATGTGGAGTTCGGCGCGGGCGAGGTGGGCGCCGAGGTGCCAGAACATGTACGACAGCGTCGCTGCGACGGTGTCGAGTCCGGCGATCATGAGCAGCATGAGTAAACCGAGGAGCTCGGCGGTGGTGACGGGCCGGTCGTCGATCTCGAAGGCGAGCGCGGCGGTGACGATGTCGTCGCGCGGATCCCGGCGGCGGGCCTCGATGAGCTCCGTGAGGTACGCGGTGAGCTCCCGCAGCGCGTCGCGCCGAGCCCCCGCGGCATCAGCGCGCTGACCAGCTCGGTGCAATGCGCGTGGATGCGCTCCCGCATGCCCCAGGCCTGAGCAGCGGTGAACAACGGCCGGAGCAGCCGCCGCCATGCGGTGTGCTCAGGCGGGTCGAGCCACCGAATGCCGATCCCGGATCTGCCCCAGCAGCTTGACGGTGTCTCCGGCCGCGTGCGGGGGGATCATCCGGCGGCGCGGAAGCGTTTGTAGCGTTCTTCGACCGCGTCGATGTTGGGGTGGTCGGCGCGGTGGCGAGGCAAAGTGAGTGGGCGGCCGTTCATCTCTTGGAGGCCGTGCTTGAGCATGGGGCCGTCGTTTTCGTCGAGGATGTCGGGGCGGACTTCGACGATGAGGTCAGGCCGAACGCCGATGATGTTCTGGTCGTAAGCGGCGTGGTGGATCTTGCACAGGGCCAGGCCGTTGGACACGGCGGGTATGCCGCGCTCTTCACGGTCGGGGATGATGTGCGCGGCATCGAGCAGGGAGCGATGGCGTAGCCGGCACATGGCGCAGGAGGTCCGGTACGCCTGAATGACGCGCTGCCGGAACACGGGCTGATGTAGGCGTTGCCGGCTGATGCGGGCGGCGTAGCTGCGTTCGACCGAGCTGATCGTCCCGCCCTGCACGAGCCGTCGCTGGTCGTCATCGAGTGCGATCGCGACCTGGAGCTGTTCGGGCTCGTCCGCGACAATCCACACGGGGCACACCGAGACGTAGAGGCCCTGCTGGACGCCGATGAACCAGATCAACGGCACTTGGGTCTCATATGCGCGCCGTAGTCCCACATTGGTGTATCGGCGGGGGTCGGTGCCCTCGTACTTGTACCGGAGCAGCATGTCCGGCCCGAGCACATCGTCGTACGGCGCACGTTGTCGATCGGACGTATAGGTCGTACGGATCGACAACGCGGCCGCCAGCCCTTCGGGCTTACGGATCCCTAGCTGCCGGTCGATAAGCGGGAAACGGCGCCCCTCGAATTCGAAGCCCAGCAGCTCGTCGTACCGCACGACTGGTTCCTCGGGGGTGCACCGCCGCCGCAACCAGTCTATGGCGGCTGCCCGCACCCGGCTGTCGAAATCCTCATCCACGGCCGCAGTCACAGCAGCATTTTCTCCACCTCAGCCCGCGGCGTCACCACCGCCCAAGGTGGTGGACAGGTGGGCGGCGGCCTCGCGTACGGCGGTGGTCACGGTGGGGAGGGCCTCGGCCGGGAGGCGGAAGATGGGGGCGGAGACGTTCACCGCGGCTATGACCTGGTCGGTGAAGTCGCGGACGGGGGCGGCTACGCCTACCAGGCCGGGTTCCCATTCCTCGAGGACGGCTACGTGGCCCTGGGTGCGTTCGGTGTGCAGGCGGGTCAGGAGGTCGGCGTGGTCGTGGGGGGCTCGGGGGGTGCCGGGGAACGGGGGGCCGGTGAGGGCCGTGATCTCGGCGTCGGGGCGGCCGCTCAGTAGGGCGCGGCCTGCCGCGGTGCAGGTCAGGGGGGCCGTGCGGCCGATCCAGTCGCGGGCCATCAGGGAGCGGATGGGGTGTTCGGTGGCCACGGTGAGGGCGGCGTCTTCTTGCAGGACGGTGAGGTAGGCGGGCTCGCCGAGCTCGCGTACCAGGTGGCGGAGTACGGCGGGGGCCTCGGTGATCAGGCGGGTGTCGCCGGCGGAGCGGGCCAGGGCGAACAGCTGCCAGCCGGGGCGGTACTCCAGCGTGGCCGGGTCCCGTTCCACGAAGCCCGCCTCGGCGAGGAGCTTCAACGTACGGGAGATCTGGCTCTTCTCCCGGCCGATCGTGTCGGCGACCGCCTGTACGCGCAGGGGGCGTTCGCCGAGGACGCGCAGAATCTCCAGCGCGCGCCGGACACTGCCGAAGCCGTCGGTCATGCCCCCAGCATGCCGGGGTGCGTGCGTATAGAACAACTCGTATTGCAGCATTCGCGACGCTGCGACTAGGTTCGTCTCACATGTGTGGAATCGCAGCAGCGTACGGATCGAACGGAGCGGAACCGGGCGAGCGCATGCTCGCCCGCCTGACTCACCGCGGGCCCGACGACAGCGACCACTGGAGCATCGGAGACGGCGCCTGGCTGGGCCACACCCGGCTGTCGATCGTCGACCTCGACGGCGGCCGGCAGCCGCTCGGGGATCCCGGCGGTTGGGCGCTCGTGTGCAACGGCGAGATCTACAACCACGCGCGGATCCGCGGCCGCATCGGCGACGGCGCGTTCGCCACCCGGTCGGACAACGAGGCGGCGCTGCAGGTGCTGCGCACCGCCGGCCCGGACGGGCTGGCCCACCTGCGCGGCATGTGGGCGCTGTGCGCGGCCGGGCCCGCGGGCTCCGGCGACTTCGTCGCGGCCCGCGACCCGATCGGCATCAAGCCGCTGTACTGGGCGCGCCGCGACGACGGGACCGTGTTCTTCGCCTCGGAGATCCGCGCGTTCGACCGCGACCTGCAACCGGCCGTCGAGGCGTTCCCGCCCGGCTGCCACTGGACGCCGCGTACCGGCCTGGTCCGGTTC
>Ga0164243_10009996_pt1 | contig 13695 bp, 18 predicted proteins | sample OricompcompostOP_FD_108781 | JGI IMG/M metagenome (GOLD analysis project Ga0164243, IMG submission 108781) | Organic Plus compost microbial communities from Emeryville, California, USA - Original compost - Organic plus compost (OP) | ecosystem: Engineered > Solid waste > Mixed feedstock >... | reverse complement strand
TCGCCGTCTACGACCCCGGGTTCACCAACACCGCATCGACCCGCAGCGCCGTCACCTTCATCGACGGCGAGAAGGGCATCTTGGAGTATCGCGGCTACCCGATCGAGCAGCTCGCAGAGAGCTCGACGTTCCTCGAGGTCGCCTATCTGCTCATCCATGGAGAGCTCCCCACCAAGACCGAGTACGAGACGTGGGAGCACGAGATCACCTTCCACACGTTCGTGCACGAGAACCTCAAGTCGCTCATGCAGGGCTTCCGCTACGACGCGCACCCCATGGGCATGCTGCTGTCGAGCGTGGGCGCGCTGTCGACCTTCTACCCCGAGGCGCGGGCCATCACCGACAAGGGCATCCGCCACGAGCAGATCGTGCGCATGATCGCCAAGATGCCGACACTCGGTGCCTGGTCGTTCCGTCACGCCCAGGGCAAGCCGTACGTCTACCCCGACAACGACCTGTCGTACACCGAGAACTTCCTCTCGATGCTGTTCAAGATGAGCGAGCAGAAGTACGACGCCGATCCCCGCTTGGTCCGCGCGCTGGAGATCCTGTTCATCCTGCACGCCGATCACGAGCAGAACTGCTCGACCAACGCGGTGCGTTCGGTCGGCTCGAGCGAGGTCGACCCGTACTCGGCCGTCACCGCCGGCATCGCCGCTCTCTACGGCCCGCTTCACGGTGGCGCCAACGAGGCGGTGCTGAAGATGCTGCGGCGCATCGGCACGAAGGAGAACATCCCCTCCTTCATCGAGGGCGTCAAGAACGGCGAAGAGAAGCTCATGGGCTTCGGGCACCGGGTCTACAAGAACTTCGACCCGCGCGCGACGATCATCAAGAAGGCCTGCGACGACGTCTTCGAGGTCACCGGCGTCAACCCGCTGCTCGAGATCGCGGTCGAGCTCGAGAAGATCGCCCTGCAGGACGACTACTTCATCAAGCGCAAGCTCTACCCCAACGTCGACTTCTACTCCGGCCTGATCTATGAGGCCCTGCAGTTCCCGCCGGAGATGTTCACGGTGCTCTTCGCCATCCCGCGCACGGCCGGCTGGCTTGCGCAGTGGCTCGAGCTCGTCGACGACAAGGAGCAGAAGATCGCTCGCCCGAAGCAGATCTACACCGGCAGCCGCACCCTCGACTTCGTCTCGCGCGAAGAGCGCTGGGCCTAGGCCACCGGGGCCCAGCACGTGGAGCGCTACCGTCTCGACCTGTCGTACGACGGCACCGACTTCCACGGCTGGGCCATCCAGCCGGGCCTGCGCACCGTGCAGGGCGAGATCGAGTCCGCTCTCGCCACCGTGCTGCGGCTCGACTCGCCACCGACGCTGACGGTCGCCGGGCGCACCGATGCCGGGGTCCACGCCCGCGGCCAGGTGGCTCATGTCGACCTCGCGGGCACCCACCCCGGCGTCCTCGAGCGGCGTCTGCGCCGCATCGTGCCGGACGACATCCGGGTACGCGGTGTCAGCCTCGCTCCCCCGGGCTTCGACGCCCGATTCGCGGCGCTCGAGCGCCGGTACGTCTATCGGCTGACCGATAGGCCATCGGGTCCCGACCCGCTCAGCCGCTCGATGATCGTGCCGTGGGCACGCCCCCTCGACGTCGACCGGATGAACGCCGCCGCCGCGCACCTCCTCGGCGAGCACGACTTCGCCTCGTTCTGCCGCAAGCGTGAGGGCGCCACGACCATCCGCACCCTGCTCGAGCTCCGCTCCTACCGAGGCGGCGACGTCATCGGCACCACGGTGCGGGCCGATGCCTTCTGCCACTCGATGGTGCGCGCCCTGATGGGGGCGCTCGTCGCGGTGGGCGAGCGGCGCCACGAGCCCGAGTGGGCTGCCGAGGTGCTCGCCGCACAGTCCCGCGACTCCCAGGTCACGGTGATGCCCGCGCACGGCCTCGTCCTCGAGGACGTCGTCTACCCGCCGGACGACCAGCTGGCCCAGCGTGTCGGCGAGTCCCGTCGACGCCGCGACGAGTAGGCACGACCGTCCCCGGAGCGCGAACGACGATGAGAGCCGTCGCGATCCCGCTCGTCCTGCTGCTCGCCGCGGGCTGCGGCACCACGACCGGTGCCGACGCCCAGTGGGACGCTCCTCCTGCCGGCGCCACCGTCGACTACCAGCTCGGCGGGTCTTACACCCCGGACCCCGCGGTCGAGGTCGTCGTCCGCGACCGCACTGCCGCAGCACCGGCCAGCCGCTACGGCATCTGCTACGTCAACGCCTTCCAGACGCAGCCCGACGAGCTCACGGCCTGGCAGCGCTCCCATCCGGACCTGCTGCTGCACGACGGCGAGGGCCAGTTGGTCGAGGACCCCAGCTGGCCCGGCGAGTACCTACTGGACATCCGCACCGAGGCGTCCCGGTCGCGCCTCCTGACGGCGGTCGGGCCCTGGATCGACGGATGCGCCGAGGCCGGCTACCAGGCCGTCGAGCCGGACAACCTCGACTCCTGGACCCGGTCCGAGGGTCTGCTTGACCGCGACGACGCCGCAGCGCTCGCCCGCCTGCTCATCGACCGCGCCCACGCCTCCGGGCTCGCGATCGCGCAGAAGAACGCCCCCGAGCTCAGCCGCGCCGATCTCGGATTCGACTTCGCGGTCGCCGAGGAGTGCGAGGTGTACCGCGAGTGCGACGCCTACACCGATGCCTTCGGCGACAACGTCATCGAGATCGAGTACACCGACAACGGCACCGAGGCCTTCACTCGCGCCTGCGCCACCCGGGGCGACCGCGTCTCGGTGCTCCTGCGCGACCGGGACGCCGTCGCCCCGGACGACCCGGCCCACGTCGCGCGGTGGTGCTGAGCCGGGGCGCCCGGCTCGACACCCCCACTGCGAGAATGAGGCCATGGCCCCCGATCACTACTTCGCCGGGAGCCCCGGCGCTCCCGACCGTCGCCGCGACGTCACCGCCACCATCTGGGGGGCCTCACGCACCTTCACGACGTCCTCGGGGGTCTTCGCCCAGGACGGTCTCGACAAGGCCACAGCGGTGCTCCTGCGGCACAGCGAGCCACCGGCCGGCGGACGCACCCTGCTCGACCTCGGCTGCGGCTGGGGGCCGATCGCCTGCGCCCTCGCGCTTGCCGACCCTGACGCCAGCGTCCACGCCGTCGACACCAACGAGCGAGCGCGCGAGCTGACCGCCCTCAACGCCGAGCGTCTGGGGGCCACCGTGCTCGTTCACGCACCCGAGAGCGTGCCCCCCGGCCTGGTGATCGACGAGATCTGGTCGAACCCACCCATCCGCATCGGCAAGCAGGCCCTGCACGAGCTGCTCCTGGAGTGGCTGCCCCGGCTCGCCCCGGACGGCGTCGCCCGGATGGTCGTGGGCAAGAACCTGGGAGCCGACTCCCTTCAGCGCTGGCTCGACGAGCAGGGCTGGCCCACTCTGCGCGCCACGAGCGACAAGACCTTCCGCATCCTCGAGACCCGGCGCCCTCGCTGAGCCTGCTGACGCACGAAGGGCCCGTCACCTCACGGCGACGGGCCCTTCGTGGATCAGGACTACTTCGACTCGTCGGTCTCCGTGGTCTCTGCCGACTCCTCGGCGACCTCCGCGGTCTCCTCGGCGACAGGCGCCTCGGCTGCGGGGGCTTCCTCGGTCACGGCTTCCTCGGCCACGACATCCTCGACGACCGGGGCGGCAACGGCGGCCTCGGTTGCCTTCGGCGTGCTGGTCGTGACGCTGAACTCCTTGGCCTCCACGATCTCGATGACGGCCATGGGGGCGTTGTCGCCCTTGCGCGGACCGATCTTCGTGATGCGTGTGTAGCCACCGGGACGGCTGGCCATGGCCGGGCCGATCTCGGTGAACAGCGTGTGGAGAACGCTCTTGTCACGGATGACCTTGACGACCAGGCGGCGGTTGGCCACCGTGTCGGTCTTGGCCTTCGTGATGAGCGACTCGGCGTACGGGCGCAGACGGCGGGCCTTGGCCTCCGTCGTGGTGATGCGTCCGTGCTCGAACAGGCTCTGCGCGAGGTTCGCCAGGATCAGGCGCTGGTGCGAGGGGCTACCGCCGAGGCGGGCGCCCTTGGTGGGGGTGGGCATGTCTTCTCTCCAGATTCAGTCGGGTGGGCGAGCAGCTCAGTACTGCTCGTCCTCCGCGAAGCTCGCGTCGTCGTCATAGGCGTCCAGGACCGTCGACGGGTCGAAACCAGCCGGGCTGTCCTTGAGCGCGAGACCCATCTCGGCCAGCTTGGCCTTGACCTCATCGATCGACTTCGAACCGAAGTTGCGGATGTCGAGGAGGTCCTGCTCGCTCCGCGTGATGAGCTCTCCCACGGTGTGGATGCCCTCACGCTTGAGGCAGTTGTACGAACGCACCGTGAAGTTGAGGTCCTCGATCGGCAGCGCCAGGTCGGCAGCGAGCTGCTCGTCGACCGGGGACGGTCCGATGTCGATGCCCTCGGCCTCGACGTTGAGCTCACGGGCGAGGCCGAACAGCTCGACGAGCGTGCTGCCCGCGGAGGCGATCGCGTCGCGCGGAAGCATCGACTTCTTGGTCTCGACGTCGATGACGAGCTTGTCGAAGTCGGTGCGCTGCTCGACTCGGGTGGCCTCGACCTTGTAGGTCACCTTGAGCACCGGCGAGTAGATCGAGTCGACCGGCATACGACCGATCTCTTCCTCACCCGTCTTGTTCTGCGCTGCCGAGACGTAGCCGCGTCCTCGCTCGACGACGAGCTCGATCTCGAGCTTGCCCTTGTCGTTGAGGGTCGCGACGTGCAGGTCGGGGTTGTGCACCTCGACACCGGCCGGCGGCTGGATGTCGGCGGCCGTGACGACACCGGCACCGTCCTTGCGCAGGTACATGACGACGGGCTCGTCGTTCTCCGAGGAGACGACGAGGTTCTTCAGGTTGAGGATGATCTCCGTGACGTCCTCGGTGACACCGGGAACGGTCGAGAACTCGTGCAGGACGCCGTCGATCTTGATCGACGTGACGGCCGCACCCGGGATCGACGACAGCAGCGTGCGACGCAGCGAGTTGCCGAGGGTGTAGCCGAATCCGGGCTCGAGGGGCTCGATGACGAACCGCGAACGGAACTCGTCGACGACCTCTTCGGACAGGACGGGACGCTGAGCGATCAGCATGGTTTCTTCCTTTCCGAGCCAACCTTCATGTGATGACTCGGGTCATGGTTCTTGGTGCCGGAAGGTGGATCAGATCTTCGAGTAGTACTCGACGATCAGCTGTTCCTGGATCGGAACGACGATCTGCTCGCGGACGGGACGCTGGTGGACCAGGATGCGTCCGCGCTCCGGGGAGACGTCGAGCCATCCGGGAACGGTGTCCTTGTCGTGCGTCTCGCGCGTGACGATGAACGGCGTCGTCTCGAGCGACTTCTGACGAACGTCGATGATGTCGTACTTGCTGACCTGGAACGACGGGATGTTCGTCTTGACGCCGTTGACGATGAAGTGACCGTGGGTCACCAGCTGGCGGGCGTGACGACGCGTACGGGCGAGGCCCGCACGGTAGACGACGTTGTCGAGACGAGCCTCGAGCAGGGTCAGCAGGTTGTCGCCGGTCTTGCCCGGGCGGCTGGACGCCAGCTCGTAGTAGCGACGGAACTGCTTCTCGAGGACCCCGTAGGTGTAGCGCGCCTTCTGCTTCTCCTGCAGCTGGGTGCGGTACTCGGACTCCTTGACGCGGACCCGGCCGTGCTGGCCGGGCGGGTAGGGACGACGCTCGAAAGCGGCGTCACCACCGACGAGGTCGACGCCGTAGCGACGCGACTTCTTCGTGAGTGGACCGGTGTAACGGGCCATGGTGGGGGTACTCCTAAAGCTTTCGGACGACGATCAGAGACGGCGGTGCTTGGGCGGACGGCAGCCGTTGTGCGGGCTGGGCGTCACGTCGGAGATGGTGCCGACCTCGAGGCCGACTCCGCTCAGCGACCGGATCGCCGTCTCGCGGCCCGAACCGGGGCCCTTCACGAAGACGTCGACCTTTTTCATGCCGTGCTCCATCGCCTGACGGCCTGCCGACTCGGCAGCCATCCCGGCCGCGAACGGCGTGGACTTGCGTGAGCCCTTGAATCCGACGGTTCCGCCGGAGGCCCACGCGATGACGGCACCCGAGGGGTCCGTGATCGTCACGTGCGTGTTGTTGAACGTGCTCTTGATGTGGGCTTCGCCCTGAACGACGTTCTTCTTCTCCTTGCGGCGCACCTTCTTGGCGCCCTGAGTCCTAGGAGGCATCGCTTATCACTTCTTCTTTCCGGCGACGGTGCGCTTGGGGCCCTTGCGCGTACGGGCGTTGGTCTTCGTGCGCTGGCCACGAACGGGCAGGTGCGCACGGTGACGACGTCCCTGGTAGCTGCCGATCTCCATCTTGCGGCGGATGTCTGCCGTGACCTCGCGACGCAGGTCGCCCTCGGTCTGGTAGTTCGCCTCGATGTGATCGCGGAGCGCGACGAGGTCGGTGTCGTCGAGCTCGTGGACGCGCTTGTCCGGGCTGATGCCGGTTGCTGCGAGGGTCTGGGCGGCGCGGGTGCGACCGATCCCGAATACATAGGTGAGTGCGATCTCGATGCGCTTTTCGCGCGGGAGATCCACTCCTACGAGGCGTGCCATCTAGGCATTTCCTTCCATTCGGCGAGGTATGGCCACCTGATGCGTCCCGACTGCCTCCAGGATCGTTGGTGATCCTGAGCCGGGCCCCGGCCTACGCTTCCGGGGGTGACCCGCCACCTGGGTGACGGGAGCGATCAGATGTTTCGTGGTGCTGTGAAGAACTCTGCTCAGCCCTGGCGCTGCTTGTGACGCGGGTTTTCGCAGATCACCATGACGCGGCCGTGGCGACGAATCACCTTGCACTTGTCACAGATCTTCTTCACGCTCGGGTTGACCTTCATCGAGAGTCTCTCTTCGGGTTCAGAACGTGTACGTGTGTGTCTGTTTACTTGTAGCGATAGACGATGCGACCTCGGGAGAGGTCGTACGGCGAGAGCTCCACCACAACGCGGTCCTCGGGGAGGATGCGGATGTAGTGCTGGCGCATCTTGCCGCTGATGTGGGCGAGCACCTTGTGCCCGTTGGCCAGCTCAACGCGGAACATCGCGTTGGGCAGTGCCTCCACGACAGCGCCTTCCATCTCGATGACGCCTTCTTTTTTTGCCATAACCTCAACTTCTGTCGCTGTCTGTCGCTTCCGGCCCTTGGAGGCTCGCCTTGCCCTGCCGCTCTCGCGGCACCACTGGGCATGAGGAATCGCTGCCTGAAAAGGCCGACGGGTCAGTCTACGCCTGCGGAGACGTGGTTCTCAAATCGTGCCGGCGGCACCCGGGCCTGAGAGCAGCGCCTCGGCCCACTCACGGGCCTGCGCCGCCGAGTCTGCCACCTGGTCATGGTGGATGCGGCCCTCGACCTCACCGAGCCGAAGGCCGCTCCCTCCCCACCGGGCGGCGACGACCTCGGCCATGATCGACAGTGCCGTCTCGGCCGGAGTGCGCCCCCCGAGGTCGAGGCCCACGGGGCTCGAGAGCCGCGCCAGCTCCTCTTCGCCGAGACCCTCCCGGCGCAGTCGCTCCTGACGGTCGGCGTGGGTGCGGCGCGAGCCCATGACGCCGACGAACGCCGGACGCGCAACACCCTCCAGCCGCAAGGCGACAGCGAGCAGCGGCACGTCGAACTTGGGGTCGTGCGTCAGCACGCACAGCACCGTGCGTCCGTCGACCGCGCCCGCCGCGACCTGGTCGGCCAGGTAGCGGTGCGGCTGGGCGACGACGACGTGCTCGGCGCGCGGAAAGCGCTCGGCGACGGCGAAGACGGCACGCGCGTCGCACACCGTGACGTCGTGGCCCAGCAGAGCTGCCTGCTCGACGAGGGCAGCCGCCACGTCGGTCGCGCCGAAGACGATCAGTCGTGGACGGGGGGCGAACGTCGCCACGAACACCTTGAGGCCCTCGCCGCGGCGCTCGCCCTGCGGGCCGTAGGTCACCACGGCATTGTGGCCGTGCGCGAGCAGGCCTCGCGCATCGTCGACGACAGCGGCGTCGATGCGGTCGAGGCCGGTGGAGCCGACGACGTCGGTCGCCCGCACCACGACACGGCGGCCGACCCGCCGGCCGTCGTCGTCCGCGACGACGGTGGCCAGCGCCACAGGCTCACCCGCGGCGACGCTCTCGGCGAGCTCCGGCAGCTCGACGAACGAACCCGGCGACATCGCCTCGACGAGCACGTCGATGACACCACCACAGGTCAGTCCGACGGCGAAGGCCTGCTCGTCCGCGATGCCGAACGTCTCGACGGTCGGTGGGGCACCCCCGATCGCGGCCTGAGCGAGCTCGTAGACGGCGCCCTCGACACATCCACCGGACACCGATCCCGAGATCGTTCCGTCTGCCGTGACGAGCATCGACGAGCCCACCGGTCGGGGGGCCGAGCGGTACGCGCCGACGACGGTCGCCAGCGCCACGGTCTCACCGCGTCTCCAGCGCTCGTGCAGCAGAGGAAGGACGTCACGCATGGTCTGGGTCTCAGGCGTCGGCGTCGCGGTGGATCGCGCCGTGTCGGTCGATGAGGCGTGAGAGCACGATCGCGGTCTCGGTGCGGTCGACGCTGGCCGTCTCCACCCGCACCCGCTCGAGCGCCCGCTCGAGGTCGCGCACGTCGGTGGCCACGATCTGCAAGATGGCGTCGGCCTGCCCTGACACCGTGGCAGCGGCGTGCACCTCGGGGATACGGCTGAACGCAGCACGCAGCTCCTCCGGCGAGATCGCACCCTGGCAGTGCACCGCGACGTAGGCCTCGGTCGTCCAGCCCATGTGATCGGCGTCCACGACCGCCGTGAAGCCCCGGATGACGCCGTCGGCGAGCAGCCGGTCCATCCGACGCTTCACCGCCGACGCCGAGAGGCCGATGTGGTCGCCGATCGCGGCATAGCTCGCCCGACCGTCGTCCATGAGGCAGTCGACGAGACGGCGGTCGAGAACGTCCATGGCTCACCCTTCGCAAAGAATCTTCATTAACGTCCCAGAGACGCAGGATATAGCGTAGCTGATGCGCGACTTCGGCTTCGTTCATGCATCAGAGCACTGCTTAGCATGGATTCATTGCTTCGAACCGCTCTGGAGGCGCCGTGACCCTGCTCGAGACCGCCGTCCGCACATCCGCAGGCCGCACCAGCCGTCCGCGCCACTACCTGATGTGCGCACCCACGTACTTCACCGTCTCTTACACGATCAACCCGTGGATGGATCCGTCCGTGGCGGTCGACCAGGAGCTCGCGATGCGGCAGTGGGAGTCACTGCGTGGCATCTACCAAGGCCTCGGTCACCGCGTGGACGTCGTCGAGGGCGATCCCACTCTGCCGGACATGGTGTTCGCCGCCAACGGTGGCCTGACGATCGGCTCGCGGTGCTACGGGGCCAGGTTCCGCTTTCCCGAGCGCGCACCCGAGGCCGCCGTGTACGCGGCCTGGCTCCGCTCCGCCGGCGTCGAGGTCGTGACTCCCACGCACACCAACGAGGGGGAAGGCGACTACCTCGCCCTCGGCGGTCTGGTCCTGGCTGGCACCGGTTTCCGGACGTCGCCGGCGGCCCACGCCGAGGCGATGACGACGCTCGGTCGCCCCGTGGTGTCGCTGGAGCTCGTCGACCCCCGGTTCTACCATCTCGACACCGCCCTCGCCGTGCTCGACGACGGCAATGGCGAGAGCCCCGCCGACGTCGCCTACTTCCCCGAGGCCTTCAGCCTCCGTAGCCGCAGGGTTCTGCGTGAGCTGTTTCCCGACGCCGTCCTGTGCGAAGAGACCGATGCCCTGGTGCTCGGGCTCAACGCCGTCAGCGACGGCCACCACGTCGTGCTGCCGGCTGCTGCGACCCGGCTCGCCGCCCGGCTCGAGCAACGCGGGTACGTCCCGGTGCTTGTGGACCTTGGCGAGCTGCTGAAGTCAGGCGGCAGCGTCAAGTGCTGCACCATGGAGCTCCATCGCTGAGGCGCTCAGCGGCCACCGAACGGGACGCCGAGCTCGGCGAGCTTGGCGGCGCCGCCGTCGAGGGCTGTGAGCACCCAGACTCCCTGCTCGGTGATGGTGAAGGTGTTCTCGAAGTGCGCCGCCCACGATCCGTCGGCCGTCACGACCGTCCAGTCGTCGGCGAGCGTGCGGGTGTCGGCGGTGCCGAGCGTGACCATGGGCTCGACCGCCAAGGCCATGCCGAGCACGAGCTTCGGCCCGCGGCCGGCCCTGCCGTAGTTGGGGACGTTGGGCGGCTGGTGCATGGCCGAGCCGATGCCGTGACCGGTGTATCCCTCGACGATGCCGTAGTCGCCCTGCCCGTCGAGGTACGTCTCGATCGTGTGGCTGATGTCGGAGACCCGTCCGCCGAGGGCCGCGGCCGCGATGCCACGCCACATCGACTCCTCCGTGACACGCAACAGCTCGGTGACGTCGGCTGGCACCTCGCCGATCGGCACCGTGATGGCTGCGTCGCCATGCCACCCGTCGACGATCGCGCCACAGTCGATGGAGAGGACGTCGCCGTCGTGCAGCACACGCGAGCCCGGGATGCCGTGGACGACCTCGTCGTTGACCGAGGCGCAGATGACCCCGGTGAAGCCGTGGTAGCCCAGGAAGTTCGACGTCGCTCCGAGCGAGAGGATGTGCTCGTGCGCGAGGGCGTCCAGCTCACCCGTGGTCACACCGGCGACCGCGGCACCACGCAGCATCTCGAGCGTGCGACCGACCACGAGCCCCGCCTCGCGCATGGAGGCGATCTGCGCGGGCGACTTGATCTCGATGCCGCGGTCGAACATCAGGAGGGCAGTGCCGCCGTGATGCGCTCGGTGACCTCGTCGACCTCGCCCATGCCGTCGACCTCGATGAGCAGACCACGGTCGCGGTAGACCTGCAGGAGAGGGGCCGTCTCGGCGGCGTAGACCTCCTGGCGGTGCCGAATGACCTCTTCGGTGTCGTCGCTGCGTCCGCTGATCTCGGCACGCTTCAGGAGGCGCTGGATGAGCTCCTCGGAGTCGACCGTGAGGGACAGCACGCCGTCGAGGTGCCGGTCGAGGGCGTCGAGGATGCCGTCGAGAGTGTGCACCTGGTCGGGTGTGCGGGGGTATCCGTCGAGCAGGAACGCATCACGGGCGTCGTCCTGCGCGAGACGGTCCTGGACCATCGCGTTGGTGACCTCATCGGGCACGTACTCGCCAGCGTCCATGTAGCGCTGCGCGGTCTTGCCGAGCTCGGTCTGCTGGGAGACGTTGGCCCGGAAGATGTCGCCGGTGGAGATGTGGGCTCCGCCGATGCGCTCGGCGAGGAGTGTGGCCTGGGTGCCCTTGCCCGCGCCGGGCGGGCCCATGATGAGGAGTCGCATTACTTCAGGAACCCTTCGTAGTTGCGCTGCTGGAGCTGGCTCTCGATCTGCTTGACCGTGTCGAGGCCGACGCCCACGATGATCAGGATCGTGGTGCCGCCGAACGGGAAGTTCTGGCTGGCGTTCAGGAGGGCGATCGCGAGCATCGGGATCAGGGCGATGAGACCGAGGTACAAGGCGCCCGGAGCCGTGATGCGGCTCAGCACGTAGGCCAGGTAGTCCTGGGTCGGACGCCCGGCGCGGATGCCCGGGATGAAGCCGCCGTACTTCTTCATGTTGTCGGCGACCTCTTCGGGGTTGAAGGTGATCGCGACGTAGAAGTAGGTGAAGAAGACGATCAGCAGGAAGAAGGTGATCATGTAGTACGGGTGATCGCCCTTGACCAGGTGATCGGTGATCCAGACCGACACCGGGCCGGTCGGGTTGAACTGGGCGTAGAGCGCCGGCAGGTACAGCAGGCTCGAGGCGAAGATCACCGGGATGATGCCGGCCTGGTTGACCTTGAGCGGGATGTACGTGGAGGAGCCGCCGAACATGCGGCGGCCCACCATGCGCTTGGCGTACTGCACCGGGATGCGCCGCTGGGCCTGCTCGATGAAGATGACGCCCGCCACCACGACGAGGCCGACGGCGACGACGAGCAGGAAGGTCGTCCAGCCCTTCTGCTGCTTGATGAGCCACAGGGCGCCGGGGAAGGTCGCGACGACCTGCGTGAAGATCATGATCGACATGCCGTTGCCGACACCGCGGTCGGTGATGAGCTCGCCGAACCACATGATCACCGAGGTGCCGGCGACCATCGTGACGACGATCAGCAGGAAGCTGGCGACCGAGTCCTGGTGGTACAGCAGGTCGCCGCAGTCGGCGCCGCCGAAGAGGTTGCCGCTGCGAGCGAGGGCCACGATGCCCGTGGCCTGCAGCACCGCGAGGCCGATCGTCAGGTAGCGCGTGTACTGCGTGATCTTGGTCTGTCCCGACTGGCCCTCCTTCTTGAGGGCCTCGAGACGTGGGATGACCACGACGAGCAGCTGCAGGATGATGCTCGCGGTGATGTAGGGCATGATGCCCAGCGCGAAGACGGTCAGCTGCAGCAGCGCACCGCCGGAGAAGACGTTGATGAGGGCGAACAGGCCGCTGTTCTCGCCGCTGGAGGCAAGGTCGACACACCGTTGCACGTTCGGCACGTTGATGCCCGGCGCAGGGGTCATGGACCCGATGCGGAACAACACGATGATGAAGAGAACGAAGAAGATCTTGCGGCGCAGATCTGGCGTCCTGAACGCGTTAGCGAAGGCGCTGAGCACGTCGTTCCTCCTCGTTGCCCGACGGAGCGGGTCCAGACGATCAAAAGCGGGCTCTCGCCCGCATGGTGACTCTAACAGTGACGAACGACGACGGGACCGCCCCTGGGGGCGGTCCCGTCGGTTCGACTACAGCTCGGTGGCGGTTCCGCCGGCTGCGGCGATCTTGCTCTTGGCGCTAGCCGAGAACTTGTCGGCCGTGACGCGGACCGCGACGGTGATGTCGCCGCCGCCCAGGACCTTGACGAGCTGGCCCTTGCGAACCGCTCCCTTGGCGACGAGCGACGCTACGTCGACGTCACCGCCTTCGGGGAACAGCTCGCTCAGACGATCGAGGTTCACAACCTGGTACTCCTCGCGGAACGGGTTCTTGAACCCCTTCAGCTTGGGCAGGCGCATGTGGATCGGGACCTGTCCACCCTCGAAGCCGGCGGACACCTGGTAGCGGGCCTTGGTTCCCTTGGTGCCACGACCAGCGGTCTTGCCCTTGGAGCCCTCGCCTCGACCCACACGGGTCTTGGCGGTCTTGGCTCCGGGGGCCGGGCGCAGGTGATGCAGCTTGAGCGGCATGTCAGTTCCCCCTCTCATCTGGCAGAGTCTTGACGTCCACGAGGTGCGGGATGGTGTCGACCATGCCGCGGAACTCAGGACGATCTTCCTTGACGACGACGTCGCCGATGCGCTTCAGACCCAGCGAACGCAGCGTGTTGCGCTGGTTCTGCTGGCGTCCGATGGCCGAGCGGATCTGGGTCACCTGGATCTTCGCCATCATGCACTCGCCTTCGCGGCGTCGACCTTGGCGGCAGCCTCGGCGATGCCGAGCTTGCCGGCCCGGAGCAACGCGGCCGGGGCGACGGCCTCGACGTCGAGACCGCGGCGTGCAGCCACCATCTCGGGCGACTCGAGGGCACGCAGCGCCGCAACCGTCGCGTGGACGATGTTGATCGCGTTCGACGAGCCGAGCGACTTGCTCAGCACGTCATGGATTCCGGCCGCCTCGAGCACGGCGCGCACCGGGCCACCGGCGATGACGCCGGTACCGGGCGATGCGGGACGAAGGAAG
>Ga0164243_10009995_pt1 | contig 13695 bp, 9 predicted proteins | sample OricompcompostOP_FD_108781 | JGI IMG/M metagenome (GOLD analysis project Ga0164243, IMG submission 108781) | Organic Plus compost microbial communities from Emeryville, California, USA - Original compost - Organic plus compost (OP) | ecosystem: Engineered > Solid waste > Mixed feedstock >... | reverse complement strand
GCCGCTGGCGGGCAGGAGGGCGCGCAGCGCCTCGGCCTCGCCGGCGAGCACGGCGGCGAGGCGGCCGAGCCGCGCCGACAGCCTGCCCTGCGCCTCGCGCGCCGCTCTCAGCTCGGCGACGGCCGCGGAGATCCGCTCCAGCTCGCCCTCGGCGGCCTCGGCGTCGTAGGCGCCGGCGGCCGGCAGCACCACCACCGGCCCTGCGGCGGCTCTGCCGCGCGGCGCTCTCACGAGCACCTCGTCGGCGCGCGCCAGCAGCAGCGGCCGGCGCGGCGGGCGGACGCGGGCGGCGTCCAGCTCGACGAGCGCCTCGGCCGGGTCGCCGTCGAGCAGCACGATGCCGGCGGCGATCCCCGGCTGGGCGGCGATCAGCGCCGGCAGCCTGTCGGCTCTGACGCGCTCGGCGAGGTGGCGCAGCGCGGGCTGCGCCTGCATCCCGATCGCCTCCAGCTCGTCGCAGATCCGCTCGACGTCGGACTCGACCGCGAGCAGCCCGTCACGCTCCAGCGCGCGCTCGTCGGCGGCGCGCGCGTCGAGCTCGTTGGCGAGCGTCGCGCGGCGGCCGTCGGCGGCGGCGCGCGCCCGCTCCAGCGCCCGCTCGGCGCCGGCCGGCTCGTCGAGCGGCGACCAGTCGGGGGCGACGTCGAGCGCGTCGAAGAGCGAGACCTCGGCGGCGCTCGCGCCCGCGGCTCCATCCGCGCTCGCGCCGTTCGCGTTCGCCGCGGCCGCGGCTGTGCGTCTCGCGCCTCTCTTCGACGGCGCCGGGCGATCGCCGATCTCCGCCGCCAGCCGCGCGACGGCGGCGTCGCGGCGGCGCTCCAGCTCGTCGGCGGCGGCGCTCTGCTCGGCCGCCTCGGCGGCCGCCGCCTCCAGCCGCTGGCGGGTCGCGACGCGGCGCACCTCCAGCTCGCGCAGCTGCTCGGCCAGCTCGTGGCGCTGGCCGATCAGGTCCTCGCGCTCGGCCTCGAAGCGCTCGGCGGCCGCCGACGGGCGCTCGCCGTCGCGCAGCAGCTCGTCGGCGCGCAGCCGCTCGGTCGCGCGCGCGAAGCCGTCGAGCTGCGCCTCGAGCGTGCCGCGCCGCTGCTTCAGCTCGCCGCCGCGGCGGCTCAGCTCCTCGATCTCGCCGCGCAGCCGCTCCTGCGCCGCCTCGGCGTCGCGCAGGCGGGCCGCGAGCGCGTCGGCCTCGGCGTCGCGCTCGGCCGCCTCGTGCAGCAGTGCGCCGGCGAGCGCCAGCGCCGCGTCGCGCCGCTCGGCGCGCGCGTCGGCGACGCCGCGCTCCTGCTTCTCGACCCGCTCCGCGAGGCCGGCCAGCTCGCCCTCGCTCTCCGACAGCGCGACGAGCGTCTCGACGAGGCCCCAGGCGGTGTGCTCGGCGTCGGCGGCGCGCGCCTCGTCGGCGGCGGCGCGGACGGCCTCGGCGGCGGCGTCGGAGAGCAGCCGCTCGGTGCGGGCGCGGACGAGCTTCGTCTCGCCGTCGATGTCGCGCTCGCGCGCCTCCAGCTCGCGGCGGCGCGCCTCCAGCGGCTCGCGCTGCTCGGTCAGGTGGTCGAGCCGCTCGCTGCCGGCGGCGATCGCGGCGTCGAGCACGCCGGCGAGCTGCTGCTGGGCCGCCTGCGCGCGCTGTTGCTCGGCGTGCGCCTCCTCGCCGGCTCTGTGGGCGCTCGCGAGCTGCTGCAGCAGCGCGGCGACGTCGCGGCAGAAGTCGGCCTCGGCGGCGAGCGCCTCGCGGCGCGCGAGCTGCTCGGCGTGCGTCTGCACCTGCTTCTGCAGCTTCGCGAGCGGCTCGTCCTCGAGCACCATCTGGAGCACGAAGCGGGCGAACGACTCCGGCGAGTTGAAGCGCAGCTCGTCGTCGTCGCCGCCCTCGGAGCGGTTGAGGCGCGCCTGGTAGCGCAGGATCGCCGGGTCGATCCCGGTCTCCAGCAGCGCGTCCTCCCAGCCTCTGACGCCGGCGACGGTGCGGAAGGCGAGCTGCGGGTGCTGCTGCCCGAGCGCCTCCAGCGCCTTGACCAGCCCGGCGCGCGTGCGGCGGCGGGCGCCGTCGCGCAGCGGCAGCGTGTCGAGCGTCAGCACGCCGTCGAGCGGCTCGAAGATCCAGCGCGTCTCCTCGCCGTCGCCGCGCTCGAAGCTGTGGCCGGTGACGAGCAGGCGGTCGTCGTCGCGGTGCTGCCACTCGATCGCGACCGTCGCGCACTCGTCCGGCAGCACGACCGGCCGCGCGCTGCGCTGCTGGTCGGCGGTCTTGGTGCCGTCGGTGCGGCGGGGGAGGAGCGCCTTGAAGAGCAGGTAGAGCAGCAGCGACTTGCCGCCGCCGTTGCGCAGCAGCACGACGGCGTTGGGCGCGGCGCGGCCGTCGGCGACGAACGACAGCGTGACGTCGTCGTAGCGGGCGTCGGTCGGCCCGGCGGCCTCCAGCCGCGCGCGGCGGATGCGCCAGTTCATGCGACGACTTCCGAGTCCGCTGCCATCGAGTCGTTGCCACCGCCGTACTCGGACGTCGCCGCCTCCGCCGCGTGCTCGGGCGTCTCGGGGTGGGAGGGCGCGACCTGCGACCACGCCAGCGAGCCGACCAGCTCGCGCGCCATCGCCTGCATCCGCCGCGTCGAGGCGTACGTCTCGCCCTTGACGATCGTCCGCAGCAGGCCCTGCTCGGCGAGCAGGTCGAGGCAGCGGACGACGACCTGGCGCGTGCCGACCTCGCGCTCGCGGCCGTCGGCGCCCTTCTTGGAGTTGGAGGTCTGGCGCCAGACGGTCCAGGCGCGGGCGAGGTCGGGCTCGTCGATCGGCGGGTCGAGCTCCTCGCCGCGCTCGCGCGCCTCGGCGTCGAGCCGCGCGCAGACGTCGCGCACGAGCCGGTCGACGTCGTCGACGTCGCGCCGCCGCAGCCGCTCGTTGCTGTCCTCGAGGTCCTCGGGGCGGGGGAAGAAGGCGACGAAGCTGGCGACCATCGCGCAGGCGAGCAGCATCCGTCTCTGCACGCCGGTCGTCTGGCGCGGGAAGTAGTCGGCCAGGCGCATGCGGAAGGGCGAGTCGGCGCCGGCGCTCGTCAGCAGCAGCCCGCCCTCCTGCGAGGCGTGGACGAGCCGCAGCCCGAGCCCGTCGATCGTCGCCTCGGTCGCGCCGCGCAGGGCCGGCTCGGCGAGGAAGCGGCCGACGAGCGCCGCGTGCTCCTCGCTGAGCGGGCCGCTGCGGGCGCCCAGCGACAGTCGCACCAGCAGGCCGGCGTCGGCGGACAGGTCGGTGGTCGAACTCATGCGACCGCCTCCATGGCATCGTCCTGCGCGCGAGAAGGAGCCGGGGAAGCTGCGCCCTGAGGGCTGGATTCCCTTGGCGAGTTCTCGCCCGGTATCCGAGCGCCCTGCGCGAGCGATTCCGCCGGCTCGGCCAGCTCGACCCGCTGCAGCAGCAGCCCAGGCGAGGTGAGCGCGTCGTCGCGCTCCGCCGGCACCGCCAGCAGCGCGTTGCGGACGCCCTGGCCGTGCAGCGTGCCCAGCTCCGGCGAGCGGTGCGCGAGCGCCAGCAGCGCGAGCGCGTGCGCGGTCTCCGGGTCGGCCGCTCTGCGCGCCAGCGCGGCGAGCGGGACCGGCTCGGCGCCGACCGTGTCGAGCAGCCGGCCGGCGGCGGCGACCCGCTCGGCGCTGAACAGCAGCGGCTCGCGGTCGGGCGTCAGCTCGATCTCGGCGACCTCGCGGCCGGTCTCGGCCGGCGCTGAGGGCTCGATCGCGAGCTGATCGACGCCGGCCCACTCGCTCAGCAGCCGCGGCGCGCGCGCCCCGAGCGCCAGCTCGACGAGCGCGATCAGCTCGTCCGCGGCGGCGCACTGCTGGCCGAGCACCTTCGTCAGCACCTCGTTGACGGGGTGGGCGTAGGCGCGGCGGGCGCGCGGCTGCAGGTGCTGGCGCTGCTGCTCGAGCAGGAAGGTGTCGCGCGCCTCGGCGATCACCTGCTGCAGCGACATGTGGCGGTCGAGGCACTCGTCGAGCAGTTCGACGGTCCGCGGGATCCAGCGGAAGTCGTCGTCCTCGGCGCGGTCGCTGGCGGCGTCGATCAGCTGCTTGAGCCGCTCCTCGGCGCGGATCCGCTCGACGATGTGGTCGAGCGCGGCGCTGAGGCGCGGGGAGACGGTCGAGGACCAGTGCTCGCTGCGCAGGTCGCGCTCTGCCTCGCGCAGGTCGTCGCGGACCTGCTCCATGAAGCGGATCGACTGCATGCGGCTGTCGCGCGCGGCGAGGTAGGCCTCGTGCTGGCGGCCGCGCTTGACGAGGTGCTCCAGACGCGCCTCGGCGGCGTGCTGGGCGGAGTCGATGTCGAGGTCGAGCGCGTCGACGAGCACGTTGATCGCCTGGTCGCGGGCCCGCAGGTGGTGGAGGCCGGCCTGCTCGGTCTCGTACAGCAGGAAGACGCGGTGGGTGCGGCGGACGCTGGTGCCGTCGGCGGCGGTGTCGAGCCACTCGTGGTCGTGCTCGTCGGTCAGCTGGCGCAGCAGCCACTCGGCGACGTGGCGATGGTCCTCCTCGGTGCCGGCGGGATGCTGGCGGGCCGCCTGCGCGGCGACCTCGGCGCGCGCCTGCTCCCACGTCGCGCCCGACTCGAGGTCCATCCGCACCGCGACGGCGTCGATCGCGTGCAGGCACAGCTCCGGCGCGCGGTAGGGCCGCAGCCGCGCGTCCTGCGAGCGCTGGCGCGCCTCCTCGATGTGGCCGATGCGGGCGGCGTAGAGCAGCGCCCGCGAGCGCCGCCCGACGGCCTCGTCGAGCGCTCCGCCGAGCACGGGTGTGGCAGCGACCTGGGACATGAAGGCCGAGCACGATAGCCACGCCCCCGGGCGGACCGTTTTCCCCTGCTCAGCGGCGTTCGGCGGCGCCGCGCCGGTCAGCGCCCGGTCGCCGCGGCGAACGCCTCGGCGAGCGTCGCGAACAGCTCGGCGGCGCCGTCGGGGCCGGCGGCGAAGGCCTGGTGGGCGACGAAGACGTCGGTCGCGCCGGTCTGCGCGAGCACCTCCGGCAGCGTCTCGAAGGCGCGCTCGGGGCCGCCTTCGCGCGGCCGCCCGAGCGAGACGCGCACGCGCAGCGCGGCCGGGTCGCGGCCGGCCTGCGCGAACGCCTCGCGCAGCCGCTCCGCGCCGGCGGCGACGTCGGCCGGCTTCGTCGGCGGGGCGGGGATCCAGCCGTCGGCGTGGGCGACGATGCGGGCGACGTTGCGCGGGTGCAGCTCGCCGCCGACCCACAGGGGGACGCCGCCGGGCTGGAGCGGCGTGGGGGAGACGTGGACGTCGTCGAAGCGCAGCCGCGGCGAGTCGAAGCTGGTCGGCCCGCCGCGCCAGAGCGCGCGGCAGGCGGCGAGCGCGTCGTCGAGCAGGCGGCCGCGGTCGGCGAAGTCGAGCCCGACCGCCTCGTACTCCTTCGGCAGCCAGCCGGTGCCGACGCCGAGCTCGAGCCGCCCGCCGGAGAGCTGGTCGAGCGTCGCTGCGCTCTTGGCCAGCAGCGCCGGCGGCCGCAGCGGGGCGATCAGGATGCCGGTCATCAGGCCGATGCGGCTGGTGCGGCCGGCGAAGGCGGCGAGCGTCGTCAGCGGCTCCAGCCACGGCGCGTCGGGGCCGCCGGGGAAGGAGCCGTACGGGTAGCCGCTCAGGTCGCCGCCGAGCGCGACGTGGTCGACGACGCTGACGGCGTCGACCGCCGCCGCCTCGGCCGCGGCGGCGAGGTCGACGAGCCCCGCCCAGCCGCCGGCAGGGAGGAAGTCGTGGAAGTTCGAGAGGCCGACGATCAGGCGTGGTGGCATGGGCCGCAGCCTAACGCCAAACCAAGCGCTTGCTCAAGTGGTAGTCAGGAGCCCGCGGCGGCCGCGCCGGCCGCGGCCGCCGAGGCGCCGCCGATCGCCGCGGTCTCGCGCTGCGAGAGCAGCGCCAGGTGCGCGCCGAGCAGGAGCAGCAGCGCCGCGTCGGCGCTCGCGCGGCCGGCGGCGGTCAGCTCGAAGGCGCCCTTCCGCTCGCCGAGGCCGCCGGAGGCGGTGAAGGCCGCCAGCTCGCCGCTGCCGTCGGTCCAGGCGAAGCGCGGCTTGAAGACCTCGCGCGTGCGCAGCTCGTAGACGCGCTCGCCGAGCCGCAGCGTGCCACCGCGACCGCCGAAGCCGGAGCTCGCGAAGCGGCCGAGCTCGACGTCGCCGGCGCCGAGGATCCGCACCGAGCGGCGCAGGAAGCCGCGCGGCCGCTCGAAGCGCCAGCCGCCCTCGGCCGCGGCGGCGACCGAGCCGCCGCTCCAGCTGTTGACGTCGAGCGTGCCGACGACCTCGGTGCCGGCGCGCAGCTCGTGCAGGCCGCGCTTCCACGACGGCTTCGCGAGCGTCAGCGGCAGCGACCGGTCGAGCTCGCGCAGCGGCCGCATCAGTCGCCGCCCTCCAGCAGCGATCTCTGCTCGATGATCCGCCGCGCCACCTCGACCAGTCTCAGGTTGCGGTCGCGCGCCGCTCTCTGGATCCGCCGGAAGGCCTCCGGCTCGGGGATCCCGGTCGCGGCGATCAGCAGGCCCTTCGCCTGCTCGATCGTCTTGCGGTCCTCCAGCGCCTGCTGCGCCTTGCTGACCTCCGCCTCCAGCGCGCGGAACTCCTCGTGGCGGCTGGCGGCGAGGCGGATGCCGGCGTCGAGCGCGCGGTCGTCGATCGGCTTGGTCAGGTAGGCCGAGACGCCGCTGGCGATCGAGCGCTCGATCAGGTCCGGGTCGTCGACGCCGGTGATGACGACGATCGGGCGGCGCAGACCGGCCTCGCTCAGCTCGCGCGCCGCCGCGAGCCCGTCGAGGCGCGGCATGTCGACGTCGAACAGGTAGAGGTCGGGCGGGTCGTCGTGGGCCAGCTCGACCGCCTGGCGGCCGTCGACCGCCGGGCCGAGCGGCTCGTGCCCGAGCGCCTTCAGGCGCGCCGTCAACGCCATCGCGATGACCGGGTCGTCCTCAGCGATCAGGATCCGCATCGCCGACATTGAAGCGCAGGACGGCGCTGGTCGACCCGTCCAGCAGCGTCTCCAGGTCGAATCTGCCGTGCAGCCCGCGCTCGGCGATCTGGCGCACGAGCGTCAGCCCGAGGCCGCTGCCGCCGTTGGCCGGGGCCGGCGCGGAGGGAGCCTCCGGCGCCTCGCCGGCGCCGACCGGCGTCCGCGCGCGGCCGCCGTCGCGCACCTCCAGCCGCGCGATCCCGTCCTCCTCGCCGGTGAAGACGACCGTCACCGGCGGCCGGCCGTGACGGAGCGCGTTGGCGACCAGCTCGTTGGCGATCACGCCCAGCTGCTGGGCGCGCGCCGCCTCCAGCCGCAGCTCGTCGGAGATCACGACGACCTCCTCGCGCGGGGAGGCGAGCGCCTCGACGACCGTCCGCAGCAGCCGGTCGGTCGCGACCGTGCCGCCGCGCTCGCCCGCGAGCAGGTGGTGGACGGCGGCGATCGAGCGGATGCGCGCGCTGGTCGCGTCGAACGCCTCCGCCGACTCGGGGTCCTGCGGCCGGCCGAGCAGCAGCAGGTCGGCGACCGTCTGCAGCGAGTTCTTGATGCGGTGGTGGGACTCGGCCAGCAAGGCCTGCTCCAGCTCGGCCGCCGCGGCGGCGCGCGCGGCCGCGGCGGCGGTCGCGCGGGTGGCGCGGGCGAGCGCGAGCGCGAGCACGACCGCGGCGCTCAGCAGCACGGCGGTGAGGACGACCTCGGCGGCGCTGAGCGGCGCGGGGGCGAGCGCGGTCGCGACCGCGTAGACGACCACGGCGAGGCCGAGCCACAGCCACAGTCTGAGGTTCTCGTGCGTGAGCGCGATGAAGGGGAGGACGAGGAACAGCAGCAGGTCGAAGCGCGCCTCGCCGCCGCCGACGACGATCAGCGCGGCGACGAAGACGAGCAGCCCGCCGGCCCACAGGTCGAGCCGTATGCGGTCGCCGTTGCCGCCCGGCAGCCTGCTCCACGGCAGCAGCGCCATGCCGAGGTTGGCGACGGCGCCGGCGAGCGCGAGCGCGACGACGAGGCCGGGGTGGCGGGCGCCGACGTCGAGCGCGACCGCCAGCAGCACCGCCGCGACCGACAGCCAGCCGAGCAGCAGGCCGGCGCGGATCGCCTCGCGGCGTGCGGTCTGCGGGGAGGGGTCCACGCAGTGGAGCGTACGCGCTACTCTCCAGCTCGACGCGCTGTTCACGACGACGCTCGTCACCGGGTCCTGTGCGCCCGTTGTCGGCCGCCTCTCCTGTGCGAGGCGGACCACCGCGACAGGAGTTACGGGTCACGTGAACAGTCTCGATCTCGCACGTTGGCAGTTCGGCCTCACGACGCTGCTGCACTTCGCCGTCGTCGGCATCTCGATCGGCCTCGTCCTGCACGTGGCGTGGATGCAGACGCGCTGGCACCGCACCGGCGACGAGCGCTACCTGCGGCTGACGCGCTTCTACGGAAAGCTGATGCTGCTGTCGTTCGCCGTCGGCGTCGTCACCGGCATCCTGCAGTCGTTCCAGTTCGGCATGAACTGGTCGCGCTTCTCCGCCTACGTCGGCGACGTCTTCGGCGCGCCGCTGGCGCTGGAGGGACTGGGCGCCTTCTTCGTCGAGGCGGTCTTCCTCGGGCTGTGGATGTTCGGCTGGGGACGGCTGCCGAGACGGCTCCACCTCGCCTGCGTGTGGATCGTCGCGGGCGCGGCGCTGCTGTCGGCGTACGCGATCCTCGTCGCGAACACGTGGATGCAGCATCCGGTCGGCTACGAGCTGGTCGACGGCAGAGCGCGGCTGACGAACGTCCTGCCGGTGCTGTTCAACGTCAACGTCGGGCTGACGACCGCCCACGTGCTGTTCGGCGCGCTGCTGGCGGGGACGACGATCGTGCTGGCGGTCGCGGCCGTGCAGCTGCTGCGGGGGCGCGACGCGGAGGTCTTCCGCCCGGTCGTCGCGTTCGGGCTGAAGGTCGGGCTGGTCGCCGCGATCGGCGCCGCGACCTTCGGCCACTTCCAGGGGATGCTGGCGCTCAAGCAGCAGCCGATGAAGATGGCGGCGGCGGAGGCGCTGTACGAGACCGAGTCGCCGGCGGGGCTGTCGCTGTTCGCGCTCGCCGGCATCTCGACCGATCCGGGCAGGCTGCTGGTCGACGTCAAGCTGCCGGTCGCGCTGTCGGTCCTGAACGACTTCTCGACGTCGTCGACGGTGCGGGGGATCGACGAGCTGCAGGCCGAGGCGGAGGCGAGATACGGGCCCGGCGACTACACGCCGGTCGTCGGCCTCATGTACTGGAGCTTCCGCACGATGGTCGGCGGCGGCACGGCGCTGATCGGGATCATGGCGTTCGGGCTGTGGCTGCTGTGGCGCGGGTCGCTGTTCGGCGGCGGGGTCGGCGCGCGGCGGTACCTGCGGCTGCTGCTGCTCGCGCCGGCGCTGCCGCTGCTGGCGCAGGCCGGCGGCTGGATCCTGCGCGAGGGCGGCCGGCAGCCGTGGATCGTCGAGGGCCTGCTGCGGACCGACGTCGCCAACTCGCCCAACGTCGGCCTGCTCGCCGTCGCGCTGTCGCTCGGCGGCTACCTGCTCGTCTACGCGCTCGCGTTCCTCTTCGCCGGGCGGACCGCCGTGCACGAGGTGCGCGAGGGGCTGGAGGGCGAGCACTCGCTGTCGCCGGCGCCCGGTGCCGAGGCCGGCCGCCGGTCGTCGTCCTCCTCCGATCTCGCCCTCACCTACTAGGAGGTCTTCGCGATGCTCGACTCGACCACGCGCCGCCGTCCGCCGCTGGGAGGTGCGCGCAATGCCTGACCTGAACGCGCTCGAGACGATCTGGTTCGCCGCGATCGTGCTGCTGTGGGGGCTCTACTTCGTGCTGGAGGGCTTCGACTTCGGCGTCGGCATGCTGATGCGGCGCGTGCGCCGCGACCACGACGACCGCCGCGTCGCGCTCCACGCGATCGGCCCGACGTGGGCCGCCAACGAGGTGTGGGCGGTGATCGCCGTCGTGGCGATGTTCGGCGCCTTCCCCGGTTGGTACGGTGCCTGGGCTTCGGCGCTCTACCTGCCGCTGACGCTGATCCTGCTGTCGCTGATCGCCCGCAACCTCGCGATCGAGCTGATCGGCAAGCGCGAGGACGCGCGCTGGCGGGCGGCCTGGGAGCGGGTCCTCGCGATCGCCTCCACGCTCGCGCCGTTCCTGTGGGGGATGGCCTGGAGCGCCGTCGTCTGGGGCGTGGCGATGCGCGGCGGCGACGTCGTCGCCTCGCCGCTGGACGTGCTGTCGCCGTACTCGCTCGCCGGCGGGGTCGCGTACGTGCTGCTCGCGCGCGCCGCGGGCGCCGCCTTCCTGACGCTGCGGACGGCCGAGGACGTGCGCGCCGCCGCCGCCGCCCAGCTCCGCATCACCGCCCCGCTCACCGCCGTCTGCGTCGCCGGCTTCCTCGCCTGGACGCTCGACGCCGCCCCCGGCTCGCCGGGCGTCGTCGGCTGGATCGCTGCCGCCGGCTGCCTCGGCGCGCTCGTGACGCTTGGGGTGGCGGGGGCGGTGGGTGCGAGGCGTGGCGCGGCTGGCGCGGTCGGTGGCGCGGCTGTTGCAGATCGCGGCGCGGCTGGCGCGGGCCGGGGAGCGGCTGGTGCGATTGGCGGCACGGCTGCTGCAGATCGCGGCGCGGCTGGCGCGTTCGGTGCGGCGTGCGCGGCGATCGCGCTGCTGCTCGCGAGCTGGTTCGCGCTGCTGTTCCCGGCCGGCATCGCCGGCGCCGACGGCGGCCCCGCGCTCCCGCTCGCGGATGCCGCCGCGGGCAGCTACTCGCTGTGGCTGATGACGGGCGTGACGGTGTTGCTGCTGCCGCTGGTCGTCGGCCTGCAGGCATGGAGCTACTGGCTCTTCCGCCACCGCATCACCCGCGCCGACGTCGGCGCGCCGCCGCCGAGCCCGGTCGATCTCGTCGCCCGGATCGCCGGTGGTCGCGCTGCCGGCGGCGCGCCCGACACGGGCGCCGTCGCGGAGGCCGGCCCCGGCGCCCGCGCCGCCGCACCCGGAGACGCCCGCGCGATCCCGCGCGGGCCTGGCTTCCGCCGCCGGAGAGCGACGTGACGACGGAGAGCGACGTGACGACGGAGAGCGACGTGACGGCCGCCGCCTCCAAGCACGGCCAGGCGGCCGACGATGCCGCGGCCACGACCTGCGGGAACGCCGCCGCCCCGTCTCCGGCGGGCGCTGAGCAGCGCGCGGCCGACGCCAGCCCCGAGACCCGTGGCGCCGCCGCTCGCGACGCCGCCCCGGACCCCAGAGCCGTCCACCGGCGGCTGCTCGCGCTCGTGCCGCGGGCGCGGCTGCTGCTCGGCGGCGCGGTCGCGGCCGGGCTGGCGGGAGCGGCGCTGCTGGTCGTGCAGTCGCTGGCGCTGGCGCATGCGGTCGCCGGCGCCGCCTTCGACGGGCGCGGTCTCGGCGACCTGCGCACGACCCTGATCGTGCTCGGCGGCGCGGTCGCCGGGCGGGCGCTGCTGGCGGCCGGCGGCGACTGGCTGGGGCGGCGGGCGGCCGAGCGGGCGATGGCGGAGCTGCGGCATCGCGTCGCCGCCGAGCTGCTGGAGGCGCGGCCGCGACGGGTCGAGGAGGCGCGGCGGGGCGAGCTGGCGACGGCGGCCGTCCACGGCGTCGACGCGCTCGCCGACTACTACGCGACCGCCGTCCCGCAGATCGCCCTCGCCGCGGCGGTGCCGCCGGCGCTCGTCGGGGGCGTCCTCTGGCACGACCCGCTGGTCGGCGTCCTGCTCGGGTTGACGCTGCCGCTGGTCGTCGTCTTCATGGTGCTCGTCGGACGTGAGAGCGCGGTCCGGATCGCCGAGCGGCGGCAGGCGCTGGGCGTCCTCGGAGCGCACTTCCTCGACGTCGTGCGCGGGCTCCCGACGCTGCGCGCCCACGGCCGCGCCGAGGCGCAGGCCGCGACGCTCGAGCGGATCGGCGAGCGCTACCGGATGGAATCGGTCGCTGCGCTGCGTGTCGCCTTCCTGTCGGCGCTCGTGCTGGAGCTGCTCGCGATGGTCGGGACCGCGATCGCCGCCGCCGTCGTCGGGGTCCAGCTGGCCGGCGGCGCGCTCGCCTTCGAGGCCGGCCTCGTCGTGCTGCTGCTCGCGCCGGAGGTCTACGCGCCGCTGCGCCGGGCGGGGCAGCGCTACCACGCGGCCGAGGACGGCGCCCATGCCGCCGCCGCGCTGCTCGAGCTGACCGACACGCCGACCTCCACCTCGGGCGGCTCGGAGGCCCTCGACCCGGCGGAGATCGATCCCGCCCGGTGCGCCGTGACGCTGCGCGCCGTGCGGGCCGGCGGCGGCGCGGGGCGAGCCGCGGCGCTCGACGGCCTCGACGCGACCTTCGCGCCCGGACGGATGATCGCGCTCGTCGGCCCCTCGGGCGCGGGCAAGTCGACGCTGCTGCGGCTGCTCGCCCGCCTCGCCGAGCCCGACGCCGGCTCGCTGCGCTGCGGCGGCGTCGAGCTGGCGACGCTGCCGCGCGAGGCCTGGTGGGAACAGCTCGCATGGCTGCCGCAGCGCCCGGTGCTGCCGCGCGGGCCGTTGCGCGACGCGCTCACCCTCCAGCACCCCGGCGCGACAGCGGACGACCTCGCCCAGGCGCTCCAGCGCGCCGCCGCGTGGGACGTGGTCGCCGAGCTCGGCGGACTCGACCGCGCCCTGGCGACCCCCGTCGGCCCCGGCGGACGGGGGCTGTCGGGCGGGCAGGCGCAGCGGTTGGCGCTCGCCGGCGCGCTCGTCTCGCCGGCGCCGCTGCTGCTGCTCGACGAGCCGACCGCCCATCTCGATCCCGAGGGAGCCGCGGTCGCGGCAGCCGGCATCCACGCGGCAGCGGCCGGCCGCACCGCGATCGTCGCGACCCACGATCCCGCCGTCGTCGCCGTCTGCGACGAGGTCGTGACCGTGCGCGAGGGGCGGGTGGTGAGCGTGAGGGAGGTCCCGGACGGGCTCGGGCCGGCGGCCGACGGGGCCGGGGCGGCTCGGGACGTGCCCGGGGCGGCTCGCGACACGCCTGACCCATCAACGTCACTCGGAGCCGCCGCATGAGCGTGCCTGCACGGAGCCGGGAGGCGCGCGACGGCGACCCGCTCACGCGGCGCCGCCAGACGCGCCGAGCGAACGCGCTTTCGCGGCGCCGCCAGGCGCGTGGCGCGGACGCGCTCGCACGAGGCCGCCAAGAGCGCGGCGCGGATGGGCCACCGGCGGTCGGCGTGCGTACGCGGCGGGCGCGGATCGTGCTGCTCGGAGCGGCAGCCGCGGTCGCCGGGACGGTGCTGCTGGCCGCATCGGGGTGGCTGGTGACGCGCGCCGCCGAGCGGCCGCCGGTGCTGGCGCTGCTGGCGGCGATCGTCGTCGTGCGCGCGCTCGGGCTGGTGCGGGCCTTCGGCCGCTACGGCGAACGGCTCGCCGCCCACGACCTCGCCTTCCGCCAGCTCGCCGAGCTGCGCGTCCGCTGGTACCGCCGGCTGATCGCCCGCCCGCGTGATGAGGAGTGGCGGTTTGCTGCTGCCAGAGAGCAGCAGATCGCCGCTCCTCACATCGGGGCGGGGGTTGGCGGCGGCCCGAGGGGACGCGCGGGCGGCGGCGCGGCGCGGGAGGACGCAACCCGGGAGGGCGGCTCCTCCGCGACCGGCGACGCCGCGGCGCTGCCGGCGGCCGACCTGCTCAGCCGCTTCGTCGTCGACGTCGACGAGCTGCAGCACCGGGACGTGCGGG
>Ga0164243_10009994_pt1 | contig 13697 bp, 14 predicted proteins | sample OricompcompostOP_FD_108781 | JGI IMG/M metagenome (GOLD analysis project Ga0164243, IMG submission 108781) | Organic Plus compost microbial communities from Emeryville, California, USA - Original compost - Organic plus compost (OP) | ecosystem: Engineered > Solid waste > Mixed feedstock >... | reverse complement strand
TTCGTCGACCGCCGAGCGGCCCTCCTCGACGATGCCGTCGACCGGCACCTTCTCGCCCGGCCGCACGCGGAGGCGATCGCCGACCGCGATCAGCTCAAGGCCGACTTCCTCCTCCTGGCCATCGGGCGCGATGCGGCGCGCGGTCTTGGGTGCGAGATTGAGCAGCGCTTTGATCGCGCCGGAGGTGCGCTCGCGTGCCCTCAGCTCCAGCACCTGCCCGAGCAGGACCAGGACGGTGATGACCGCGGCCGCCTCGAAATAGACGGCGACGGTCCCGCCTTCGCGGAAGGCGGCCGGGAAGATGCCCGGGGCCAGCGTCGCCACGACGCTGTAGCCCCACGCGACGCCAGTCCCCATCGCGATCAGGGTGAACATGTTGAGGTTGCGGGTCTTGAGCGACATCCAGCCGCGCTCGAAGAATGGCCAGCCGCCCCACAGCACGACTGGCGTCGCCAGCGCGAGCTGGATCCAGGTCGAGGCGCGCTCGGAAACGAGATGGTGGAGCGCCGGGAAGAGATGGCCGCCCATCTCCAGGACGAAGATCGGGATGGTGAGCGCGAGGGCGATCCAGAAGCGGCTCGTCATGTCGACGAGCTCGGCGCTGGGCCCGGCATCGGCGGTCGCAATCTCGGGCTCGAGCGCCATGCCGCAGATCGGGCAGGCGCCGGGGTGGTCCTGGCGAACCTCGGGGTGCATCGGGCAGGTCCACATCGTCCCGGGCGGCACGTCTTCGGGCTCGACGGCGGATTCGCCAAGATAGCGCTCAGGGTCGGCCAGGAACTTGGTGCGGCAGCCGGCGCTGCAGAAATGATATTCCTGCCCCTCGTGCCAGGCGTGATGCTCGGTCTTCGCGGGGTCGACGGTCATGCCGCAGACCGGATCCTTCACGGCGGCTTCGGTTGCGCCGGGGTTCCCCGCATGATGCGCGCAGCAGCTGTGGCCGTGGTCCTTATGTGCGTCGTGGTGGTTGCTCATCTTCCGTTCCTCCAACGCGACTCCAGATAAGGTCTGACATCATGTCAGGGTCAAGCGCTCATTCGCCCGCAGTCGTATCGGGCCCAAATCCGTTTGCGGCGTTCACGCCATGGACATGGGCGGCTCGAGCATTCCAAGCCATGCCACGAGCGCGAGGATCGCGAGCGCGCAGCCGGTCTCTATGGCGAGGCTGCGCCGCAGTGCGCGCGATGCGGCCCGATGGTCCGCTCCAGCGAGCGACGCTTCGAAGGCAGGGACAAGTCTGAACCGGTTCGTCGCGGCCAAGGCGATCATTGCGGCGAACAGCGCCAGCTTGGCGATCAGCAACTGGCCATAGAGGCTTTCCGCCAGATTGAGGAGATTGGCGGGGCCGACCAGCAGCCAGCTGTTGACCAGCCCCGAGACGATGATCACCGCCACGGTGATCGTGCCGACCAGCGAGAAACCGGCCAGCGCGCGATGCGACAGGATGAGGTGATCGCGATCGACCAGTTCGCGCCGCCGGAACACCAGCAGCATGAGCGCGAGCAGCGCGCCGATCCAGATGCCGGCAGCGAGCAGGTGAAGCGCGTCGGCAGAAAGGTGCACGACGCCGGTTGACCCTTCGTCCATCGCGCCATGGCCTGTCCATGCGAGGCTGACGAGCGCGGCAGCTCCCGCCGTCGTCGCACTCGTCAGCAGCGCGATCGGACGAACCGGACTGAACAGCACAAGCCCCAGGGCGACGGCTAGAGCAGCCATACGGACGATCCAGGCTGTGCCGATGCTGGTGCCGGTCAGGATCATGCCGATCGACACCGAATCGACCTGTGACAAAGGAACCCCCGCCATGCCGGCGGCGAGGACAACGAGCCCGGCTGCGGACAGGACCAGGCCGAGCAGCGCGGCTCCACCCAGCAATAGCCGGAATGGAAGCGTGGCACCTGAGCGGCGCTCGTCGCCGCGCAGGCCGTAAAGGCCGAACGCGGCGACGCCGAACAGCGCCATCAGGTCGAAATAGAGCGCAAACCGGATCAGACCCGTCAGCGCGTCCACGCCTACTGGACCTGGAAGCTATAGTTGCCGTTCACCCGATGCGTGTCCGCCGACACGACATGCCAGTCTACACGGTAGCCGCCCTTGGGCAGCGGCTTCGCGAGCGTCAGCGTCAGCGTCTTGCCGTCTTCGGAGAGGCTCGCCTTCACCGGCATCTTCATCGGGCCGTGCATCGCCATGCCGGGCATCGACGTCATCACCACGTCCGCGCCGGAGAATTGCTGGACCAGCCGCTCGGAGAAGACAAGCTGGATGCGCGCGGTCGGTGCGGTCGCGCTATTGGGCGCGGGCGTTGCCGAAACGAGCTTGGGATGGGCATAGGCAGGCAGCGGTGCCATCAGGGCTGCAGCCGCGAAAAAGAGGGCAGTGCGCATTCGAGATTCACTCCAAGTCACCGGCGGCGTGCCGGTTTCCCCCAATACGCATGGCAGCAGCGCAACCCTCATCAAAGCAGTCGCGACGGTTGCGATTCTCCGCCATGTCGGAATGCTTGAGGGTTCGGCCGCATTTGTGCGTAAATAGAGCTGAAGGGGTGCGGAGCATTGAAATGAGCATGGAACTGGACGAGGCGCTGGCCAGCCTCTCGGCTGCGCCGGTTCATCCTGGCCTGGCCGGAATCGAGGATAGAGTGCTGGCCCGGGTCCGCAGCGAAGCGGCGCTCGCCGCACAGGCGTCGCATCGGCTGCGCATCGGCGCGGTTGCCGCGCTCGCGGCGCTCGGTCTCGGCATCGCCGCCGGCAGTCCGGTCGCCGCGACGCCGTCGTCGGCGACACTCTCACCGTTCGGACCGGCGAGCCCCCTCGCGCCCTCGACCTTGTTGGCGTCCGGCGAATGAAGCCCTGGCGCTGGACAGTGGTGATCGCCCTCATCGCGTTTCTCGCGGGGATCGCGGGCGTTTTCGTCGGCCGGATGCTGATCCCGGTCCGGCATCAGACCACCGAACTCCATGAGGTCCTGCACCATCAGCTCAAACTGGATAGGGCGCAGGAGGCGCGGCTCGACCAGATCGAGCGCCAGTTCGCGGTCCGCCGCCGCGCTCTCGAGTTCGAGATGCGCGCGGCCAATGCCCGGCTCGCCGACGCGATCCAGGCGGAGCATGGCAACGGGCCGGGCGTCGCCGCGGCAGTCGATGCCTCGCATGTCGCGATGGGTGAGCTTCAGAAGGAGACGCTCGCGCACATCTTCGCCATGCGGCAGATCCTGCGCCCGGATCAGGCCGACACGTTCGACCGGGCCGTGGTGAAGGCGCTGACCGCCGACGCGAAGTGAGCCTTGATCTTTCCGCGCTAAGCGATGCCGAGCTCGCCGCCTTGAGCCTCACGGGCCGGGACGCCGCCTATGCGGAGATCATGCGCCGCCATCGCCATACCATCTACCGCGTGATCCTCGGGAATGTCGCCGATCCGGAAGAAGCGCTCGATCTGGTGCAGGAAACCTTCGTCGCCGCGCATCGCGCGCTTGCACGCTACGACAAGGAGCGTCCGATGCGGCGCTGGCTCGCGACGATCGCGCTCAACAAGTGCCGGGACTGGCGCCGCCGCCGCGAGGTGCGCCGGCTGTTCACCTTCGCGCTGCCGCTCGATGCCGGCAGCGCGGAGGTCCCAGAGGATCGCGTGCCCCCCGATATCGAGGTGGCGGACCGCGCCGAGGTGAAGCGAGTCGCGCGCGCCATTGCCGAGCTTCCCGCCGCGCTACGCGAGCCGCTGGTGCTGCGTGCGGTGGAGGATCTGAGCCAGGCCGAGACTGCGGCGATCCTCGGGGTCACGGAGAAGGCGGTCGAGACGCGGGTCAGGCGCGCCCGCGCCAAGCTTTCCGAACGGCTCAAACGGGGCTGATCGCCGCCGCTTGACTCTGACACGGTGTCAAACCCCATCTGACACGAACAAAAATCGGGCGCAGCCGCGAGGGGCCTGCCGCGTTCATGCGTATCGACAATCAGAGGTTCAGGCCCGCCACCCACGGGGACAAGAATGAAGCATCCAATCGACCGCCGCCAGTTGCTGCGCGGCGCAACGCTCACCGCAGGCGGCGCCATCGCCGCCAGTTGGTTTCCGGCCTGGGCGCAGACCATCTCGGCGGGCATCGCGCCGACGCTGCCGACCGTGTCGGGGAGCGACATCACGCTCAGGATCGCGCAGCAGACGATGATCATCGACGGGCGCAGGTCCAATGCGATCGGCGTCAACGGCACCGTGCCGGCGCCGCTGATCCGGTTGCGCGAAGGCCAGTCGGTCCGGCTCAACGTCGTCAACGACCTCGACGAGGACAGCTCAATCCACTGGCATGGCCTGCTCGTGCCGGCGCAGTTCGACGGCGTGCCCGGCGTCTCCTTCCCCGGGATCAAGCCGCGGTCGAGCTATCTTTACGAGTTCCCGATTCGGCAGAACGGCACCTATTGGTATCACAGCCATTCGGGGTTTCAGGAGCAGCTCGGCCATTATGGGCCGATCATCATCGACCCCGCCGGACCCGATCCGGTCCGGTATGATCGCGAGCACGTGCTGGTGCTCGCCGACCACAGCCCGATTTCGCCGAACGAGATCTTCCGCAGGATGAAGGTCGACCCCGGGCATTTCAACTTCCAGCGCCAGACGCTCTCCGGGCTGCTGTCGGGCCGAGACCAGAAGCTAAAGGACCGGCTCGACTGGGGCGCGATGCGGATGGATCCGACCGATGTCTCCGACGTGACCGGCTCCGCCTACACCTACATCATCAACGGCCACGGCCCGCGCGACAACTGGACCGCGCTGTTCAGGCCCGGCGAGCGCGTCCGCCTTCGGGTTATCAACGCTTCGGCGATGACCAACTTCAACGTCCGCATTCCCGGGCTCGAGCTCTCGATCGTTCAGGCCGACGGGCAGAATGTCCATCCGGTGGCGGTGGAGGAGTTCCAGATCGGCGTCGCCGAGACCTATGACGCGGTCGTCACGCCGGCGGACGACAAGGCCTATACGATCGTCGCCGAGGCGATCGACCGTTCGGGCATGGCGCGCGCGACGCTCGCGCCGCGGGCCGGCATGACCGGCGAGGTGCCGGCGCTCAGGAAGCGACCGCTCGCGACGATGAAGGACATGGGCATGGACATGTCGAACATGCCCGGCATGGAGGGCATGGACATGTCCGGCGGCCATGCCGCCCCGCGCGGTATCGATCCGACGGCCGAACAGAATGCATCCGCCCGGCTCGCGACGGCTGGCGCCGCGGCGATGACGGGCATGGATCATAGCGCGATGCCAGGCATGGACCACGGATCGATGCCCGGAATGGACCATGGCGCGATGCCGGGAATGGATCACGGAGCGGCGGGCGCCATGGATCACGGCGCGATGTCCGGCACCTCCGGCCAGCATAGCGGAATGGACCATGGCGCAATGGACATGGGCTCGATGAAGATGCGCGACTTCTCCAATGCACCGCAGATCAAGAAAGGGCCCGGCGTGCAGACCATATCGCCGATGCCGATGGACCGCACCGGCGAGCCGGGCCAGGGGCTCGAGGACGTCGGCCACAAGGTGCTGGTCTACAAGGATCTGATGGCGCTCGACCGCAACCCCGACGTGCGGGCGCCCTCGCGCAGCCTCGACCTCCATCTGACCGGCAACATGGAGCGCTTCATGTGGTCGTTCGACGGAAAGAAGATGTCCGACGTCCACGAGCCGATCCCGTTCATCGAGGGCGAGCGGGTGCGGATCAACCTCATCAACGACACGATGATGAGCCACCCGATCCACATCCACGGTCATTTCTTCGAGCTCGTTACCGGCCATGGCGACCATGCCCCGCGCAAGCACACCGTGATCGTCCAGCCGGGCGGCAAGGTGACGTGGGACTTCACCGCCGATGCGGTCGGCGACTGGGCGTTTCACTGCCATCTGCTCTACCACATGGAGGCGGGCATGATGCGGGTCGTAAGCGTGCGGCCGAAGGGAGAGGCGCAATGAGCCGCCTGCTCGCGACGCTCGCCGCTTCCGCGGCGCTGCTGGCGATCGAGCCGGCGTTGGCCCAGGACCATTCGCAGCATCAGGGTATGAGCATGCCGGCGCCGCAGAAGCCGGCCGCGAAGAAGCCGGCGGCGAAACGCCCCGCCGCGAAGAGGCCTGTGCGGAAGCCGGCGCGCCGGCCGGCGGTCCGCCCGGCGGCCAAGCCGGTGCCGCAGGAAGCCGCGCCGTCCGGGGCCATGGAGCATATGGATCATTCTACGATGCCCGGCATGGAGACGGCGCCGCAGCCCCAGCAGGCGATGCCGGGCATGGACACGCAGGATCACAGCCAGCACGGGCCTGCGCCGCAGGGTGCCCACGCCGGCATGGAAATGACCGGCACCGCGCTCCCCGCGGGCGATGCCCCGGCGCCCCCGCCACCGATGGACCATTATGCCGACCGGCAATTCCCCGGCGAGGAAATGAAGCGCGCACGGGAGCAGATGATGCGCGAGCAGGGCGCACGCACGGTCTACCAGGTGATGTTCAACCTTGCCGAATATCAGGCGAGGCAGGGTCGCGACGGCTATCACTGGGACGGCGAGGCCTTTGTCGGCGGCGACATCAACCGCTTGTGGCTCAAGTCGGAAGGCGAAGGCGCGTTTCGTGAAGGGATCGAGAGCGCCGAGGTCCAGGCGCTCTACAGCCACGCGATCGGCCCCTATTTCAACCTCCAGGCCGGTGTCCGCCAGGATTTCGGGCCGGGACCGGACCGCACCTATGCCACGGTCGGCTTCGAGGGCCTCGCGCCCTATATGTTCGAGGTCGAGGGGGCGCTGTTCCTCAGCAACAAGGGCGACCTGCTCGGGCGGCTTGAAGGCTATTACGACCAGCGCATCACCCAGCGCCTGATCCTGCAGCCGCGCGTCGAGTTCAACCTGTCGGCGCAGGACGTGCCAGAGAACCGGCTCGGCTCGGGCCTCACCAGCGCCGAGCTGGGGCTCAGGCTGCGCTACGAGATCACGCGCCAGTTCGCGCCCTATATCGGCATCTCCTACGATGCCAGAACCGGGCGAACCGCCGATTTCGCACGCGCCGATGGCGAGGATCCCACCACAACCAGCTTTGTTGCCGGCGTGCGCCTCTGGTTCTGAACCGCGCGCGAGCGCGAACATGGGAGGAAGCGATGGACAGGCAGTCGATGCGACGCCACTTGCCGAGCTGGTCCTTCACCGGTCTGCTCGCATTGCTCCTGCTGCTGCTTGTCGCGGCGTTCGTCTATTTCGGCTTCTACAACGTCGCCGCCGACGCGCCACACACGCGGCCCGTCTATGCGCTGCTCGACAATCTTCGCGACCAGTCGATCGCGGCGCGCGCCCGCGGCATCGAGCCACCGGCGGACCTTACCTCGCCGCAGCGGGTCGCGGCGGGTGCCGGGCTCTATGGCGAGATGTGCGCGAGCTGCCATCTCGGGCCGGGCGCGGAGCGATCCGAGCTGAGCCAAGGCCTCTATCCGCAGGCACCCGAGCTCGCCAAGGGCTCCGACCACAGCCCAGGCGAGCAGTTCTGGATCATCAAGCACGGCGTCAAGCTCAGCGCCATGCCGGCCTGGGGCAAGACCCATGACGACAAGCTGATCTGGGACATGGTCGCATTCGTTCGCCAGCTGCCGAAGATGACGCCGGCGCAATATGAGGCGGCCGTCGCCAGCGCGCCGGAGAGCCACGAGGAGATGATGCGGGACATGCCGAGGATGCGCGCTAAGTCCCCTGCGCCGAAGGAGCCGCCGGAGCATTCCCACACCGGCGGCGATACGCATTGAAGGATTCGGGGGCGGGGCAGGATGACGGAGAAGATGCCCATGGAACAGAAAATGCAGCACCAGAAGATGAGCCCGGAGATGATGCGCAGGCATTATTGGATGTTCGGCCTCAACATGCTCCTCAGCACGATCATCATGTATCTGGTGATGTTCGAGATGATCCGCGGCAGCGGTGAGTTCATCCAGAACATCAATTTCTTCTACATGGCGCTGACGATGGCCGCGCCGATGGGCGTGCTGATGCTGCTGATGATGGGCTCGATGTACGCGAACAAGCGGCTCAACATCGCCCTTCATGCCGCGCTGGTCCTCATCTTCCTCCTCGCCTTCTTCGCCGTGCGCACGCAGGCGCTGGTCGGCGACCGTCAGTTCCTGCGCTCGATGATCCCGCACCATTCGGGCGCGATCCTGATGTGCAAGGAAGCATCGATCAGCGATCCCGAGATACGCGAGCTCTGCTTCGGCCCGAACGGGATCATCGTATCGCAGGAGCGCGAGATTGAGCAGATGAAAGCCATCCTCAAGCGGCAGTAGGCCAGCTGCTCAGAAGGTGCTTTCGAGCGGTCCGGCACGGAATGGAGACAAGCGGCAATGCAGGAATCGGGAATGAAGCGGATCAAGATCCTCATGGCGGCGCTGGCGCTCGGCATGCCGGCAACCGCGCTGGCGGCGCAGCAGATCGCGATGCATCGCGATCCCGGCTGCGGCTGCTGCGAGCAATGGGCGGCGCAGGTTAGGGCGCAGTTCGGCCGCCAGGTGCGGGTCGTGGACGACGGCAACCGCGCTGCGCTGCACCGGCGCTACGGCATCCCGGCCGAGCTCGCCTCCTGCCACACCGCGATCGTCAACGGGATGGTGTTCGAAGGCCATGTGCCGATCGCGGACATGAAGCGCGTGCTCGCGCAGCGCCCCAAGGGCGTGACGGGCCTCGCGGTCGCCGGCATGCCGATCGGCTCGCCCGGGATGGAGGTGCCGGGTCAGCGTGCGCAGCCATTTTCTGTCATCACCTTCGGGCCCGGCGGCCGCAAGGTGTTCGCGCGGCACGGCGGCTAGGACAGCGGGCGATGTACGGAGGCATCCGCATTGCCGTGCCGGGGCGGACCGGCTAGGAAGAACGCTCGTGAAACGAGTCCTGCATCTCGTCCTCCTTTTGGGAGCGCTGGTCGGCCTCTTAGGGCTGCAGACGGCCTATGCGGCGGTTCCACCGGTGCAGGCCCAGCCCGCCGCAATGGCCGGAATGGACCCCGACTGCATCAAGATGATGCAGAAGCAGCAGCCTCAGCCCGAGAACGGACCGTGCAAGGGCATGACGCTTGAATGCATCGCGGCGATGGGATGCATCCCCCAGCCGATGCCGATGGCCGCAGTCATCGCCTATGAAACCGCCCCGATCGTCTTCGAACAGGCCTTCTGGCCCGCCGCTTCCGTCCTTGACGGACGCGAGCGGCCGCCCGAGCAGCACCCTCCCACCATCCTTGGCTGATCCGCTGCGGCCGTGACGGCGCGGGGACATGCGTTGGCGTGTCCGCGCGGCGGTCGCTTTTTCGAAGATCTGACCAAGGATATCGTCATGAGGATTCATGTTCTTGCCGCCGTGCTCGGCACGGCCTTGCTCGCCCCTGCGGCTGCGTTCGCCGCGGATGCTCCACAGGATCGCGGCCCCGGTCACTATGAATGGCGCCCGGTCCCGCAGTTCGGACCGCGCAGCACCGGCCCCGCGCAGAAGCGGGTCTGGGTGCCCGACCCTGCGCAAATGGCCGGTTGCGACTGCGCCAAGATGAAGATGAACGCCGACGAGTGCATGAAGGGCATGCATTCCACGGGCGGCGCATCGTCGGTCGGCTAGGCCGAGCTTCCGGGCTGATCGCGACAACCATGTGAGGCCAGGCGCGTAGCGTCGGCGGAGCGGTCATGCTCCGCCGACGCCATAGCGCCCGACCACTCCGTCACGCATCGGCCGGGTTGCTCCGATCAGGAGCTATCCATGCGATTTCTGTTGCTCGCGCCGCTGCTCGCGGTGCTTCCGGCGGCGGCTCATGCCGATCCGCTGACCTTCGACGAGGCGCTGACCCGCGCCGCGGCCGAAGCGCCGTCGATCAAGGCCCGCGGGCTCGATGCCGACGCCCGCCGATCAGCCGCCACCGCTGCGGGTCGCCTGCCCGATCCGAGGCTCGGGGTCGGGCTCGACAATTTCCCGGTCTCGGGTCCGCCGGCCTTCACCTATGCCGGCGACAGCATGACGATGGCGCGGGTGGGGATCAGCCAGGACGTGCCCAACCTTGCCAAGCGGCGCGCCGAGGCGGCGCGCGCGCGGACCGAGATTGGGGTCGCCGACGCGACGCTCATCGCCGAGACGCGCCGCGTGCGGGTGGCGACCGCGCTCGCCTGGATCGATCTGGCCTTCGCCGAGCGCCGGCTGACCGCGATCGACGGTGTGCTCGCCCGGCTGCGCGAATTCGTTCCGGCATCGGCGGCCGGGATCGCATCGGGCGGATCTCGCCCGGCGCAAGCGCTCGACATCCGGCAGTCGATCGCCGGGCTCGAGGACCGGCGCAGCGAGGTCGCCGCCGAGGTGGCGCGCGCCAAGGCGGTACTCGCGCGCTGGACCGGCGACGCCGATCCCGAGATCGAGGGCGCGATCCCCGACTTCGCCGTCGATCCCGCAGCGCTGCGCGCCGCGATCGAGCGCCATCCGGACCTGCTCGCCGCGATCGCGCGCACCAGACGCGCCGAAGCGGGCATCACCGTCGCGCGCGCGGGCAAGCGGCCCGACTGGAGCTTCGACCTGAGCTACGGCCGCCGGGCCGAACGCTATGGCGACATGGTCTCGGTCGGCGCCACCGTCTCGCTGCCCCTCTTCACCCGGAAGCGCCAGGATCCCATGATCGATGCGAGCGTCGCCGACGCCGGCGCCGCTCGCGCCGACGAGGAGGATCTGCGTCGCGGCCTGCTCGCCGATCTCGAGACCGGAATCGCCGACCATCTGATGCATCACGAGCAGTGGATGCGGGCACAGAGCACTTTGTTGCCGCTCGCCCGCCAGCGCGCCGACCTCGAGATCGCGAGCTATTCGGCGGGCCGCGCGAGCCTCACCGACATGATCGCGGCGCAGACGATGCTCGCCGACGCCTCGCTGACCGCGCTCGACCGGGAGGCGACGGTCGCACGCGACGGCGCCCGGCTCGCGCTGACCTATGGAGAAGACCGCTCATGACGCTCGACCTTTCCCCACGCGCGCGGCTCGGCGTCGCGGCGGCCGTGCTCGCGCTGGTCGCGGGCGGGGCCGGCTACGGCATCGCCAGCCTGAGCCGTCACGAGGGCACACCGGCGGCCGCCGAGAACGGCCGCAAGGTGCTCTACTGGTACGACCCGATGGTGCCGAGCCAGCATTTCGACAAGGCCGGCAAGTCGCCCTTCATGGATATGCAGTTGGTGCCCAAATATGCCGACGACGCAGGCGGCGAAGCGAGTGTCCGGATCGACCCGGCGCGCGTTCAGAATCTCGGGATACGCGTCGTCGCGGCCGAGCGCGGCACGCTGTCCAGCGCGCTCACCACGACCGGCACGATCGACTTCAACCAGCGCGACGTTGCGATCGTCCAGGCACGTAGCGGCGGCTTCGTCAGCCGCGTCTACGCCCGCGCGCCCGGCGACGTGATCGGCGCGGGTGCACCGCTCGCCGACCTACTCGTCCCCGAATGGGCGGGCGCGCAGGGCGAATATCTGGCGGTCAGGCGCACCGGCGATGCCGCGATGATCCGCGCCGCACGACAGCGCCTCGCGCTGCTCGGCATGCCGGCGGGCACGATCGCGGCCGTCGAGCGCGGCGGACGCCCGCACAATGTGGTCACCGTCTCGGCGCCCACCGGCGGGACGATCAAGACTCTGGGCGTGCGCCAGGGCATGACCGTCGCCGCAGGCCAGACGCTGGCCGAAGTGAACGGGCTGGGCACGGTGTGGCTCAACGCCGCGGTGCCCGAGGCGGTGGCGGGCCAACTCCGTCCCGGCCAGGCTGCGAGCGCGACGTTGACCGCCTTCCCCGGCGAGCGCTTCACCGGACGCGTCGCCGCGATCCTGCCGAGCGTCGAGGCCGAGAGCCGGACGCTCACCGTCCGCATCGAGCTCCCCAATCGCGGCGGGCGGCTCAGGCCGGGCATGTTCGCCAACGTCGATTTCGGCGGCAGCGAACGCGCCGCGCTGCTCGTCCCCACCGAGGCGGTCATCCGCACCGGCCGGCGGACCCTGGTCATGCTCGCGCTTCCCGGCGGCCGCTACCAACCCGCCGAAGTGAGGATGGGCAGCGAAGGCGGCGGCCGGACCGAGATCCTGGCGGGGCTGAGCGAAGGCGAGAAGGTGGTGGCCGCGGGCCAGTTCCTGCTCGATTCCGAAGCGAGCCTGTCGGGCATTGAGGCCCGCCCGATCGGCGGCGCCGCATCGGCACCGGCCGTGCAGCCCGCACTCTATGAGGCGACCGGACGCATCGAGAAGATCGACGCGAACGGCATCATGCTTTCTCACGGCCCCGTACCCGCGCTCAAATGGCCCGCGATGACGATGACGTTCCGTCTCGGCGATCCGGGCCTCGCCCGCGGCTTCAAGGTCGGCGACCGGGTACGCTTCGGTTTCGACCAGCCGTCGCAGGGACCGACGCTGCGGCGCATGACGCGCGAGGGCGGCCGGTGATCGGCGCGCTCATCCGCTGGTCGGCCGCCAACCGCCTGTTGGTCGTCCTCGGCGCGCTCGCGCTGGTCGCGGCCGGGTTGCTCGCGCTTCGGGCTACTCCAATCGATGCGCTGCCCGATCTCTCCGACACGCAGGTGATCATCCGCACCTCCTATCCCGGCCAGGCGCCGCAGATCGTCGAGAACCAGGTCACCTATCCGCTCGCCACCACGATGCTGTCTGTACCCGGCGCAAAGACCGTGCGGGGCTACAGCTTCTTCGGAGACAGCTTCGTCTATGTGATCTTCGAGGACGGCACCGACCTCTACTGGGCGCGCAGCCGCGTGCTCGAATATCTGAACCAGGTCCAGGGCCGCCTGCCCGAGCAAGCTAAAAGTGCGATCGGCCCCGACGCGACCGGCGTCGGCTGGGTCTATGAATATGCGCTGGTCGACCGCACCGGCGGTCACGACCTGTCGCAGCTGAGAAGCCTGCAGGACTGGTTCCTGCGCTATGAGCTCAAGAGCCTGCCCGGCGTCGCCGAGGTCGCCAGCATTGGCGGGATGGTCAAGCAGTACCAGGTGGTGCTCGATCCGGTGAAGCTCGCCGGCTACGGCGTGACGCAGGCTCAGGCGGTCGCCGCGATCCAGCAGGCCAATCAGGAGACCGGCGGCGCAGTGGTCGAGCTGGCGGAGGCCGAATACATGGTCCGCGCCTCGGGATACCTGAAGAGTCTCGACGATTTCCGCGCGATCCCGCTGAAGACTGCGGCCGGCGGCGTACCGGTGTCGCTGGGCGAGGTCGCGACGATCCAGGTCGGTCCCGAGATGCGGCGCGGCATCGCCGACCTCGACGGCGACGGCGAGGTCGCGGGCGGTGTCGTCATCCTGCGGCAGGGCGCCGATGCGCGCGCGACGATCGAGGCGGTGCGCGCCAAGCTCGAGGAGCTGAAGAAGAGCCTGCCCGCAGGCGTCGCGATCGTGCCGACCTATGACCGCTCGCAGCTGATCGACGCCGCGGTCGAGAACCTCACGCACAAGCTCGCCGAAGAGTTCGTCGTCGTCGCGCTCGTCTGCGCGCTGTTCCTCTGGCACGTGCGATCGGCGCTGGTGGCGATCGTGACATTGCCCCTAGGCGTGCTCGCCGCCTTCATCGTGATGCACCTCCAGGGGGTGAACGCGAACATCATGTCGCTCGGCGGGATCGCGATCGCGATCGGCGCGATGGTCGATGCCGCGATCGTGATGATCGAGAACGCGCACAAGAAGCTCGAAGCCTGGGCG
>Ga0164243_10009991_pt1 | contig 13698 bp, 15 predicted proteins | sample OricompcompostOP_FD_108781 | JGI IMG/M metagenome (GOLD analysis project Ga0164243, IMG submission 108781) | Organic Plus compost microbial communities from Emeryville, California, USA - Original compost - Organic plus compost (OP) | ecosystem: Engineered > Solid waste > Mixed feedstock >... | reverse complement strand
GCCGAGGCGGCGGGGCTCTACGACCCCTCGGACAAGAAGAAGCGGCAGACCGCCGAGGCCGAGCCGGCCGACGACGAGCAGGCCTGACCGGAACAGCTCAGCCGGACCAGCTCAGCCGGACCGGCTCAGCCGGACCGTCGGGCCGCGGCCTCGTACGCCGCCGCCAGCTCGCGCACCCGCGGGGACGCCTTGTCGGCGGAGCCGCTGTCGAACGGCGGTCGCGGGTCGTACTCGGTCCACAGCTGCACCGCCTGGGCGGTGACCCGGTCGGAGAGCAGCTCGGACAGCCGGAGCGCCATGTCGATGCCGGCGGAGACCCCGGCCGAGGTGATCACCCGCGCCTCGGGCACCTCGACCACGCGGTCGGGGCGGGCCTCGACCCCGAACAGCCGCAGCGTGTCCAGGTGGATGTAGTGGCAGGCCGCCGGAACACCCTCGAGCACCCCGGCCGCGGCCAGCAGCAGCGACCCCGAGCACACCGACGTGGTCCAGGTGGTCGTGCGGTGCACCCGCGCGACCCACTCCGGGACCGGACCGGAGAGCACCTGCTCGGTGCCCGGCCCGCCGGGCACGAGGACCACGTCGGGGTGGGGGACGTCGTCCAGCGCGGCGTCGGCGTGCAGGGTCAGCGACCGCAGGTCGTCGAGGACCTCACCGGTGCGCTCGGCGACCAGCGTGACGTCGACGCCGGGCGTCATCGCCAGCATCTGGTACGGGCCCACCACGTCGAGGGCGGTGAAGCCGTCGTAGAGGACGATCGCGACGCTGGTCATCGCTCAGCGCTCCCGGACGTCGTGCTGGTGGCAGTGGGCGTACTCGTCCCGGCGGCGCAGCAGCACGGCCAGCATGGCGACCATCATCACCACGTGGGCGAGCATCATGAACCCCATCGCCGACATCGCGCCGGCCCACACCAGCGGCACCATCGCGAGCGGCACGAACATGGCCGCGCACATCTCGAGGGTGGCGCCCCAGCCGTGCCGGCGGTAGCGCATCCAGGCGGCCATGGCCAGCGACATGTCGACGGCCATCAGGGTGTACGCCGCCGCGGGGTGCTCCTCGAAGGAGAGGGTCATCCCGGCGAGGCCGCGGAGCCCGCCGAGGACGAGCATCCCGGCGAACATCGCGGCAACCATCTCGACGTAGTGGCGGGCCAGCGGCCACCAGGCGGGGCCGGAGCGGACGAGGTCTCGCGAGGGCTGGATCGTGGTCATGCCAGGAGCGTCGGGCCGCGTGGGGTGCTCCCGCGAGCGTCCGTCGGAGTTGTGTCCGAAATCTTGGGTGCCCAGTCTGCCGGACATGGCGACATCCGCCACCCGGACGCCGTACCGTGCTGGCATGACCCAGGTACGTCGCGTGGTGATCGTCGGTTACGACGCCGCGGAGCTGCTCGACATCGCGTGCGTGAACTCCGCGCTCGTGATGGCCAACTTCCTCCACGGCCAGCAGCTCTACGAGGTCGAGCTGGTGGCGCCGGGCGGCCGGCCGATCCACACCGCCACCGGGCTCACCCTGCAGGTCCACGACAAGCTCGAGCGGGTGACCGGCCCGCTCGACACGCTGGTCGTGTCCGGCGGCATCGGCTACGTGCAGGCGATGGACGACCGTCGCCTGGTGGCCCACGTGCGGCGGCTGGCGGCGGAGTCCCAGCGGGTCGCCGCGGTGTGCACGGGCGCCGGCATCCTCGCGGCCGCCGGCCTGCTCGACGGCCGCCGGGCGGCGACCCACTGGGAGCACGCGTCGTACCTGGCCTCCCGGTTCCCGAAGGTGACCTTCGACGGCGACCCGATCTACGTGACCGACGGCGCGTTCTGCACCTCGGCGGGCGTCACCGCGGCGCTCGACCTGACCCTGTCGTTCGTCGAGGCCGACGCCGGGGCGGAGCTGGCCCGGACCGTGGCCCGGCAGCTCGTCACCTACCTGCAGCGGCCGGGCAACCAGGCCCAGATGAGCATGTTCACCGCGGCCCCGGCGGCCCGGAGCTCGCTGGTCCAGGACACCGTCGACTTCATCTCCGCCCACCTCGACGGCGACCTGTCGACCGCGGCCCTCGCCGCCCGCGCCGGCGTCAGCGAGCGGCACCTGACCCGGCTGTTCCTGCGCGAGGTCGAGCAGACGCCGGGCCGGTTCGTGCGCCGCGCGCGCACCGAGGCGGCCGCCCACCTGCTCACCACCACCGACCTGACCATGGAGGCGATCGCGTCCCGGTGCGGCTTCGGGACTCCCGAGACGATGCGCCAGGCGTTCCAGAGCCGGTACGGCGTGAGCCCCTCGCACTACCGCGCGACCCAGACCAGCTGTGCGCCGGTGCTCGCCGGCGTCACCGGATGACCGTCTACGTCGTCTGGACCTCCGAGCCGGTGCCGGAGCCGCTGCCGGGCCCGTGGCGGGAGATGCACGTCGCCGCGCCCGGGCTGCTGCTGGTCGACAGCGAGGAGACGCTGTCGCGGGTCTACCACGAGATGAAGTGGAGCCTGCCCGACGGCACCGCGCTGCTGGTCACCCCGGTCGCGGGGACGCCCAAGGTCAAGGGCCTGGCCCCCGGCACCCAGACCTGGCTGCGGGAGCGCACCGGGAAATAAAAACGCTACGGCAAGCGTTGCGTAGGTATCACGGGGAAGCGAGGTGATACCGGTGACGAACGAGTTCCTGCTGCTCGCCCTGCTGGTCGCGTTCACCGCGAGCGCGACGGGGCTGCTGCTCGCCGGCATGGTCCGGCTGGCGCTGGTCACCGCCCTCGACGGGGTGGTCGCCCGCCGCCCGTCGCGTGGCCGGCGCTGACCGCGCACGCCCTAGGCTGACCTCCAGCCGGCCCTGCGAACGACCGACGGCGGGAGGAACGTCCTGGTGCTCGCCCTCCTGCTCGCCCACCTGGGGGCGGCGGTCGCCGCGCCCGCGCTGGTCCGGAGGCTGGGCCGCCGCGCGTTCGGCCTGCTGGCGCTGGTCCCCGCCGCCGCCGCGATCTGGGCGCTGACGTGGACCGGCCGGGTCGCGGACGAGGGCTCGGCCACCCAGGTCGTGGAGTGGGTGCCGACCCTGCACCTCGACCTCGCGTTCGCCATGGGCTCCCTCCAGTGGGTGATGGTGCTCGTCGTCGCCGGGGTCGGGGCGCTGGTGCTGGCGTACTGCGCCTGGTACTTCGACGACGACCACCCCGGCCTGGCCGCGTTCGCCGGCTGCTTCGTGGCCTTCGCCGGCGCGATGCTCGGGCTGGTCCTGGCCGACGACCTGCTGCTGCTCTACGTCTTCTGGGAGCTGACCACGGTCTTCTCGTACCTGCTCATCGGCCACGACCCGACCAAGCGGGTCGGCCGCGCGGCGGGGCTGCAGGCGCTGGTGGTCACGACGTTCGGCGGCCTGGCGATGCTGGTCGGGGTGCTGGTCATCGGCCTGGAGGCCGGCACCTTCCGGATCGGCTCGATCATCGCCGACCCGCCGTCGGGCACCGCGGTGACGGTGGCCGTGCTGCTCCTCCTGGTGGGCGCGATCAGCAAGTCCGCGCTCTTCCCGTTCCACTTCTGGCTGCCGGCCGCGATGGCGGCGCCGACCCCGGTCAGCGCCTACCTGCACGCCGCCGCGATGGTGAAGGCCGGCGTCTACCTCGTCGCGCTGCTCGCCCCGGCGTTCGCCGACGTCCCCGGCTGGCGCGGCGTCCTCCTCTCCCTCGGTGTGGCCACCATGCTCCTGGGCGGCTGGCGGGCGCTGCGGCAGTACGACATCAAGCTCCTGCTCGCCTACGGCACGGTGTCGCAGCTCGGCTTCCTGCTCGTCGTCGCCGGCATCGGCACCCGGGCCGCGGCCCTCGCCGCGCTGGCGATGCTGGTCGCCCACGCGCTGTTCAAGGCCGCCCTCTTCCTCGTCGTCGGCATCATCGACCGGCGCACCGGCACCCGTGACCTGCGCGAGCTCTCCGGGCTCGGCCGGACGGCACCGACGCTTGCCGTGGTCGCGGTCGTCGCCGGCGCCTCGATGGCCGGGCTGCCCCCGCTCACCGGCTTCGTCGCCAAGGAGAGCGTGTTCGCCGCGCTGCTCGACGTCGCCGAGGAGGGCGAGCGCACCGGGCTGCCGGCGGTCGCCGGGTGGGCGGTCGCGGTCGGCGTGGTGCTCGGCTCGGTGCTGACCGTGGCCTACACCGCCCGGTTCCTCTGGGGTGCGTTCGCCACCAAGCCCGCCACCGCCGTCACCACCCCGGCGCGGATCGGCGCCGGCTTCCTGGCCGCGCCGCTGCTGCTCGCGGCGGGATCGCTCGTCGTCGGCTTCCTGGGCGGGCCGGAGTCGGAGGTGATGGCCCCGCACGCCGCCCGGTTCCCCGACCTCGGCCACGGCGGCGAGCTCGCCCTGTGGCACGGGCCGAACCTCGCGCTCGGGCTCTCGGTGCTCGCGCTGGTGGTCGGCCTGCTGCTGTTCCGGGTGCGGGCGTGGTTCGCCGGCCTCCAGCACGACCTCAGCCCGGGGTGGAGCTCCGAGCGCGGCTACTTCCGGGCGATGCGGCTGCTCGACCGGGCCGCCGTGGAGCTCACCAGCGTCACCCAGCGCGGCTCGGTGAGCATCTACCTCGGCGTGGTCCTGGCGGTGGTCGTACTGCTCCCGGGTCTCGCCATGCTGCCCGCCCTGGCCGACCACCACGACCTCGTCGGGTGGGACAACGCGGGGCAGGCCGTGGTGGCGGCGATCGTCGTGGTGGCCTCGGTGCTCACCGTCCGCTCCCGGCGCCGGCTCAAGGCGGTCGTCCTGGTCGGCGTCACGGGCTACGGCACCGCGATGCTCTTCCTGCTGCACGGTGCCCCCGACCTGGCGCTGACCCAGGTGCTGGTGGAGACGGTGACGCTGGTCGCGTTCGTGCTGGTGATGCGCCGGCTGCCGGAGTACTTCACCGACCGGCCGCTGTCCCGGTCCCGGTACTGGCGGATGGCGCTCGCGGCGCTGGTCGCGGTGGTCGTCGCCGGCGTGATGGTGGCCGCCACCGCGGCCCGGACGGCGGCGCCGGTCTCGGTCGGGTTCCCGGAGGCGGCGGTCGACTTCGGCGGCGGGCACAACATCGTCAACGTCACCCTCGTCGACATCCGCGCCTGGGACACGCTCGGTGAGATCTCGGTGCTGGTCGCCGCGGCGACCGGCGTGGCCAGCCTGATCTTCCTGCACACCCGGCGCGCGGTGGTCCGCCGGGTGGGGCTGGTGACCGAGCCGTCCACGCGGGTGTGGCTGCCGGGGTCCCTGGGGCTCGCCCCGGACCGGCGCTCGATCATCTTCGAGGTCGTCACCCGGCTGGTCTTCCACACGATCGTGGTGTTCTCGATCTACCTGCTGCTCACCGGACACAACCACCCGGGCGGCGGGTTCGCCGCCGGCCTGGTCACCGGGCTGGCGCTGGTGGTGCGCTACCTCGCCGGCGGCCGGCACGAGCTCGCGGAGGCGGCCCCGATCGACGCCGGCGCGCTGATGGGCACCGGCCTGTCGGTCGCCGCGGTGTCCGCGCTCGCGCCGCTGGCCTTCGGCGGTGCGGTGCTGCAGAGCGCGATCGTCGACGTCCACCTCGGGCCGGTCGGCGACGTCCACCTCGTCACCTCGGTCTTCTTCGACGTCGGCATCTACCTGCTCGTCGTGGGGCTGGTCCTCGACCTGCTGCGCAGCCTGGGTGCCGAGATCGACCGGCACATCGTCCGGGAGGCCGAGTCGTGACCGCCAGCCTCGCCCTGATCCTGGCCGCCGCCGCGATGATCGGCTGCGGCGTCTACCTGGTCCTCGAGCGCAGCCTCACCCGGGTGATGGTGGGCCTGCTGATGCTCGGCAACGGCGTCAACGTGCTCTTCCTCGTCTCCGGCGGCGCGGCCGGCCGGGCGCCGATCGTGGGGGAGAACGGCACCGAGGAGATGAGCGACCCGCTGCCGCAGGCGCTGGTCCTCACCGCGATCGTGATCAGCCTGGCCACCACGGCCTTCGTGGTCGCGATGGCCTACCGCAGCTGGCAGCTGACCGGGCACGACGACGTGCAGGACGACGTCGAGGACCGCGCGATCCGCCGGCTGGCGGCCACCGACGCGGCCTCCGACAGCTTCGACCTGGCCAGCGGCGGCGGCGAGGAGGACCTCGAGATGCCCGAGGAAGAGGGGCAGACCGCATGACCTGGCTGGTGCCGCTCCCGGTGGTCCTCCCGCTGCTCGGCGCGGGCCTGGCGCTCGTGCTCGGCCGGCGCCCGGGACTGCAGAGGGTGCTGAGCCTGGTGGTGCTGACCGCGGTGGTTGCGGTGGCCGCCGCGCTCGTCGTGCGCACCGACCGGCACGGACCGCAGGTGCTCTGGATCGGTGCGTGGGAGGAGCCGCTCGGCATCTCGCTGGTCGCCGACCGGCTCTCGGCGCTGATGCTGCTGGTGTCGTCGGTGGTCGCGCTCGCGGTGCTCGTGTACTCGATCGGTCAGGGCATGACCGGCGGCGAGCGGGACACGCCGCTGACGATCTACCACCCGACCTTCCTGGTGCTCAGCGCCGGCGTGTCCAACGCGTTCCTCGCCGGCGACCTCTTCAACCTGTTCGTCAGCTTCGAGATGCTGCTGTTCGCCAGCTACGTGCTGCTCACTCTCGGCGGCACCGGCGCGCGGATCCGCGCCGGCACGATCTACGTCGTCGTCAACGTCGTCTCCTCGTCGCTCTTCCTGATCTCGATCGCGGCGGTCTACGCGGCCACGGGGAGCCTCAACCTCGCTCAGCTGGCGGGTCGCCTCGACCAGGTGCCCGAGGGACTGAGCCTGGTGCTGCAGCTGCTGCTGCTGACCACGTTCTCGATCAAGGCCGCGGTGTTCCCGCTGTCCTTCTGGCTGCCGGACAGCTACCCCACGGCGCCCGCGCCGGTGACCGCGGTGTTCGCCGGCCTGCTCACCAAGGTCGGCATCTACGCGATCATCCGGACCCAGACGCTGCTCTTCCCGGACCGGCCGCTGACCGACCTGCTGCTGGTGGCCTCCCTCCTCACCCTGGTCGTCGCGATCATGGGCGCGGTGGCCCAGACGGACATCAAGCGGATGCTGTCGTTCACGCTGGTCAGCCACATCGGCTACATGCTGTTCGGGATCGCGATCGGCTCGGTGACCGGCTACGCGGGCGCGGTCTTCTACGTCGCCCACCACATCACCATCCAGACCACGCTGTTCCTCGTGCTCGGGCTGGTCGAGCGGCGCGGCGGCAGCACCAGCCTGCTCCGGCTCGGCGGCCTGGCCCGGATGGCGCCGGTGCTCGGGGTCCTCTACTTCGTGCCGGCGATGAACCTCGCCGGCATCCCGCCGATGTCCGGCTTCCTCGGGAAGGTCGCGCTCACCGACGCCGGGCTCGAGCACGGCACGGTGCTGTCGTACGTCGTGGTGGCGGCGGGCATGGTGACCAGCCTGCTCACGCTGTACGCCGTCGCGAAGGCGTGGAACCTCGCGTTCTGGCGGACGCCGGAGGAGGCGCACGAGATGGCGGTCGCGCTCATCGATCACGGCCGACGGGTGGGCTCGCACGAGGTCGTCGAGCACCGCGACCACCTGCACATCGGCGGCAGTACCTTCGGCGCGGTCGACCGGGCCGAGGCCCGGCGGATCCTCGACGAGGACGACGGGGACAACCGGGACCTCCACCAGCTCACCGAGGAGGGTGCGCTCCCGACCCGGTTGCCGCGGACGATGGTCGGCGCCACCGCGTCGCTCGTGGTCGCCGGGCTCGCGCTCACCGTGGTGGCCGGGCCGCTGTTCGGCTACGCAGACCGCGCCGCCACCAACCTGCTCGACCGGGACCACTACGTCGAGGCCGTGCTGCCGGGAGGCGTGCGGTGACCGGCCGGGCGGTGCAGCCGTGGACGGTCGTGTGGCTGACCGTCGTGTGGGTCGCGCTCTGGGGGGAGCCGTCGGTGCTCACCGTCGTCGGCGGCGTGCTCGTGGCGGTCGCGGTGTGCGTGGTGTTCCCGCTGCCGCCGGTGAAGATGCGGCTGCGGGTCCGGCCGCACTGGCTGGCCTGGCTGGTCGTGCGGTTCCTCGCCGACGTCGTCGTCGCCAGCGCGCAGGTCACCTGGACGACGCTGCAGCTGCGCCGGACGCCGCGCAACGCGGTGATCGAGGTCGACCTGAGGACCGAGTCCAGCTTCGTGCTCACCGTCGTGGCCGAGATGGTCTCGCTGGTGCCCGGGAGCCTGGTGGTCGAGGCCCGCCGGTCGACGTACACGCTCTTCCTGCACGTGCTGGACGCCCGCGACGAGGCGGGCGTCGAGCGGATGCGTCGGGACGTGCACGCGCTCGAGCGGCGGGTGGTCCGCGCCCTGGGTGCGGAGACCGGGCACCTCGAGGAGGCCGCGTGAACGTCGTGCTGGTCGGGTGTGCGGCGGTCCTCGGGCTCTCCGCGCTGATGCTCCTCGCCCGGATCACGCTCGGGCCCACGATGCTGGACCGGGTGGTGGCGCTCGACGTGCTGGTCGCCGTGGTGATCTGCGGGCTCGCGCTGGAGGCGGCCGTGCACCAGCACACGACGACGCTGCCGATCCTGGTCGTGCTCTCGCTGCTCGGCTTCGTCGGCTCGGTCAGCGTCGCCCGGTTCACCCGCGGCAGCGACGACGTCGAGGCGGACGGGTCATGAGCTGGGCCGACGTCGCCGACGTGCTGGCCGCCGGCTGCCTCGTGGTCGGCGCGCTGCTCACGCTGACGGCGGCGCTGGGGATCCTGCGCTTCCCCGACGTGCTGACCCGGATGCACTCGGCGACCAAGCCGCAGGTGCTCGGGCTGCTCGTGATCCTGCTGGGGCTGGCGCTGCGGCTGCGCGATCCCGCGACCCTCGGGCTGCTCGCCCTGGTGGCGCTGTTCCAGCTGCTGACCTCGCCCATCGCCAGCCACATGGTCGGACGCGCGTCCTTCCGCGCCGGTCAGGTGCGCCGCGACCTGCTGGTCGTCGACGAGCTGTCGGCCACACTGGCCGAGCAGAGCCGGGCCGAACCAACCGAAGGAGAGACCCCGTGACGTACACCGAGGTCGGCGCCTGGTCCGACATCGACCCGCCCCGCGGGAGCGTGGTGATCGGCTACAACGGCAGGGACCACAGCAGCGTGGCGCTCCAGTGGGCCGCCGACGAGGCGGTCCGGCGCGACGTACCCCTGGTGGTGCTGTTCGCGGCCAACTACCCCGGGATGACCGTCGAGCCGGGGCCCGGCCTCTTCCACCGCGACCCGGGCGCGCTCGAGGCCGCGCAGGAGGTGACCGCGCGCGGCGTCGCCGAGGCGCTCGAGCGACACCCCGACCTCGACGTCCTGGGTGCCACCGAGGTGGAGAGTCCCACGCGCGCGCTGACGGAGGCGGGGGAGCACGCCGCGGTGGTCGTGCTCGGCAGTCGCGGCTACGGGCGGGTGGCCGGTGCGCTGCTCGGCTCGGTGGCGTTCGCGGTGGCGCCGCGGGCGGCCTGCCCGGTCATCGTGATCCGCGAGCAGGACCTGGAGCGCGAGGCCGGACCCGAGCACCCGATCGTGGTCGGCACCGACGGCTCCGAGCCCGCCGGAGTGGCCGTCGACTACGCCGCCCGGCGCGCGTTGGGCACCCGTGCCGCCCTCGAGATCGTCACCTGCACCGGCGGGCACCAGGTGCCGCACATCGAGGAGGAGGCGCTGCGCGGGCCGGCGACCCGCATCGTCGACGCCGAGGCGGAGCGGGTGCGCGCGGCGTACCCGGACCTCACCGTGACCACGCGGGTGGAGGACTGCCCCGCGGAGGTGACGCTCGTCGACGCCTCGAAGCAGGCCGGCATGGTCGTCGTGGGGACCCGCGGACGGGGATCCTTCGAGGGGATGCTGCTCGGCTCGGTGAGCCACGCGGTGATCCACGGCGCCGTGTGCGCCGTCGCCGTGGTCGGCGAGCGGGCCTGACCCTGGGTACCTTGGGCCAATGAGTCGACTCGGACTGCCGGACGAGATCCGCGCCTGCCTGTTCGACCTCGACGGGGTGCTGACGGACACCGCGGCGGTCCACCGCGCGGCGTGGAAGGACGTGTTCGACCCGATCGTCGCCGCACGCGGCCAGGAGCCCTTCAGCGAGCAGGACTACCTGCAGCACGTCGACGGCAAGCCGCGCCGTGACGGCGTCCGCGACTTCCTCACCTCACGCGGCATCGAGCTGCCGGAGGGGTCGCCCGACGACCCGCCCGAGGCCGAGACGATCGCCGGCGTCGGCAACCGCAAGAACGTCCTGCTGCTCGAGCGGCTCCGCAAGGACGGGGTCGTGGTGTTCGAGGGCACCGCCGAGTACCTCCGGCAGGTGCGCGAGGCCGGCATCCGCACGGCGGTCGTCACCTCGTCGGCCAACGGCGAGGAGGTGATCCGGGTCGCCGGGCTCGAGGACCTCGTCGAGGACCGGGTCGACGGGATCGTCGCCCAGCAGGAGGGCCTGCCCGGCAAGCCGGCGCCGGACACGTTCCTGGCCGCCGCCCGCCGGCTGGGGGTGGAGCCGGAGGCCGCGGCGGTCTTCGAGGACGCCCTCGCGGGCGTGGCCGCGGGGCGCGCCGGCGGCTTCGGGTTCGTGGTCGGCGTCGACCGCGGCGACCAGGCCGACGAGCTGCGCAGCCACGGCGCCGACGTGGTGGTCGACGGCCTCGCCGACCTGCTGGAGGCCCGGTGACGGCGCGGCCCGAGGACCGCGAGAGCCCGTTCGCGGTCCATCCCTGGGAGCTGCGCATCGACAGCCTCGACCCCGCCCACCTGGCGGTCGCCGAGTCGCTGTTCGCGCTCTCCAACGGGCACATCGGGCTGCGCGGCTCCCTCGAGGAGGGGGAGCCGCACGTCGTCCAGGGCACCTACGTCAGCGGCGTCTACGAGGAGCGCCCGCTGCCGCACGCCGAGTCCGGCTACGGGTTCCCGGAGTCCGGCCAGACCGTGGTCCCGGCGACCGACGGCAAGCTGATCCGGCTGCACGTCGGCGACTCCCCGTTCGACCTCCGCTACGGCAAGGTCCTCTCGCACGAGCGGAGCCTCGACCTGCGCGACGGCGTGCTGTCCCGTCGTACCGAGTGGGTCGCACCCAACGGGCTGGGCGTGCTGGTCACCTCCAAGCGGCTGGTGTCGTTCAGCGAGCGGGTGCTCGCGGCGATCGTCTACGAGGTCGAGCCGCTCGACGAGGGCTTCTACCTCGCGATCCAGTCCGACCTGCTCGCCAACGAGAACACCTCGAAGGCCTCCAGCGACCCGCGCGACCCCGCGCCGCTCGACCGACCGCTCGAGGGCGAGCTGGCCGAGAGCCGGGACCACCGCGCGGTGCTGATCCACCGCACCCGGCGCAGCCGGCTGCGGCTGGCGGCCGGGATGGACCACATCGTCGAGCTGCCCGACGGGGCGGTGACGGCGATGGAGACCTACCACGACCTTGCCCGGCTCACCATCACCTGCGACCTGCCGCGCGGGCAGCGGCTGCGGGTGGTGAAGCTGCTGGCGTACGGCTGGTCCAGCCGGCGGTCGGCGGCCGCGCTCCGCGACCAGGTCGAGGCCGCTCTCGGCGTCGCCAAGCTCGCGGGCTGGGACCGGCTGGCCGCCCAGCAGCGCGAGTACCTCGACCGGTTCTGGGAGCGCAGCGACGTCGAGCTCGAGGGCGACCCCGAGCTCCAGCAGGCGGTCCGGGTCTCGATGTTCCACGTGCTGCAGGCCGGCGCGCGCACCGAGTCGCAGGCGATCCCCGCCAAGGGCCTGACCGGGCCCGGGTACGACGGTCACGCGTTCTGGGACACCGAGACGTTCGTCCTCCCGATGCTCACCTACACCGCGCCGGAGGCCGCCAAGGGCGCACTCACCTGGCGGCACCGGACCCTCCCGACCGCGACCGCCCGGGCCACCGAGCTCGGCCTGAAGGGCGCGGCGTTCCCGTGGCGCACCATCCACGGCGAGGAGTGCTCGGGGTACTGGCCCGCCGGCACCGCGGCCTTCCACGTCAACGCCGACATCGCCGACGCGACCGCGCGGTTCGTCGCGGCGACCGGTGACGACGAGTTCGCGAGCAGCATCGGCGTCGAGCTGCTCGTGCAGACTGCCCGGCTGTGGGCCTCGCTCGGCCAGTTCTCCGGTGACGGGTGCTTCCGGATCGACGGGGTCACCGGTCCCGACGAGTACACCGCGGTGGTGGACGACAACGTCTACACGAACCTGATGGCCCAGAAGAACCTGCGCGACGCCGCCGACATCTGCGAGCGCTACCCGGACGAGGCGGACCGGCTCGGGGTCGGCCAGGAGGAGCTCGCCACCTGGCGCGCCGCGGCGGACGCCGTACGGATCCCGTACGACGAGGCGCTCGGCGTGCACTCGCAGTCGGAGGACTTCACCCGGCACGGCGAGTGGGACTTCGAGAACACCGAGCCGGAGCACTACCCGCTGCTGCTGCACTACCCGTACTTCCAGCTCTACCGCAAGCAGGTCATCAAGCAGGCCGACCTGGTGCTCGCGATGCACCTGCGCGGCGACTTCTTCACCCCCGAGCAGAAGGCGCGCAACTTCGCCTACTACGAGGCCCGCACGGTCCGGGACTCGTCGCTCTCCGCCGCCACCCAGGCGATCATCGCGGCCGAGGTCGGGCACCTCGACCTCGCCTACGACTACTGGGCGGAGACCGCGTTCACCGACCTCGCCAACCTGCACGACAACGTCGACGACGGCGTCCACATCGCCGCCGCCGCGAGCACCTGGGCGGTGGCGGTGGCCGGCTTCGGCGGGATGCGCGACCACGGCGGCCGGGTGACGTTCGCGCCCCGGCTGCCTCCGGCGCTCGACCGGCTGCGGTTCCGGATGACGGTGCGGCGGAGCACGTTCAGCGTGGACATCCACCGCGACGCCGACGGCACCGAGTCGGCGACGTACACGCTGCTCGCCGGCGACGACTTCGAGACCACCCACCACGGGGACGACGTACGGGTGACCGCCGAGGGGGTCACCCTCCCGGTGCCGCCGGCGCCGGAGGTCGAGCCGGTGTCCCAGCCGATGGGCCGGGCGCCGCGTCCTCGCGGTCGCTGACGGCTCCGCGCCAACTCGATTTGCCGGTGTCGCTCGCCTATGGTCGCGGTATGGACGGGCACGTGACGACCGCGCCGGCGGCCGCCGGCCCGTCGCACGTGCCCAGCGGTGCGGCCCTGCTCGCGATCGAGCTGAGCGAGGTCGCCCGCGGCATCCGTGGTCTCGACGTGCTGCGCCGCAGCGTCGACCGCGCCCCGCCGTCCCGGGCCTGATCCCTCGACACCCACGCGCGGCGGCCGCCTGCCGTCGCGCACCGCGAGCATCCCCGGAGGCTGGACATGGTGAAGACCCAGGAGGTCGCCGTCGTCGGCGGCGGCATGGTGGGACTCGCGACCGCGCGGTTCCTGCAGCAGCGCGGCGTCGCGGTCACGGTCTACGAGCGCGACCACGTCGGGGCCGGGGCGTCGTGGGGCAACGCCGGCTGGCTCACCCCGGCGCTCACCGCGCCGCTGCCCGAACCGGCCGTGCTCAAGTACGGCGTGCGCACCGCGCTCAAGCCCTCGGCCCCGGTGTACGTCCCGCCGCGGCCCGACCTGCGGCTGTGGCGCTTCCTCGCCGGCTTCGTGCGGCACTGCACGCAGGGGCGATGGGAGCGCGGCATGTCGGCGTACGCGCCGGTCAACAGGATCGCGCTGGACGCCTTCGACGAGCTCTGCGCCGGCACCGACATCACGCCGCCGCGGCCGGCCGCACCGTTCCTTGTCGGCT
>Ga0164243_10009989_pt1 | contig 13699 bp, 11 predicted proteins | sample OricompcompostOP_FD_108781 | JGI IMG/M metagenome (GOLD analysis project Ga0164243, IMG submission 108781) | Organic Plus compost microbial communities from Emeryville, California, USA - Original compost - Organic plus compost (OP) | ecosystem: Engineered > Solid waste > Mixed feedstock >... | reverse complement strand
GTCAGAGGTTGATCATGTGGCCGGCGATCCCGTGGATCGCCTCCTTGACCGCCTCGGTGAGCGTCGGGTGCGCGAACACGTTGCGACCGACCTCGTCGGCCGTGAGGTCCCACTTCTGCGCGAGCGTCAGCGCGGGCAGCAGCTCGGTGACGTCGGGGCCGATCATGTGGGCGCCCAGGATCTCGTTGTACTCGGCGTCGGCGACGATCTTCACGAAGCCGACGGCCTCGCCGAGGCCCTGCGCCTTGCCGTTCGCGGAGAACGGGAAGGAGGCGGTCTTGACGTCGTACCCCTTGTCCTTGGCCTGCTGCTCGCTGTAGCCGAAGGAGCCGATCTGCGGCTGGCAGTACGTCGCGCGCGGCACGAAGTCGTACTCCACCGGCATGGTCTCGGCTCCCGCGATCGTCTCCGAGGCGACGATGCCCTGGGCCTCGGCGACGTGGGCGAGCATCAGCTTGCCGGTGCAGTCGCCGATCGCGTAGACACCCTCGACGTTGGTGCGGCAGAAGTCGTCGATCTCGATGGCGCCCCGGTCGGTGAGCTTCACGCCGGCGGCCTCGAGGCCGTAGCCCTCGACGCGCGGGGCGAAGCCGAAGGCCGCGAGGAACTTGTCGGCCTCGAGCACCTGCTCGTCGCCGCCGTCGGCGGGCGCGACGCGGACCTTGACGCCGGAACCGGTGTCCTCCACGCCCTTCACGGCGGTCGAGGTCAGCACCTTCACACCGAGCTTCTTGTAGTGCTTGGCCAGCTCCTTGGAGACGTCGGCGTCCTCGGTCGGGACCATCCGGTCGAGGAACTCGACGATGGTGACGTCGACGCCGAAGTTCTTCAGCACGTAGGCGAACTCGACGCCGATGGCGCCGGAGCCGCCGATGATGATCGACGACGGCACGTTCTCGTCGAGGATCTGCTCCTCGTAGCTGACGATGTTCTTGCCGTTGATCTCGACGCCCGGCACGGTGCGCACGGTCGCACCGGCCGCGATGATCAGGCTGTCGCAGGTGTAGTCGGTGGTGGAGCCGTCGTCCGCGGCCACCGAGACCGCCTTCGGGCCGGTGAGCGTGCCCCAGCCGTCGATCTCGGTGATCTTGTTCTTCTTCATCAGGAAGTGGACGCCCTTGACGATGCCGGCACTCACCTGGCGCGAGCGCTGGTGGGTCGGGCCGAAGGCCATGGTGGCGTCGCCCTCGATGCCGAACTTCGCCTTCTCGTGGGTCAGCGTGTGCGCGAGCTCGGCGTTCTTGAGCAGCGCCTTCGAGGGGATGCACCCCACGTTGAGGCACACGCCGCCCCAGTACTTCTTCTCGATCACGGCCACGGACTTGCCGAGCTGGGCGGCGCGGATGGCGGCGACATACCCACCGGGGCCGGCACCGAGGACGAGGACATCGAAATGGGTCACCCGGCCAGCGTAGTAGGCGCGACTCCGATGTGGAGAAGTGCTCGGTCCTTGTGCTGGGCACCACCTTCGGGGCAGGGTGTTCCTACTCGTCGGTAGGTGCATGGGGTTGCGCCTGCCCTGACCAAGGAGCTGCTCCCGCATGTCACGGATTCTCGGAATCATCGCCGCCGGCGCCCTCGCGCTCGCCGGCCTCTCGCAGGTGCCGGCCGCGCAGGCCCAGCCCGTGCCCGACCGCGCCGCCGCCGGACTGCTCGACGTGATCGTCACGCTCGCACCGAACGCCGATGCCCGCGCCACCGCCGACGCGCTCGTCACCCGCAAGGGCGGCGACGTCAACCACGTCTACACCAACGTGCTCAACGGCTTCGCCGCGACGCTCACCGACTCCCTGCTGTCGGTGCTGCGCGGCGACGCGCGGGTGCAGTCGATCGAGCTCGACCGCAAGGTGAGCATCAGCGACACCCAGAGCCCCACGCCGAGCTGGGGGCTCGACCGGGTCGACCAGCGCAACCTGCCGCTCAACAACACCTACTCCTCGTCGAGCACCGGCGCCGGCGTCGACGTGTACGTCGTCGACACCGGCATCCTGACGACCCATCCCGACCTCGGCGGCCGCGCGGTCAGCGGCACCGACACCGTCGACAACGACGGCAACGCCACCGACTGCAACGGTCACGGCACCCACGTCTCCGGGACCATCGCGGGCACGAAGCACGGCCTGGCCAAGAAGGCGCATCTGATCGGCGTCCGGGTTCTCGACTGCAAGGGCAGCGGCTCCGACTCGGGCGTGATCGCCGGTCTCGACTGGGTGGTCGCCCACCACAAGGCGGGCACGCCGGCCGTCGCCAACATGAGCCTGGGCGGCGGTGCGTCGGCCACCCTGGACGCGGCCGTGCAGAAGGTCATCGACGACGGCGTGAGCATGGCGGTCGCCGCCGGCAACGACGACGTCGACGCCTGCAAGTCCTCCCCCGCCCGCGTGCCCGCGGCGCTGACCGTCGCCGCCAGCGACCGCGGCGACGCCAAGGCGAGCTTCTCGAACCGCGGCGACTGCGTCGACCTCTTCGCACCGGGCGTCGACATCACCTCCGACTGGCTCGACAACGGCACCAACACCATCAGCGGCACGTCGATGGCCGCGCCGCACGTCGCGGGCGCGGCGGCGCTCTACCTGCAGTCCCACCCGGGCGCCTCGCCCGCAGCGGTGAGCTCCGGGATCCTCGGGGCGACCACGAAGGACAAGGTCACCAAGACCGAGCGCACCTGCCTGCTGCTCGGCCTGCTCTGCCAGCCGGCCACCCCGAACAACGACCTGCTCTACGTCGGCTGATCCGGGCTGAGCCACACGTACGGCGTCACGGCCCGGGCGGTCGGCGCCAGTAGCCTGTGACCGTGACGTCGTACGCCGCCTACGGCAGCAGCCTCGACCCTCGCTGGATGAGCGAGCGGTGCCCGCACTCGCCCCTGCAGACCACCGGGTGGCTGACCGGCTGGCGGCTCACCTTCGGCGGCGAGGAGCACGGCTGGGACGGCGCCCTCGCGACGATCGTGGAGGATCCCATCGAGCAGGTCTTCGTCGCCGTGTACGACGTCAGCCCGCTCGACGAGCGCGGTCTGGACGGCTGGGAGGCCGCCGACTCGGGCCTCTATCGCAAGACGAAGGTCCGCGTCTCGACCATGGTCGGCGAGGTGCTGGCCTGGACCTACGTGCTCGACGCCTACGAGGGCGGGCTGCCCTCGGCGTCGTACCTCGGCGTGATCGCGAACGCCGCCGAGGCGGCCGACGCGCCGGTCGACTACGTGCGCGCCCTGCGCCGGCGGCCCTGTCGCTCGACCGGCCTATAGCGTTTGGCCCATGACCGAGCCCACCTCGCCGTACGCCCAAGCCGAAGAGGCCGCCACCCGTCTCGCGCAGGTGACGGGCGTGGCCCGCCACGACGTCGCCCTCGTGCTGGGCTCCGGATGGCTGCCCGCCGCCGACGCGCTCGACGGCGCGGGCGGCGCGAACACGACCGAGATCGACGTGACCGAGCTGCCCGGCTTCTCTGCGTCCGCGGTGGCGGGCCACGCCGGCAAGGTGCGGTCGGTCCGGATTCCCGGCGACGGCGAGCCCGACCGGTACCTGCTGGTCTTCCTGAGCCGCACCCATTACTACGAGGGACGCGGGGTCGCGGCTGTCGTGCACGGCGTGCGAACCGCCGCTGCGGCCGGATGCCGCGCCATCGTGCTCACCAACGGCTGCGGAGGACTGAAGGAGACCTGGACACCGGGCACGCCCGTGCTGATCAGCGATCACATCAACCTGACCGGGCAGTCCCCCATCGTCGGCGCGAACTTCGTCGACCTCACCGATCTGTACTCCACGCGGCTGCGAGAGCTCTGCCGGACCGTCGAGCCGAGTCTCGACGAGGGCGTCTACGTGCAGTTCCCCGGCCCCCACTACGAGACGCCGGCCGAGGTGCGGATGGCCGGCATCCTGGGTGGCCACCTGGTCGGCATGAGCACGACGCTCGAGGCGATCGCGGCGCGAGAGGCCGGGATGGAGGTCCTCGGCATCAGCCTGGTCACCAACCTCGCGGCCGGCCTGAGCGGCGCGCCGCTCGACCACGCCGAGGTGATCGAGGCCGGCCGGGCCGCCGCCACCCGGATGGGTGCGCTGCTGGGGGAGATCGTCCCCCGCATCTGAGAGCGGCCGTCGTGACGCGGATCATATTTAGGTAAGGCTTACCTAAATCATAGGCTGGTGCCTCCCGACGAGAGGACACCTCCATGGCCCGCGCGATCCGCGTCGCCGTCATCGGCGCCGGCCCCGCCGGCATCTACGCCGCCGACATCCTGACCAACGAGCATCCCGACGCCCAGGTCGACGTGCTCGACCGGTTGCCCGCTCCCTACGGCCTGGTCCGCTACGGCGTCGCGCCCGACCACCCGCGGATCAAGGAGATCATCAAAGCCCTCGGCCGGGTGCTCGCCAAGCCTGCGATCCGCTTCCTCGGCAACGTCGACTACGGCCAGGACCTCAAGCTCGACGACCTCCGCCGCTTCTACGACGCGGTCGTCTTCGCCACGGGGGCGATCGAGGACCGCGACCTCGACATCCGCGGGATCGATCTCCCGGGGAGCCACGGTGCGGCCGACTTCGTCTCCTGGTACACCGGCCATCCCGACGTACCGCGCGACTGGCCGCTCGACGCACGTCAGGTCGCGGTGATCGGTGCCGGGAATGTCGCTCTCGACGTGGCCCGGATGCTGGCCAAGCCCGCCGACGAGCAGCTCACGACCGAGATCGCCGACAACGTCTACCGCGGGCTGCAAGCCAACCAGGCGACCGACGTACACGTCTTCGCCCGGCGTGGACCGGCGCAGATCAAGTTCAGTCCGATGGAGCTGCGCGAGCTCTCGCACTCCCCCAGCGTCGACGTGATCGTGCCCGAGCAGGGCTTCCAGATCGACGATGCCGGCCAGGAGGCGATCGGCCGCTCCAAGGGCACCCGCCTGGTCGTCGACACCCTGCTGAAGTACCTCGAGCAGGAGCCGACCGGCGCGCCGCACCGGATCCACATCCACATGTGCGAGGCACCCGTGGCGGTGCTGGGACAGCACCGGGTGGAGGGCCTGCGCACCGAGCGCACCGAGCTCCAGGGCGACGGCAGCGCGCGCCGGACGGGCGAGTACACCGACTGGCCGGTCGAGGCCGTCTACCGCGCGGTCGGCTACCGGTCCACCCACCTGGTGGACGTGCCCTTCGACCATGTCGCCGGCGTGATCCCGAACCAGGCCGGCCGGGTGCTGGACCTCGACGGCGTCGCGCTGGAGGGCACCTACGCGACCGGCTGGATCAAGCGCGGACCGGTCGGGCTGATCGGCCACACCAAGTCCGATGCCGCCGAGACCGTGCGCAGCCTCCTCGACGATCTCGAGGGCCTGCCGTCACCCGCCCACCCCTCGCCGGACGCCATCCTCGACCATCTCGCCGCCGGTGGCTGCCACCCCGTGCTGCTGGACGGATGGCAGCGACTGGACCGCCACGAGATCGCGCTCGGCGTCGCCGCCGGCCGGGAGCGGATCAAGGTCGTCGACCGCGCCCGGATGACGCAGATCGCTCACGACCATCGCGCGTGAGGGAGCCCGTCGGGCTCTGTGCTGACAATTCGTCAAGCATGACCAGTGTGACGAATCGACCGTCACGGCGCGAGATCTACGCGGAAATCGGCATAGAGGTTAGCCATGCCTAATTATCGTGTTAGGCTCACCTCACACGCATTTTACTGACACTCTGACAGCAAAGAAGCAGCGCCATGCCCTCCTCGACGCCGCGCCGTCCCCGCCTGCTCACCGCGGTCGCGACGACCCTCGTCCTCGGCCTCCTCAGCGCCTGTGGAGCCGTGCTCGACGGCGCAGGCGGGCATGGCGAGGGTGGACCGACCACGAAGGTGCCCTCGATCGCCGACGTCGAGCCGTTGGCCGACCCGAAGGCATGGCAGGGCGCGGTCGACATCAACCTGCCCGAGCCCGAGATCCGGCCGGTCGATGACGACCCGACGCCGGACCTCCCGGCGACCGTCACCGACGTCCAGGGCCACAAGGTCACCGTCAAGAGCGTCGACCGGATCCTGGCGCTGGACATCTACGGAACGCTCTCGCAGACGGTGTTCGAGCTCGGCCTGGGCGACAACATCGTCGGGCGCGACGTCTCCTCGGCCTACGAGGAGATCGAGGACCGGCCGCTGGTCACCCAGAACGGTCACGAACTGAACGCGGAGGCGATCCTCGAGCTCAACCCGACCGTCGTGCTCACCGACACCTCGCTCGGCCCCTGGGACGTGATCCTCCAGGTGCGGGACGCCGGCATCCCGGTCGTCGTGGTCGACGCCGAGCGCAACATGGAGAACCTCGCCCCGCTGACCCAGCATGTCGCGAACGCGCTCGGCCTCCCCGGCCAGGGCAAGCAGCTGGGCCAGCGGATCAAGGACGAGGCGGCCGGCGTCCAGGCCCAGATCACCGAGGTCGCGCCGAAGAACGTGACCGACAAGCTGCGCACGATCTTCCTCTACGTCCGCGGCCAGGCGAACGTCTACTACATGTTCGGCCGGAACTCCGGCGCGGACGCGCTGATCTCCGCCGTGGGTGGCTATGACGTCAGCAGCGAGATCGGCTGGGAGGGGATGAAGCCGGTCAACGACGAGGGCCTCATCAAGGCCGCACCCGACGCCGTCCTGATGATGAGCAAGGGGCTCGAGTCGGTCGACGGGGTCGACGGGCTGCTCCAGCAGTTCCCGGCGCTCGCCCAGACCCCGGCCGGGCAGAACCGGCGCATCATCGCGATGGACGACGCGCAGATCCTGAGCTTCGGGCCCCGCACCGCCGACGTCCTCAATGCGCTGGCGGTCGCGATGTACGCCCCCGAGAGCCTGCCCGGGGCAGACTCGTGACGGCCACCCTCTCCTCGTCGACCTCCCACGACCGCCACGTGAAGACCGAGGTGACCGACAGCACGGCCGCGCGGATGGAGCAGCGCCGCCGACGCCGCACCATGGTGCTGTACGCCGGCCTGATCGTCGGGCTGGTCGTCGCCACGCTGGTCTCGAGCGGCTCCGGCCAACTGCAGATCCCGCTCGACGAGATGCTCGGCTCGATCGCCCACCGGCTGGGGCTCGACATCGGTCCGATGCCCAGTCACCCGCAAGGCGAGTACACACTCTGGAACGTCCGCTTCTCGCGGATCGCGATGGCCGTCATCGTCGGGGGGTCGCTGGCGGTCGCCGGCGCCGCCATGCAGGGCGTGTTCGGCAACCCGCTCGCGGAGCCGAGCGTGGTCGGCGTCTCCTCCGGTGCCGCCGTCGCGGCCGGCGCGGCGATCGTCTTCGGCCTCCGGTTCGCCGGTGACTGGTCGATCCCGGTGTGCGCCTTCGTCGGTGGCTTGGTCACCACGCTCCTCGTCTACGCCCTCTCCCGCTCCGAGGGCCGCACCGAGGTGGTCACGCTCGTGCTGACCGGCATCGCCGTCAATGCCGTGGCGGGCGCCCTGCTGGCGCTGCTGATGTTCCTCGGCGACACCCAGGCACGCGAGTCCATCGTCTTCTGGCAGCTCGGCAGCCTCAACGGCAGCCGGTGGCCCTACGTGTGGGTGGTGGCGCCGCTCGCCGTGGTCGGCGTCGTCATCTCCCTGCTCTGCGCCCGCAGCCTCGACCTGCTCTCCCTCGGTGAGCGCTCGGCGCGCCACCTCGGCGTGAACGTCGAGAGGCTGCGCATCATCCTGATCGTCGTCGTCGCGCTGCTCACCGCCGCCGCCGTGAGCTTCTGCGGCATCGTCGCCTTCGTCGGCCTGGTGGTGCCGCACCTGGTGCGGATGATCACCGGCCCCGGGCACCGCACGCTGCTCACGGCCTGCCTGCTGGCGGGCGCCTTGGTGCTGATCTGCGCCGACACCGTCGCGCGCACCTTCGTCGCCTACACCGACCTGCCGCTGGGCATGCTCACCTCGCTGGTCGGCGGCCCGTTCTTCTTCTGGCTGCTGCGGCGCACCCGCAAGACGGCGGGGGGCTGGGCATGACAGACCTGGCGCTGCTCGGCCGCGGCATCTCCCTGAGCTACGGCCGCCGCCCGATCCTGGACGCGGTCGACCTCGAGGTGCGTCGCGGCGAGGTGCTCGCGCTGGTCGGGCCCAACGGCGCCGGCAAGTCGACCCTGCTGTCGGTGCTCGCCGGCGACCTCCAGCCGGACGACGGCGAGGTGCTCCTCGACGGGCGCCCACTGACCACCTGGAAGCTGCGCGAGATGGCCCGTCGTCGCGCGGTGCTCACCCAGGAGCACCGCATCTCCTTCCCCTTCCCCGCCGCCGACGTGGTGCGGATGGGCCGCTCCCCCTGGCGTGGCCGGCCCGAGGAGGACGAGGACGACCTGGTCGTCGCCGAGGCGATGCACTCCACCGACATCGACGAGCTCGCCGGACAGTCGTTCGGACTGCTCTCGGGCGGCGAGAAGGGGCGGACCTCCTTCGCCCGGGTGCTCGCCCAGAAGACCGGCATCCTGCTGCTCGACGAGCCGACCGCCGCGCTCGACATCGGGCACCAGGAGGGGCTGCTCGGCCGTGCCCGCACCGAGGCCCGCGCGGGCGCGGCTGTGGTCGTCGTCCTGCACGACCTGACCCTGGCCGCCGCCTGGGCCGACCGGATCGCGCTGCTGCACCGCGGCCGCGTCACCGCCGAGGGCCGGGCGGCCGAGGTGTTCACCGCGCCACTGCTCAGCCTGGTCTACGACCACCCCATCGACGTCATCGTCCATCCCGCGACCGAGGAGCTCCTGGTGCTCCCGGATCGCCGCTCCGTCGTCTCTCGGGAGGAGACCGTCCTATGAACCGCTTCCGTCAGCTGCTCGCACCGACCGTGTGCCTCGCCTTCCTGGTGGGCTCGCTCACCGCCGGCCTCACCGCGGTCACCGTCACCCCGGCGCACGCCGCGGCCCGGATCACGGTGACCAACGACCGGGGCAGCTCCGCCGCCGACAGCCGCTACCAGACCAAGCTGACCATCAGCGGCAACGGCTTCCAGACCATCAAGGGCGGCTTCGGCGGCGTCTATCTGATGTTCGGCTGGGTCAAGGGCAACGGCTGGAAGCCCTCGCAGGGCGGCATCACCGGCCGCGACTACCGCTACATCCCCGACTCCGAGAACGCGAACAACCAGGGCTACCTGAAGTTCATCGCCTTCCCCGGCAGCTCGACGGCGTCCGAGGCTCACGCGATCTTGAAGAACGGGAGCTTCAAGATCTCCCTGACGGTCCCGGGGCCGAGGTTCCAGAGCGTCGACCGCAACGGCAAGGTCACCACGGTCGACTGCACCAAGGTCACCTGCGGCGTCATCACGATCGGCGCCCACGGCGTGAAGAACCCCGCGAACGAGACCTTCACGCCGGTCCGGTTCACGAATGTGTACGACGCCGCACCCACCGAGCAGGACGATGCCACGGCGACCACGCCCGAGCAGCCGGCGTCCCCTGCGAACGAGGACGCGAACACGGCCAAGAAGCCCGCGAAGGCGGCGAAGGCCGGGCCGGTCAAGGTGACCACCGACCGACTCACCGCGAAGGTCGGCAACGCGATGACCTTCACCGCCACCGGCTTCACCCCCGGGGAGCAGGTGGTGGGCGTGCTCGACGACGGCCTGGCCGCCATCGGCCCGCTGGTGGCCGGGCCCTCGGGTGAGATCGCGGGCGTGCTGCAACTGCCGCTCGAGATGTCGCCCGGCACCCATGAGCTGAGGCTCACCGGCGCCGCCTCCGGGAGCCAGGCGAGCGAGCGGTTCGCGGTGCGGGCCGGCGCCGACGACGCCCAGCCCGCCGCCGCACCGAGCAAGGACGACGACGGAATGAGCGGCAGCCGGCTGTTCCTGGTCATCGCCGGCTGCGTGTTCCTGCTCGCCCTGATCACGTTCGTGCTGATCCGCCTGCTCGGCCGGAGCCGACGACCATCGACCGCGCCGACGACGGCAGGTGCCTGAGATGGCCCGCCGACTCACCCCCGCGCTCGCCGTCCTCGTGGCGATGCTGAGCCTGTTGCTGGCCGGTGGGGCGGGCCTCTCCCCCGCCTCGGCCGACGAGGGCGACCCGGCGCCGACGACGACCGAGCTCGACGTCACGCAGACGCCGACACCCGCGAAGAAGGGCTCCGTCACCGTCGAGGTGACCTCGGACGGCGGCGACGGCACGCCGTCCGGTGAGGTTCGGATGGTCCTGACCGACGACAGCGGCTGGACCGGGCGCACCATCGCGGCCACGCTCGACGACACCGGCGCGGCGACCACGGCACTCCCGAAGCTCAATGCCGGTGACTACACCCTCACCGCCGACTATCAGGGCGACGCCACCCACGCCCCCTCGACGGCGGAGGAGAGCCTCACGGTCGCCGAGGAGAAGCAGGATGAGTGCGACGACGGCGACGGCGACCCGACCACCTTCAAGGTCTGCGACGCGGTGTTCCGCTGGGGCGTGAACGACGAGAGCAACAACCGCGGATTCGCGCCGGGCACGTTCAACTTCCTCTCCGCCGGCGCGGTTCCCAACCCCGGCCGAGGCGGCGCGACGATCGGCAACGACGCCACGTGGACCACCACCAAGCAGGTCGCGTGGCGAGCGCGTCAGGGCAACGTGCGGATCGAGAAGAACACGGCGTCGGGCCCCCAGCTCGCCACCTTCGCCGGGCTGAGGACCGGACCGAAGGGCGAGTCGATCCCGTCGCCGACCAGCGGCATCTTCAGCAATCACCAGGTCGTGATCAGCGGCGGCACCGGCAAGGTCGACCCGAAGAAGGGCACCGCCACGATCACGTGGACCGGCTCCTTCGGCATCGTCTACTACTCCGGGATGACGTACTTCAACGTCACGAACCCGACGCTCGAGGTGACCTCCACGTCGGCCAGGATCACGGCGGTCGCCTCCGGCTTCGGCACCGACATGGACGACATGACCAAGTGGGAGAGGCTGCCGGACACCAAGGTCGTCCTCGCCGACCTCGGCAAGGTGGGGCCGCAGAAGCTGCGCGCCCCGAAGGGCTTCACGGCCGCCGGGAAGTACCTCAAGGTCAAGTACGGCCCGCCGGGCGGCGGCACCCCCCAGGTGCGCAGCGAGAGCCACTGGGGCTCCTTCCCGAAGTCCTACGTGGACTTCCAGGCACGCACCGGCCAGCTGTCCTACTGGTACTCCTCCGGCGGCAGCACCGACCGGTTCAAGGTCGCGAAGCCGGTCACCGTGAGCTGGGACGCCCAGCAGGCGATCGAGCCCGACAAGCCGCCGACGAACGCCACTCCCGTCGACGAGCAGCCCACCAACAACCCGGGCAGCGTGCCGCCCGGCGACCAACCCCCGGGCCCGTCGCTGCCGACGTCCGACCAGCCGGCCGGACCGACTCTTCCCTCGCAGCAGCTCGACTCCCGGACCGCGCTGCCGACCGGCTCGACCATGCCGAGCGGCTATGAGCCGCCCGTGAGCTATGCGCTCTCCTCCGCCTCCACCTCCAGCGCTCGGCCCGACGACGGGTCGAACCACGCCTGGGAGTGGGCTGTCGGATTCCTCCTGTTGCTCGGGGCAGCCGGAATCACCGTGTTCAACCCCCTGATGCATCGCCTGAAAGGAACCCGATGAAACCCGTACGTCGCAGCATCGCCGGCATCGCCGCCGCTGCCCTCTCCGCCACCGGACTCACTGTCCTCGGCGTAGCCACCGCCCCGAGCGCCCACGCGGAGGAGGTGAGCATCGACGACGCGGTCTTCCGCTGGGGCATCAACAAGGAGGCCGGAAGCGCCGGCTTCGCGCCAGGAACCTGGAACCTGATGTCGGCAGGCAAGCTCGGCGATCCCGGCCAGGGCGGGATGACCTTGAAGACCGCCGACGAAGGCGCCACCTGGAGCAACGGCACCACGGCCGGCTGGAAGAACACCGAAGGCAATGTGACCATCGAGGACCTCCTCGCGGACGACACCTACGCGCCCACCACGTTCCTCGGCACCCGCCAGAACTCCGCGGGCCAGCAGGTCAACACCGGCGGCATCTCCAGCGAGAACCAGCTCGTCTTCCGCAACGGCACCGGCACCGCCGACGTCGATGCCAACACCGCCTCGATCCAGTGGGACGGCGACGCGACCGTCGTCTACTACTCCGGGATGACCTTCTTCTACGTCTCCGACCCCGAGATGACCGTCAACGCCGACGGCACGGGCGAAGTGACCGCGACCCTCGGAGGCTTCGCGACCTCGATGGACGACATGTCGATCTGGGAGCCGCTCCCGGATGAGGAGGTGACCCTGGCCACCCTGACCGACGCCGAGGTCACCACCGACGGCGTCGAGGTCACCCCCGACTACCACGAGGTCACCTACGACGCACCCGGCACCGCCACCCCCCAGGTGCGCACCGGCGCCAACTGGGGATCGTTCCCGCAGAGCTACGTCGACTGGGTGCAGCAGACCGGCGGGGGGTCCTACTGGTACTCCTCCGGCGGCGCTGCCGACGTCCGCAAGCCGACGCTGCCGCTGAGCGCGGAGTTCAGCATCGAGACTCCGGCACCCACGCCGACGGTCCAGGTGAGCGAGACCGAGATCTCGGCGACCGGCGAGCACGAGATCACCGTGACCGGCACCGGCTTCGATCCCGCACTGGCGACCGGAGCCCGGCCACCGCTCGCGGGCAAACCGTCCGGCGCGTACATCGCGTTCGGCAAGTTCGCCGACAACTGGAAGCCCTCGACGGGCGCGCCGAGCTCGGCACGCAAGACCGGCGACGTGCGATGGGCGGTCCTCGCGGAGGACATGGGCACGATCGGCGGCCCGTCGGCCGGCGCGGTCGAGCTGCACCCCGACGGCAGCTTCGAGGCGACCCTCACGGTCGACAAGGATGCCATCGACGCGGCGGCGACGGACCCGAGCCTGGTCAACTACGGCGTCTACACCTATCCGGGCGGCGGCGCCACGCAGCCGGCGTACGAGACCTACACGCCGATCACCTTCACCGACGAGACCGAGCTCGTCACGGGCAGCCTCCGCACCGCCTGGGGCGCCAAGCCCACGCCGAGCAAGGCCGGCAAGTACACCGCCAAGGTCACCGGCGGCGGCGCGGTCGGCGTCGAGAAGTTCACCGTCGAGGTGAAGGACGCCGCGGGGAAGGTCGTCGAGACCCGCACCAGCGCGGCGCCGGACGCGACCGGCCGGGCGAAGGACATCCCGCTGGCCAAGCGGATGCCCGGCACCTACACCGTGACGGTCACCTACCCGGGCGACGACACCATCGCGGAGACCACCTTCACCGAGAAGCTCACGGTGGCGAAGGTCAAGGGCGCGATGCGCTCGGCATGGGTGCGCAAGCCCACGGCGAAGAAGGCCGGAGCGATCACGGTCAAGCTGACCGGTGCCGGCGTCGGCCCTGCCACCGGCCGGTTCACCGTCCAGGTGAAGAACGCCAAGGGCAAGGTCGTCGAGACCCGCAAGCCGCGTCTGGACAAGACCGGCCGCGCCCAGGCGATCCCGCTCAAGAAGCGAGCACGGGGCAACTACACCGTCGTGGTGTCCTATGCCGGCAACGCCAACCTCAAGGCGAGCAGCCTGAAGGTGAAGTTCGCCGTCAAGTAGTTCAGCCGTGCGTGGCCGGTGGTCGGCGTCCGATCACCGGCCACGCCGGACCAGCAACCCCCGTCAACCAGAACCCGCGAGGACTAGAGTCGAACCGTGCCGAAGATCACCGCTGAGACCCTTCCCGCCCACCGCGACCAGGTGCGGCGACGGATCTTCGACGCCTTCGCGAGCCTGATGG
>Ga0164243_10009988_pt1 | contig 13700 bp, 11 predicted proteins | sample OricompcompostOP_FD_108781 | JGI IMG/M metagenome (GOLD analysis project Ga0164243, IMG submission 108781) | Organic Plus compost microbial communities from Emeryville, California, USA - Original compost - Organic plus compost (OP) | ecosystem: Engineered > Solid waste > Mixed feedstock >... | reverse complement strand
TTCGCGGAGGCGTTCGTCAGCTGGACCAGGCCATCGCGACCGCCGTGGTGTCCGTGCCCGGCAGGGTCTCGCCCCCCGTGCCGGACGGCGGGCGACCTTGCCGGGCTCCGAGTGTCCGGGTCAGCCGTGCTCGCGGTCGCCGGGCGCCGATGCGGAAGCGGTTTCCCGTTGCGGGGCAACGGTTTCCGGGGTGGTGTCGTCGCCGGTCTCGGAGGCCCGAGCCGGTGCGGCGGGCTCGGTCGGCCGGGCTGGTGCGGCGGGCTCGGTGGACGGGGTCGGCGCGGTGGACCGGCCCGGGGCGGCGGCCTCCGGCTCGGGGTGCTGGGCGTCCGGGTCTGCTGCGTCGTCCGGGGACGGCGCCGGGAGCGGCCGGGTGGGGCTGAAGCGGCGCAGGCGCAGGCTGTTGGACACCACGAAGAACGAGGACAGCGCCATCGCCCCGCTGGAGATCAGCGGGTTCAGCAGCCCGAGCGCGGCCAGCGGGATGGCCGCGACGTTGTAGCCGAACGCCCACAGCAGGTTCCCGCGGATGGTCCGCAGCGTCGCCCGGGCCAGCCGGATCGCGTCCGGCGCGGCGGTGAGGTCCTCGCGCACCAGGATCACGTCGGCCGCGTCGATGGCGATGTCGGTGCCGGTGACGACCGCGATCCCGAGGTCGGCGGTGGCCAGCGCCGGGGCGTCGTTCACGCCGTCGCCGACCATGGCGACCACGCGGCCCTCGGCGCGCAGCGAGCGCACCACCTCCGCCTTCTCGTCCGGCAGCACCTCGGAGATCACCCGCTCGATGCCGACCGCGTCCGCCACGGCCCGGCCCGTGCTGGCGTTGTCCCCGGTCAGCAGCACGGTGCGCAGGCCGAGCCGGTGCAGTTCGGCGATCGCCGGGGCGGCCGAGCCCTTGACCTCGTCGGCGAGCCCGAACACCGCGCAGGCCCGGCCGCGCTCGCCGAACAGCACCGCGGTGCGCCCGCGGGACTCCCACTCGGTGCGCAGCCGGTCCAGCTCCGCGGGCACCTCCCAGCCGTGCTCGGCGAACAGCGCGCTCCGTCCGATGAGGACTGCGCGGTCGTCGACGACGCCGCTCGCGCCGAGGCCGGGCCGGGCGGTGAAGGACTCCGCGGCAGGGAGTTCGCCGACCTCGGCGGTGGCCAGCTCGCTGATCGCGGCGGCGACCGCGTGCTCGGAGGCCGCCTCCAGCGCACCGGCGCGGCGCAGCACCGCGGCCCGGTCGGACTCGGCGACGTGCAGTTCGGCCACCGCCATCCGGCCCGCGGTGACGGTGCCGGTCTTGTCCAGCACCACGGTGTCCACCGCGCGGGTCGACTCCAGCGCCTGCGGCCCCTTGATGAACAGGCCCAGCGCGGCCCCGCGCCCGGAGGCGACCATCAGCGCGGTCGGCGTGGCCAGCCCCAGCGCGCACGGGCAGGCGATCACCAGCACCGACAGCCCCGCGGTGAGCGCGCGGTCGGCCGAGCCGGTCAGCGCCAGCCAGCCGAGCGCGGTCCCCGCGGCCAGCACCAGCACCGCGGGCACGAACCAGGCCGAGACCCGGTCGGCCAGCCGCTGCACCGCGGCCTTGCCGGACTGCGCGTCGGCGACCAGCCGCAGCATCGCGCCCAGCCGGGTGTCCGCGCCGACCTTCGTGGCGCGCACGACCAGCCGCCCGTTCAGCGAGGTGGTGCCGCCGAGGACCTCGTCGCCGGGGGCGACCTCCACCGGGGTGGACTCGCCGGTCATCGGGCTGCGGTCCAGCGCGCCCGCGCCGTCCTCGACCACGCCGTCGGTGGCGATCGAGCCGCCGGGCTTGACCAGGAAGCGCTGGCCCACCCGCAGCTCGGCGACCGGGACCTGCTGGCGGGTGCCGTCGTCGAGCAGCACGGTCGCGTCCTTGGCGCGCAGCTCGGCCAGCGCCCGCAGCGCCCCGCCGGCGCGCCGCTGCGCCCGCGCCTCGAAGTACCGCCCGGCCAGCACGAACGCGGTCACCCCGGCGGCGACCTCCAGGTAGAGCGCCCCGCGCGGGTCGAGCAGCAGCCGCCACCCGCTCGCCCCGGTCGGCGGCTCGGCGAACATCGAGTACAGCGACCACACCACGGCCGCGGTGATCCCCAGCGACACCAGCGTGTCCATCGAGGACGACCCGTGCCGCAGCCCGCGCAGCGCGGCCCGGTGGAACGGCCAGGCCGACCAGCCGGCGACCGGCACCGTGAGCACCACCAGCAGCCACTGCCAGCCGGGGAACCGCAGCTCCGGCAGCGCGGTGAACATGAGCGACAGGTCGCACAGCGGCACGAACAGCACCACCGCGACGAGCAGCCGCCACCACAGCCCCCGCACCCGGTCGGCCGGGTCCGCCGGCGGATCGTCGGCCTCGGCGCGCACCTGCGCGGCGTCGTAGCCCGCGTCCCGCACGGTGCGCACCAGCAGGTCCACGTCGGCGGAGCCGGACACGCCGGCGCGGCCGGTCGCGTAGTTCACGCTCGCCCGCACGCCGTCCAGCTTGTTCAGCTTGCGCTCCACGCGGTTCGCGCAGGCCGCGCAGGTCATGCCGGTCACGGCCAGCTCGACGTCGGCGGTTTCCACGGTCGTCGGGGACATCGGGACCTCTCGCGGGGACGGGGGATCGGGGCCGGTGGGCGGTCCGGCGCCGGACCGAACGGGCCGCGCGCGGGCGCGCGGAGCCGGTCCGATCAGGACGTCGGGTGCGGGCGGCGGCGGGTTCCCGGGTGTGATCGCCGGAACTCCGGCCGCCCGAGACCCATGATCCGGGCTCGAACAGCCGTTCGCCATGACACGTTGGTGTGGCTCACCGGGCCCGCTTGACCAGCCGCGCCACGAAGAACCCCTCGAACAGCTCCGAGGGCCGCACCCGCACCGCGTTCCGCAGCGACTTCGCGAACTTCTCCCCGCGCCAGGAGCTCCGGCCCGCGAGGAACTCCGGTTCGGCGAACCACAGCGGTTCGACGTCCAGGTCGTCGTGCCGCTGCAGGACCTTGTGCACCGGGAACTCGTCCTCCTCCGGGCTGAGCGTGCAGGTCGAGTAGACCATCACCCCGCCCGGCCGCAGCAGCTTGTACGCCGCGTCGCACATCTTGGTCTGCAGGAACTTGTACTTCTCCACCCGCTCCTCGGACCAGTACTTCAGCGCGTCCGACCTGCGCAGGTTCACCCGGCCCTCGCCGGAGCACTGCACGTCCAGCAGGATCCGGTCGAACGACTCCGGCGGCAGCGACTTGTCGACGTACTGCGCGCTGTGCGTGGTCAGCTCCGCGTAGCGCACGCCGTAGAGCTCGGCCAGCTCGCCCATCTTCTTCGCGCGCGGCGGCGCCGAGTCGTTCAGCCACAGCCGGGCCTCGTTGCCGGTGCGCGCGGCGATGTGGAACGCCTTGCCGCCGGGCGCGGCGGCCACGTCCAGCACGTCCTCGCCGGGCTCGGCGCCGAGCGCGACCGGCGGGATGAGGCTGGCGGCGTTCTGCAGGTAGACGCGGCCCTCGTGGGCCATCGGCAGGATCTCGTCGAAACCGTCCTGCTCCGGCCAGAAGAACGCGTGCTCGCACCAGTCGACGGGTTCGGCGCTGGGCGCCTTCGCCCGCACATCGGCGAGGGTGTCCTGGTAGCGCTGCTCGTCGAGCAGCCGGTTCACCCGGATCGAGGTGGGCCGCGCGCCGCGGAAGAGCTCGCCGACCTCGCCGGGGCGGACGTCGAGCACCTCGGCCATCCGCTTCTCGAAGGTCCGGGTCTTGCGCTGGGCGCTCACCGCCCGCTGCTCCTGTCCTGCATCGACGCCAATCTACCGGCGGGAATCCGGGCGATAGCATCGCGGCCCGGCGAGCGACCCGGCGCCGGCCGGTCCCTGCGTCGAGACCTGCGGGAGGAGGCGCCGAATGGCCACGGACGCGGGCCGCGAGGAGCCCGTCGACCCCGACGTGGACGTCCACGTCCCGGAACAGCGCGCGGAGCTGCTGCGCACGCACGGGGCGGTGTTGCTGGTGATCGCGCTCGGCGGGGGCCTGGGAGCCCTGTCGCGCTACGGGATCGCGCAGCTGCTGCCGACCGAACCCGGCCGGTTCCCGTGGGGCACGTTCACCGCCAACGCGCTCGGCTGCCTGCTGATCGGGGTGCTGATGGTGCTGGTCAGCGAGGTCTTCCGGGCGCATCCGCTGGTGCGGCCGCTGCTCGGCGTCGGGTTCCTGGGCGGGTTCACCACGTTCTCGACCTACGCGGTGGAGACCGGTGCGCTGCTGCGGCCGGGTTCGGTGCCGATCGCGCTGCTGTACCTGGTGGGCACGCCGGTGGTGGCGCTGCTGGCGGTGCTGGCCGGGGTCGCGGCCACGCGCGCGGCGGTGCGCGGGGGAGGTGCGCGGTGACGGCGCTGCTGGTGTTCCTCGGTGCGGCGGTCGGTGCCCCGCTGCGGTACCTGACCGATCGCGCGGTGCAGAGCAGGCACGACACGTTGTTCCCCTGGGGCACGCTGACGGTCAACATCGCCGGGGCGCTGCTGCTGGGGCTGATCACGGGCGCGGCGTTGCCGGAGGGGATGTCGGCGCTGCTCGGCGTGGGCTTCTGCGGCGCGCTGACCACCTACAGCACGTTCAGCTACGAGACGCTGCGCCTGGCCGAGCAGGAGGCGTACCTGTACGCGATCGCCAACGTCGTCGTCAGCGTGCTGGCCACCGCAGGCGCAGCGCTGCTCGGATTCGGCCTGGCCGCTTAGGAAACCGCCTGGTGCGCGCGGCCGCCGCTGCGAACAACCCCGCGGGGTTTCAGCCGCGGTCCAGCGCGACCACGAGCCCGCGCAGTTCGTACGCCCCGGTCGCGCCGTTGATCGACACCCGCGGCGGCGAGTCCATCCGCACCGGCAGCGCGAACAGCTCCTGCAGGAACACGTCGGTCTCCAGGATCGCGATGTTCGCCCCGGGGCACTTGTGCGCACCGTCCCCGAAGGACAGCCCGTAGGCGGCCTCCCGCGGGCACAGCGCCGTCGGGTCCGCGCCGGCGACCTCCGGGTCGGTGTTGGCGTCGGGCAGCGCCACGGCGACCAGCTCCCCGGCCGGGATCGGCTCGGCGCCGGGGAGTTCGACCGGGGCGGTGGTGCGCCGCCACAGGTTGTCGATCACCGGTTCCAGCCGCAGCAGCTCGTGCAGCAGCGCCAGCCGGTCCTGCTCGGCCGCGCCGGTGTAGCGCTCCCGCAGCTCGGGGTCGGTGAACAGGTGCCAGGCGGCGAGGTTGACGAACTCGCGGGTGGTGACCATCCCGGCGGCGGCGAAGGTGATGCACTCGCCGAGGATCTCCGCGCCGGAGCAGCCTTCGTCCAGCAGGTGCGAGATCACGTCGTCGCGCCGCTCCCGCCGCCGGCGCCGCACCGCCGGGCGCACGTCGCGGAAGTAGATGGCGCTGTAGTTGACCAGCTGCCGCCACGCCCAGCGCAGCCCGTCCAGGCTGGTGAACCCGGGTGCGCCGAACTCCTCGGGGAAGAACCGGTCGAGCCGTCGCCGGATGCCGGGCCGGCTGTCGGTCAGCCCGATCACCTCGGCCGCCACTCCGATGGCCAGCTCGAAGCTCAGGTCGGCCAGGTGCGCGCGCCCGTCCCGCCGCAGCACGTCCAGCTGCTCGGCGGTGACGCGCTGCATGAGGCCGCGGTAGGCGGTGCGGACGCGCTTCGGCGTGAAGAACTTCGCGGTCTGGCGCCGGTGTTCGCGGTGCTCGGGCCCGTCGCGGTAGAGCACGGGCCGGCGGATCTGCGGCGGCATCTTCTCGACGGTCTGCACGCCGAGTCCTGCTTGGACGGTCTCGGTGCTGCGCAGCACGGCGCGCGCCGCCTCGTGCCCGCGCACCCACCAGGTGCCGTCGGAGTCCCGCTGCACCGGGCACCGCTGCCCGGTTCCTGCGCGCGCGATCTTGCGCGCGTCCGCCCCACCGCTCACGGTTCCTCCCCGCGTTCGCTGCGCTTTTCCCTAGCAGGCGGGTGATCCGCTGCCCAGGGGTGACGCTGGAACGGAGCAGCCGGTGCGGGGAAAAGAGCAGGACCGGCGCGACGTTCGGCGGTTACGTTCGCGGGGTGCAGGAGGATCCGGTGGCCCTGTCGGTGGCCGCCTACACCGGTCGGACCGAGGCGTACCTGGCCGAGCACGGCGCGAAGATGTCCGCCGAGGTCACTCGCTTCGCCGCCGCGCTGCCGCGTCCGTCCTTGGTGCTGGACGTCGGCTGCGGTCCGGGCCGTGACCTGGCGCGTTTCGCCGGGTACGGGCACGTGGTGCGCGGGGTGGAGTTGAACGCTGAGTTCGCCGCGGCGGCGGCTCGGCACGCCCCGGTGGTGCGGGCGGATCTGCGCGAGATCGGCGGGCTGTTCCCGGCGGGGGTGGTGGACGGGATCTGGGCGTGCGCGGCGCTGGTGCACCTCGGCGAGCGGGAGGCGCGGGACGTGCTGGCGCAGTTCGCCCGGCTGCTGCGGCCGGGCGGCCGGTTGTACGCCTGCGTGCCCGTGACCGGCGAGACCGGCTGGTGGGACGAGCCCGACGGCCGCCGCTACTACACGGTCTGGGCCGACTTCGGCACGGCCGTAGCGGAGGCCGGGTTCACCGTGGACGAGGTCGTCCGCGGCCCGTTCGCCGAGGTCTGGGCGCACCGGCCGTAGCGGGCCCGAACGCGGCACCGCCCCGGGAGCCGCAGCCCCCGGGGCGGTGCCGCACCCGTCGCGGACGACGGGATCAGGCGGGGTGTGCCTGCAGCAGCCCGAGCTGCTGGAGATCGCGCACGTACTTCTCGATCAGCTCCGCGGACAGGTGCGGGATGTCGCGGTCCGCGCCGATCCCGGCCTCCTGCACGGCTTCGCGGAACCGCGCGGCGGTGATGCCGGAACCGGGGATCGGCTCGCCGGGCTGCCGGAACGCGTGCAGCAGCGGGAGCAGCGAGTGCTGCCGCTGCTGCTCCGGCAGGGCCCGGATCGCCGTCTCGAACCGGGAGAACCACTCGTCGTAGTCGGAGATCCGCTGGATCTCGTGGCCGGCGGCGTTGAGCCAGTCCACGAACACGTCCAGCGAGATCCCGTCGTCGTGCGGGTTGAGCACGTTGTACGTCCGGTACCCCTCGGTGGTGCGCACGCCGAGGGTCGAGATCGCTTCGGCGGTGAAGTCGGCGGGCAGCCCGTCGTAGTGCGCCCGCGGCCGCTCGCCGCCGGTCGCGCGGTAGAACGACTCCGGCGCGACCCCGGTCGCGACCAGGCTCAGCAGCAGCCGGGTGAACATGTCCGGCACGTTCAGCTGCCCGCGGTAGCGGCTGTGCGCCAGGATCATGTCCGAGCGGAACGCCGCGACCGGCAGCCCGCAGTGGTCGTGCGCCTCGCGCAGCAGCACCTCCCCGGCCCACTTGCTGGTGGCGTAGCCGTTGGCGTAGCTGTCGTCGAGCTGCCGCACCGGGCTGGCCGCGCGGATGTCGGCGTCCTCGTCGGCGGCGTCCGGGTGCCCGCCGATGACGGCCACGGTGGACAGGTAGGTGATCGGCTTGATCCGCTCGGTGATGGCCATCCGGATCAGCTCGGCGGTGCCGACCACGTTGGGCCCGAACAGCTGCTGGTACGGCAGCACGTGGTTGACCAGCGCCGCCGGGTGCACGATCAGGTCCACCTCGGCGGCCAGCCGCTGCCAGGTGGCCTGGTCGAGCCCGAGGTCGGGTTCGCCGATGTCGCCGGCCAGCACTTCCAGGTGCTCGTCGGCGAGCTTGCGGTAGTGCCGCAGCAGCTCCTCGTCGCCGCTGTCGAACGCCTCGTCCAGCCGGGCCCGCGCGGCCGCGGCGTCGGAGCCTCGCACGATGCAGACGAGCTTGCCGCCGCGGCCGGCCAGCCGCTCCAGCCAGTCCAGGCACAGGAAGCGCCCCAGGTAGCCGTTCGCGCCGGTCAGCAGCACCGTGCTCGGCTCACCGCCGGCAGGCCGGGGCAGCTGCTCGGCGGCCTGGAGGGTGCTGTCGGCGATGAACTTGTCCAGCGTGAGCTCGCTGGCGCGCACCTCGGCGGCGTCCTTGCCGTGCACGGTGGCGAAGCTGGGCCGCTTGGCGCCGCCGGAGCGCTCGCCCTCGATGTGCCGGGCGATGGCGCGCAGGTCGTTGGCGGGGCTGATGACGACCCCGACCGGCACCTCGACCTCGAAGATCTCCTGCAGCAGCGTGGAGAACGACAGCGCCGACAGCGAGTCCCCGCCGAGGTCGGTGAAGTGCGCCTCCGGGCTCAGGTCCGTGCTGGAGCAGCCCAGCAGCGCCTGCGCGGCCCGGCTGACGGTCTCCAGCACCGGCTTGTCCCGGCCTTCCCGGCGCAGCGCGCGCAGCTCGTTGGCCTGGCCTTCGGCCAGCTCGGCGTAGAGCGCTTCGAGCCGCTCGCCGTACTGGTCCTTCAGCCGCGGCCGCAGCAGCTTGCGCGCGTCGGACAGCAGCCCGTTCTCGGTGGTGAACGGCTCGGTCTCGACGAGGAAGTCGCGCGGGATCTCGTAGGAGTTGAGCTCGGCCTCCTTGGCGACCTGCTGCAGCGATTCGCTCAGCGCGGCCTTGAGCGCCTCGCCGGTGCCGAACCGCTCCTGCGCGTCCGGCGTCGGCACGATCACCGCGAGCAGGTAGGCCCGGGCGCTGTTGCCGTAGACGTAGATCTGCCGCACCAGCGGGCTGCTGACGAACACCGCCTCCAGCCGGGACACGGCCACGAACTCGCCCTGGGACAGCTTGAGCACGTTCTTGCGCCGGTCCACGTACACCAGCCGGTCCGGCCCGATCTCGGCCATGATGTCGCCGGTGCGGTAGTAGCCGTCGGCGTCGAAGACCTCGGCGGTGACCTCCGGCCGCTTGTAGTAGCCGGGGAAGATGTTCTCGGTCTTGACCAGCAGCTCGCCCCGCGGGTGCGGGCTGTCGGTGCTGAAGTAGCCCAGCTCCGGGACGTCCTCCAGCTTGTAGTCCAGCACCGGCGGCTTGAGCACGTGGGTGTCCACGATGACCCCGCCGGCCTCGGTGGAGCCGTAGCCGTCGTGCAGCGGCAGGTCCACCACGGACTCGACGAACGCGGCCATCTCCGGGGAGATCGGCGCGGTGCCGACCATGGCCTGCACGACCCGGCCGCCGAGGGCGTTGTCCCGCAGGTCCTGCTTGACCGCGGCGTCCAGTGCGGACTCGTCGGCGAACTCACCGGCCCGCCGGTCCAGTTCGCTCTGGTAGCGCTGGAACAGCATGTCGCAGATCCGCGGCACCAGGAGCAGCTCGGTGGGCCGCACCAGCTCGATGTCGTCGAACAGGGTGGACAGGTCGCTCTTGGCGGCGAAGTGCGTGGTGCCGCCGCGGGCCAGCGTGGTCAGCAGCGAGGAGCGCCCGGCGAGGTGGCTCATCGGCATGTAGCTGACGCTCAGCGCGGGCCTATCGTCCCCGGGCACGAACCCGGTCCCCAGCCGGCGCACCAGCCGCTCCGGGTACATCGCGCCCTTCGGGGTGCCGGTGCTGCCGGAGGTGTAGATCAGCAGCGCGAGCCGGTCCGGGTCGGCCTCCGGCACCTGCGGCCCGTCCAGCGCGCCGCCGCGGTCGAGCACCTCGTCGAGGGTGTCGACGGGCAGCCCGGCCGCGGCCATCCGGTTCGCGGCGGCGTCCCGGGCGGCGCGCTCGTCGTCCACTTCGGAGTCGAGGTCGAACACGATCACGCGGGGCTGCGACTCGCTGGTGGCGGCCAGTTCCGCGGCGAGCTCGGCGTACTCGGCGCTGGCGGCGATCACGGTGGGGCCGGTCTCGGCGACGATGGGCTGCAGCTGCCCGAGCGGGGCGCTGTTCTGCAGCGGCACCGAGACCGCGCCGACCTGGGTGCAGGCCAGGTCGAGCGTGGCGTAGTCGGAGCTGGTGAACCCGAGCAGGCACACGAAGTCGCCGACGCGCACCGGGCGCTCGGGGTGCTGCTGCCACTCGGCGGCGACGGCCCGCACGCGGGACCACAGCTCGCCGTAGGTGGTGCTGCGGAACTCCGGCAGCAGTTCGCGCTCGGTGCGGCCGGTGGCCGGGTCCTTGGTGGTGCGGTGCGCGCGCTCGGCGAGGGCGGGGCGGTCGGCGTAGCCGGTCATCACCTCGGCGACGGTGCGGGCCAGCCCGAGCTCGGTGTCCTGCAGCGCGGCCTGCACCTGCGGCTCCGGCTGCGCCCGGCGGACCTGCTCGTCGCTGTCGAGCAGCGCGTTCAGCCGGCCCTGCGCGCGTGTGTCCGCGGACTTCTCGATGCTGTTCTCCGGGCGGGAACCACCCACAACTAGCCTCCCAACAGCCACGACTGCTTCGCCCGGGTTCGCCGTTGAACCCGTCCGCCCAACTAATTAGGCAAACTAATTACATCCTTGCACCGGTACAACCAAGATGGCGATGAGCCTGTGTTGCATCTCTCAGAGCCGCAGCTCAGCGGCTTGCGGGGGCTCCGGGGCGGTGTGCGGTGGCGGTTTTTCGCAATGCGGAGCTGTGGGCGGAAAGCCCGAAATGGGCGCTATTTCGGTGCGCGCGGAATGCGATCTCGACGGCCGGCGGAATCGATCGGCGGCCGGAGGGGCGACCGCCCCGCCGAAGTTGGCCGGGGCGGCCGCGCGACGTCCGCGCCGGAGCGCGGGAAGCTTGGCTGCGGGCCCGCCGGGTCAGCGGCGGATGGCCCGGGAGATCAGGCGGCCGATCACGAAGTAGATCAGCGCGGCCAGCCCGTAGTTGAGCACGACGCCCAGCACGGCGTCGCCCGGCGTGAACACGTCGCCCAGGCCGAGCACCAGCACCTTCGCCGTCCCGTAGACGAACGCGACGAAGTCGTTGCCCTGGTTCGCGCCGAACACGACGAACAGGATGTGCAGCACGAAGACCAGCGCGATCAGACCGGTCAGCACGTGGATCACGTTCGCGAGCGCGTCGCTGCCGCCGTCGCCCCGGCGCTCCCGCGGCTCCTCGATCGGCCGGCCGTACGGGTTCCCGCCGTGCTGGTCGTACGGGCTGCCGTTCGGCTGCGCGTAGGGGTCCCCGTGCTGCTGGGCATACGGATCGCCGTGCTGCTGCGCGTACGGATCGCGGTGCTGCTGGGCGTACGGATCGCCGTGCGGCTGGGCGTACGGGTCGCCGTGCGGCTGGGCGTAGGGATCCCCGTGCGGCGGCCGGCCGTACGCGCCGCCGGCCGGACCGTAGGCGTTGCCGTTCTGGTGCGGCGGCGGATGACCGGGCGCCGGGCCTTGTGGCCGGTAGTGATCCGGATTCTGCGGAGCGTAAGGATTCCGCCCGTGGTGGGGGTCGTAACTCATGCGCCGGATTGTCCGGAGGGTATTTCTTCGCGGCAAGGAGCCCCTGGTGTTAACGAGTGAGACGACGATCACATGGGAAATCTGCGAAAGGTGTCCGCGTGGCCGCCGTGACCAGGGGTTTCGCAACTCGGAAGATTTCCCTCCAAATCCGCTCCGGAGACCCCGTTGTACCGCGGTGATCTGCCCGTGTTCCTATCGTTTCGAGGTCCTGTGGATTACCTCCTATTTGCGAACCCGGCCGTCTGCCATGCTTGCGCGCCGCACGGTCCGGGCTTTTTCGGAAACGGATTTGACCGCGCCGGGGCCGCCCCGGTGCAGAAAAGGAACAGGCGACATGGCCTACGCGGAACCGCGCTACCGGGCGCCGGGACAGCCCCCGATGCCCCCGCGCAAGAAGCGGCGGGGCAGGGCGGTGCTGGTCGTGCTGCTCGTGCTGGTGCTGGCGCTCGTCGGCTTCATGATCTACGTCGACTACTCGCTCCAGCGCGAGGACGCGCTGCCCGCCGGCGGCGACCGGCCCGCCGACGGTCCCGGCACCAACTGGCTGCTGGTCGGTTCGGACAGCCGCGCCGGGCTGGACCAGGAGCGGCAGGCCGAGCTGGGCACGGGCGACGCCCAGGGCCGGCGCACCGACACCGTGATGCTGGTGCACATCCCGGAGAGCGGCGGCAAGCCGACGATGGTGAGCCTGCCGCGGGACTCGCTGGTGGAGATCCCCGGGCAGGGCGAGGACAAGCTCAACGCGGCGTTCGCCTACGGCGGTTCGCAGCTGCTGGCCCGGACGGTCGAGAGCAACACCGGGGTGCGCATCGACCACTACGCCGAGGTCGGTCTCGGCGGCTTCGCCGACATCACCGACGCGATCGGCGGCGTCGACCTGTGCGTCAAGGAGCCGATGAAGGACCCGAAGGCGAACCTCGACCTGCAGCCGGGCTGCCAGACCCTGCAGGGCCCGCAGGCCCTCGGCTACGTGCGCACCCGCGCCACCGCGCAGGGCGACCTGGACCGGGTGCGGCACCAGCGGGAGTTCCTGGGCGCGCTGACCGACAAGGTCTCCGGCCCCGAGGTGCTGGCCAACCCGTTCCGGCTGTTCCCGCTGATCCTGAACACCTCCCAGTCGTTCCTGGTGGGGCGGCAGGACCACGTGTGGCACCTGGGCAGCCTCGGCATGGCGATGAAGGGCATCTCCTCCGGGCAGGGCGTGACCACCACCGTCCCGTTCGGCGGGTTCGGCGAGACCGACGGCGGCCAGTCCGTCGTGGAGTGGGACGACGAGGGCTCCGAGCAGCTGTTCGGCGCGCTGGCCAAGGACACCCCGGTGCCGCCGGAGGTCATCACCAACGAGAGTTCGCTGGGAGGTTGAGGTGAGCGAGGCTGCCAAGTCCGGGTCGTACGGCGCCGAGCTGGAGCAGGTTCTGCACGAGTTCGAGCAGGAGCTGCACCGGGCCGCACCGACCGGCCGCAGGCACGCGCGCCTCGACGAGGACGAGGGCCGGATCGCCGAGCTGCGCATGGAGGTCATCCGGCAGGCCGAGGCGCTGCCGCGGGCGGTCTGGCCCCGCCCGTTGTGCGCCGAGTGCGAGGGCGAGCGCGAAGTCCAGGGCCTGCAGGCCCGCTACGCCGACGGCGCCGACTCCCCGGAGTTCGACACCGTCCCCCGCCCCTGCCCCGCCTGCGCGGGCACCGGCATCACCCTCAACTCCTGACCCCGGGGCCGGAGCCACCCCTCCGGCCCCGGCGTGCCACGGTGCAGGCGGAGATCGACTCCGCCTGCACCGAGCACCGGCCGCGGGCGGCGGACATCGCAGGAGCCGCCCATGTTCGAGACCCCGCCGTACCTCTCCGAAGCGGATCTTCCGCCGCGGCCGGACCCGGTGACGGGTGAGCCCCGGCCGCCGCACGCTCCTCGGTTCAGCAAGCCGAACAAGCCGCCGAAGGAGCAGGACAAGGACCGGGTCACGGATCCGGCCAAAGCGCTCGCCCCGCCGGTAGGCCAAGGGCCGGTGCTGGCCTGATACCTGCCGAGTCGACGGCAGCAGCTCGGCGTCGGAGGCGTCTCGTTCCTCATGATGGTCGCGGGAGTGACCTTGATGCAGGCCTTCGACCTGCGCTGGATGACCTTCTGGTGGGCTTGGGTCCTCGTCCTGGTCTTCACCGGCCTGATCATGGGCACCGTGCGCCGCTCCGGCTGCTCGACCGGCGCCGACTGGCTGCAACACCCCGGCGGTTGGGTCCGCCTCTACGAGCTGACCAAGGCCACCGCACACTGGCGCAGCAACGCGACTCACGTGGACTTCGAAGACCGCCACGGCAACGTCGTGATGATCAGCTTGAGCGATCTGCACGAAGACCGGGAGATCTGGGACCTGGTCTACAACGGCATCCTGCACTCCGTCGTCTCCGGCGGCGCCGAAACCAACGGCCGCCTCCACAGCG
>Ga0164243_10009987_pt1 | contig 13700 bp, 12 predicted proteins | sample OricompcompostOP_FD_108781 | JGI IMG/M metagenome (GOLD analysis project Ga0164243, IMG submission 108781) | Organic Plus compost microbial communities from Emeryville, California, USA - Original compost - Organic plus compost (OP) | ecosystem: Engineered > Solid waste > Mixed feedstock >... | reverse complement strand
CGGCCCCATGCCGCAGACCCGTGAGCACGTCCTCCTGGCCCGCCAGGTCGGCGTCCCCGCGATGGTCGTCGCGCTCAACAAGTGCGACATGGTCGACGACGAGGAGATCCTGGAGCTCGTTGAGCTCGAGGTTCGCGAGCTGCTCAACGAGCAGGAGTTCGACGGCGACAACGTTCCCGTCGTCAAGGTCGCCGCCCACCCCGCCCTGCAGGGTGACGAGAAGTGGGGCAAGTCGGTCCTGGAGCTCATGGCCGCGGTCGACGAGTACATCCCGCTTCCCCCGCGCGAGACGGACAAGCCGTTCCTGATGCCGGTCGAGGACGTCTTCACGATCACGGGTCGTGGCACCGTCATCACCGGTCGCATCGAGCGCGGCATCGTCAAGGTGAACGAGGAGGTCGAGATCGTCGGCATCCGTCCGGAGAAGCAGACCACCACCGTCACCGGTGTCGAGATGTTCCGTAAGCTGCTCGACGAGGGCCAGGCCGGCGAGAACGTCGGACTGCTGCTCCGTGGCACCAAGCGCGAGGACGTCGAGCGCGGCATGGTCGTGATCGCTCCCGGCACCACGACGCCGCACACGAAGTTCGAGGGCCAGGTGTACATCCTGTCCAAGGACGAGGGCGGCCGTCACAAGCCGTTCTTCGACAACTACCGTCCGCAGTTCTACTTCCGTACCACGGACGTCACCGGCGTCATCAAGCTGCCCGAGGGCACCGAGATGGTCATGCCCGGCGACAACACCGAGATGTCGGTCGAGCTGATCCAGCCGATCGCCATGGAGGAGGGCCTGCGCTTCGCCATCCGCGAGGGCGGCCGTACCGTCGGCGCCGGTCGTGTCACGAAGGTTGTCGAGTGATCTAGCCATTGGCTGAACGAAGCCCCTCGGACCTGCGGGTCCGAGGGGCTTCGTCATGCTGGTCGATAGCTGCCGCGATCGGGAACGATAGTCATGGGCGTCCTTTTGGCGGACACGTGATCGTGTATTCCGCAACATCGCCGTAGCCTTATTCTCATGGGACATGCGCACGGAACCTCCGGCTCCGCCGGGGGGCACGGACACTCGGCTGGGGTGCAGCACCGTGGGCGACTTGCGCTGGTGCTGGCACTGTCCGTCACGGTGCTCGTGGTGGAGGCGATCGTCGGGTGGCTGACCGGCAGCCTGGCACTGATCGCTGACGCGGGGCACATGCTCAGCGACTCGATCGGCGTCGCGATGGCGCTGGCCGCCATTACGGTTGCGCAGCTCGGCCGTCCCGGATCGCGCCGTACCTTCGGCTATCACCGCACCGAGGTGCTGGCCGCCGGCCTCAATGGCCTGATACTGCTTGGCTTGTCGGCCTGGATCGCCTGGCGTGCCGTCGTTCGGTTGGCCGACCCGCAGGACTTGGAGGCCTGGCCGGTACTGATCGCCGGCGGTATCGGTCTGATGGTCAATATCATCGGCCTACTGCTGCTCCGCGAGGGCGCCGGCGAGAGTCTCAACGTCCGCGGCGCCTATCTGGAGGTCATGGGTGACGCACTGGGCTCGGTCGCGGTGCTGGTGTCGGCTGCGGTCGTCGCGACGACCGGATGGACTCGCGCCGATGCCATCGCGTCGCTGCTGATCGCGGCGTTCATCGTGCCACGCGCCGTGTCGTTGTTGCGCGAAGTCGTGGAGGTCCTGTTGGAGGGCACGCCGCGCAATGTCGACCTGGACGAGTTGCGCCGCCACATCCTGTCCGCGCCCGGTGTCGTCGACGTGCACGACCTGCACGTCTGGACCATCACCTCGGGGATGCCGGTCATGAGTGCGCACGTCGTGGTCGACGACTCGATCGGCGAAATGGGCGAGGCGCACGCCGTGCTCGATCACCTCACCGGCTGTCTGTCCGAACACTTCGACGTCGAGCACTCAACGTTCCAGATCGAACCCGTCGGCCATGTCGATTCAGAGCACGTCCACCACTGACCAGGTTTCGACCGGGAATACCCACAGCCACCGTGTTGTTGATGGTTCAACAACGTTCTGCCACTTGAGGAGCCTCACCATGACCATCGCCGTCACCGGAGCCACCGGCCACCTGGGAGGACTCGTCCTCGCCGCACTGCAGGAACGGGGTGTGCCCACCGAGGATCTGGTTGCGGTGGTCCGCGATGCGTCCAAAGCCGCACCGCTCGCCGTTCAGGGCATCGACGTCCGTGTGGCGCCGTACGAGGATGTGCCGGCGCTGGAGACCGCCCTCGCTGATGTCGATACGCTGTTGCTCGTCTCGGGCAGCGAGCCGGGCCCCGGTCGGTTCCCTGGACACCGCAACGTGATCGATGCCGCCAAGACCGCAGGCGTCGGTCGCATCGTCTACACCAGCGCTCCGAAGGCTACCGATTCCGAGCTGGTCCTCGCGCCCGATCATGCCGCCACCGAGGAGTATCTGGTGGCCTCAGGCGTGCCCTTCACGATCGGCCGCAACAACTGGTACCACGAGAACTACGCCCAGCAGATCGACATCGTCCGCGCCACCGGCACCCTCACCGCCGCGGCAGGCGACGGCAAGGTGGCCAGTGCGAGCCGAGCCGATTTCGCAGAAGCGTTCGCCGTCCTGCTGACGACCGACGGCCACGAGGGGCAGACGTACGAACTGGGCGGCGACGTACACTGGACGTTCGATGATCTGGCGGCCGCGCTGTCCGAGGTGGTCGGCCGTGAGGTGGTCTACCAGCCGGTCGACGCCGCCACGCTGATCACGAGCCTCACCTCGGCAGGTCTCGACGAGGGAACCGCCGGCTTCGTGGCTGCCCTCGACGGCAACATCGCCGCAGGTGCGCTCGACGTCGACGGTTCCGCCCTGGCGCGCCTCATCGGTCGCCCCACCACGCCGCTCGTCGACGGGCTCAAAGCGGTCTAGCAACACGTCGCAGCCGGCGGCGTCGCTGCGCTCCTTGCGTCAGTAAGACTTCGGGAGGCCGAGCATCTGGGTGCCGATGTGGGCCAGGATCAGCTCCTCGGCGATCGGGATGTTCTTGCCGATGCGGGCATCGCGGAACAGGCGCTCGACCGGGAGTTCCTTGGAGTAGGCCATGCCGCCGAACGTCTGGAACGCCTGATTGGCCGCCTCCCACGACACCTGCGCGGCCGTCAGCTTGGCGACATTGGTCTCGTTGCCGCACGGCTTGCCCTGATCGAACAGCCACGCCGCCTGATACGTCATCAGGCGTGCGAGTTCGGTCTTGGCCTTGATCTGGGCGAGCGGGAACTGGATCGCCAGGTTCGCGCCGATCGGGCGGCCGAACACGTGGCGCTCCTTGGCGTAGTCGACGGCCAGTTGAAGCGCGGCGTCGGCGCCGCCCACGCCGCCGGCCGCGGCCAGGATGCGCTCGGGGTTCAGCACGTCCCACAGGACGGCGAAGCCCTGATCGACCTCACCGATGACCCGGTCGGCCGGGACCCGCACGTCATCGAAGAACACCTGACTGGACGTCACGATGTTGCTGCCCATCTTCGGGATCGGCGTGTACGACAACGTGCCTGCGGCCAGTGCTTCCTTGACGTCCACCAGGAACAGCGTGAAGCCCGCGGTACGTGGTGTGGCATCGGCAGCAGGAATCGTGCGGGTGATCGCGACCATCCAGTCGGCATTCTCCAGCCCGGAGATCCAGATCTTCTGACCCTTGATCAGGAAGTCGTCGCCGTCGCGCCGGGCCTGCGTCGTGATCTCGATCGCGTTGCTGCCCGCATCGGGCTCGGTCAGCGCCATGCAGAACTGGGTGTCGCCGGATGCCAGGCCGGGCAGGATCGCCTGCTTCTGCTCCCCGGTGCCGTGCCGGGCCAACGTCATGGCGCCGAATCCCGGGGTCAGGATGTAGAGGAACACGCCCTGCGTGCCACCGGACGCCGCAAGTGTCTCGCAGGCGACCGCCAGTTCGAGCATGCCTTGCCCGCCTCCGCCGTACTCCTCGGGCACGCAGAGGCCCAGCCAGCCGCCGTCGCCCAATGACTGCCACGCCTCGGTGGGGAAGCGGTGCTCCTCCTCGCACGCCGACCAGTACGCGTGGTCGTAGTCCGATACGGCGCGTGCGACGCCCTCACGAACGGCCAGGGCGGTTTCGGGCAGGGTGAAGTCCATTGATTTCCTTCGGTCGGCCGCTGGTTTCGAGGCTCGCAAGCTCGCTCCTCAACCGGCGGGAGTGGTTTACGGCTCGGGGTCGCCCGGCAGGCGGGGCGCGTACTGGGTGCCACGCTGTTGCACACCGGGTTGCTCGACGGTGCAGCGCTTGTCGGTCGGCGCCGGGTCGTGCGAGGTCGCGTACACCGTGACACGTGGTTCGCCGTACTGGCAGTTGTCCCCGAAGTTGGGCACCATCAGGACGTGGCCGGAGCCGTCGCGGGTCGCATCGGCCATGGCGTAGAACTGGCCGGGGGCCCAGTCCAGCCAGTGCTGGTAGCCCTCGAGTCGGTCGTCACCGAGCGTGGCGAAGGCATTCCAGTTGTCGACCGAGCTGGTCAGCGGATCGGTCAGTTCCTGGATCGCGGTGGCCAGGCGCGGCATCAGGCTCGACGTCGAGTCCAAGGTGCTGCGGATGTCCTGGTCGGACTTCTCGATCCGGGCCGTCACCAGATCCATGTTCTCGGCGAACGTGCGCAGGTCGTCGCCCGTGTCGACGATGCCGCGCAGCGGTGTCTGCGACTGGGCCATCAGATGGTCGAACCGTGGCTGGAGGTCCTCGATCATCGTCAGGACCTTGTTCGCGTTCCGCCCCAGCGTCACCAGATCGATGTCGGTGTCGAGTCCCTGGCCGAGCTCGGTCGTGATCGTGGTCAGATCGTCCGGATCGATACGGTCGGCCACATCGCCGATGTGGGTCACGATGTCATCGAACCGGCGGGGGGTCGAGGTGTCCGCGACATCGATGACCGACCCGTCGCGCAGATACGGACCGCGGTCGACCCGCGGGCGGAAGTCGATGCGCTGCTCGCCGATGGCCGACAGATTGGAGACCGCGGCCTCGGTGTCGACAGGGACGTCGACGTCGCCCCTGATGTGGAGCTTGACCTCGACGCCGCCGTCGGCCAGGTTGACCTCGTCGACGCGGCCGATCGAGTTGCCGCGGTACGTGACATCGGCACCGGGGTAGATGCCGCCGCCCACCGGCAGCTTGACGGTCACGTTGTGCTTGGAGGAGAACACGCTGGAACCGATGACCTGGTCGCCGAGGTAGAGCACGCCGATGAGCGCGATCACGATCAGCACGATCTCGGCCAGGCGGGTGCTGCGTCGATCGAGGCTTGGGCGGGAAGCCATCAGTGACCACCTCCCGCAGCACCGTTTGGCGGCGAAGCCGCAGGTCCCAACCTGGTCAGCATGCCGAGCAGGCCGTCGTCGCCGGTCAACGTGTCGGTGATGCCCTTGACCAGCGCAGCCGGGTCATCCTCCAGCACGGTGGCGGCGTCCGGCGTGATCTGCACGGCGCCCAGGCCGGGCAGGGCAGGCAGTCCGTTGGCGGTCAGGTCGAACATCGTGAAATCGCCCGGCGTGGCGCGGTCCAGAGCATCGGCGAACGCGCTCACACCGGTCATCAGAGTCCGCAGGTCGTCGCGTTTGTCGATGACCGCATCGACGACCTTCTCGGTGGCCTCCAGTTGGCTCTTGAGCCGACCCCGTAGGCCGTCCATCGTCTCGCGGCTGACGCCTTCGACACGGTCCAGCGACTTGAGCAGTGCGACGGCTTTGTCCTCGTGCTGCTGCAGGGTTCGGATAGCCGGATCGAGCTTCTGCACCGACGTCGCGATGGTGTCGGTGTCCTCTGCCAATCCCGCTGACAGCCGGTCGAGGGCATCCAGTGCGCGGTCGATGTCATCGCGGTGCTCATTGGTGGAGGTCACCAGTGTGTCGACCTGACGCAGCAGGTGCCGCGCGGTGGAGGACGAACCGTCCATCGCGACGACCAGCTCGTCGACCACGACCTTCAGATCGGCGTAGCTGCCGCCGGTCACGGCCGCCGAGACGCCTGTGAGCAGGTCCGTGGTGTCGGGAGCCGTGGAGGTCTCCTCGAGGCCGAGTTGATCACCATCGGTCAGTAGGGTGCCCGCTGTGTCCTGCGGCAGCTTGAGCGCGACGAACGATTCACCGACCGGCGCGGTCAATCGCACCTGTGCCTGCGTGCCGACCGGTAGCTGGGTGTCCTCGGTGATGTCCAGCGTCACGTGGGCGACGTAGTCGGACGTGGTGACCGTCGAGACCACACCCACGGTCTTGCCGTCGAGCTTGACCGGCGAGGCGACCGGAAGGTTCAGCGCCGACTCGAACTCGGCCTTCAGTTCGTACGTGGGCCCGCTGACCTTGCTGGGCAGCGGCACGTCGTACAGATCGGGACCGACACCGCACGCGCCGAGCAGGACCGTAGTGGCGACAGCGGCGACCATTCGACTGAGCCTCATCACGGAACCACCCCGTCCACCAGACCGGCGATCACATTGACCAGCTGATCGAAGTAGGCCCCGTTCTCCTCGACGATCTTCTCGCAGACCGGCAGATTGTCCGGCACATACGAACGGCACAGGTTCTCGCGGAACTGCTTGCCGTAGGGCGCCATCCGGCGCACGTCGAGGCGGACGCGCAGGTTGCGCGTCTCTTCGTCATAGGCTCGCGAGATGTTCTCGGCCGCCAGCGGCAGGGCGTTGAACGCGTCGGCGATCGCGCGACTCTGCTGGGAGAAGACGCCCAGCACATCGGACGTCTTGTTGACCGTGCGGACCATCAGGTCGTCGTTGTCCTTGATGAACGTGTCCATCTTGCGGCTCAACTGATCCAGGGTCGCGACCGTCTCGGCGATGTCGTCGCGTTGTCCGGCGAACAGTTCCGAGGCGTCGGCGACCGAATCGGCCAGGGACCGGATGGTCTTGTCCCGCTCGGCCAGCATCGAGACCAGGGCGTCGGCGTCGTCGACGATGGCCGTGAGGTCCTCGTCCATGCCGCCCACCGTGGCCAACGCCTCGCCCGAGGCGTCGAGCAACTCGGCGAAGGCCTTGCCCTTGCCCTCGAGCTGTTTGGCGCTCACCGACAACAGATCGCCGATGTCCTTGCCGTCCGAGGTGGTGTCGGACAGGGCGATCAGCAGATCGTCGACCGCGGCGAAGATGTCGTCGACGTTGGCCGGCGACTTGGTGCGGTCGAGTCCGATGACGGTGCCATCGGCCAGCTTCGCACCACCGGTCCACGGCGGGGTGAGTTCGACGAAACGGTCGGTGACCAGGGCGGACTGCATGATGACGGCGCCGACGTCGGCAGAGACCGGTTCATCGACCCTGACGGTCACCTCGACCATGGTGCCCTTGGGCTCGATCTTGGTGACCTCGCCGATGCGCACGCCGATGGTCTGCACGTCATTGCCGACGTACAGGCCGGTCGTGTCGGTGAACTGCAGCGTGAACGTCGTGCGGTCCGTCTGGGGCCGCAGCGCGAAGAAGACGGCGGCCAGCAACAGCAGCGCCACGACGGCGATGGCGCCTGTGCGGAGGCCCGTCGAGCGGGTCATGAGCACCCTCCCGGCGGCTGGACGATAGGGCACCACAGGTCGTCGGGCAGCAGGAAGTACGGCGCACCGACCTCGAGCCACGGTCCGTTGCCGGTGGCATTGGCGAAGTAGCGGGCGAACGGGGCGGCGCGTTCCAGCGTGGTGCCGAGCTCATCGGAGTGCTTCTGCAGCACGGTCAGGGTCTCGTCGAACTGCTTGAGCAGGGTGCGCATCGTCTGATCGTTGCGATCGGCCATCTGGTCGAGCGTCTCGACGACGTGTTTGCCGTTCTGCACCAGACGTTCGATCGTGTCGCGGCGGCGCTGCACCAGGGCCGTGACCTGCTCGGCATTGACGATCAGGTTCTCCAGCTCGTCCTGCTGATCGCGGACGACACCCGTGACCTCGCGGGTGTAGCTGAGCAGACGGTCGATCTGCTCGTCCTTCTCGCCGATCAGACGGGCGAGTGCGGCCGTACTGTCGATGGTGCGCTGCGTCAGTTTCGGGTCCTGGTCGAACTCGGTGGACAGCGTCGTGATGGCCTGGTCGATGGCGTCCAGATCGAGTTCGTGCAGGACGTCGTTGCCCTTCGTGAACACATCGGAGACGGTGTACGACGGCGCGGTGTGGGCCGTGGTGATGGTGCCGCCGGCCTTCAGCTCCGGGCCGTTGCCGGCGGTCAGCTCCAGATAGGTGGTGCCCAGCATCGAGGCGAGCTTGACCCGCGCCTCGGTGTTGGCGTGCAGCGTGATGTCTCCGTCGACGTCGAACGAGACGACTGCGCGGTCCTTGTCCAGCGAGATACCGGTGACCTTGCCGGACTCGATGCCTGCGATACGCACCTCGTCGCCGACCTTGATACCGGATGCATGGGTGAACTCGGCCTGATAGCCGGTGCCTCCGGGCGCGAGGACACGCCAGGCCAGTACGGCCAGCAGTGCCAGCACCGCCAGGACGGCGATGCTCTTGATCGTGGACGCGCGGCTCATCGGCACGGCTCCGAGTTGCCGATCGGGCCACCGATGTCGGGGATCTTGATGCCGCCGATACCCGCGTCCAGGGTGCACACGTACGTGTTGAGCCAGCTGCCATGGCTGAGTGCGCGGTTGAATCCGTCCAGCAGTCGCGGCGCGTCCTGAACCGTCTGGTCCAGCACATCGTTGTTCTTGACCAGTGTCTCGCCCAGCACGGTGAAGCGCTCCAGGGCGACGCTCAAGGGCTCGGACGACTCGTCGAGCAGACCGCCCAATGCCGCGGTCATCCGGTCCATCGCCTGCACGGCGCTGTCGATATCGCCGGAGTCGTCGGCCAGGTCGCCGACCAACCCGTCCAGGCCGGTGATGACGTTGCGCAGCTCCTCGCGGTGTTCGGACGTGGCTTGCATGACCTGGGTGACATTGCCGATGACGCGCGTGATGACCTCGTCGCGATTGGCCAGATGCTCGGTCAGCTCGGCAGTCTGCTCCAGTGTGTGCCCGAACTGCGGTCCTTGACCCTGCAAGGTCTGCACCAGCTCATTGGCGATCAGGTTGACGTCGGCCGGATCCAGCGCGTCGAACATCGGCTTGAACGCATTGAACAACTCGGTGAGATCCAGCGCGGGGCGTGTGTGATCCAGATCGATCACGGACTTGGCCGGTAGCGCCGTGCCCTTCTCCGCACCGGCCTCGAGGGCCAGATAGCGCTGGCCGAGCAGGTTCAGATAGGAGATGCGGGCCACCGTGTCGGTACGGATCTCCTGCGTGGAATCCACGACGAACTCGACCTTGGCGACGCCTTGGTCGGTCAGCTCGCGCGACTCGACGCGGCCCACCTTGACCCCAGCGATGCGGACGTCATCGCCGACCCGGATGCCCGAGGCATCGGTGAACAGCGCGGCATACGTCTGGGTGTCCCCGGACGTGCTGCGGGCCAGGGTGTTGCCCACGACGAGCGTCATCAGCAGGGAGACGAACGTGAACGCGATGAGGCCGGCGACCTCCCACGGATGGCGGCGCAGGATCTTCATCGGCCACCTCCGCCGCCGGTCAGGAGGCTCAGCAGGCCGGCGACCGGGTTGGAGCCGGGTGTTGCCGTCGGGCCCGCCGTGGGTGACGGCTGGGTTTTGTCGCCGGTCGTGGACGGTGGCTGCTCGCCCATGAGTAGGCGGTTCATCTGGTCGGCCAGGGCAACCGGGTCGACGCTCTCGGCGCTCGCTTCGGTGTCGGCGGGAACCGGATCCCCGCAGTTGGAGGCGATCAGGGTCGGTCCGTAGCGGACGCAGTCGGCCGGTGTGTAGGCGTCCAGGAGGGTCGTGCCGATCGTGCCGATCATCTGGATCGCGTTGTCATCGATGCCGTTGGCGCCGTTGTGCCCGACCTGCGCGAAGTTGGTCAGCACGTCCTGCAACGAGCTGGAGTTCTCGGCCACCAGGTTCGTCAGGCGGTCCAGACGGTTGACGAACGGCACCAGTACCGCCTTGTTCCGGTCGACCAGCGTGTAGCCGCGGTCGATGGTGCGCTGGGAGTCGGTGAGCAGCTCACCGAGCTGTTTGCTGCGATCGGTGATCGTGTCGGCGGTTGCCTGTGAGTGCTCGGCAGTCGACACCAGGTCGGGGGTGATGTCGGCGAGGGTGTCCAGGGCGGCCGGTGCCTGCTGCAGCGTCTGCCACGTGGTGGGCAGGTCCTGGTTGATGTCGGTCACGACCTTGTCGGCACGCTCCAGGAACGCCTTGATGTCGTCGCCGTGTCCGTCGAGCGCGGGCGCCAGCTTGCCGGTGATGCGGTTGATGTCCTCGGCGTCGATGGCCGAGACCAGACGTTCGGTGGCATCGAAGGACTCCATCAGGCGCAGGGTCGCATCGCTGGCATCGGCCTGCAGGACGTCGCCCGACACCAGTCGGTTGTCGGCGGTGGCATCCCGATCGGACAACAGCTCGACGTACTCCGAACCGAAGATGGTGCCGGGCAGGATGCGTGCCGTGGCGTCGTCGGGGATTGATTTGGCGTGGTCGTCCGCGACCAGGATCTGGAGCCGGTACGAGTCGCCGTGCTCGACCAGTTTCAGGACGCGACCCACGATGATGCCGTGATAGCGCACCTTCGCGCCCGGTCCGATCGCATCACCGACCTCGTTGACGTCGATCGACACCTTGGCGTCGCTGGTCCAGATGCCGAAGTACGACATCGACAGCCACAGGCCGAGCAGACCGGCGACCCCGAGGCCGACGGCGCCGGCCACGAGTCGCTGCACGGTGGTGGGTTCGGTCCTCATCCGGTGATGGTCACCTGCTGGTCCGGGCCCCACAGCGTCAGCGTGAGAGCGATGTCGAGCAGGGTGATGCCGATGATGCTGGTGCGGATCGCCAGGCCCGTCGCGCGGCCGACGCCTTCGGGTCCGCCGCTGGCGTAGAAGCCGAAGTAGCAGTGGACCAATGTGACCATCGTGGTCAGGACGGTGACCTTGACCGCGGCCAGCAGGACGTCCTTGAGCGACACGAATGTCGTGAAGTAGTGATCGTAGGTGCCGGCGGACTGGTTGAAGAACGTCGTGACGACTAGATCGGTGGTCACGTATGTGCCGACCAGGCCGAGCAGGAACAGGGGCAGCACCATCGCCAGCGCGGCCACGATGCGGGTCGAGACCAGGTACGGGATGGGGCGGATCGACATCGTCTCGAGGGCGTCGATCTCCTCGCTGATGCGCTGCGCGCCGAGGCGCGAGGTGAATCCGCAGCCGATGCGCGCGGCGAAGGCCAGCGCGACGACGATGGGCGCGAGCTCGCGGGTGTTCACGTAGCCGGACACGAAGCCGACCAGGGGCGCCAGACCGATGATGTCCAGACCGTTGTGGCCCTCCAGGCCGACCTCGGTACCGGTCAGCGTCGACATCAGGAACACGACGCCGACCGCGCCGCCACCGACCACCAGGGCGCCGCCGCCGAGGCTGACCTCGGCCAGCTGTTTGCCGATCTGGCCGGGGTAGTGGCGGATCGCGGTGGGGATGCGCAGGATCGACAGGACGCAGAACCACACGAAGTCACCGGCCCGCGACAGCGGCCGCACAACCAGAGCGTCCAGGGCCCGAGTCATGCCACACCCCCGGGGAACAACATCGACTGGATCTGGGAGATGACGAAGTTGGCGGCGAAGAGGGCGACGAAGTTGGTGACGACGGCCGAGGTCACGGCATCGCTGACGCCCGACGGCCCGTTCTTGGCAGCCAGGCCCTTCTGCGCCGCGATGATGGCGCACACGGTGCCGAAGATGGCCGCCTTGACGATGGACAGCACCATGTCGCTGGGCCTGGCCAAGGTGGCGACGGAGGCCAGATAGCCACCGGCCGACAGGTCCTGCACCACGATGCTGACCAGCAGCGTCGTGATGATGGAGAAGAACATCACGACGCCGTTGAGCAGCATCGAGACGACGACCGTCGCGATCACGCGGGGGAGCACGACGCGCTCGACGACACGGACGCCCATCACTTCGAGCGCATCGATCTCCTCGCGGATGCGACGCGCGCCCAGCTCGGAACAGATGGCCGAACCCGCGACACCGGCGAGCATCAGGGCGGTGATGATGGGGGCGCCCTGGCGCACGACCGCCAGGGTGTTGCCCGCGCCGGTGAACCCGGTGGCGCCGACCTCTTGGGCCAGCACGTTGACCTGCAGGGCAAGGATCACGCCGAAGGGGATGGCGACCGCCAGTGCCGGCAGCGTGCAGACGGTGATGGTGAACCAGGTCTGCCGGATGGACTCCTCGAGCGGGAACCGTCCGCCGGCCAGCGATTCCGGCAGCGACTTGGCGACCTTCACGCCGAGGCGGGCGGGTGCGAGCAGGTCGTCGATCGTGGACTTGACGTCGAAGCGTCTGACCGCCTCGCTGACGGTGGGGGCAGGAGTCTCCTGCTCGGCGGTGGGTACCGACACGGACTCCCTCCCTCTGGTCGTGTCTGTTCGGTGCGCTGGTCGGCGACTGTAACAGTGAATCTGTCGCGGCGGCTAATGACTCAACGACGAACAGGTGAAACAGGTCACGCGGAATGTAACTCTGAGTTCATTCCCGTTCCAGAAAGAATTGCACTTCAACCCTGACAGCAATATTGTCGCCCTTGTGACTGCGCTTCCCGATGACGACGGCTGGTGGACCGCCGACGAGTTCGCCCACGAGCACGGCATCACGGTGCGGACGCTCCGCTACTACGCGAGCCTGGGTCTGCTCCCAGCGCCTGAACGTCGCGGCCGGTTCGCCTACTACGGACCCCAGCACGCCGCTCGCCTCGATCTGGTGTTGCAGTTGCAGGCGCGAGGTCTGTCGATGTCGGGCATCGAGCGGGTGGTGAATCCCATCCCGGTCGACGCGTCGGCCGAGGATCTCACGGTCCATCAAGCCATGCTGTCGACCTGGACTCTGGGTGTCCCTGAGGTGCTGACCCGCGCTGAACTGGACGAACGTGCCGGGCGGAGCCTGACCGACGCCGAGATCAGGGTCCTGGTCGACACTGGCGTACTCGAGCAGGTGGGCCGGACGTATTCACCCCTCGACGGGTTCGGTATCTCGGTCGAACTCCTCGACCTGGGAGTCCCGCGCGAGGTGATCATTGAGGCCGGACAGGCCATCGAACGGTCGATGGAGACGCTCTGGCGCGATCTGGGCGGGATCCTGCGTGAGCACGTGATCGACCCCTACCGGTCCCAGCCGCGCACCGCCGAGGAGGCCGAACACCTGTCGAAGGTCGTCGGCCGGCTACGGGCGTTGACCACCAACGCAATCGTCAGTGGTTTCCACCGAGTGTCAGGTGCCGGCAGCTCGCCACCATCATGACGCCGATCGCGATCGCCGCCAGTCCGCCGATCGGCCAGCGGGCCGATGGGCCGCCCGCGTCCGGCAGGCCGTCGTCGCTCGCCCGGACCGTGTCCTTCTGGTCGACGTCCGCCTGATCGACATCAGTCGTGCCGGCATCCGGCAACCCACCGCTGAGGTCGCGGCCGGTGTCGGTCGTCGTACCGCTGACGGCGGTCACGGCACCATCGGTGAACGCCACTGTCACGGTTGCGTCATCATCATCGTCGAGAGCGCAGTACCGGTACTGTTGGCCGGCGCGGATGTGTGGCTGGCCGTAGGTGTACAGCACGTCCTTGGCAGAGGTCCCGTCCTTGATGGCGGCGAAATCACTCGCAGGGCGACGCAGCTCGGGCTGGCGGCAGGCGTCGTTGGTGGCGCCGTAGG
>Ga0164243_10009986_pt1 | contig 13701 bp, 13 predicted proteins | sample OricompcompostOP_FD_108781 | JGI IMG/M metagenome (GOLD analysis project Ga0164243, IMG submission 108781) | Organic Plus compost microbial communities from Emeryville, California, USA - Original compost - Organic plus compost (OP) | ecosystem: Engineered > Solid waste > Mixed feedstock >... | reverse complement strand
CCCGGGCGTTCCGGCGTCGGGGCCTCGCCGCAGGTTGCGGCGGCTGCGGAGGGTGCCATGACCGTCGTCTGGAGGGTGAGTAGCAGGGTGACCCCCAGGACGGCCGCCCAGCGGGACGGCCCGCGCCGCCGTCCGGTGAGCTTCCTTCCCTTCAGCGCGTGCCAGCCCGCGGCCAGCGCGAGCACGCCCAGGACCGTCACGAGCGTCATGCGGCGTCCCAGCCGCCGCGTTTGCCCGCGCCCGCTCGTTCGCCGTCCCGCGGAGGCTCGTCGTCCGGGGTGCGGGGCGCCTCCTCCGCCAGGAGCTGCTCCTCGGTGAGTCCGACTTCGCGCTCGGCGGCCAGCTCCAGGTCCGGCTCCAGCTCGTCGTCCACCGGCGGGCTCGGCACCCGGTGCTCCGCAGGCTGCTCCGCGTCACGCGCGTGCGTGTCCGCGGGCAGCGCGTCCTGCGAACCCGGCGTGGTGTCCATCGCCGCGCGCAGGTGGGCCAGGTGCGGCCCGGAGAAGTCCACCCGGATCCGCTCCACCCCGCCTGCACCGTCGCCGAAGATGAACTGCCTCGGCTCGCGGTCGCGCTCGACCCCGCGCTGCGCGCCCGGCCGCCTGCCCAGCGACGCGACCACCTGCTCGTACCCGACACCGACCGGCACCTTCAGCAGCCGCAGCGCGTCGGCCTGCGCCTCGTCGTCGTCGAGGCGCCCCACGAACACCGAGTCCAGCAGCGCCACGAAACCCTGGATCTTCAAGAAGTCCGCCGGGATCTGCGACGACAGCAGCACCCGGACGTTCCACTTGCGCGAGTCGCGCGCGAACCGGTTCATCAGCACTCGCCCGGTCGGCACCTCGGACAGGAAGAACGCCTCGTCGATCCACACACCCTTGCGCAGGTCCTTGGGCTTTTCGTACACCGACCGCTGGGTCAGCCACGCGGCCAGGTTCAGCATCTCGACACCGAGCGCCTCGGCGTCGGTCCAGTGCTCGCGCCCCACGCCGTCCTTCGGCAGCGTCAGCCCGGCCATCGTCAGCACCGTGAGCCGGTCGTCACGCGTCTCCGAGTACGGGTCCGCGTCGTTCTCCGGGATCAACAGCGACATGCGCTCGCGCATCTCGTCGAGGAAGTCCGCGACCACCACCGCGTGCTCGTGGTGCTCGCTGGAGTCCCGGCGCAGCGCGTCGATCACCTGTCCCGGGTGGGCGTCGAACCGGCCACCGACCGCGCGCACCGCCCGCAACAGCACGATCCGGCTCTGCGGCATGCGCGCGACCTCGTACGGCAGCACACCGGTGAGCACGTCGAGCACAAGCCGCCGCCGCGTGGCGCCCGCCAGTGCGCGCTCCCGCCGCCACGCCCGCTCCGGGTCCTCCTCGTCCATGAAGTGCTCGAGCTGCGGCTCGGCCACCACCCGGTACGGGTTGAGGATCCCGGGCTGTGCATTCAGCAAGTTGATCGGCCGTGCGTACGGCCGGATCTCCGGCAGATCGCACAACCGGGACAGCGGACCGGACGGGTCGAGCAACGTCCAGTGCGCCCCGGCGCGCAACGTCTTGTAGACGATGCCGCCGCCGAGGAACGACTTACCGCCACCAAGGCCGGCGACCATCGCGGTCAGACCCGACCCGTCCCGGATCTCCTGCGCCATCCACGGATCCCACGCCACCGGGCGCCGGGTCGCGGTGCACGTCTCGCCGAGCAGGATGCCGCGCCGGTCACCGACCTCCGCGGTGGCCGTCGGCACCGCGGCCGCCGCCCACACCACGGACCCGCGGCGCATGTAGGCGGCCGAGGACAGCGGCTCACCCGGGATGAACTCCCTGGCCAGCGCGTACTGTGCCTCCGGGTGCTCGATCGCGATCTTCGGCTTGTACAGGTCCAGCAGCTGCTGGGCCAGGCGCAGCGCCTCGCGCTCGGAGTCACCGGACACCGCCAGCCGCCACCACGACCGCACGCGCGTGGCCAGCGCGGTGAACCCCGACGTCATCTCGTCGTCGATCTCGAGCACCCGCGACGCCTGCCGCGCCAGCGACTGCGGCGGCTCCAGCTCGTGCTCGTCGGTGTAGTGCTTGACCTGCGAGCGCACCTTGTTCATCTGGCGCTGCAGCTCGCCCGCCACCTCCTCGGGGCGGCGCACGTAGATCCGCGCCGACCACTCCACGTTGGCGGGCAGCCGGTCGGCGTGCTGCATCCACGGGTCGTCGACCTCGGGGATCTGCAGGCCGTGCATCTGGCCGACGGTGAGCACCGCGACGTGGCGCTGCACGCCCGCGTTGGACCCGGTGCGCCCGCGCACGGTCAGCGTGGGCGCGTACGGCTCGGCGTGGAAGTCGGCCGCGTCGGTGAAGCTGGCCAGGTCCTCCGGCTCCCACGTCGCGCCGGGCACGGCGGGCATGTTGCGGGGCGCGGGCAGGCCGAGCGAGCACGAGCGGTGCATCAGCCAGGACATCTCCTCGGCGTGCACCGGGCGGCCCTCCAGCCCGGACGAACCCATCACCTGGTCCAGGTGCTCGACCTCGGAGTCCAGCGCGGTGAGCTCGGCGTCGACGGCCTCGGGCAGGATGCGGCGCAGCAGCGGGGCGGCGCGCTCGACAGCGCGGTCCACCACGCGCCGGGTCTGCACCTGGACGCCGATGTAGACCTCCTTCTCGGCCATCGACCGGCCGAGGAGCTGCTGCTGCTCGCCGATGAGGTAGTCGTCGAACGACAGCGCGCCGGGCACGTCCTGCGGGCGGCGGATCGCGTTGTGGACGTGCGCCTCGGCCCACATCCGGATCGGGTAGGGCCGGGTGGTGACCCGCAGGTGCAGCCAGCGGCCCTGCAGCTCGGCGTACTGGCCCGCGATCGCGGCGATGAGGTCGCGCCGCTGCGAGTCCGAGCGGAACGACCAGCGCTGCGGCGCCAGCCGGTACCACGCGTAGACCTCGTTCTCCGTGCGCACCAGGTGGCCGTCGATCGTGCGCAGCGCGATCGACGGGGTATAGCTGGGGATGGCCTGCTCACCGGGCAACCGGCGGCCGGACTGCTTGCCGGGGGCGCGACCGGCCTGCGGCGGCCACTGGGTGGCCCCGCTGTCGGGCTTGCCGGCCTTCCGGCGTCCGCCGCTTCCGAACAACCTCTACCTCCTACCGTGGCGCCGAGGTGCGCGCGCCACGCGGTCGTGCACTGGGGTGGTGAGGGTGAGCCCCCGCCGTGGCGGGGCGCCGTTTGTGCTTGGGCAGGGGTCGCTGGTTCCGCACGCGGATCTTCGTGGCCGTGACCGCACCGCCCTCTCCGGAGCCCTTCTCGCGGGGCGTCTGCAACTCGCGCAGCCACATGGTCATGACCGCGCCGAGCGGACGCTCGTGACTGATCTTGGCCGTGATCATGCGGGTGATCAAGATCGTCAGAACGAAGGCCCAGGCCGTGGAGAAGAAGCCGAACCCGAAGCCGAGCTGCCGCTCGACCGCGAGGACGACGAGGAAGACCGGGATGCCGACGCCCCAGGCCACGTACCTGGCCCGCCACGGGAACGTCGCCTTCGGCGGGCCGAGCCAGACCGCATCGACCCGGTAGACCTCGTCATCGGTTCGAATCCGCACGCGCTACCCCGCGCCGTCAGCTGGTGAACAGGCCGGCGATCCATTCGCCGACGTTGACGCCGAGCCCGCTCACGGCGAGTCCGACGATCGCGAGCGCGATCACCACACCGGCCAGGCGGCGCATGACTCCGGCGTTGTCGCCCTTGCCGCCTCCGAGCCAGAGCAGCAGCAGCGCGACGGCGAGCAGGACCAGCGGGATGATGTTGTCCAGCAACCACTGCTGGACCCCGCGGGTCTTGATCTCACCCTGCGCCAGGTGCTCCACAAGTGTCATCATGGTCATCGCGTACTCCAGGTGCGAGGAGTGTGGGTGTCGGGTGGGTCGGCTCGGGGCAGGCCCACGAGGTCGGAAAGTCCGGTCCGGTCTGTCTAGCCCATCATGGCGTCACGAGTAGTGACGGTCAAAGCGCTCTCTGTCGAACGGCAATCCATTCACACCAGGCACAGTACGGCCACTTCCACTGAACTCGTCGTCCTCCATCATCGTGGCAGAACCGCTCCGGGTTAACCCCTGGCACCCGGATTTCCTAGTGTGGGTAGGGACTCACTCACAGGCGTAGTCCAGCTTCACTCTGGGTGCGCGGTATCGCGGGTCGATGGCGCGCAGGACAGTGTGGCATGACCCGTTCAGCCGCAGGGCACGTACCCGGGCGTGACCGGTCCTCCGACGAAGTCGATCATCCGATCCCGCGAACGTCGTCACATCGCGCCCGACTGGCCGGGTTAGTCGATCACGATCCGTGATCGGCAAGCACTTTCGGCTGAAACTGTGCGGCAAGCGCTCACTCGGGTGAGCCGCGGTGGGGCGCGCCCCCGCGGAATGGCGCGTCAGCGCTTGGGCGGGGCGAAGACGCCGTCGGGAAAGGCGCCGTTGGCGAGGGCGTGCCGGGCCAGTCGGCGGCCCAGCTCGTACAGCTGCCCGGCCTTCTCCGCGCCGAGGTGCCGGTACGGGGCGACCGCGGACGCGGTGGTCTGCTCCTCGACGCTGCGCCGCAGCACCTCGCCCTCCGGCGTGAGCCCGCCGTCGGCGTCGAGCAGGCCCTGCTCGCGCAGCTGCGCCGAGCCCGCCTCCCACTGCTCGTCCGACCAGCCGCGGGTGGCCTTGGCGGCGTCCACCAGAAAGCCCTTGCCGGTGGCGGTGTGGGTGATGAGGGCGGACAGCCCGCTCAGGCCGTGGCCGACGAGCGCCGCGATGTGCCCGTCACCGCGGTACTCACGCAACAGGGCGGCCGCGTGCCAGTAGACGAGGTGCGGCTCGGTGGGCCAGTCGAGATCGGCGTGCCCGGCGTAGAGCGGACGCCCCTCGGCCGTGCACCCCTCAGCAGCGGTGCGCGCCAGCTCGGCCGCCTCGGCCACCAGCGGCGAACCCACCAGATCGCCCAGCAGGCGGCGCAGGCCCGCGTCCGCGGCGGCCAGGCGCGCCTCGACGATCCGCGACGGCTCGGCCAGCGTCCACGCGCGCGGGATGTGCCGGGCGATCACCTCGGGGTTGAAGTTGTAGAACGTGGCGGCCACCACACCGGCGCTCACGGCGCCCATCGGGGCGGCTCGGCTCGCGAAGTAGCCCATGCGACCGGGGCGCAAACCCACCTCGGTGAGTGCCTGGTCGGCCTCGGGCGCGAAGTAGACGAACGCGTGCAACGGCTCCAGCACGCGGTGACACCGGTTCGCGACGACGCGGGCCTCTTCGTGATCCACAAACCCGACCGTAGAGCACGCGCGCCCCGGCGCGGAAGAGGCGGACGAGTTGGCCTGTAAGCCGGATCCTGTACCGCGGCGCGAAACCGCGGTGGCGGCCATCCATCTAGGCCTGCCGTCACCGGCAGGCTCGAGCGGCCTACCCGCAGGCATCGGACGGGCCGTCCTCGATCGCCTGCGCAGGCGCCTCGCGGCGCCCTCTTGGCCTTGCTCCGGGTGGGGTTTACCGAGCCACCCCGGTCACCCGGGGTGCTGGTGGTCTCTTACACCACCGTTTCACCCTTACCCCGGCCGGCGGGCCGGGGCGGTCTGTTCTCTGTGGCACTGTCCCGCGGGTCGCCCCGGGTTGCGGTTAGCAACCACCCTGCCCTGCGGAGTCCGGACTTTCCTCGAGGGGAAACCCTCGCGGCCGCCCGGCCAACTCGTCCGCGCCACCAGGGTATCTAGCGGCCCTCGTCGCACTGCTGACCGGGCGGGGCACCAGCTCCTCGCGCTCGCGCTGCCGTGATCAGGACAGGTGGGAGATGTCGTTGACCAGCCGCACCGAGGCGTTGCCGTCCGGGTAGAACTCGACGATCGACAGCGAGGCCAGGTCCAGGTGCAGCCGGAACAGCAGTGACGGCCCGGCGTCCAGCCCCAGCCGCAGCATCGACTTGATCGGCGTGACGTGGCTGACCAGGATGAGCGTCTTGCCCGCGTGGGTCTCGATCAGCTCGTCGCGGGTGCGCTGCACCCGCCGCAGCACCGCGTCGAAGCTCTCCCCGCCCGGCGCGGGCACCGACGAGTCGCGCAGCCAGCGGCCGTGCAGCTCCGGGTCGCGCTCGGCGGCCTCGCGGAACGTCAGCCCCTCCCACTCGCCGAAGTCGGTCTCCAGCAGGCCCTGGTGGGTCTCCACCCGGCTGCCGAGCGCGTCGGCGACGGCCTGCGCGGTCTGGTTCGCCCTGGTCAGCGGAGAGGCGACGACCACGGTGTCGGCGCCGAGGTCGGGCTGCGCACCGAGGCGCTTGGCCGCCGCGGCGGCCTGCTGCAGGCCGTGCTCGGTCAGCGGCACGTCACCGCGACCGGAGTAGCGGCGGTCGACCGACATCGCGGTCTGGCCGTGCCGCAGCAGCAACATCTTCGTCGGGGTGCCCCGCGCACCGGTCCACTTCGCGGGCGAGGAACGGTCCGGCCCCGTCAAGGAGGCATCGGACCCAGACGACCCAGCGGAACCAGACGACCCAGTGGCCTTCGCGGGCTTCCCGATGCCGGCCTGGGTGTCCATGGCCTCGTTGGCGAGCCGGTCGGCGTGGGCGTTCTCCGCGCGCGGGATCCACTCGTAGGTCACGGTCGCGAACCCGGCAGCCAGCTCGCGGGCCTGGTCGGCGAGGGGGCGCAGCGCCTCGTTCTTGATCTTCCAGCGACCGGACATCTGCTCGACCACGAGCTTGGAGTCCATCCGCACGGCGACCTCGCTCGCGCCCGCCTCGGCCGCGGCGCGCAGGCCCGCAATCAGGCCGGAGTACTCGGCGACGTTGTTCGTCGCCACCCCGAGGCCCTCCTGCCGCTCGGCCAGCACCGCACCCGTGTCCGCGTCGCGGACCACCGCACCGTAACCCGCCGGCCCGGGGTTGCCGCGCGAACCGCCGTCCGCCTCGACGACCGCCCTCACAGGCCCGACTCCACGGTGCGGACCAGGATCGCGCCGCAGTTCTCGCACTGCACGATCTCGTCGGAGGGCGCGGCCTTCAGCTCGGCGACGGTGCTGCGGTCGAACTCCATGTTGCAGGCGAGACACTTGCGCTGGCGGACCAGCGCGGCGCCGATGCCCTTGTGCGCGCGTACCCGCTCGTACAGCTTGAGCAGCCCCTCCGGGAACCGCGGCACGAGCTTGCCGCGGTCTTCCTCGCGCCGGGCCTTCGTGGTGTCCAGGTCCTTGAGCGTCTCGTCGCGGCGCCGCTCCAGCTCGGCCAGTGTCTCCTTCGCCTTGTCGACCTCGGCGCCGGTGCGCTGCACGTCGAGGTCCAGTGCCTCGCGGCGCTCCATCAGCTCGAGCTGGTCGTCCTCGAGCGCGCTCTGCCGCCGTGCCAGCGTTTCCAGTTCGTGCTGGAGGTCGGCGACCTGCTTGGCGTTGACGGTGCCGCCGTCGATCAGCTTGCGGTCGCGGTCCTCGCGGGCGCGGACCGACTCGATCTCCTTCTCCTGCCGCGCGATCTCGCGGTCCAGGTCGGAGGCGGCCGTCTCGTGCCGGACGGCCGTGTCGCGCAACTCGCGCAGGGTCTTCTCGACGCTTTCGATCTCGGCGGTCTCCGGCAGGGTGCGGCGGCGGTGCTCGACACGGGACAGCTCGGCATCCACTTTCGCGAGCTCGAGCAGCTGACGCTGGACGGCTGGCTCTGCCTTCACTGGTACTCCCTCGGTTTACGCGCGGATGGTCCACGGATCGGTTCGCCGCGCGGACACGTGAACGTTGACGTTACCCGCAAAGGCGGTGCGCAGGACCGCCGAGGCTTGACCGCACCACGGCCACTCGCTGGCCCAGTGGGTCAGCCCGACGAGGGCGGGCGCGTCCGGGGAGGTTTCCCGGTGCTCGCCGGCCGGGTGGTGACGCAGATCGGCCGTGACGTAGGCGTCGACACCCGCCTCGCGCGCGGTGCCGAGGAAGCTGTCGCCCGCCCCGCCGGACACCGCCACCGTCCGAATGAGACGGTCCGGGTCACCGGAGCCGAGCACGCCGGGTTCGGTGCGCGGCAGCGCGTCCGCGACGCGCCGGACGAACGCGGCGAACGGCTCCGGCTCGGGCAGCTCGCCGATGCGGCCGAGTCCGGTGGTGCCGTCCGGGCGCGGGGCGAGCGGGCGCAGCACCCGCAGCCCGATGGCCTCGGCGAGCGCGTCGGACACGCCGGGGTCGGCCGAGTCGGCGTTGGTGTGCGCGCAGTAGAGCGCGACACCCGCGCGGATGAGGCGGTGCACCAGGCGCCCCTTGGGGGTGTCGGCCGCGACACCGTGCACGCCGCGCAGCAGCAGCGGGTGGTGCGCGACGATCAGCTGCACACCGGACCCGATCGCCTCGTCGACCGTCTCGGTGACCGGGTCGACGCAGACCAGGACGTCGGTGATCGTGTCGGCGGGGTCGCCGCACACCAGGCCGACCGCGTCCCAGCTCTCCGCCAGCTCCGGCGGGTAGGCGTCCTCGAGTGCGGCGATGACTTCGGCGAGCGCGGGCATGGGCCGATCTTCCCATGCGCGGTGAGGCAGACTGCTGGGTGTGACCGAGCCGAGCCTGCACATCTGCTTCGTCTGTTCCGGCAACATCTGCCGTTCCCCCATGGCGGCGATCGTGTTCCGCGCACACCTCGAGCGCGCCGGGCTCGCCGACCGGGTGCGGGTGACCAGCGCCGGAACCGGGCCGTGGCACGTCGGCGAGCCCGCCGACCCGCGTGCCAGGGCCACGCTGCGCGCGAACGGCTACGACGGCGGGCACGTCGCCGCTCAGGTGGACGGCGACCACCTCGACGCCGACCTGCTGCTTGCCGCCGACCGCGGGCACCTGCGCGAGCTGCGGCGGCTGACCGGTGACCCCGAGCGGGTGGTGCTGCTGCGGTCGTTCGACCCATCGGCACCCGCCGACGCCGAGGTGCCCGACCCCTACTACGGCGACGAGGGCTTCGACGAGGTGCTCGCGATGGTCGAGCGCAGCGTGCCCGGGCTGCTCGACTGGGTGAAAGCGAGGGTGTGACCCGCACCGGCGCGGGCGAGGTGCCACGGGGGCACCGCGGAGGGCTACGGTGGCGGTGGACGTGACGGCGGTCTCGCTGGTCTCGGCGGTTCCAGTGGTCTCGCCGGTACCGGCCGGGGCCGAGACGAGAAGGTGCTCACATGGGTACGTCTCCACCGATGAACGCACGAGTCGCCCTCGAACGGTTGCTGGACGTGCCGGTGACCGGCCTGCGCCGCGGCGGTGGCGCGGTGTACCTCGTCACCACTGAGGGGCGCGGTGTGCTGGTGGCCAAGCAGGGCGTCGGTCCCGGCGCCACCGACGCCGAGGCCGCCGGTCTGCGGTGGCTCGGTGAGCACGGCGACGTCCCGGTGCCGGAGGTGCACGTGCACGACGACGAGTGGATCGTCATGCAGCACGTGCCGCCGACCTACCCGGACGCAGCCGCGGCGGAGGCGTTCGGCCGCGGTCTGGCCGCGCTGCACCTGCGCGGCGCGCCCGCGCACGGCTCGCCGCCGCCGGGCGGCCCGGTGGACGCGTGGATGGGCATCGCGCCGATGCGCAACGAGCAGGGGCCGGACTGGCCGGAGTTCTACGCCGCGCACCGGGTGTTGCCGTACGTGCGCATGTGCGTCGACCAGGGACTCTACTCGGCGGAGGAGGCCGCCGAGTTCGACCGGTTCTGCGCGCGCCTGCCCGAGCTGGCCGGGCCGCCCGAACCGCCGGCGCGCCTGCACGGCGATCTGTGGAGCGGCAACGTGCACTGGGCCGAGGGCGGGGTGTGGCTGATCGACCCCGCGGCCCACGGCGGCCACCGCGAGACCGATCTGGCGATGCTGCGCCTGTTCGGCACGCCGATGCTGGAGCAGATCCTCGGCGCGTACGAGGAGGCGGCGAAGGACCTGGACGCGCCGCTGGCCGACGGCTGGACCGACCGGGTCGCGGCGCACCAGGTTTTCCCGCTGCTCATGCACGCGGCTGTGTTCGGCGGCGGGTACGCGCGGCAGGCCCTCCGGGCGGCCGGGGGGTCGCCGCGCCCGCGGTGATCTCCGGGCGGCGGCGCCCGCACGCGGCGCGCACCTCCCCGCACCCCTCGTACCAGCGACGGCCTACCGTAGAGGCGTGCGGCTGAAGTTCCTCCTCCGGCCGAGCTGGCTCGCCCTGGTGGTGGGCGTGCTCGCCTTCGCGTTCGCGTGCTTCACGCTGTTGTCCCCGTGGCAGTTCAGCCGCAACTCCGAGCGCGAGACCCAGAACGAGGCCATCGAGAACGCGCTGGCCGCCGACCCGAAGCCGTTGAACGACGTGCTCCCGCCGGGCACGGCCCCGGACCCGCGCACCGAGTGGAGCCGGGTCGCGGTGACCGGCACCTACCTGCCCGAGCACGAGGTGGTCGCGCGCCTGCGCACCGTGCAGGGGCAGCCCGCGTTCGAGGTGCTCACCCCGTTCCGCACCGCCGACGGGCAGACGATCCTGGTCGACCGCGGTTACGTCCAGCCCGACTCGCGCACCGAGGTGCCGCCGTACGCCGCGCCGCCGACGGCGGTGCAGACCATCGTCGCGTGGGTGCGGCAGGACGAGACCGACCCCAAGAACCGCGACGCGTTCGCCGACGCATCCACACACGGACGCCTGCAGAGCTACACGGTCGACTCCCGCGTGGTCGCGCGGTCCAGCGGTCTGGACATCCGGCCCGGCTACTTCCAGCTGGACGGCGACCAGCCGGGCGGCCTGAACGCCCTGCCCCTGCCCCAGCTGGACGCGGGCCCGTTCTTCTCCTACGCCCTGCAGTGGATCGCGTTCGGGATCATGGCCCTCGCGGGCCTGGTGTACTTCACGGTGCGCGAGATGAAGCCCGGCGGCGTTCTCAACGAGATGGCCCAGCGGGAGAAGAACCGCCGCAAGCGCAAGTCGGTGGCCGAGATCCTCGCCGAGGACGAGGACGAGGACGCTAGTGGGACCGGCGGCGAAGACCGAGCAGGGCAGCCAGCGCAGCGGAACTGATCCCGGCGATCCAGCCGACCACGCGGGACAGCTCGACCGCGCGGGTGACGTGCCCGGCGTCCGGGTTGCGCCCGTCACCCAGCACCGGCAGCTCCTCGACGCCGTGCGGGTACACGGTGCGGCCGCCGAGCCGGATCTCCAGCGCACCGGCGAACGCCGCCTCCATCCGGCCCGCGTTGCGACTGGGGTGGGCGCCGGTGTCGCGTCGCCACGCCCGCCACGCCCCGGCCGCCGAACCGCCGACCACCGGAGCGCTCGACACGGTGAGCGCGGCGGCGAACCGCGTCGGCAGCAGGTTCACCACGTCGTCCAGCCGTCGCGCGAACCAGCCCGCGCGCCGGGTCGGGTCGCCGAGCGAGCGCAGCACCGACACCGTGCGGGCCGCGAGCAGTCCGGGCACCCCGGCCACCGCGCCCCAGAACAGCGGGCCGACCACGGCGTCGGCGGTGTGCCGGGCGACCGATTCGACCGATGCGCGGGACAGCCCGGCGACGTCCAGGCTCTCCGTCCGGCGGGTGTCCAGTTCGGACAGGGTCGCGCGGGCCGCGTCGAACTCGCCCTCCTCCAGGTCACGCGCCAGCTCGGTGCCGTCGGCGGCCAGGCCCGCGCCGCCGAGTACCGCCCAGGTGGCGGCGGCGGTGCCGAGTGCCTGGAACACCGGGGCGGCCCGCCCGGCGCGTTCCACGAGCGTGCCGGCCAGCAGGACCGCACCCGCGAGCCCGCCCGCGAAGCCGATGCCGGAGAGGCGGGAGTCGGGCAGCCGCGCGTCGAGCCCACCGACGGCGCGGGTGAACGCGGTGACCGGCCGTCCGCGTTTCGGCTCGCCGATCACCCCGTCCGCGGCGGCCCCCAGCAGCAGCCCGATCGCTCGTGCGGCAGTCACGTTGCCCCCCGAAGTCGATGTCCGGCGTGAGACTACTGGAATTGCTCGGCGACCTCGTCGCGTGCCTGGACCATGATGTCCCGCATCGCGCGCTCGGCCCGGTCGGCGTCGCCGGTGTCGACGGCGTGCGCGACCTCCAGGTGCAGCGCGACGGCCTCCGGCTGCGGTTCCGGCGGCATCAGCCCGTGCTCGGTCCGGCCGGTCAGCACCTGCGCGACCACGTCGGACAGCTGCCCGAACATCGGGTTGCCGGAGGCGACAAGCACCAGGTGGTGGAACGCGATGTCGTGTCCGAGGAAGGCGGTCAGGTCGCGGGCGTGTGCCGTGACCTCGAGCCGGGCAGCCAGTGCGCGCAAGCGGCCGCGTTCCTCCGGCGCGGCCCGCAGGGCGGCGAACCGCGCCGCGCTCGGTTCGACGGCCCAGCGCAGCTCCATGAGGTTGCGCAGGGCGACCGGTCGCTGCGCACCGTCCAGTTGCCAGCGGATCAGCCGGGGGTCGTAGTGGTTCCAGTCGAGACACGGGCGCACCGTGATGCCCACCCGGCGCTTGCTGGTGGTGAGCCGCATCGCTTCGAGCGCGCGCACCACCTCCCGCGCCACGGTGCGGGAGGCGCCGAACTCCTGCTGCAGTTCCTCCAGCCGCAGCACCGATCCCGGGGCGATCTCCCCGCAGGCGATCGCGGTGCCCACCGCGTCCAGCATGCGCTCGTGCATTCCCTCTGCCACGCCCGAGACGCTAACCCACTGACTCGATTAAGTAATACCTTTCGCTTGAATAAGTAGTACTTTTGCGGTGCACTGATCGAGTGACAGCGAGGTCGGAGGAGACAAGCCGATGACGGTCATTGTCGTGATGGGTGTGGCCGGTTCGGGCAAGACGACCGTCGGGTCGGCACTGGCCGAACGGCTCGGCGCCGAGTACGCCGAGGCCGATGCGTTCCACCCGCCCGCCAACATCGAGAAGATGTCGTCGGGCCACCCGTTGAACGACGATGACCGCCTGCCGTGGCTGCGCGCCATCGCGGCGTGGATCTCCGGGCACCAGGACACCGGCGGCGTCGTGTCGTCGTCGGCGCTCAAGCGGAACTACCGGGACGTGCTGCGTGAGGGCGGGAACGTGTGGTTCCTCCACCTCGACGGCCCGCGCGACGTGCTCGCCGAGCGCATGCGCGGCCGCACCGGCCACTTCATGCCGGTGTCGCTGCTGGACTCCCAGCTCGCCGACCTCGAACCCCTGGAAACCGATGAGCGCGGCATGATCGCCGACATCCTCGAACCCCCCGCGGCGATCGTCGACCGCGCGCTCACCGAGCTGGCAAAGGAGCAGCCGTGAGTACTCTCGCCGCCGCGTGGACCGGGACCGACACCCGGCTCGTCGTGGCCACCCTGGTCGGCATCGCCGTGATCGTGGCGCTGATCAGCAAGGCGCGCCTGCACGCCTTCCTGTCCCTGATCATCGGCTCCGTCGTGGTCGGCCTCCTGGCCGGCCTGCCGGTCGACGAAGTGATCAAGAGCTTTTCCAGCGGCGTGGGGTCGACGGTCGCGTCGGTCGGCCTGCTGATCGCGCTGGGCGCCATGCTGGGCAAGCTGCTCGCCGATTCCGGCGGCGCGGAACAGATCGTCGACACGATCCTGGCGCGCACGTCCTCGCGAGCGCTGCCGTGGGCGATGGCACTGGTCGCGGCGCTGGTCGGGTTGCCGATGTTCTTCGAGATCGGTCTGGTCATACTGATCCCGGTGGTGCTGCTGGTGGCCCGGCGCAGCGGGAAACCCCTGATGGTCGTGGGCATCCCGGCGCTGGCCGGGCTGTCCGTGCTGCACGGGCTGGTGCCACCGCACCCGGGTCCGCTG
>Ga0164243_10009985_pt1 | contig 13702 bp, 9 predicted proteins | sample OricompcompostOP_FD_108781 | JGI IMG/M metagenome (GOLD analysis project Ga0164243, IMG submission 108781) | Organic Plus compost microbial communities from Emeryville, California, USA - Original compost - Organic plus compost (OP) | ecosystem: Engineered > Solid waste > Mixed feedstock >... | reverse complement strand
GCAGTCACCGGGTACGGCCACATCGACCGGAATCGGGTTCCCGTCATCGTCAAGGACGAGGTCGCCGTTCTCATCCTTCTTGTATTCGGTGACCGTGCCCGGGTTGAAGTAACCGCCGTAGCCTTGGAAGAAGGACTGGTACAGACCTTCGAGCGAAAGTGCCAGCAGGTCGATCTGATCAACGGTCAGTTGTTTGGTCGCAGTCGCCACCGAGGGCGCTGCAATGGCGATCTCGTCCTTCGGGACGAACAAGGCCGGTGTAGCAGCAACAAGCGCGCCTGCGCTGAGTAGTGCGGCGCCGGTAGTGACAAGTGGACGGACTGCCATCAGTTCCATGCCCCCTAGCTAGGGTCGGTCGACCAGTTTCTTAGAGATCTTCGCCAGTACATACGTACCACTGAGAAGTTCCTGAGAATCTTAAGCCGCGGTTTGCCGTGTTGCAACCGGAAATCCCAGGAAAAATTAGCTGAAATCCGCGCTCCGCTTGTTACCTACATCACGCTTGTCCCCAGGCGCCCACGCAGGTGATCCGGCAGTCATAGGTCATCAAATAGTTCGCTATCTGGCGCACATCAAGGTCAACTCGTTGCCAACGAGACTAAATCGCAGGTCATCGACGCCAGCAGGTGACGCGGGGTAAATACGATTGCAGGATCACCGATCCCACGCCAGGTAAATGTTTGCTCAGGTGGAGTTCATCTCCACCACCAAGTGGTGTTCACGTTCCAGAAAAGCCAGATGCCATCTGCCATCGTGCGTGGACTGCAGATCTCCTCCTGAACACTCCTAGCCAAAATTAACTCGTGCAGAAATTACCGCATCACCCCGGTAAACCACTGGTTGAAGCGGTGTGTTGCGCATCACGTCGCGATCGCAGCCAACAAAGAAGGGGCGCCGATGGCCAGGTATTCGACGTCGCCCTTTCGATGGGAACGCGCGGCCGTCAACAATTTTGAATGCATCGCAAGCAGCACCTACCTGAGAGCAACCTGAGGTTTTCCTTAGCGATCGCCGCTCTGAGTATCGGCAGCCTCGGAACCGGACACGCCGGCAGCGGCCGGCCGTTTGGGCCTTAATTGGTCAGCCAGCTTGCGAACTTCAGCAACGACGTTCTTCACCAGATTCTGCACCGGGCGGCGCTGCTTCGCATCACGAACCACCTTCGGCGAGAAGTCCAGACTCGACCGGACCAGCGGCCGCGCCGGACCGCCGCTCAGCGTCTCCACGCCCTCACGAACCCCAGCCCGGAAATCCTTCACGAACTTCTCCGTCTCTTGCCGTGTCGGCACCAACCGCGCCGAGACGTACTGGTCCGGATCGACCAGTGGGTCGTTGTCGGGATAGCCGTAGTCGACGACGGCCCGCAGTGCGGGCGTCGCGGCATCGGCAAGGCGATTGCCCGGGTCCCCGAACGCCCGCAGCGGGGCCACGAGCGGAAGGTTCGTCGACTCGTATCCCACATACGTGGTGTCGTTGACCTTGCTGATCCGCACGGTCTGTCCATCGGCGGTCCGGCGCACGATGCCACCGGAAGCCAGATCCGCGTGGCACTGCATGTCGCAGTCACGGACCTGGCCGTCGGCGTCGACCGGGAAGTCGAGGCTCTCCTGATTGAGCCGACGCTCGAAGTACGCCATCAACGAGTTCGCCATCGCAGGTGCATTCCACAGATAGGCCGGGATGTTGGAGTTGATGTCGTACTCGTACACCACGTTCACCACCGGCACCCCCGGATCACTGGGCGCCGGAGCCGGATTCACCCCGATCACCGCGAACGCCGGCAGCCGGGTGCCAAACCCGCCGTTGGGGCTCGCGACGTTGTTGTCGAGCACGTACATCGTCGGTTGGGCCACCACCGGGTTGCGACTCACCTTGGCATAACTCAGCAGCAGGCTGGTGTTCGCCGCACCCCAACCCGACGACAGCACCACGTTGTCATCGTCGTCGCGGTTGTTCTCGATGGCCTGATAGATCCCCACCGGACCGGTGAAGAAGTTGGCGATCACGGTCGGCTCCTGCCGATAGAGCCCGCCGTAGAAGTCCGCGACGCCGTCGCCGGCAGGATTCGTCGAACTCGCGCCGACGATGAGCGCGGCAAGCTGCACCGGCGTCACCGGTTGTGCGACGCCGATGGCTGCCGCCAATGCCACGGCCGCGCCGCTCATCACAGACGCCCGAAGCTTCGCCATCTGTGTGCCCCTCCCGCACTTGACTGAGCAAAAGCTACCCGACCGAGTGGCGATAGGCATTAACTGATGGCGCACCAGGGGCGCAGTAGTTCCGAACGCAAAAGTTTCGGGAACGGCGTACCCCGCCCCGGCGCTACGTCGGCGTCAAGTCTGTGCTGTACAGCGACTTTCCGGTGGCATCGCGCAGGTTCACCGTCAGGACGCGGGAGTCGGAGTCGATGCGCACTTCGCCGAAGTGCTGAAACCCCTCGGCCGGCGACGTGTTCTCGGCCTCGGGTGCGTGGACGAACTCGTAGCGCGCCCCGAACGTGCCGTCGAGCGGGCTCTGCGGGAACGCCCCGGCGTTCAGCGGCCCGGAGACGAACTCCCAGAACGGCGCGAAGTCGCTGAACGCAGCCCGATCGGGGTGATACGAGATCGCCGCGGTGTAGTGGACGTCGGCGGTGAGATAGATGATGTTCGGCACATTCTTGGTGTCGGACAGGATGCGCGAGAACGCGATCTCCCGCCCCAACGGCCGCCCGTCATCCCCCTGCGCGACAGCCTCCATCGACGCGGGACCTTGCGCGGGGTTGGATGCCTTGTCGGGCACGACGATGCTGATCGGAAGATCGTTGGCGACCACCTTCCACACGGCCTTGGAGTTCTTCAGACCGTTGATCAGCCACTGCGTCTGCTCCCGTCCCAGGATGCCGTCGTCATCCGACGTCGCCCACGCCTGCGGGTTGGGGTTCTTGTAGGTGCGCATGTCGAGCACGAACACGTCGAGCAGCGGTCCGTAGGAGACCTTGCGGTACAGGCGGCCGTCGACCGCCTCTGCCGGGTCGACCGGTTGCCACTCGCGCCACGCCTGGTACGCGTAGCCCGCCAGTTTGTCGACGTCGTTCTCGGTGTAGCCCTTGCGTCCCTGGCCCGCCAGCGACTCATGCGGGAACCAGTTGTTGATCACCTCGTGGTCGTCCCACTGGATAATCTGCGGCACAGTGACATTGAAGCGTCGGTAATGCTGGTCGGTGAGGTTGTAGGCGTAGTTGCCGCGATAGTCGGCAAGTGTTTGCGCCACGTGATCCTTGGCCGGGTCGGTGATGTTGACGTACATGCCGCCGTCGTTCTGTTTCTGTGTCTCCGGCACGGGACCGTCGGCATAAATCGCGTCACCAGAATGGATGAAGAAGTCCGGGTTGCGGTCGGCCATCGCGCCGAAGATCGACATCCCACCTTGCCTGTTGATACCCCAGCCCTGACCGACGACGTCACCACCCCACACGAACGTGATGTCTTGTGGTTGTGTGGGAACGGTTTTGAAAACGCCGCTCATCGGCTCGGAGGTGGCGCCGTCCTCGCCTTCGAGAGTGACGCGGTAGTGCACGGTCTGGCCGGGCTCCAGGCCCGTGACGCGCACGCGCCCAGTGCCGTCGGACTGCGGTGTCAATCGCGGCCCCTCGATGCGATTCGGGTTCGAAAATGATTCGGTGGCAGCAGTTTCGATGATCATGCGGGCAGGCGCATCTGCGCGCGCCCACACGATCGCACCGTCGGGACGCGGATCTCCGGTGGCGACACCGTGCGTCAGCCGCGGGCGATTCGCGATCAGGCCGGTGCTCGAGGGCGCGTTACCCGGCGCGCCGCACGCCGCGGCGGGCACCAACAGCGCGCCGGCCAACGATGCGCGCAGCAGCGTGCGACGGGAGATCAACAGACGGTCGGTATCAGACATGCGCGTCAGCCTGCGTCGTCCGTGCAACCCGATACCCAACGTGCGGTGAGGAACAGGCGTCGACTGGGTTAACTCGCGTTTTCTTGCGCTGAAAGAGACGAAAATGTCGCTCCCAGCATCACGTAGCGGCATTTGCGTCAGTCTCGGGGACGCCATCCGCGGGCCAGCAGCGCATTACGTGCCTGAGCGACGATGTCAGCAGAGCGATCCTCCTTGATGACGTGGATGACGTGCCAGCCGAGCCGCTGCAGAACCCGACTCACCTGCACGTCGAGCACATACTGCCCACGGCTGGTGAGGTGCTGCTCGCCGTCGTACTCGGCGCCGACGCGGAACTCTTCCCACACCATGTCGAGCCTGCGGACATAGCGTCCGCTCTCATCGAGCACCACGTATTGCGTTGTGGGGTAGGGCAACCCGGCATCGACGAAGAGCAGCCGCAGCCACGTCTCCCGGGGTGACTCGGCACCGCCGTCCACAAGCGGAAGCGCTGTCCGCAGTCGTTGTAATCCGCGTGCGCCGCGGTAACGCTTGGCCAGCAGTGCAACATCCTCGGTGGAGAACGGCCTGGCGTTCATCAACGCGTCCAAACGCGGAACTGCCTGGTCTCGGGGAAGGTGGCGGGCGAGGTCGAAGGCCGCCCGAGCCGGTGTCGCGACGCGAATGCCGGCAATCTGAGTGATTTCGTCGTCGTGCAGCCTCTCCCTGCGGACGGTCAGCCCGGCCTGTCGTCGGACCGGCGCCACGATCTCGACGGTGACATCCGGGCCCACCCACTTCGCCCCGTGCATCGCCGAGGCCGCGATACCGGTGATCACCGCACTGGGACACGCGAGCGACGCCCCGATGATGCGGTCGCGCAGCGAGACCGCGTGCCCATTTGGGACGTAGACCCCGCGGTAGAGCACGTGATAGCGATGCCGCAGCTGCGACGGCGTGAGCCACCCGGCCACTATCGCGTCACTGCCGACGAACGGAATGTCCACGTATACAGGACGCAGCGCAGCCCGGATCGGCTCCCTGCGACGTCGAGAGCGACGAAATTGTCGCTACGAGCACCCGCGAACGACATTTGCGTCACTCTCGGCGCCAAGCGAAGCACGCAGACTCAGCGCCGACGCGACCTCAGGTAGTCCCCCACCACGGCCGCGCCCAGACCGTCGAGGTCGGGCACCACCACACGGCCCTGCACGCGGCGGGCCACCTGGTCGATGAACCGCGCCAACCCCGGATCGCTGCCGAGCCGGAAGATCGTCACCTGTGCGCCGAGGCGGGCGACCTCGTCGAACCCGCGCACGGTGTGGGCGATGGTCCGCGGATGCGGCGGATAGTCGAAGAACACCTGTGCGCCTTCGTCTTCGGAGATCCGGAAGTTCTCCAGGTGTGCCGTCGGTTCGCCGTCGGTGACCACCAGCACCACGGGCTGCGCGTTCGGGTGGCGACGCAGATGCCGTGACGCCAGGGCCAGGGCGTGGTGCAAGTTGGTGCCCTGCTCGTAGACGCCTTCCAGCGCGGTCAGTTCGGCCGCGCTGACGGTGCGGGCGTAGCGGCCGAACGCGATGATCTGCAACGCATCCGATCGGAACCTGGTGGACACCAGATGGTTGAGCGCCAGCGCGGTGCGCTTCATCGGCAGCCAACGGTTCTCCATCACCATCGAGAACGACGTGTCGACCAGCAGCGCCACACACGCCTGCGTGCGGGTCTCGGTCTCGGAGATCTCGACGTCGTCGACCGCGAACCGGATGGGCCGTTCCACCAGGCCGGTACCGGCCTGCCGCAGAACGGCATTGGTCACGGTGCGGGTGACGTTCCACGGCTCGGTGTCGCCGAACTGCCACGGCCGGGTCGCACCCGTCAGCTCGCCGGCCGCCCCGGCGCGGCGCGTGTCGCGCTCACCGTGGCGCCCGGAAAGCTGTTGCGCCACATCACGCAACGCGGTCTGCCCGAGTTGTCGCATGGCCTTGGGCGACAGCCGCCACTGCCCGTCGGAACCACGGTCCAAGAAACCCTGATTCACCAGGGCACGCTCCAGTTCGGCGAGCGTGCGGGCATCGACGGCGGCCTCGTCACCGAGTTGGCGCGCGAGGGCCTCCAGGTCGACGTCGTCCATGGTCGCGCCCGCGTAGCTCTGCGACAACGCGTCGGCCAGTTGCTCCAGCTCGGCGATGTCGGCGAGCGCCTGCGCGCCCTCCCCCATGCCCAGCGGATCGTCGCCGGAGAACCGTTGCGCCCCGGTCCAGTCCTCACCGGGCCGCGCGGACTGCAGGTGCGCGTCGAGGCGGTTCAGCGCGTTCATGAGCGACGGCGATCCGAATGCCTGCTGCGCCAGCGCATCCAGCTCGGCACGCTGGTCCGGTGAGAGGCTGTTGCGGAACCGCTGAGCCGCCGCGGCACGCTTGGCCAGCGAATCGAGCAGCTCGTCGATGTTCTGCGGGTTCTCCGGAAAGAACTCGCCGTGCTTGTCCATGAAGTCCTGGAAATCCTGCTGCGTATCCTGCCCGGCGGCGTGCTTGTCCAGCAGATTGTTCAGGTCATCCAGCATGTCGTTGACGCGCTGGCGGTCCTCGTCGGTGGCGTTCTCCAGCGCCTGCTTCATGCCTGCGAAACGTTGGTCGAGCATCTCGCGGCCCATCAGGTCCTTGATCTGCTCGTACTTCTCGCGTGCCTCCTGCGAACGCCAGTCGTACTCGGCGAGCTCCTGCACGGCCTTGGCCGGCGACGGCGACAACGCATCGAGTTGCAGTTCCCCGAAACGCGCGTCGTCGTCGAGCGCACGCGCGAGTTCCTTGCGCTCGGCCAGCACGGCCTCGTCGAGCAGCTTCTTGATCTCCTGCAGCGTCCCGTCGAGGTTGTTGCGCTGCAACAGCTCCCGGCGGCGCCGGTTGGCCTCGGCCGCGAGCCGGTCGGCACCGCGCATGTTCTGCGTGCCGCGGCGCATCAACTCCGACAGCGCACGCCGCGGTGAGCTGCCCTCCATGACGTTCTGGCCGATCTGCTCGAGCGCCTCGCGCAGATCGATCGGGGGCGCCAGCGGATCGGGGCCACCGGTGTACCGCGAATACCGCGAGGTGTGCCCGTGCCCCCGACCCGAGGCGTTGTCAGCCATAGACGGTCTCGCCCTCCCCGGACACCTTGTCGATCCGTTTCGCCAGATACAGCGCCTCCAGCGCCAATTCGATCGCGGCGGCACGCTGGCCCACCGACACCGCGTTGAGGCGGTGCGCGATGGCGTCGATGGCGGGCAGGTCCGGCAGCGCCGCCACAACGTCTTTGGCGGAGACGCGCTCACCGGTGGTCACCGGGGAGCCTTCCTCGATCGCCGCTACGAGCGGGCCGACGTCGATACCGCCCAGCAGGCGCTGCGCGGTGTCGGCCGTGGCGCGGCGCAGCAGATGCTCCAGCACGGCCTGCTCCCGACCTTCTTCGCCGGTCTCGAATTCGAGTTTGCCGCGCAACACGTCGATCACGGTCCCGAGATCGACCACACGGGCCACCGGATCGTCCTCACCGAGGATGGCCGCGCGGTGCCGCGCCGAGGCCGCGACGGTCTCGGCCGCGGCGATCGCGAACCGCGCCGACACACCCGAACGCTGGTCGATCGAGTTCGACTCACGCAGATTGCGCGCGAACCGGGCGAGCACGGCGAGCAGGTACTCGGGCACCTCGGCCGCGAGTTCGGCCTCCTGCCGGATGACGCCCACCTCGGCCTCGAGTTCCAGCGGGTAGTGCGTGCGGATCTCGGCGCCGAACCGGTCCTTGAGCGGGGTGATGATGCGCCCGCGGTTGGTGTAGTCCTCCGGGTTGGCGCTGGCGACGACGAGCACGTCGAGCGGCAGCCGCAGCGTGTAGCCGCGCACCTGGATGTCGCGCTCCTCCATCACGTTGAGCATCGCCACCTGGATGCGCTCGGCGAGGTCGGGAAGTTCGTTGACCGCCACGATGCCGCGGTGCGCCCGCGGGATGAGCCCGTAGGCGATGGTCTCGGGGTCACCCAGGCTGCGCCCTTCGGCGACCTTGATCGGGTCGATGTCGCCCACCAGGTCGGCGACGCTGGTGTCGGGCGTCGCGAGTTTCTCGGTGTAGCGCTCGCTGCGATGACGCCACTCGACGGGCAGGTCGTCACCGGAGTCGGCCGCACGGCGGATCGACTCCGGCGTGATGGGGCTGTAGGGATGCTCGCCCAGTTCGGAACCCGCGATCACGGGTGTCCACTCGTCGAGCAGCCCGGTCAGCGCCCGCAGCAGCCTGGTCTTGCCCTGACCGCGCTCGCCCAGCAACACCACGTCGTGCCCGGCGATCAGGGCCCGTTCGAGCTGCGGGATCACGGTGTCCTCGAAGCCGAGAATCCCAGGCCAAACATCGCGGCGCTCGGCCAGCGCGGCCAGCAGGTTTTCCCGGATTTCGGCTTTCACACCCCGTTCGCGGTGCCCGGAAGCTCGCAGTTCACCGACCGTGCGGGGCAGATCCTTCGGTTGACTCACCACTCCAAGCTACGACTATGTGGGCAGTAAGGCATGGGTACGCCTCAGACGCGTCGTCGTGCATGCCCCGCCAAAGTCGTGGCGAGTGCCCTCCGACCGGTAGTCTGCGGGCCATGCCGTTGGCTAGCGGTCAGGTCTTCGCGGGGTTCACCATCGTCCGGTTGGTGGGCACCGGTGGCATGGGCGAAGTGTATTTGGCAAAGCATCCGCGGTTGCCTCGCGAAGATGCCCTCAAGGTCCTCCCGATCAGTGTCAGCGCCGACGACGAGTTCCGGCAGCGGTTCATCCGCGAGGCCGACATGGCGGCCACCCTGTGGCATCCGCACATCGTCGGCGTGCACGACCGCGGGGAGTTCGAAGGCCGCCTGTGGATCTCGATGGACTACGTCGACGGCCACGACGCGGCGCGTCTGCTGCACGACAAGTACCCCAAAGGCATGCCGGCCGACGACGTCGTGGAGATCGTCACGGCCGTCGGCGACGCGCTCGATTACGCGCATCAGCGCCAGCTACTGCACCGCGACGTCAAGCCCGCCAACATCCTGGTGACCGAGAAGCACGGCACCAAGCGGCGGATCATGCTCACCGACTTCGGTATCGCGCGCCGCACCGACGATGTCAACGGGCTCACGTCCACCAACATCACGGTGGGCTCGATGTCCTACACCTCGCCCGAGCAGCTCATGGGCCAGCCGCTCGACGGCCGGGCCGACCAGTATTCGTTGGCGGCCACCGCCTACCGGTTGTTGACGGGCGCACCGCCGTTCTCGCACAGCAACCCGGCCGTGGTGATCAGCCACCATCTGAACTCGCCGCCGCCGAAACTGGGCGACACCAAACCCGCACTGGCCAAGCTCGATTCGGTGATGGCCAAGGCGCTGGCCAAGGACGCCAAGGACCGGTTCGACACGTGCCACGACTTCGCGGTGGCGCTCGCCGAGGCCAACAAGGGCGACGAGTCGGCCGCACCCGTGACAGCCGCCCCGCCGCCGGTGATCACGCCGCCGGTTCAGACGGCCCCGCCGACGACGCCGCTCAAGGCGCAGACCCTGCCGGCTCCCCCAACACCCCAGACGCCTCTGTCGCCATCGAACCCGCAGGCGCCCACGGCCTCCCAGCCGCCGGTGTTCACCTCGTCGTGGGCAGGCCACGACGATCCGTCGGGCAGGCAGCCCGTCGCGGTCCCGGCGCCCGCCCCACCGCCACCGCCTCCGCCGTCGAACTTCGGTCCACCGCCGCCGGCCTACAGCCCGCCTCCGCGCAAGTCAGGAGGTGACCGCCGCAAGCTGATCATCGCCGCCGCGGCGATCGGGGCCGTGGTGCTGCTGGTGGGCGGCATCACGCTGGCTGTCACCTCCGGCGGTGACAACGACTCCGCGGGCGCGGCTGCCACGACGTCGGAGACGGCGTCCGAGACACCCGTGACGACGACGCCCAAGAAACCGGGCGAGCACGCCTACACGATCGCCGACTACATCCGGGACAACAAGATCTCCGAAACCCCGGTGCACCGCGGCGATCCCAACACGCCCGAGTTGACCATGCCGACCCCTCCGGGTTGGGCAGACGCGGGAACGCGCACCCCGGCGTGGGCGTATTCGGCGATCGTCAACGATCCCGCCTCGCCCACCGATCCGCCGTCGGTGATCTCGCTGATCTCGAAACTCGACGGCAATGTCGACCCCGAGAAGCTGCTGGAGTTCGCGCCCAACGAACTGCAGAACCTGACCGAGTGGGAACCCATCGGCGGCGTGACGCGCAGCAATCTCAGCGGGTTCCCGTCGGTGCAACTCGGCGGAAGCTATCTCAAGGACGGCAAGCGCAGGGCCATCACGCAGAAGACCGTGGTGGTCGACATCCCGTCGGGTATCTACGTGTTGCAGATCAACGCCGATTCGCTCTACCGCGATTTCGGGGCCCTGGTCGACGTCAACAAGGCCATCGACAAAGAGGCCACGATCAAACCGTGAGGCGCGTCAGCGTTCGCCCGGCGGCAGGATCTGGAAACCCTTGATGATCGTCTCGGCGTCACGCTGATAGGCCGGATTGTCCGGATCGGTGGTCTGCACCGTGACCGCGGCGACGAACGTCTTGGTCTCGGTGTGCAGCACCGCGCCGACGACGATCGCCGGATGTGGTTCCAGACCGCCCATCTGGGGCATCTGGTAGTGGATGGTCTCGGCGGGCAGCCCGCACAGGGTGTGCTTTTCGGACGAGATGTTCGTCGCGCCCAGGCCCGTCTCGAGCGCCTCGCGCTGGTTCTCGAACACCAACTCCGGATCCTGTTCGCCCCGGGCGGTTTCCAGGGTCACCACCGCCGTCGGCGCGAACTCCTCGGTGCCCAGCGCGGGGTTGCTCATCGCGAACCGGATCAACTCCGAGTCGAGCATCGTGTTGCGGGTCCAGCCCTGCGGCTGGGGAATCCGGAGGATCGGTTCCCCGGCCGCCTGGGCCTCGATGTCGGTGAGCGGCGCGTCGACCTCTTCGCATTCCGCGGCTGAGGCACCGCTTGCGGCCCCGCCCGCCAGGTCGGGGCCGGCCACCGACCGGCCGTCGACCACCCGGGTGCACGATGCCGTGAGCAGCGTGAGTGCGAACAGAACGGCTGCGGCTTTCGGAGCGGTCGTCACGACTGCACCTTCCTTACGAAAAGGGACCGGTGGTCAGTGCGCGAAATGCCTTGCGCCGGTGAGGTAGAGCGTGATGCCGGCAAGCTCGGCAGCGGCGGTCACCTCGGCGTCACGCACCGATCCGCCGGGGTGCACGACGGCCTTGACGCCGCCCTCGGTGAGCACCTGCAGCCCGTCGGGGAACGGGAAGAACGCGTCGGACGCGGCGACGGCACCGGCCACCCGGTCCCCGCCACGCCGCACCGCGAGCTTCGCGGCGTCGACGCGGTTCACCTGGCCCATGCCCACGCCCACCGTGGCACCGTCGCGCGCGACGACGATCGCGTTGGACTTCACCGCGCGGCACGCGCGCCACGCGAACACGAGGTCCTCCAACGTCTTCGGGTCGGCCGGTTCACCGGTGGCCAGCGTCCAGTTGTTGGGGTCGTCACCGTCGGCGTCGAGAGCATCGCGCTGCTGCAGGAGCAGACCGCCACTGATCTGGCGCACCTCGGTGCCGCCGATGGGCGGTTGTGAGGCCACCAGGATGCGGATGTTCTTCTTGCGGGCGAGCACCTCGACCGCGCCGGGTTCGTAGGCCGGCGCGATGATCACCTCGGTGAAGATCTCCGAAATGGTCTCGGCCATCTCGACACTCACCTCGGTGTTGGCGGCGATGACGCCACCGAACGCGCTCAGCGGATCGCACTCGTGCGCCTTGCGGTGCGCGTCGGCCACCGACGTCGACGAGATCGCGATGCCACAGGGGTTGGCGTGCTTGATGATCGCCACGCACGTCTGCTCGTGGTCGAATGCGGCGCGCCACGCTGCGTCGGCATCGGTGTAGTTGTTGTAGGACATCTCCTTGCCGTGCAACTGCTCGGCCTGCGCCAGACCGGGCCACGCCGAGTCGTCGCGGTACACCGCGGCCTTCTGGTGCGGGTTCTCGCCGTAGCGCAGCACCGCGGCGCGGTGCCACGTACCGGCGAACCACTGCGGCAGCGACGGTTCGACGGCTCCACCTTCGGCGGAGCCCGCCTCAGGCGACAGCGTCGAGCCCATCCAGCTCGCGACCGCGACGTCGTACTCGGCGGTGTGGCGGAACGCCAGCGATGCCAACTTCTTTCGTTCGGCGAGCGTGAAGCCGCCTGCGCGCACCGCGGCGAGTACGCCGTCGTAGCCCAGCGGGTCGACGACCACCGCGACGCTCGGGTGGTTCTTGGCCGCAGCGCGCACCATCGACGGTCCGCCGATGTCGATCTGCTCGACGCACTCGTCCACCGACGCCCCGGAGGCCACGGTCTCGCTGAACGGATAGAGGTTCACCACCACCAGTTCGAACGCCTCGACGTCGAGTTCCTTGAGCGCCGCGAGGTGTTCGGGCTTGCGGGTGTCGGCGAGCAACCCGGCGTGCACGCGCGGGTGCAGGGTCTTGACCCGGCCGTCGAGCACCTCGGGGAAACCGGTGACCTCTTCCACCGGCGTCACCGGAACACCGGCCGCGGCAATGGTTTTCGCGGTCGACCCGGTGGAGACGATCGCGACGCCGGCCTGGTGCAGGCCACGCGCCAGATCGGCAAGACCGGTCTTGTCGTAGACACTGATCAGGGCCCGCCGGATCGGTTTCTTGTCGCTCATCGATGTCTCCTCATCCGAAGGTCGCCTTTCGTCCTGTCCAGATCACGCCGCGGGTCGCCAGCGTTGCCAGCACGTCCACCAGGAGCCGTCGTTCGACGACCTTGATGCGTTCGTGCAGAGTCTCTTCGGTGTCATCGTCGTCGATCTCGACGACCTGCTGGGCCAGAATCGGCCCGGTGTCGACGCCCGAATCCACCAGGTGCACCGTGCACCCGGTGACCCGCACGCCGTAGTTGAGCGCCTCTCGTACCGCGTGGGCGCCGGGGAACGCGGGCAACAGGGCCGGATGGGTGTTGACCACGCGACCCGGGAAACGGGAGAGGAATTCGGCGCCGAGGATCTTCATGAACCCGGCGGAGACCACCAGATCCGGGTGGTGCTCGGCGGTGGCGGCGGTCAGCGCAGCGTCCCAGGCCGCGCGATCGGCATGGTCTGCGAGGCGCACCGTGTACGTCGGCACGTCCGCGGCGGCGGCGACGTCGAGGGCCGCGCATTTGCGGTCGGTGCCCACAGCGACCACCCGCGCGGGGTATTCGCCCGTGGCGGCTTCCAGTAGCGACGCGAGCAACGATCCGGCGCCTGAAGCAAGCACTACCAGCCGTGCCGGTGCACTCGGAGGCACTCGTAGTGGTTGCTGCACTCGCAGCAGCCTAGTCCTCTGCATTGCGCGGTTTATCGCCGGACACTTCTTCGTCACCGAACTCGTCGACGAAGAAGTGGTCCTCGGGGTCCTCGTCGAGCAGGTCGCGCGGCGAGCGGGGCGCTACGGGCGCGCCGGCGTCGTCGTCGGCCTCAGCGGGCTCGGGCGGTTCGTCGGCGTGCCACGAGACCAGCGGCTCTTCCGGCGTCTCCTCGTACGGTTCGTCCCCGAACGGCTCGTCGTCGGGTTCGTCGGCTTCTGCCGGTTCGCCGAGTACCTCGCCCGGTACGACGGGTTCGGGTTCGGGCTCGGGTGCAGGGGGCGGCGCGGCAGGCGCGACCCGCACACGGCGGACGATGCCGCCGCTCATCACGACCGTCAGCCCGCCGATGCCGACGAACCACAGGAACACCGCGGGCCCGAAG
>Ga0164243_10009984_pt1 | contig 13702 bp, 14 predicted proteins | sample OricompcompostOP_FD_108781 | JGI IMG/M metagenome (GOLD analysis project Ga0164243, IMG submission 108781) | Organic Plus compost microbial communities from Emeryville, California, USA - Original compost - Organic plus compost (OP) | ecosystem: Engineered > Solid waste > Mixed feedstock >... | reverse complement strand
GCCGCGCATCATCATCGCCGGCGGCTCGGCCTATCCGCGCCACATCGAGTTCGCTGAGTTCCGCGCCATCGCCAACGAGATCGGCGCTTACCTCATGGTCGACATGGCCCACTTCGCCGGCCTCGTCGCCGGTGGTCAGCACCCGAGCCCGTTCCCGCATGCGCACGTTGTCACCACGACGACGCACAAGACCCTGCGCGGCCCGCGCGGCGGCATGATCCTCACCAACGACGAGGACATCGCCAAGAAGATCAACTCGGCGATCTTCCCCGGCATCCAGGGCGGCCCGCTGATGCATGCCATCGCTGGTAAGGCGGTCGCGTTCGGCGAGGCGCTGCGTCCCGATTTCAAGATCTACGCAAAGAACGTGATCGAGAACGCCAAAGCGATGGGCGAAGTGCTGGTGAACAACGGCTTTGCGCTCGTTTCCGGCGGCACCGACACGCACTTGATCCTGCTCGACCTGCGCCCCAAGAAGCTGACCGGAAACATCTCCGAGAAGGCTCTCGGCCGCGCCAACATCACCACGAACAAGAACGGCGTGCCGTTCGACCCGGAGAAGCCGATGGTGACCTCGGGCGTCCGCCTCGGCGCACCGGCCGGCACCACGCGCGGCTTCGGCGTCGCTGAGTTCCAGGAGATCGGCCGCATGATCTCCGAGGTTCTCGACGGCCTGGCAAAGAACGGCGAGGCCGGCAACGGCGCCGTCGAAGAGAAGGTGAAGGCTCAGGCCATCGCCCTCTGCGAGCGCTTCCCGATCTACTGAGATCGGCGCAATTAAAAAGGCCGGCTGCGGAAGAGATCCCGCAGCCGGCCTTTTTGCTTTTGGGATGACTTACGCAGCCTGGCGCTGCGCTGCCCCGCTCGCCCACCGGGCCGCCACTTCGGCGATGCGCTGACCGAACAATTCCGCTGTGTGCCGGTCGCTGCGCGGAGGCGTAACATCCGGACCCTGGTCGGCATTGGACTGCGTCATCAGGCCGAGGAACGCACCGAGTCGATTGTCGTCCTCGACCGAGCCACCGCTCGAATTGTTTCCGGGCAGCATCGTGTTGCCAGCCCAGATCATGCCGTGCTGCGCAGCAAAGACGGAGAACTGCTCCAGCGTCGACAGCTTGTCGCCCGACTGGCTGGCCGAGTTGGTAAAGCCGGCAGCGACTTTGTCCTTCCAGCCGCGCGCGTACCAGACCTTCGAGGACGCATCCATGAACTGCTTCATGACGGCGGACGCCGAGCCCATGTATGTCGGCGCGCCGAAGATGATCGCGTCGGCCTGGGCGAGTTCGGCCCACGGGCCGGCGTCGGGCGAGGACAGCTCGTCCGCCTTGATCAGCTTGACGGTTGCCCCGGGAACCGCCCCGGCTCCCTTGGCAACGTGCTCGGCGACGACGGCAGTGTGCCCGAAGCCTGAATGATAGACGATTGCAACTCTAGTCATGTCCCGTGCTCCAGTTGGTTGAAATCCCTGTGAGCGGGGATATATGCTAGGGGCACCACCAGTGAAGTACGCACCTTTTGGTAACTACCTGCGACGTGACGTATCCATGGTCAGCAAGCACGTGCTCACCCGCGGCCTTTTTGGGTCGCCAACCAATCCCGAACCGCCCCCGACGAACGTCTACGTCGAGGCGTGCCCTTCCCGTGCGATTCTGGAGCTCATCGCTGATAAGTGGACGCTGCTGATATTGCCCGCGCTTCGCGATGGCCGCATGCGCAACAGCGATCTCATGCGGCTGATTGGCGGAGTGTCACAGAAAATGCTCACGCAGACGCTGCGCGAGTTGGAGCGCAACGGCATCGTCAACCGCATCGATCATCACGAGGTGCCGCCTCGGGTCGAGTATGAATTGTCCCCGCTCGGCCGCTCATTGTCGGACCTCGTCCGCAGCCTTGGCTCGTGGGCAGAAGAGCATCTCGAGCAGGTAATCGCAGCGCGCGATGCGTTCGAGGCGCGTGAGAAGCAGAAGCCATGAGCGTGAAAGGCGAATCTGCCCCACAGCGATGTTAGGCAGGCCGTTTCAACTGCCTCGGAATTCGGCTACGAGTCGATACCGAAGCTGGCCGCAGCTACGAGCCTCAATAACAAAGACCAATAACCCTCAAGGAGTGTCGCGCCATGCGCTGCCCCTACTGCGCCGGCGAGAATACGCAGGTCAAAGACAGCCGCCCGACTGAGGAGAACGCCTCCATCCGCCGGCGCCGCGTCTGCCCCGATTGCGGTGGCCGCTTCACCACCTTCGAGCGCGTGCAGCTGCGCGAACTCACCGTGGTCAAGCGCTCCGGCCGCAAGGTCGCGTTCGATCGCGACAAGCTGATGCGCTCCGTCGAGATCGCGCTGCGCAAGCGTCCTGTCGATAGCGACCGCGTCGAGCGCATGGTGTCAGGCCTCGTCCGCCAGCTCGAAAGTGCAGGCGAGAGCGAGGTCGCCTCGTCCACCATAGGCGGTCTTGTCATGGAGGCGTTGCGCGGCCTCGACCCGGTTGCATACGTGCGATTTGCCTCCGTCTATCGCGACTTCCGCGAGGCTGCCGACTTCCATGAGGTGCTCGGCGAAATCGCTGCCGAGCCGGTCGTCGGCGACCACGACACAACCCAGCACATCGCCTTCGAAACCTCCGTTGTGGAGACAGCTCGCCTCAAGAAGCATTGAGCAATGGGCGCGTCCGAGCCCAGCGGGTTTGACATCCAGATGATGCGCATCGCGCTCCGCCTTGCCGCGCGCGGCCTCGGTCGCACGGCTCCCAATCCCGCGGTCGGCGCCGTGATTGCCGATGAGCGCACCGGCGAGGTCATCGCCCGCGGCTGGACTGCGCCTGGCGGCCGCCCGCATGCAGAGCCTCAAGCCATAGCGCGCGCCGGGGAGCGCGCCCGGGGCGCCACGATCTACGTCACCTTGGAGCCCTGTTCGCACTATGGGGTCACGCCGCCGTGCGCCGACACGATCGTGTCGGCGGGCCTGGCGCGCGTCGTCTGCGGTATCGAGGATCCCGATCCGCGCGTCGCCGGCCGCGGCCTGGCGCGCCTGCGCCAGGCGGGTCTTGCCGTGCAGCGCAATGTGTTGGCAGACGCCGCGCACTGGGTGACGGCAGGACACATCCTCCGCGTCACGGAGCGCCGCCCGTTGGTAACGGTCAAGCTTGCCCTTGATGCCAACGGCGCAGTCCCGCGCGGCGGTGAGGGCCACCCGACCTGGGTGACAGGGGAGGGCGCAAGATCGGCCGGACACCTGCTGCGCGCGCGTTCCGATGCCATCCTTGTCGGCCGCCGCACCGTGCTCGACGACGACCCGCTGCTCAACTGCCGCCTACCGGGGCTGGCTGCCAACTCGCCCATACGCATCGTCCTCGCGCGCTCGCTTGAAGGACTTGAGCGATCCAGGCTCGCAAGCACAGCGCGCGAAATACCTCTGTGGGTCGTGTGCCCCGAAGGCTCGGACGCGTCAGCCTTGGCAGACAAGGGGGCAGCGATCATCCCCACCCGGCTGGTTGCCGGCGAGCTATGGCTCCCGGCCATCATGGAAGCTTTGGTCGCCAAGGGCGTGACGCGGCTTCTCGTTGAAGGTGGCCCAGCAACTTGGGCCGCCTTTTCCAACGCTGGCCTTGTCGACGAGGCCGTGATGTTCCACGCTCGCGGGCCTGACGGCGCCGAGCTGTCCCCCGCATGCGCTATAGCCGCCCTCGGCCGCTATATCTCCAGCGAAGGCTTCGACATTTACGATCGGCGAACGATCGGCGGTGACGATATGATCGCGTTCCGCCGGCCGTGGCATCGCGGCATCCGCCGCTAGACGGACAACGAAAGACGCTAAGGCAGGAAGGAAAGCCAGGGCATGTTCACCGGGATAGTCACCGACACTGGCGAGGTCATCGCGCGCGATGGAGGCCGCTTCACCATCCGCTCGCATTTTCCAGCCGACAGGCTCGAGGTTGGCGGCTCGATGGCGTGTAACGGATGCTGCCTGACCATGACGTCGATCGCCAGCGAGGGGACGGGAAGCGTCTTCACCGTCGACGTCTCCAACGAGACCTGCGGTAAGACGACGCTCGGAGGCTGGAAGCCCGGCGAGAAGATCAACCTCGAGCAGGCGTTGCGACTAGGTCAGGAGTTGGGCGGGCATCTTGTCACCGGCCACGTTGACGGCACCGCCCGCATCGTGGACATCGTGGCAGACGGGGAAAGCCAGCGCTTTTCCTTCGAGGTGCCCGAGCACCTTGCCCCTTACATCGCCCCGAAAGGCTCGGTCGCTCTTGACGGCGTTTCCTTGACTGTCAACGAGGTTTCCGATTGCCGCTTTGGCGTCAACCTCATTCCGCACACCTTGACGGTGACCACCTGGGGCGCGAAAACCCCCGGGCAGATGGTCAACCTGGAAGTTGACCTGTTCGCGCGCTATATCGCGCGGCTCCTGGAGTTTCGCCCGTGACGCACGAAGTTGGCAAATACGCCATCTCGGAAGGCCGTGGCTGCCTGTCGTCGATCCCTGAGATCCTCGAAGACATGCGCAATGGTCGGATGGTCATCCTCGTCGATGCCGAGGAGCGCGAGAACGAGGGCGACCTCGTCATCCCTGCGCAGATGGCAACGCCCGACGCTGTCAACTTCATGGCGCGGTATGGACGCGGTCTGATCTGCCTCACGCTGACGGGGGCACGCGCCAGCGAGCTTCAGCTCGCCGCCATGGTGGGCAACAACCGCTCGCGCAATCGCACCGCCTTCACGCAGTCGATCGAGGCGCGCGAGGGGATCTCTACCGGTATCTCCGCGGCCGATCGCGCACGCACGATCGCGACCGCCATCGATCCCACCAAGAGCGCCGACGACATCGTTTCGCCGGGCCACGTGTTTCCGCTCGTCGCCCGGGAAGGCGGCGTGCTGATCCGCGCTGGACACACTGAAGCGTCGGTCGATCTCGCACGCCTCGCCGGTCTTTATCCCGCTGCCGTCATCTGCGAGATCATGAACGACGACGGCACCATGGCGCGCCTGCCCGATCTCGTCACCTTCGCGCAACGGCACGGCCTGAAGATCGGTGCAATCGACGAGTTGATCGCCTACCGCCTGCGCAACGACCACATCGTGCGTCCTGTCGCCAAGACGAACATTGCGACGTCGGTCGGCCGCTTCGACATGCACGTCTACGAGACGACCGTCGAGCCCGCCGAGCATCTGGCGCTCGTCAAAGGTGATCTGACTGAGCCGGGTCCCGTTCTCGTGCGCGTCCACGCCGTCAATCTGCTCGGCGATGTCCTCGGCGTCGGCGAAGCCGGCGACACCTCGCAGATCACCAACTCTCTGCGCATGATCGAGCGCGAAGGGCGTGGCGTCGTCGTGCTCATCCGCGACCTGCGCCCCCGACTGATGTCGGAATGGATCGCCTCGCGCGTTCAGCCGAAGAAGCCGGCCGCGGGTGCGCAGGAACGCCGCCAGGTGGAGATCGGCATCGGCTCGCAGATCCTCACCGATCTTGGCGTTCACGACATGATCCTCATGACCAATTCGCCAGCCCACGTCTACGTCGGCCTCGAAGGCTTCGGACTGCGCATCGTCGACACAAGAAAAATTGAGTAAGAGATGATCGTAAAGCCCGACAAGCCGCGCGCGCCGAAGTCCAGCAAAGGACCGATGAGTGCGCGCGTCCTCATCATCGAAGGCCGCTTCTACGAGGAGATCGGCAACGAGCTCATCGCCGGCGCTGAAGCCGCACTCGACGAGGCGGGCGTCGCCTACGATCGCATCACGGTGCCCGGCGCGCTGGAGATCCCCCAGGCGTTGCAGCAGGCGGTCGCGAGCGGGCTCATTCCTGGTCGCGCAGCGGGTGGCAAGTGGGATGGCGCTGTCGCGCTGGGGTGCGTGATCCGTGGCGAGACCTATCACTTCGAAATCGTCTGCAACAACGCCAACCACTGGCTCATGCAAATTGCGACCGAGCATTCCGTTCCCGTCGGCAACGGCATTCTAACAGTTGAGAACGAGGAGCAGGCCCTTGCCCGCGCCCGCGGCGGCATTAGCAGTAAGGGAGCCGACGCTGCGCGCGCTTGTCTGCGCCTAATCGAGCTACAGCGCGAGTTCGAGGGACAAAACGTATGACCACCGCGAGCAACGCGACGCCGATCCCGGGCAAGATTGCTCTCGCGCCGCGCACGGCGGCCCGCGTGGCGACCGTGCAAGGCCTCTACCAGATGGATCTCGCAGGCACGGATCTCAACGCGGTGATCGACGAGTTCGTGCGCCTGCGTTTCCCCAAGCTGCCTGGAGATGAGGCGGCGGCGGGCGCCGACCCGGCCTTCTTCGCCGAGCTGTTGCGCGGTGTCGTGCGCCGTCAGCGCGACATCGATCCGCTCGTCGACCAACAGCTCGCCGAGGGCTGGCGCCTCGTGCGCATCGACGCCATTGTGCGCGCCATCCTGCGTGCCGGTGTGTTCGAGCTGATGGAGCGTCCGGACGTTCCGCACCGCGTTGTCATCAACGAGTATATCAACGTCGCCCACTCGTTCTTCTCCGACGACGAGCCGAAAGTGGTCAACGGCGTGCTCGACAAACTGGCGCGCAAGCTGCGCCCGGCCGAGTTCAACCGCGATGCCGGAAAATGACCAGCAGCGCGCGGGGAGCTTGGGCGGCGAAGAGGCGTTGATCGCCGAGTTCTTCGCCCCGCTCAGCGAAGGCTTTCCTGGTGCCTACGGTCTGAAAGACGATTGCGCAGCGATCGCTGTGCCGTCCGGGCATGAGCTGATCGTCACCACCGACGCCGTCATCGCCGGCGTGCACGTCTTGCCCGGCGATGAACCCGGCGCGATTGCGTGGAAGGCACTCGCCGTCAACGTTTCCGATCTCGTTGCCAAGGGCGCCGTGCCGCTCGGCTACGTGATGAACCTGGCGCTTCGCGACCTCGATCGGTCCTGGCTCGCCGCCTTCAGCGGCGGATTGCGAAACGCCCAGACCGCATTCGGCTGTCATCTCATCGGCGGAGATACTGACCGCACACCTGGGCCGCTCTCCGTGTCGATCACGGCATTTGGCACCGTACCATCCGGCGGCATGGTGCAGCGGACGACCGCCCGTGCTGGCGACATCGCCTTTGTCAGCGGCACCATCGGCGACGCCGCGCTCGGTCTCGCGCTCCGTCACGACCCGCAGCTAGCCGACCGTGCTGGGCTCGATGCCGAGGCGTGCGCTTATCTCGAAAACACATTATCCCGCCCGCGGCCACCTCTGGCGCTTGGCCCCGCCCTGCGTGCCTGCGCATCCTCTGCCATGGATGTCTCCGACGGTCTGATGAAGGACTTTGACCGGCTTTGCCGGGCATCCGGCGTCGGCGGACGCCTGCAGGCAACGCTGATCCCCCTTTCGTCGCCAGCGCGAAAAGCCATCTCCACAGAGGAAACCGACCTTGCCGATCTAATGTCTGGTGGCGAGGACTATGAGGTACTCGCAACGGTAAGCCCGGCCAAGGTTGCTCAGTTCGAGGACCTGGCGCGCGCCGCCGGAATACCCGTGACCCGCATCGGGGTGGTAACAACAGGGCCAGCCGGTGCAGTCGCCATCGACCCAGCCGGCGAAATCATGTCGTTCGGTAAACTCGGCTGGGATCACTTTTTGGCACGCTGATGTGCCTTGAAACCGGCTCTGCGTGCGACCAAATCGCATCGCGACAAAGGCTATCGCGTGCACGAGACAAGCGGAGCACACGCAACCGTCTTGGTTTGGCCATATCCTGGCGGCTATTGAGACGACAACGTTCAACGACGGAAGTGCGGTTGCCATAAGGGGTTGCGCCGCGGCGGCGGGACGACCGGTCTGTCGCAGACCGGGCAAAAGTGGGACGATTTCATGCTGGCATATCGCGCGCGGGCGCGACTCTACGGTTTGCATCTCTTCGCTCATTGCGCAGGGAAATGCGGCGCAGTTGCTGCGGCCCTTTTGGTCGGTCTGCTGTTTGCTTTGCCCGCGCCAGCGCTTGCGCAACAAGCTCAGGCGAATTGGTGGGAGAGTCTCACGGGGTCCGGCACGCCTGACTACTCGGGCCGCCGCCAGGAGGACCGTGCGCGCGAACGCGCTGCGCGTCAGGCCGAACCACTCGACGATCTGCGCCCCGATGCGGTGCCGCTGCGCTCCGACGAGATGATCATCTCGATGGAGAAAGCCATCGCGCGTTATCAGGACATTGCCCAGCAAGGCGGTTGGCCCATCGTACCTGCCGGTCGCATGATGCGTGAAGGCGAGGACGATGACCGCGTTCCGATCCTGCGCAAAAGATTGATCGCCAGCGGCGACCTGCGTCCGCGCTCGCAGTACTACAATTCCTATACGTTCGACGAAGAGCTCGCCAATGCGGTGAGGAACTTCCAGCGTCGTCATGGCCTGCGCCCCACCGGACGCATTGAGCGTTCCACCTACCCTGCGCTCAACATGACTGTCGATGAGCGTATCAACCAGCTTCGCCTCAACATCGGCCGCATCCGCGAATTGATGTCGACGGCGATCGAGGAGAGGTATGTCCTCGTCAATGTGCCGGCATTCCAGCTCGAGGCGGTCGAGCGCTTCGAGGTGCAGCAACGTCATCGCGTAATTGTCGGCCGCACCGAGCGCCAATCGCCATCCGTGAAGGCCACCATCCGCGCCCTCAACTTTTTCCCGTATTGGCGCGTGCCCGATAGCGTGGCCCACCTTGATCTCATTCCGCGCCTGTTGAAGGAACCGGACTATCTGCAGAACGAGAAGATCCGCGTTCTCGATCCGGCCGGTTCGCGCGAGCTCGATCCGCAGACCGTCGATTGGCATTCGCCCGAAGCGCAACGCCTCAAGTTCCGCCAGGATCCTGGACCGCAGAACGCGCTCGGCCTCGTGCGCATCGATATGGCCAACGAGCACGGCGTCTACATGCACGACACGCCCATGAAGCAGCTCTTCGGCCAGCGCTCGCGCGCCTTCAGCGCCGGCTGTGTGCGTGTTGAGGGCGTATTCGATCTCGCCGACTGGATCGCTCACTACGAGCCTGGTTGGGAGCAGCCCGGCCGCGCCCAGCAAATTGTCGAGTCAGGCCAGGCCGTGGACGTAAATCTCACGCGCCCCATCCCGGTGTATTTCACCTACATCACGGCTTGGGCCGAGCGCGATGGCGAAGTCGAGTTCCGCCCAGACATTTACGGCCGCGACGGCGCCGTCGACCAGATCGCCGAAATGGACCGGGATCCGAGCGAGCCGGCCCCGGCTATCACCCTCGCGCCCTGACCGAAGCCGGCGCCAACGTTTCGCGATGCCCCCCGGCACCCTATATTGAGCGTGTCGGGGCATCACGGAGCTGAGGCGTGGGCTGGTCGATTAAACTTTTCTCATGGGGCGGCACCGCCGTCCGCATGCACCTGACGTTCCTGCTTCTCATCGCATGGATCGCCGCCGTGCAATGGCAACATGGCGGGGCGCACGGTGCCATTGCCGGTGTTCTTTTCATTCTCGTGCTGTTTGCCTGTGTGGTGCTGCACGAGTTCGGCCACATCTGGGCCGCCGCACGCTACGGCATCCGCACCCCTGACGTGACACTGCTGCCCATCGGCGGCGTCGCCTCGATGGAGCGCATGCCTGAAAAGCCGTCGCAGGAGATTGTCGTTGCGCTCGCCGGTCCTGCCGTCAACCTCGTTATCGCACTCGTGCTCATAGCAGCGCTCGGTTTGCGCCTCACGATCAATCAGATGTCCCTCGAGGCTCTGCAGTCGAGTTTCCTCGCGCAGGTCGCCATAGCGAACATCATATTGCTGGTCTTCAATCTCATTCCCGCCTTCCCGATGGATGGCGGCCGCGTGCTGCGCGCGCTTTTGGCGATGAAAATGGGCTTCCCGCGCGGGACCCGCGTGGCAGCCAGAATCGGTCAGGCCATGGCGATCGGCTTTGCCTTTCTCGGCTTCATGGGCAATCCGATGCTGATCCTCATCGCGGCATTCATCTTCCTTGCGGCCTCCGGCGAGGCGGGCGACGTCGAGATGCGCGAGGTCATACGGGGGCGCCGCATCACCGACGCGATGATCACCCGCTTCGAGTCCATTGGTGTCGGTGGGACGGCGGACGACGCGGCAGCGAAACTGCTGCATACCACGCAGCACGAGTTTCCCGTTCTCGACGGCGGCGGCCACTTGCGCGGCTTCATCGACAGCAGGGCGATCATCGAGGCCTTGCGCGCAGGGGAGGGCGAGCGGCCAGTGCTGGAGATCATGGCCGCCGACGTGCCGACGCTGCACCTCGACGCCACGCTCGATCAGGCCGTCGACGCGATGCGCTCAACGGGTGTGCGCTTCATCGGTATCATCGATGCCGACGATCGCCTCGTCGGCTATCTGACGCCCGAGAACCTCAACGAGCTGATCATGATCGGCACCTCGCGAGAGCGGGCGCGCACCGACCGCCCGCTTCCCGATCCTTGATCGCGGGGGCATCGGCTCGATGACGCGCACCAATGCTCGTGACCATCGCTCTGTTATGCCGGATCGAGTGGTCGTGCCGAGGCGAGCCGATAAAACTCGGCTCGCGTTTCAGGTTCCGTCTTGAAGCAACCGAGCATGCGGCTGGTGATGGTAACGACACCCGGTTTCTTGATGCCGCGAGTCGTCATGCACTGGTGCGCCGCTTCGATGACGACCGCCACCCCGCGCGGCTTTAGAACGGTGTCGATCGCATCGGCAACCTGAGCCGTCAGCACTTCCTGAATCTGCAGCCGCTTGGCGTAGATCTCCACGAGCCGCGCGAGCTTGGAGATGCCGACCACGCGCCGCGAAGGGTAATAGGCAACGTGCGCACGCCCGATGATCGGCACGATGTGGTGCTCGCAATGGGATTCGAGGCGAATGTCGCGCAGCATCACGATCTCATCGTAGCCGGCGGCCTCCTCGAATGTCGTTCGCAGAATCTCGACGGGGTCTTCCCCGTAACCGGAGAAGAACTCTTCATACGCGCGCACCACGCGTCCCGGTGTTCCAAGCAGACCCTCGCGGTCAGGATCATCGCCCGCCCATTCGATCAGCGTGCGCACGGCGGCCTCGGCGCTCTCTCGCGTCGGCTTGGCCCGGTGGGGACGTGACGGGTTCGCTACGACGGCATCCATCGCCGATGACCTCCTGTTTTTTTTCTTCAATGCAGCGTGGCGCGGGGGCGGATCGGGCGATCGACGCAAAAGAACAGTCTGAATGCGCCGGTGCCGGCAATGCGCGGCGACCGATGCACCAGTGCTTTCTCGGCCGTCTCGGATCCGCCCATGATCCCCACCGAAAATCGCGGCATCTGCTCCTGCGGGCCGGCATAGTCGTCCTGCAGGCTCAAGGCGTCCGCGGCATTTTCCGCGGGCACCCACACCGTTCCAGGCCCGACGTATGTCGTAACGAGGCGACCGCGCGTAACGTCGGCATGGAACTTCCGGCACGCATCATCGCGCACGGCCTCTATGCGCACTTCGACTTCGTTCGCTGACGTGGCGCTGGCGAACAGCGTGACGAGATGCGCCATGTCGTGGCTCAGTGCGGTAATGAGCTTTGCATCGCTCAACGGACTTGCAAGCAGGCATGCATTTAACTTTCGGCCAGCCTCTTCAGGCGTCGAAACGAAGCGGCCAGTGGGCAGCGCTTCGAATGCAAGAGCATCGAGCCGGCGCACCAAGTCCGGCGCGGGTTGGCGTTGCCAGAGGGCAAGCCGGCAGCCGGGCTCGCTCCAGCGGCGCAGCACGCTCGGCAGATCGGACGCGTAGACGTGGGAGCTTATCGGCATGCTGGCGCCGGCGAGCTGGTAGCGTTTGAAGAGGGTGCTCATCAGGCCGCATCTCGTTGCCAGCGCGGGAATGGATCATCGAGGCGCAACCACGCTTTGGTGTCCACCTCGCCGGTCTCGGGCAACTTCATCAGGCACGCGTCGAGTTCTGCCCTGATGCGCGCCTCGTCCATCTCGCCAGTGCCGATAAATACCAGCTCTTGTCGCCGGTCGCCCCACTGCGCGTGCCAGCCCTTCTTGATGCGCGCTACGAGCGCATCATCTTCGGGCCAGTTCTTCTTCGGCACGGCGGCCCACCAGTAACCCATGGCTTCTGTCCGCACGAGCGGGCCTGCCTGGGACATCTCGCCGACGAAGGCTGGGCGGGATGCGAGCCAGAAGAAACCTTTCGCGCGCACAACGCCCGGCCAGGATTTGCCGAAGAACGCGTGCAGCTTTGCCGGCTCGAACGGACCACGAGCTCGATAAACGAAACTCGATATACCGTACTCCTCGGTCTCCGGCTGATGCTCCTTGAAGCCGTTCAGCTCCTTGAACCACGTCGGGTGCTGATGCGCAGCGTCGAACGAGAAGAGGCCCGTATCCAAGATATCGCCGAGCGCCACCTTCCCGTGGTTCGTTTCGATGATCCGTGCATCGGCGTTGAGCGCACGCACGATCGATTTTGCTAGCTCGACTTCGCGAGGCGCGGCGACGTCTGTCTTGTTCAGCACAACCACATCGGCAAACTCGATCTGCTCGACGAGCAGCCCGACCAGCGAGCGCTCATCTTCTTCGCCGGCGACCTCGCCGCGGTCTTTCAAAAAGTCTTGCGAGGAATAATCGCGCAGAAGGTTCGCCGCATCGACGACCGTCACCATGGTGTCGAGCCGCGCAATATCTGAAAGGCTCTTACCCTCCTCATCGCGGAACTCGAATGTCGCCGCCACCGGCAGCGGCTCGGCGATACCCGTCGACTCGATCAGCAAATAGTCGTAGCGCCCATCCTTCGCCAGCCGATCAACTTCCTTCAGCAGGTCATCGCGCAGCGTGCAGCAAATGCATCCGTTCGACATCTCAACCAGCGTTTCCTCGGTGCGCGACAGGTTCGCGCCACCGCCCATGACGAGGTCGGCGTCGATGTTCACCTCGCTCATGTCGTTGACGATCACCGCCACTTTCCGTCCCTCGCGGTTGTTGAGGACGTGATTGAGCAGGGTCGTCTTGCCGGCGCCGAGAAAGCCGGAAAGCACTGTCACGGGCAGGCGCCCGTCGGGCTCCTGCGATGCGGTCTGAAGGTGGGCGCTGAGATCGCGATCCATGGCGGGGGTTCTCCTTGGCTGGGTCGATCCATATCGGATGTTATAACATCCGTAAAGTGCCAGAGAGACTGTCCCGGGAAGCTGTTGGTCTTAGATGGGAACACCTGTCGCACAGGCTGGCTTTATCGACCCGTCATAAGCAATGGCTGGGTCGCGCTGCAGGCGGCCCGCGGCGCAAGATAATTGGCTAAATAAACAGGTGTAACGTCCGATGCGCGCGGACGGGCAGCCCGAGCCGCCCGTAATCCGAAGCCTATTTGCTCGCCGCCGAGGGGATGCTGAGCTGCCGCGCTAGCTCTTGCGTCAGATAGATGCCGTTGCCCCACGTGCGTGCGTAAAGCAGATAGCCGTGCGCGCTGAGCACGCTCGATATCGAATCGCCGGCTTCGCTGCCAGCACTGACGAACTCCGCGCAGATAACCATCGGGCGCGTCGCGAAGTCGTACGATCGCAGGATCTCAGTATCTAGCCCTTCGACATCGATGCTGAGAAAATCGGGAAAACGCCCGTTGCAGTAGCGTTCGATGATCTCCGCCAGGCTGCAGACCTCGATATCGAGCACATCCTGGATGCGGAACTGGGGGTACGCCTCGACGAACGCACGCGCCGACTCCTCTGAGAACGAGTTCCGGCCGCTCGTTCTGTCGATGCGATAG
>Ga0164243_10009983_pt1 | contig 13704 bp, 8 predicted proteins | sample OricompcompostOP_FD_108781 | JGI IMG/M metagenome (GOLD analysis project Ga0164243, IMG submission 108781) | Organic Plus compost microbial communities from Emeryville, California, USA - Original compost - Organic plus compost (OP) | ecosystem: Engineered > Solid waste > Mixed feedstock >... | reverse complement strand
GCTGCCAGATGCGATCCCGACTTGCGTCGGGATGACCCGAATTGCCCCGTCGTCCCGACGCAAGTCGGGACCTCATTCGGCACGCTGCCAGACGCGATCCCGACTTACGTCGGGATGACCCGAATTGCCCCGTCGTCCCGACGAAAGTCGGGACCTCATTCGGCACGCTGCCAGACGCGATCCCGACTTACGTCGGGATGACCCGAATTGCCCCGTCGTCCCGACTTGCGTCGGGATGACGGAGGCAATCACGCCGCCTTTTGCTGCGCCGGCAGCACCTTCCCATCGAGCAGACGCACGATGCGATTCCCGAACGAGGCGTCATGCTCCGAGTGCGTCACCATCACGATCGTGCTGCCCTCGCCGTTCAGCTGCTGCAGCAACCGCATCACTTCATCGCCATGCTCGGAATCCAGATTGCCCGTGGGCTCGTCGGCAAGAATGAGCTTCGGCGCAGTCACGATCGCGCGCGCGACCGCGACGCGCTGCTGCTGGCCGCCCGACAGCTGCATCGGAAAATGCTTCAGCCGGTGCGACATGTTCATCTTCGTGAGCACCGCCTCGACGCGCTCCTTGCGCTGACCCGCCGGCACGTCGTTGTAGATGAGCGGCAGCTCGACGTTCTCATACACCGTGAGCTCGTCGATCAGATTGAAGCTCTGGAACACGAAGCCGATGTTCGCCTTGCGAATGCCGGCGCGCTCCTTGTTCGACAGCGTCGCGACCTCCCGGCCGAGAAACTGATAGTTGCCGCTCGTCGGCGTGTCGACGAGCCCAAGGATGTGCATGAGGGTCGACTTGCCGCAGCCCGACGGTCCCATCAGGGACACGAACTCGCCCTCGCGAACCTCGAGCTGCACGCCGTCGAGCGCCGTCGTCTCGACTTCCTCGGTGCGAAAGACCTTCGACAGATTCTGGGTCGCGATGATCATGGACTTGGTACTCCTCGCGTGTCGATGCTTGGAAATGGCGAGCGCTACTTGAGCTTGAGCGGAGTCGGAAACGTCAGCTCGTCGACGTCGTTGAAGGTTTCGTAGCTGGAAGTGAGGATCCAGTCGCCCGGCGCGAGGCCCTCGAGCACTTCGATCGATTGCGGATTCTGCCGCCCGACGACGATGCTCGTGCGCCGCGCCGATTTGCCGTCGCTTGCAACGCGATACGCCCAGCGTCCGTTCGTGTGCTTGTAGAAGCCGCCTTTCGCAACGACGTTCGTGCGCTTCGCCTCGCTCAGGCTCAGGTCGATGCGCAGCGTCTGACCGCGCTTGATGCCCTCGGGCACTGCATCGAACCGCATGTCCACCTGAAAGATGCCTTCTGTCACCTCGGGATAGATCTTCACGATCTCGAGGCGGTGCTCGCGGCCGCCGAATTCGAACACGCCCTGCTGCCCGACGGCGACTTTGGAGATATAGAACTGATCGACATCGGCGCGCACCTTGAAGCTGTCGAGCTGGTCGATCTGGCCGATGCGCTCGCCGCGCTGAAAGCTCTGGCCGATCTGCGCGCTCAAGGTCGAGAGGTGGCCGTCGATCGGCGCGCGCACTTCGAGGCTGTCGATGATCCGCGCGAGAATCTCGAGATTGCGCTCGACGCGCTCGATCGACGAGTCGATCTGCGCGGTCTGCTGCAGCTCGAGGATCTTCTCCTGCCGGATGCGCTCCTCGAGCAGCGTGCGCTTGTCCTTGTAATAAGTGAGCAGATCGCGCGCGGTCTCATACGCTTCCCGGGAGATTTGCGGGTTCGGCTGGCGCACCAGCCGCTCGAGCCGCTCGTGGGTCTTTTCCTGTTCGACGATCTTGTGGTTCAGGTCGAGCAGCTGGTCTTTGAGCATCAACTGCGACTGGGTGAGCGAAATCTTCGAATTGCGCAGCTGATTCAGGTTCTCGAGCAGGCGCGTCTCGGTTTCGATGTTCTGTTTCTGCGCCGTGGTATTGGAAAAGGACAGGATCAGCTCGCCCTTCTTGATCGGATTGCCGCCTTCGACATAGATCTTTTCGACGATGCCGCCCTCTTCGAGATCGAGATACACGGTCGTCAGCGGTTGGACGGTGCCGTTGATCGGCACGTACTCCTGAAATTCGCCCGCCTTGACCTGCGCGACTGTCAGGCGTTCAGCTTCGACGTTGAGGCGGGTCGTTCCGGAGGTCGCAATCAGATAGGCCAATGCCGCGACACCCAGCCCGATCGAAGCCGCGAGCGCGCGCCGGCGCGGTGTCCACGTCTTTTTTTCTATGGGCCGATCCATCTTCCCCCGCCCTTTTTGTTGTTGCATCAACTGCGGGCGGAACGCTCGTTCTGCCGCGGCTGCACTGTCGACTCCGCCTGAGATTCCGGCGGCGGCGTTTTGGTTGCATCCGCGAACGGAAATTCGCAGATCTTTTGCAACCCGCCCGTGAAAGCTTTAGAAGTCCAGTCCTGACGGCTCATGCCGGCCGAGGGTCGGCCGCACGATCAACTCGAGATTGAACTGGCGCTTCAACAAATCGGCGATGAGCTGCCGGTGATCGACCGGCGCATCCGGCGCGGCCCGCAGCTCCACGTTGTAGCGCGGGTGATCGAGCCAGGGGAGGTTGCCTTTGACGTCGTATTCGTCGATGTCATAGGCATGCGAGATCAGCTGCCGCAGCGACACGTTGCGCGCGAAGACATAGTCGTCGTGGGCGGCGAAGTATGCCGGGCCGCTGTCGTTCGTCGGCGTGATGGATTGCGCGCCGGCAGCGACATGTATTTGGGATGTCGTGATCACGTTGATGCCCGCCGCCACGGGAAGCGCGACACATCCGGCCAGTGCGAAAGCCAGCAGCGCTTGCTTGAGTGTCGTGAATCGCGGCGCACGCGAGCGCTTCATGATCGTGCGAATCCGCGCGACGAGATCGCCGCCGGCCGCGCTCGCGATCCATGCCTCGCGCGATTCCAGCGAATGTCGGCACACGCGCAGCAGCGACTCCGCATATTCCTGCGCCTCGACGCCTTCGCGCAGCGCTCCTTCGTCGCAGGCATGCTCCCGTGTCTCGATCAGACGCGCACCGATCCACCATACGAGCGGATGAAACCAGAACAGCGCCTCGACGAGCGCGTGCATCGCCGCGGTCAGATTGTCCCGGCGGCGCACGTGCCACAGCTCGTGCGCGATGACGCAATCGAGCTGCGGGGGACTGAGCGATTCGAGCAGATGCCTGGGCATGAGCAGCACGGGCTTCCAGATGCCCACGACCCCTGGCTCAGCGAGCGCGCTCGTGCAACGCACCGGAATCGGGGCTGCGAGGCTGCACGGAGCGCTGTCGTCGATGAGCCGTCGAGCACGAAAGTGATTCACGAGCCAGCGCAGCAGGAGAACGAACGTTCCGAGCGCCCAGATCGACACCACGATCCGCAGCGCGACATCACCGAGCGGCTCGATTTCGATCACCGTGCTCGTCAGCGGCACGGCAACCTGCTGCACGAGCGGCAGGAGCGCGGCCTCATCGGCTTGCCAGACGAGTTGTTGCCCGAGGAGCGTGAGCGCGGCGAAAGGAAGCAGGAATTTGAGCGACGCTGCGAACCAGATCGAATAGCGCAGCCGGGCGTCGTTTCGTGCCAAGAGCGCGAGCATTGCCGCAGCAACCGCGAACCAGGTGGACTGCCACAGATGATCCGCGAGCGCGTCCACGGTCATTTCTCCTTGCGTGACATCTCGCGCAACAGCTTCTCGGCCTCCTTGATGTCTTCCATCGTGAGCTTACCGGTTTCGATCAGGTGAGCCATCACCGGCTGCGACCGGCCGCCGAACAGGGCGAGCACGTCATCGATCCAGCGGCTGCGCGCCGCCTCGCGCGTCACCGTCGCCTCGAAGATGTGGGCGTTGCTGATCTTCTTTGCGCGGCGCACCGCGCCTTTCGCTTCGAGCCGATACACCATCGTTTGCACGGTGGTGTAGGCGGGCTTGCCGCGCTTGGGAAAGCAATCGTGAATCTCACGAATGGAGGAGGCGCCGTTGGTCCAGAGCGCTTCCATGATCTGCATTTCGAGCTTCGTCAGTTTCGGGGGTGAGGGCATTGCAGGAGATTTCCGCGGGGACAGTGTGGTTGAGCCTACGACGGAAGTCGTAGCAGGCGCAACCCCGCCGTCGTCCCGACGGAAGTCGGGACCGCATCAGGCACCGTGCCGACTTGCGATCCCGACTTGCGTCGGGATGACGGACTGGAATCCGTGCCACCTGCGATCCCGTCTTACGACCGGATGACGGCTTCAGAAGTGCACCTTCACCCCCGCCCGAATCGTGCGCGGCTCTTCCGCGCGGCTCACACGTCCATCGAGGGGTCCAACGCCGGGCACGTTCGTCTCGTAGCTGTACACCATGTCCTTGCCGTGCTCGTCGAACACGTTGATGAGCTCCGCGTAGACATAGAAATTCCCGGGCTTCCAGGCGCCGCGCAGATTCACGCACGTCTCGGGGTCCGAGCGGTCGGAGTTGTCTTCGATGAGCGGAAACTCACCGAGACGCCGCACCCGCAAGCCGCCCTCCCAGCGATCGCGCACGAGCGCGACGCCGAATTCCCCGGCGTTCTCGACCGCACCGGGGACATGGTTGCCGTCGGGGTTGTCGACGTAGCGCGCACGGCTGTCGGTCCATACGGCATCGAGCGCGAGCCACGCGGTCGGCCTCCAGAACGCCGTCAGCTCGTAACCGCGACGCTCGGTCGCCGGGCCGGGCTCGACGGAGTTCGAATCGCCGACGAACTTGAGCTCGCTGTCGAGATCGAGCCACCAATACGTCGCGCTCACTTTGAATTCGCCGACCTCGAACCGCGCGCCCACTTCCTTGCCGGTGCCCTGACTGAGCGGCTTGATCGGGTCGATCGGATCGACGCTGCCGCGCGCGTCGTTCGAGTGAAAGCCCTTGCCCCAGTTGGCGTACAGCTCGATCTGATCGGTCGCAGTGAACGCCAGCCCGAGCTTCGGAGATGCGAGCGTCTCATCGACATCGCCTGCGGCGACGCCGTCCATTCGTGCGCGCACCGCGAAGTCGTAATAGTCGCCGCGCAAGCCGGCGTACGCGCGCACGCGTTCGACAGGTTGCCAATTCACTTCGGCATAGATCGCCGCGGAGCCTTCTCGGACGGCATGTCTGCCGATGTACTCGATGAAGCTGGCCGCTTCAGTGTGCGCGACGCCGACATTGCCGATGTCGTCATAACGGCCTTCGACGCCCGCCCGCAGCGAGAGCTGATCGCTCAGCGTGAACGTGCGCTCGTAGCGGCCGCCGCCGATCCAACGCCGATCGAATTGATCGATCTGAAAGTCGTACGTCGGATTGGACATCATTCGCCAGTCGTAATACTGGCCGTAGACGGTCGCGCGCCAGTACTCGCCGAGAAGCCGCACCGAGCCGATCCAGCGCAGCGTCTCGCCGACCGCCGTCGGATCGAGCGAGCAATACTCGTCTTCGCAGAGCTCGGTGCCGATCAAGGCTTCGGGAATCTGCTCGGTCGGCTGCCATTCGGCGTGATACCCCGACAGGCTCGCCTCGATCGAGCCGAACGAGGTCGGGTGCGAATACTTCGCCCACATCGATTGATGCTGGAGATCCTCGGGCTGCTCCCACGGGCCGTCGTACGTCTTCCATTGGCCGAGCATCGTGAGCTCGCCGTGTCCGACCGGAACCGTGCCGCCGGCCGCGACGCGCTGCCAGCCGTACTCGCCCGCTTCCGCGCCGACGAACGAGTCGATCGACTTCACGGTGCTCATGAAGGAGGCGCCGGCCATCGAGAAATCGCCGGTGTCGGCTCGGTACGTGCCCTTGCGGTAGTCGATGCGGTCCACCGATTCCGGGATCAGGCCGTTCACATCGAGATAGCCCTGACCGTGGCCGTGCGTGCGCAGGTTGATCGGCACATCGTCGATGTAGGTCGTGAAATCCGTGCCATGGTCGAGATTGAAGCCGCGCAGGAAGTACTGGTTCGCTTTGCCAGAGCCGGAATGCTGGGCGGCGATGAGGCCGGGCACGACCTCGAGCAGTTCCGCGACTCGAAGCAGCGGGCGCACTGCAAGGTCAGCGCCGCCGACCGCCCCTTCACTCGCCGCCTCGGCCGCACCGATCAGCTGTTCGCCGCGGCCGAACACGATCACCTCTTCGAGCGTCTCCGCCGCCTCGAGATTCGTGGCCCACAGGGACGACATCGCAGCGGCGCACAGCGCCGCGCGTACCAATTCCGCAGTCTTCAATGGATGCTCCGGCCGAGCGCGTCGCGTCTCGGATCGTGATCAGGCGGACCGAATGCCGCGGGCTGGAGTCTAGGAATCGAGGGTGGAGCGGCCAGTTACTTACGGTAACCCGGACGTAACGAGCACGTTAACGACGCCACAAGACCGTTCCTTCAGGCTAGCCTTGCCCACCTCTTCCCCGTCGCGGTGGCTCATCTGAAATCCGGGCACTTCATCATCCAGGCGCAGGAGCGCGTCATCCACGGCAAGCCCGCCGAAGAGGCGGTGGTCGAGGAAGTTGGCCGCTACGGCAGCGAGCGCGTGTTCGTCACTTCGACACGGTCCTTGACACAACTCGACAATGGCCCGCTGCAACGTATCCAACGCGCGCTCGGCGAGCGGCATGTCGGAACGTTCGCGTCGATCCGCGCGCACAGCCCGCGCGAGGACGTGATCGCCGGAGCGGACGCAGCGCGCGACGCGCAAGCCGACCTGCTGGTCGCCGTCGGCGGCGGCTCGGTCATCGACGCAACGAAGGTGATGCAGCTCTGCCTCTGGCTGCGACTCGACACGCCCGCTTCGCTCGAGCCCTATCGCGGCGGCGCTCCGGCCGATATCGCGCGCAAGGTGAGTCCGCCAACGAACGCGATCCGGATGATCTCCGTCTCGACGACGCTCTCGGCGTCCGAGTTCACGTCCTCGGCCGGCATCACGGACTCGCGCATCAATGCAAAGCAGTCGATCAGCCATCGGCTGCTCGTGCCGCGCTCCGTCGTTCTCGATCCTGCCGCGACGCTCGATACGCCGCCATGGCTGCTCTTCAGCACGGCGATCCGCGCCGTCGATCACGCGATCGAATCGTATTGCTCGCCGCAGGCGTGCCCCGTGACCGAGGGCAGCTCGCTGCGCGGGCTCGCGCTGTTGAGCGAATCACTGCGTGCGATCAAGGCGAATCCGCACGATCTCGACGCGCGCATGAATGCGCAGTTCGGCATGTGGCAAGCGATCGCCGCGAATGCAGCCGGCGTGCCGAACGGCGCGAGTCACGGCATCGGTTATGTGCTCGGCGCGACCTACAACATCGCGCACGGCCATACGTCGTGCATCATGCTGCCCGCGGTGCTCAGGTGGAATGCGGCGGTCAATGCCGATCGCCAGCGCGCGCTGTCCGCCGCGATGGGGTCGCCGGGGCGACCGGCGGCCGATCTCGTCGCGGAGCTGGTGCGCGATCTCGATCTACCGGCCTCGCTGCGCGAGGTGAACATAAGGCGCGAGGAGCTGCCGAAGATCGCGCAACGCGCCTTGGGCTATGGGCCGGTGAAGACGAACCCCCGCGCGGTACGCACGGTGGACGACGTGATGGAGATTCTCGACCTCGCATGGTGAGCTGGTCGGGTGCGCTCCCCACGTCGTCCCGACGCAAGTCGGGACCGCAAGTTGGCACAGTGCCAATGGCGATCCCGACGTTCGTCGGGATGACGGGTGGGGGGGACGGTGCCAGCGTCCACGACGCACGGATGACGAGCCGCCCGGGACGCACGGATGACGAGCCGACCAGGTTGGTGACTTCGTCGAACTCCTTTCAAGCAACACGGACAACCCCAGATGTGAACGCTGCGCCGCAACACTCAGCGATGCTCAGCGCCCGAGCCGCGCGAAAGGCGCCCCGCCCGGCCGCGCGATTTCTGTTGCTCCGCAGGAACCAGCCGCTCGCGCCGTGCGTTGCTGCGGCTTGCAAGGCCTCAAGGCCCCGGGCGCTGTCGCGTCCGCCAGCTCACTACAAGGCCGTGCCGTCAGCATTAGGATTCGGGTGTTGAAAACAACTTGAATGCGTTTGGCTCGAGGCAGGCCCTTGGGACCGATCGTTACGGAGTCGTTCCCATGAAGCCATGTCGTTCCCCAGCATGAAACCCAGCTCGCCCATGGACAGCGAGGAACTGCGCATCGGGCAGGAGCTGGCTCGGGCGAGGCAGGCACTCGAAGAGAAATCGGAGGAGCTCGCGCACACCATTGCCCTCGTCAGCGCGACGCTGGAGGCGATTGCCGAGGGCGTCATCGTCGTGGACGCTACCGGCCGCATTGCGCATAGCAACGGGCGCTTCGCAGAGCTGTGGTCAGTCTCGGGCGAGGACATCGCCCGACGCAGCGAGTCCGAGCTGATCGGCCTGTTGAGCAGCCGCTGCGTCGATTCAGCCGAATTCGTCGCGAACACGAAGAGCATCATCGAATCGGCCCAGCCGGAAACTTTGGATTTGATCAGGCTCGCCTCGGGCCGGACCCTCGAGCGCAGCTCGAAGATCCGCATGGTCGACGGCAAGTACGCCGGGCGCGTCTGGACCTTCCGCGACATCACGCAGCGACTGAACGACGAAGCCCGGCTGCGGACCATCTCGGCGGAGAACGTCGAGTTGCTCGAGCGCAGCCGGCAGGCACAGGAACAGCTGCGCGAGCTCAACGACAATCTGGAGCAGCAGATCGAGCAGCGCACGGCAGCGCTGAATCGCAGCGAACGCCAGTTCCAGCAGCTCGTTGCGGGCGTCACGGACTACGCGATCTACATGCTCGATCGCGAGGGCAACATCGTGAGCTGGAATCCCGGCGCGGAGCGCATCAAGGGATATCTCAGCACCGAAGTCATCGGCAAGCACTTCTCGCAGTTCTACACGCCCGAGGACCGCGCGACCAATCTGCCCTGGCGTGCGCTCGGTATTGCCGCGAACGCCGGCAAGTTCGAGGGCGAAGGCTGGCGCGTGCGCAAGGACGGCACGCGGTTCTGGGCCAACGTGCTCATCGATCCGATCCGCGACTCCAAGGGCGAGCTCATCGGCTTCGCGAAAGTCACGCGCGACATGACCCAGTATCGGGCGATGCAGGAGCAGCTCCATCAATCCCAGAAGATGGAAGCGATCGGCCAGCTCACCGGCGGCGTCGCGCACGATTTCAATAATCTGCTCACGGTCATCATCGGCAATCTCGATGCGATCTGGCGGAATCTGCCGCCCGAGGACAGCCGGCTGCGCCGCGCCGTCGATCAAGCGAACCGCGGCGCCCAGCGCGCGGCGACGCTCACGCAACAGCTGCTCGCATTCGCGCGGCGTCAGCCCCTCAATCCCAAGCCGAGCGACATCAACCGGCTCGTCGCGGACATGTCGGATCTGCTGCGACGCACGCTCGGTGAAAACGTCAGCGTGGAAACCGTATTGGCCGGCGGCCTGTGGCGCGTCGATGTGGACCCGCATCAGCTCGAAAGCGCGATCTTGAATCTCGCGGTGAACTCGCGCGATGCCATGCCGAACGGCGGCAAGCTCACGATCGAAACCGCGAATGCGCATCTCGACGAAGACTACGCCGAGAGCTTTGCCGAGCTGCGCGCCGGGCAGTACGTGGTGCTCTGCGTGAGCGATACGGGCAGCGGCATGCCGCGTGATGTGCTCGCGCGCGCCTTCGATCCGTTCTTCACGACGAAGCCGATCGGCCAGGGCACGGGGCTCGGGCTGAGCCAGGTGTATGGATTCGTGAAGCAGTCGAACGGTCACATCAGGATCTATAGCGAGGTCGGCGAAGGCACGAGCGTGAAGATCTACCTGCCGCGCTTGATGGAAGGCGCAGTAACGGATGAACCGGAACGGCCGACGGTCATTCCGGAGGGACGGCCGGACGAAACGATTCTCGTCGTCGAGGACGATGACGACGTGCGCATCTACAGCACAGAAAGCCTGCGCGAGCTCAAGTTCAATGTGCTCGAGGCGTCGAACGCCGAATCTGCGCTCGCACTGCTCGAGGAACATCCGGAAATCACGCTGTTGTTCACGGATGTCGGGCTGCCGGGGTTGAACGGCCGCGAGCTGGTCGACACGGCGCGGCGCATCCGGCCGGATCTGAAGGTGCTGTTCACGACCGGCTACGCGCGCAATGCGATCGTGCATCAGGGACGGTTGGATCCTGGCGTGCACCTGCTCACGAAACCCTTCACGCGCGCGCAGCTCGCGCTGCGCATGCGCGAGGTGCTCGACATGGAAGACGTTCCGCGCATGGACGAGCGCAAGGTCGCGCTCATCGTCGAGGACGAAGAGCTGGTGCGGATGTTCCTCGCGGAGAATCTGGAGGCGTTGAACTTCCGTATCCTGAACGCTGCATCCTCGAGCGAGGCCCTGGCGGCGGCGGCCAAGGCGCATCGGATCGATGTCGCGATCATCGACATCGGCCTGCCGGACCGCAGCGGGCTCAATCTTGCGCGCGATCTGCGTGATCGCTATCCGGAGCTGCCGCTCATGATCGCGAGCGGCTATGGATCGGGGCAGCTGGGCAGCCTGTCGAAGGACACTCGCGTTGCGTATCTGTCGAAGCCCTATGACGAACGGGCGGTCGTACGAGCGCTGGAAACGCTGGGCGTGGTGGTAAGCGCCCCCTCTCCCGAAGGGAGAGGGCTGGGGTGAGGGACGCGCACGCGCGCGTGCGCTGCAAATCGCGCTAGCGCGAAGCCCCCCTCACCCGCGCTCCGCGCGACCTCTCCCTCCGGGAGAGGTGCATCCCTCGCCCGCGCTGCGCGATACCTCTTCCTCCGGGAGAGGTATCAGCGCTCGGCGCGCTTCTCTACCCAGTTCAGCCGCGCCGCATGAAAATGCTTGTGCACGACGGGCACGCCGCCGACCCCGAACTCCACGAGCGACTCATCCGCCGCATCGAACTTCGGCCACGTCGGTCCGCCGGCCGATCCCGGATTCCCGGTCTTCGCGAACGCCACCCAATACTTGTTCGCCGCCTGCGCAATCGCCGCGCCCTCGGCATCGAAGCTTCCTCCCGCGCGCGGCGTGTTGAAGACGTACTGGATCTCACCGCCGTGCGGCGTGCCGAACGATTGATCCCGCATCGACATCGGCACGTACGAGAAGTGATACAGATACGTCGGCTGCCCCGTCTTCGCATGCGCACGCGCGAGCGCACGATCCGGCTCGCTGATCGACTCGTCCGTGATCAGGCGCGCGACGATCCGCGGAATGTCGTTCGTCTTGTCCGGATCGAACGCCGCCAGAAACGCGTCGCGATCCTGCGTGATCGCATTGAAGCGTTGCTGCGGATTCGTCCCGCGGCGATACAAGCTCGCTTCATCGCTGTTGCCGCCGAGCAGGAACGGCACGCGCGCCTGCTTGCCCGCCGCGAACCCGCGCACGGCATCCGCTTCGATCATCTTGCCGTCCGCCATCGGCAATGGCTGATCTCCGGAGCCGATGCCGCCCACTTCCTTCGTGAGATCGCTCCAGCTCAATGCGCGCAGCGCCTTCGCCGCCGCGGCATCAGTGCCCTTGATGCCGACCTTCTCCGCAAAGCGCAGGCCGACCTGCTCAGCGCTGCGTGAGCCTTCGGCATGCACCGGGATCGGATTCAGGCGTCCGAAACCGGACTCGGAGATTGCCTTGTGAAACAGACCGCGCGCCTGCGGCGCGAGCATGAGGAAATTGATCGAGATCGCGCCGGCCGATTCGCCGAACACGGTGACGTTGTCTTTGTCGCCGCCGAAGGCGCCGATGTTGTCGCGCACCCATTCGAGCGCCGCGACCTGATCCATCAACCCATAGTTGCCGAGCGCGCCGTTCGGATTTTCCGCGGTCAACGCGGGATGCGCGAACCAGCCGGCGCGGCCGAGCCGATAGTTGACCGTGACGACGACGGTGTCTTGCTTCGCGAACTGCGTGCCGTCATAGGCCGCGCCCGAGCCGAAAATGAAGGCGCCGCCATGAATCCACACCATCACCGGCAGCTTCGAGCCTGACTTCGCATTCGCCGGCGTGTAGACGTTGAGATAGAGGCAGTCCTCGACCTGCTGGCAGTTGCCGCCGAACTCCGTCGCGGCTTTGACGTTCGACCATTTCGCAGCGGGCGCCGGCGCGCGCCAGCGCAAGTCACCGACCGGCGGCGCAGCGAACGGCACGCCCTTGTACACGACCACGTCGTTCGCAACGACACCTTGAAGCTTGCCCTGCTGCGTCTCGATGATCGGTCCGTTCGCTCGAGTCGCGGCGCCATTCGCCTGTGCTTGAACATGGGCCGACGTCGACAATGCGCAAATCGCCGCGACGACGGCAGCAATCGTTGTATGCGTGTTCATGAATCCCCCGGGTAGGCTCGAACGGGCGGGAATTCTCACGCGAATCATCGCCAGGCGGCGCGCGTATTCACGAAACTCGACACTGCGCTTTTCCAGGCGAATATTGCTCGCCGCAAGCCGCCGCCTGTATCGTCACGCAGAACAACGCAGGGGGGATACCGATGCGAACGACGAAGTTCCTGGTGATCGCGTGGACCTCGGTGCTCCTGATCGTTGCTCAACCAACCGTAGCGCAGGATGCAGCGCGCATGGACAAGGTCGTCCAGGCGCTGGTGGATGACAAACAATTCATGGGCGCGGTGCTCGTCGCGCGCGGCGACCAGGTTCTGTTCGACAAGGCATACGGCTACGCGAACCTCGAATGGCACGTGCCGAATGCGACGAACACGAAATTCCGCATCGGCTCCATCACGAAGCAGTTCACCGCCGCGTGCATTCTGCTGCTCGAGGAACGCGGCAAGCTCTCCGTCGAGGATCCGCTCGAGAAGTACTACGCGAACGCCCCGGCCGCCTGGCGCGGCATTACGCTGAAGCACCTGCTCACGCACACCTCGGGCATTCCGAACCTCACGAACGATCCGCAATTCCAGCGCCGCAAGCAGCTGCACACGGACATCGAGCAGACGATTGCGTGGTTTCGCGATCAGCCGCTCGACTTCAAGCCGGGCGAGAAATGGCAGTACTCGAACTCGGGGTACATCATGCTCGGCTATGTCGTGGAGAAAGCGAGCGGGATGAAGTACGACCGCTTCGTGCAAGAGAACATTTTCACGCCGCTCGGCATGAAGGACTCCGGATACGATTCCAACAGTGCGCTCATCGAGCGGCGCGCGAGCGGCTACATGAATGTAGGCGGCACGCTGCGCAATGCGGAGTTCGTGGACATGAGCATTCCCTACGCTGCCGGGGCGCTGTATTCGACGACCGAAGACCTGCTGCGATGGAATCGCGCTCTGTATGGCAAGAAGCTGCTCAAGCCAGAATCGCTCGCGAAAATGACGACGCCGTTCAAGGACCAGTACGGCTTCGGCCTCATCATCGGCGCGAGCCGCGGGCGGCCGTACTTCCAGCACGGCGGCGGCATCGAGGGCTTCAACGCGCAGCTGACGTACTTTCCCGAGTCGCAGACGACCATCGTCGCCCTATCGAACATCAATGGCATGGCGCCGGCGCAGATCACCACGAAGCTGGAGCAGCTTGCGCACGGTGAGGACGTCAAGCTCACGAGCGAGCGCAAGGAGATCGTGCTGCCGCGAGCGACGTTGGAGAAATACGTCGGCACCTACGCGCTGTCGCCGAATGCGAACGTGATGGTCCGCATCGAGGGCGATCACTTGACGACACAGGTTTCAGGCCAGCTCAGAGTGCCGACGTTCGCCGAGTCCGAAACGCGTTTCTTCTTGAAAATGGTCGAT
>Ga0164243_10009981_pt1 | contig 13705 bp, 15 predicted proteins | sample OricompcompostOP_FD_108781 | JGI IMG/M metagenome (GOLD analysis project Ga0164243, IMG submission 108781) | Organic Plus compost microbial communities from Emeryville, California, USA - Original compost - Organic plus compost (OP) | ecosystem: Engineered > Solid waste > Mixed feedstock >... | reverse complement strand
GGTGCGCGAGACGATCGCCGCCGGCGGCGATGTGCCGGCCGCGCTGGAACAACTGGCGGTGACGCTGCACCGCGCCGACGTCGACATCAACCGCCGCATCGGCGATTTCGGCGCCGCCCTGCTCGGCCCGCACAGCCGGGTCTACACCCACTGCAACGCCGGCGCGCTGGCCACCGGCGGCTACGGCACCGCGCTCGGCATCATCCGCTCCGCCCATCGCGACGGCAAAATCGCCCAGGTGTTCGCCGGCGAAACCCGGCCCTGGTGGCAGGGCGCGCGCCTGACCAGCTGGGAGCTGCTGCGCGAGGGCATTCCGGTGACCTTGTGCACCGAAGGCGCGGCCGGTTCGATCATGCAGCGGGAACGGGTGGGCTGGGTCATCGTCGGCGCCGACCGCGTCGCCGCCAACGGCGATGTCGCCAACAAGATCGGCACCTATAACCTGGCGATCCTGGCGCGCCATCACGGCGCCAGAATGGTGGTGGCGGTGCCGACCAGCACCTTCGACCTGAACCTGGCCAGCGGCGCCGATATTCCGATCGAACAACGCGCGGCCGAGGAAATCACTCACCTGGGCGAGCGCGCGCTGGCGCCGGCCGGCTGCCCGGCGATCAACCCCGCCTTCGACGTGACGCCAGCGGCGCTGATCGACGCCATCGTCACCGAATTCGGCGTGATCGAACGCCCCGACCGCGACGCCATCGCGCGGCATTTCCAGGATGCGGGAGCGGCGGCATGACGGCGCGCGACGAAACCAACGGGCTTTTTGCCGAGCGCGCGCAGACCCTGGCGGCGATCGGCCGCGAGCTGCACGGGCGCGGCTGGGTGCCGGCCACCAGCGGCAATTTTTCCATGCGTCTCGACCACGGCGCCGCCATCGTCACCGCCTCCGGCAAACACAAGGGCCGGCTCGGCGCAGAGGATTTTCTCGCCGTCGATCTCGAAGGCCGGCCGCTGCACGGCGGCAAACCATCGGCGGAAACGCTGCTGCACACCCAGCTCTACGCCTGGCAGGGCTGGGTCGACACCGTGCTGCACTGCCACAGTCCCAACGCCACCGTGCTGTCGCGCCTGACGCCGGGCGATACGCTGCTGCTGCGCGATTACGAATTGCTCAAGGCGCTGCGCGGCATCGACACCCACGCCGCCTGCGCGCGCATTCCCATTTTCGACAATACCCAGCACATTCCGGAGCTGGCGCGGCAGGTGGAACACCATCTGCGCGCGCAGCCGGACTGCCCCGGCTATCTGATTCGCGGCCACGGCCTGTACTGCTGGGGCGCCGACGCCGCCGAATGTCTGCGGCATCTGGAAGCGCTGGATTTCCTGTTCCAGTGCGAACTGTTGTCGCAGCGATACGGAGACCGATAACCCATGAGCAGCCTGCACGTCTTCCACGAAAACGATACCCGCGCGCCCCGCCAACACAGCAGCGAACCCGCCCGCATCAGCGAACTGCTGGCGGCGGTGGGCGTGCGTTTCGAGCAATGGCGCGCGGCGCAGCCGATTTGCGCCGGCGCCGACCCGGCAACGGTGATGGCCGCCTATCGCGACGACATCCAGCGCCTGATCGACGAGCAGGGTTATCAAACCGTCGACGTCATCAGCCTGAATGCCGCGCATCCGGACAAAACCGCACTGCGCCGGAAATTCCTGAGCGAACACACCCACAGCGAGGATGAAGTGCGGTTTTTTGTCGCCGGCCGCGGTCTGTTTTCGCTGCACATCGACGATCACGTGTACGAAGTGCTATGCGAAAAAGGCGATCTCATCAGCGTGCCCGCCAACACGCGGCACTGGTTCGACATGGGGTCCGAGCCGGAATTCGTCGCCATCCGCTTCTTCAACAACCCGGAGGGCTGGGTGGCGCGTTATACGAGTGATGACATCGCCGAGCGCTGCACGCGGCTGGCCTGATTCGACGCGCCGCGATCGCGCTGCAAAAGACCGCGTTATCCGACGCGATTTGGCATCGCATCACCGCCGGCGCGCGTCACTGCGAGCGCGGCCCCGCCTGAACACACCCAATCCTGCCGAGAGCAACCGCATGATCGAAGCCATCGTCACCGATATCGAAGGCACCACCAGCTCCATCGCCTTCGTCAAGGATGTGCTGTTTCCCTACGCCGCCGCCGCCATTCCCGATTATGTCCGGCGGCACCGGCAGCGGCCGGATGTCGGCGCCATTCTCGATCAGGTGGCCGAAGCGGGCGGCATAGTCCGCGCCGATACCGAGGCCCTGATCGCACAATTGCTGCGCTGGATCGAACAGGATCGCAAGATAACGCCGCTCAAAACCCTGCAGGGGCTGGTGTGGCGCGCCGGTTATGAAAGCGGCGCCTATCGCGCGCATGTTTATCCCGATGCCGTGGCGGCGCTGCGCCAATGGCATCACCGCGGCAAGTTGCTGTACGTTTATTCCTCCGGCTCCGTGGCCGCGCAGAAATTGTTTTTCGCGCACAGCAGCGCCGGCGATCTGACACCGCTGTTCAGCGGTTACTTCGACACCACCACCGGCCCGAAGCAGGAAAGCGCCTCGTACCGCGCCATTGTCGACGCCATCGGCCGGCCGGCCGAGTGCGTTGCATTTTTATCGGATATCGAAGCGGAACTCGACGCGGCGCGCGCCGCCGGGCTGGCGACGCATTGGCTGCAACGCCCGCAGGACAGCGCGGGCGCCAGCCGGGGCGCGCACCCGGTCGCGCGCAGCTTCGATGAGATCGAATTTCAGTGAATTGATATCGCGCTGCTCGAAAAAATAACACTGTCGCGGCGCTGTCGATCATCCCTGATCCGGGCGCAGCGACGCGTCGTGGCCGCCATCGACATACAGCACGCTGCCGCAAATGTACGCCGCATCCGGGCCCAGCAGGAATGCCGCGGCCCCGGCCTGATCCTCGACATCGGCGGGCCGGCCGATCGGAATGCTGTTGATGAAATCATCCATGGATTCACGATATGCCGGATCATTGCGGATTTCGTGGGTCAGCACCGTGCTGGTGTAACCCGGCGCCAACGCGTTCAAGCGCACGCCGTGCTGCACGTAATCCCGCACGTGCCGTCGCATCCAGCGCACCAGCGCCTGCTTGCCGGCGCCGTAGACGTCCTGCCCGCCCAGCGCATCCGCGAGCGTCGACGCCTTCGGCTCGTCCATGTCCAGCAGCGCCTGGATGAAGGCCTGATCGTAGGGCATGATCCACGCCGAATTCGATCCGATCAGCAGCGCCGAACCGCGCCGTTTCGCCAGCGTGTCCTTCAACCCTTCCACGGTGGCGATGGCGCCGAAGTAGTTGATTTTCGCGATTTGCGAATGCGGGCTTTTCATCGGGCCGACGCCGGCGCAGGGCACGAGCCCGTCCAGGCCCTCGGGGGCCGCTTGCCGGATCGCGGCCACGGCCATCGCCCGCCCTGCGGCCGTGCTCACATCGGCGCTGATATCCGTGCCGCTGATATCCACCGCGATGATCCGATGCCCCTGGGAGGCCAGTCTGGCGGCGATGGCCGCCCCGATTCCCCTGCCCGCGCCGGTGATTGCATAGGTTCCCATTCTTTCTCCTCCGCCCTTGCCGATTATTGTTTTTTGCGCGCCCTGACGACCCTGCGATGTGGCGCTGAAAGGCGCCGGCCTGCCAGCGGCAGGGACCACGCCCTGCTCGCGCATACACAGGCATCATAAAAAGACAATTACCCGGTAGGGAGCCCAAAAAAACTCAGCGGAATTGACAAAAAAAGTCATCGGGCGCGGCCAGACGGCCGGTTCAGGCACGCAATTTCCTCGCGCGACGCGGTGTCGCGATTCGACGCCCGGCCCGCAAGCGGTGCGATGCCATCAGCTTTTCGGGCACAGCCACCCATGCAATTCGTTGCGACGAGCGGCTTGCTCCGCGACTCGCCGATGCCGATCAATGGCCGGCAAAAAATAAAATCGACACACTCGGCCAACCGAACGTGAAAAGATCGGCAGCGCCATGAAAAATTCACTGCCGCATTTCGCATCGCTCGCGCGCACGCCGATCAGAGCAGGAAAAACCGCTTTTTTCCGCTAAAAACCCACAAAATCGTCGGCGCAGGAATTCTCCGTCATCACCGCCGCGCGATTTTTTTCATGCGCTGCAAATGATGAAAATTTTCCTTGTTGAGCTGAAAAACCCAGGCGTCGGGCCGGCATTTTTCAGCCGCCACCATTTGGAATCAGACAATTTCTGGTGTAGATTCCCCTATCCCGGCCGCGTGCGAGTCGGCATGAAGCACAAATAATTCGGGAAAACGCGCTTATTTCGCTGCAATGAACAGGCAGCGCGCCATCGCGGCGAGCCCTCGTTGTTTTCGTTATTGCAGGCAAGCTCCGATTTTCCCCCGAATCGAGGAGATCCGTTTTCCGATGCAGTCGGCAGGAGAAATGACGATCGCCATGGCCGACAGCGCCAGCGAACCATCCATCGACCGGTCGACCCTGCGCCGGGCGATCGGCGCGTCCGCCATCGGCAATGCCACCGAATGGTTCGATTACGGTATTTATTCCTACGGCGTCACCTATATTTCCGCCGCGCTGTTTCCCGGAAAAACCAGCGAAGCGATTTTTTTCGCGCTGGCGACCTTCGCCATATCCTTCCTCGTGCGCCCGCTCGGCGGCCTGTTCTGGGGGCCGCTGGGCGACAAACTGGGCCGCAAATCGGTGTTGGCGCTGACCATTCTGATGATGTCGGGATCGACCCTGTGCGTGGGACTCATCCCCAACTACGCGGCGATCGGCTTCTGGGCGCCGCTGCTGCTGGTGATCCTGCGCATGGTGCAGGGTTTTTCCACGGGGGGTGAATACGGCGGCGCCGCCACCTTCATGGCGGAATACGCGCCCGACGATCGGCGCGGTTTCTACGGCAGTTTTCTCGAATTCGGCACGCTCGCGGGTTTTTCGCTCGGCGCGTTGCTGATGTTGGGGTTTTCGCTGTTGCTGGGCAAACAGGCCATGCACGACTGGGGCTGGCGCATTCCCTTCCTGGTGGCGCTGCCGATCGGCAGCGTGGGCATGTACCTGCGCTCGCGCATGGCGGATACGCCGGTTTTTCTCGCGGCGGAAAAAAACCAGAAAACATCCGCCAGGTCTTCGCCCCGGCTGCGCCGTCTGCTGGTGGATTACCGGCGGCCGCTGCTGGTGATGAGCGCGCTGGTGTTGGCGCTCAATGTCGTCAATTACACGCTGCTCAGCTACATGCCCACCTATTTCCAGCGGCGTCTCGGCTTCAGCGCCGATGAGGCGCTGATCGTGCCGATCATCGGCATGTTGTTCATGATGCTGTTTCTACCGCTGGCCGGCGCGCTGTCCGATCGCATCGGCCGCAAACCGCTGTGGTGGTTTTCACTGGTGGGATTGCTTGTGCTGGCGGTGCCGCTGTACAAGCTGATGGCGACCGGCCTGGTCGGCGCAACGATCGGCTATGCGTTGCTCGGCCTGCTGTACGTGCCGCAGCTCTCGACCATTTCCGCGACATTTCCGGCGCTGTTCCCGACCTCGGTGCGCTTCGCCGGTTTTGCCGTTGCCTACAACGTTTCGACATCGCTGTTCGGCGGCACCGCGCCCGCCATCGGCAACGGCCTGATCGCGCTCACCGGCGAACCGCTGATCCCCGCCTATCAAATGATGCTCGCCTGCGCGGTGGGTTTGTTCGCGCTTCGCTTCACGCCGGAAACCGCGGGTGTTTCCCTGGTGGACATTCCGGAGCGCGGCAGGCGCTGATTTTTCGCTGATCCGGGGGGGTAATCAACGGCTCTTTCGCCAAACCACGGCGCGATCTCGCCGGTGAATCTTCACCCGTGAAAACCACAAGGGCGATCCACGCAACCCGATGTTCACCATCCGCTACAAACCGCAGCTCTAACCACCGCTCTCAGGCGCTCGGGGATGAGCGCGCAACCGGCAATGAACGAATTGTCCGGGAGCGCAAGCGCGGGCATATCCCTATGCCGCAGGCTTACAGATTGGCATCGATAAACGCCGCCAGCTGCGTTTTGGATAACGCGCCCACTTTGGTCGCCACCACTTCGCCGTTCTTGAACAGCATCAATGTCGGGATGCCGCGCACATGGTACTGGGCCGGCACCGCCGGGTTGTCGCTGGTGTTGAGCTTGGCGATGCGCAGGCGCCCGGCGTAATCCGCCGCCGAGGCTTCGAGAATCGGCGCGATCATCTTGCACGGCCCGCACCACTCGGCCCAGTAATCGACCAACACGGGAATCGGGGATTGCAGGACTTCGCTGGCGAAAGTGCCGTCGCTGACATGGCTGATGGCGCTCATGGAATGTCTCCTGTGCTGAACATTGACTCGACGGGCCCAGTCTATTGTTTGAAACAAGCCGGATAAATGTTGAAAATACAAATTCCGTATTCAGCCCGATGAACAATCCACATGAACAAACTACAGGCGATGGAAGTCTTCGTGCGCGTGGTCGAAACCGGCGGCATCACACGCGCGGCCGACAGCCTGCACATGCCGAAGGCGACCGCGACCACGCTGATCCAACAGCTGGAAGCCGCGCTCGGGGTGAAGCTGCTCAACCGCACCACCCGCAGCGTCAGCGCGACCACCGAAGGCGCGGCCTATTACGAGCGCTGCGTGGCGATTCTCGGCGATATCCGCGACACCGAGGAATCCCTGGCGCAGCGGCACGCCGCGCCCGCGGGCAAACTGCGCGTGGATGTGCCGACGCTGATGGCGCGCGCGGTGATCGTGCCGGCGCTGCCGGATTTTTTCGCGCGTTATCCCGGTATCGAATTGCAGCTCGGTTGCAGCGAACGCCGCGCCGACCTGATCGAGGAAGGCATCGACTGCGCGCTGTGGAGCGGCCCGCTGGCGGATTCCAGCCTGATCGCGCGCCCCGTCGGCCAGCTGTTTTTCGCCACCTGCGCGGCGCCTTCGTATCTCGTCGCCCACGGCCATCCGCGCCACCCCGACGAACTCGCCGCCCATCGCTGCATCAATCATTTTTCCGCGCGCACGGGTCGCCTCGATGACTGGGTGTTCGCCAGGGACAACGAACGCATCCAGACTTCGCTGCGCGGCCACATCGCGCTCGACGACGAGAACAGTTATCTGGCGGCGGCGGAAGCGGGGCTCGGCATCGCGCAGATTCCGGCATTCATCGTCAAGGAGGCGCTGGAGCGCGGCAGCCTGGAACTGGTGCTCGGCGATTGGCTGCCCGAACCGGACCCGCTCAATATCGTCTATCCGCACAACCGGCAGCTGTCCGGCAAGATTCGCGTATTCGTCGACTGGATCGCCCGGCTGTTCGCCGAACACGACGGCATTCAGCTGCGCTCCAGCCTGCGGCGGCGCTGAGCCTGATCGTTCAAACGGAATTCTTCAGGCGCGCCCGACCCGGCTGTGGGGGATGCCGCCCGAATTGAAAACGAGAAAGGAAAAACCCGAGGGAAGTGCAACCGCCGATCAACGGAGCTGACTGTCCTTGCTGCCGCGCCGGTTATAACCGCTGAACTGAGCCGCTTCGCTGTCCGCGGTCGCCTGGCATTTCACGCACAGCCGCACACCCGGCACCGCTTCGCGGCGGGCCTGTGGGATCGGCGCATCGCACTCCTCACAGGACGACAAACCCGGCCCGTCAGCCAGCCGGCTGCGCGCCCGGTTCACGCCATCGGTGATGGTTGCGTCGATCTGATCTTGAACGGCGCCATCGTGCGCCCACCCGTTCGCCATGATTTACCTCGCTGATCGCAGGATCGGAATTTCGACAGAACCGGATTTCGATAGTTTCCCGCGCCGGGCATGCGATCACAAGCTGAACAGAACCTTATTGCCGGCGAGATACGCAACACGCAGAACAACACAACTCCCGGGGCGAAGCTGCCGTTTGCACAGGAGCAGCATCGTCCGTATTTCAGCTCAACGGCGGCCCGTCCGGGCCCGCCGCTGAAGCGCAGCGTCAGGCCACCTGTTGAATCCGGATCAGGTTGCCGGCCGGATCGCGAACCGCGCAATCGCGGACGCCGTAGGGTTGCTCGGTCGGCTCCTGCACGATTTCAGCATCGTTGGCCTGCAACCGCTCGAACGCGCCGTCGAGATCATCGGTGGCCAGCAGCATCATGGCGTAGGTGCCCTTGGCCATCATTTCGGTGATGACGCGGCGTTCTTCGTCGGTGACGCCCGGCGCGGAACCCGGCGGAGCAAGCACAATCGACGTGCCGGGCTGGCCCACCGGGCCCACCGTGATCCAGCGCATCGGTCCATAGGCCACATCGTTGCGCACCTCAAAGCCGAGAATGTCCCGGTAGAAAGCCAGCGATGCCTCCGGGTCCACCTGCGGAAGAAAGGTGGAGTGAATCGAAATATTCATGGGTGATAACCTCAAGGATTGTTGCAAGGGAGCATCAGACTAGCTCGGCTTGCCGACCGTTGCTTCTTGATTCCTGATCGGTCTCGTCACCTGTTTGGCGACGCAGGCGGGAATGCCCGCGGTGGCGTTCGCATACTGGCGGCGATAAACCGTGGGCGACACGCCGACCAGCTCGGTAAACCGGGTACTGAAAGTCCCCAGCGATGCGCAACCGACCTCGAAACATACGGTGGTGACGTTCATATCGCCGCGACGCAACAACGCCATGGCGCGCTCGATTCTGCGCGTCATCAGGTAGGAATAGGGGGATTCGCCGTACGCCAGCCGGAACTGGCGGCTCAAATGCCCCGCCGACATCCGCACGCCCCGGGCAAGCGCTTCGACATCGAGCGGCTGGGCATAATCCCGGTCGATGCGATCGCGAACCCGGCGCAGCTTTTTCAGATCACGCAGGCGCTGTGATGTGAACCCCTGTGTCATGGAAGTGCTCCCCGGGTGGAAAAGTGGTCAACCGATCAAGGCGCGGAAGAGATTGCCATCGCAACCACTTCGCGGCAAATAGTTTTACCATCCCGCGTTATTCACCAGATGACGGAGTGCAAATCACGGACACAGCATTCCCGAGCACCGCCAGCCCGAGGCAAAACAGTCAACGCACCGATACATCGATGAAGCTACGATGGTGCTCGCGAAAGCTGCTGCAACTCCTTCAACTTATGCTCCAGCTCATGGATGACAGCCCGGGCCTGGCCGGCCGTCATGGTCAGGCTCTCGCTCCAGTGCAGGCTTTCCGAATCCACCCTGCGCTCCGTCGAATATTGCAGGGAAAGCAGGATTTCCTCCCCCACCAGCTCGGTGTGCACTGCGGTAACCGGGTACATATCGATATCTCTCCCATCGACGCATCTCACCGGGACGGCGGCGCCGTTACCGAACTCAAATCGCTCAGCCCGAATTCGGCCTCGATTCTCACGATCTGCGCCAGCGCCTCATCGAAACCGTCGCCTCCGAACGTCCGGCGCTCGATTTCCTCAAATTTTTCGCCCATTTCCGCATAAGCCTTGCTGCCCAGCGCGGACTTCCAGGCGGGAAACAACTCGGTGTCCTCACGCGCGGCATGAGGCTCGTACATGCGGTTCAAACTCACCATGACCCGGGCAAGCCGGGGCGCTTCGGTGGTGCTGAGCGCCGGTTTGGCGGCGGCGTCCAGGATGTAATCGGTGATGGCTCTTCCGCTCCGGTGCTGCTCGAGCAGCGTATCCGGCAGTTTTGCCACGGGTCCGGTGAGTTTGCGCACAGCCGGGAAGATATGTGTTTCCTCCAGGGCACGCTCGTGGTAATCCTCGGCAAATCGCCGGAACAGCTTCGCGGTTTGCACGAGCCCCGGCAACGGCAGCGTTTGCGGGGCCTGAGCGGCGCGGCGGGCGGCTTCATTGTAGATCAACAATGCGCGGCGAATAATGCCGTGCTCGCGCATGAGATCCTCGTTGGCGGTCACATCCTCGCCGCGGGTTTGCTGATCCGCCGCATTGCCGTGTCCGGCCAGCCACAACCCCGCTCCGACCAGCCCCGCGGATGTCAGCACCTGACGTCGGCTCGAAGATACAAACTGCATCGAAACCTCCTTGCGCGCCTCAGCACAACTGCCCGGCCTTTCGGCATTCACACTTCGGACAACGGCGCGGCGGCTTCCATTCCCGCGCAGCCCGCCCGCCGCTAGTGCCAACCCAGACCCGCCGCCAGCGCGCACAGCACGACAACGGCCCAGGGAGGAATACGCCAGAACACCAGCGCGACAAACGCCGCCAGCGCCAGGGCAAAATCCGCGGCGGACAATACCGCGCTGGTCCAGACCGGGTGATAAAAGGCAGCCAGCAGCAACCCCACCACGGCCGCGTTGATGCCCAACATGGCCCGCTGCATGGCCCGATGGCGGCGAACCCCATCCCACAACGGCAGCGCACCGATGATCAACAGGAAACCCGGCAGGAAGATGGCGAGCAGGGCAATGCCCGCGCCCAGCCAGCCGTTGGGGTTTTCCGTGGAAACCGCGCCCAGATACGCGGCGAAGGTGAACAGCGGACCGGGCACCGCCTGCGCCGCGCCGTAACCGGCCAAAAACGCATCGTTGGACACCCAGCCGGACGGCACCACCTCGCTCTGGAGCAGCGGCAACACCACGTGTCCGCCGCCGAATACCAGCGATCCCACCCGATAAAACACGTCGAACACATGCAGGGCATGATTATCGCTGCGCGCGGCGCAGACCGGCAGCGCCACCAACAACAGCAGCCACACCGCCAGCACCCATACGCCGGTGCGCTTGCGCAGCCTCAAGGGGAACGGGCTGTGAGGCAGTTCAGCGCCGGGGGAAAGCCACAACCAGCCGACGATGCCACCGGCGACAATGACGCCGATCTGCCCCGGCACACCGGGGAACAATGTCAACACCACCGCTGCTAACGCTGCGATCGTGGCGCGGGCGCGATCGGGGCAGAGATTGCGGCCCATTCCCCACAGCGCCTGGGCGACGACGGCAACCGCCACCACCTTCAACCCGTGCAGCCAGCTTCCCGTCGCGGCTCCGCCCAGCCCGTGCACGATCAGACCAAACAGGACCAGGGCCAGCGCCGAGGGCAGCGTGAACCCCAACCACGCAACCAGCGCGCCGGGCAGCCCGCCGCGAAACAACCCGACCGCAATGCCGACCTTGCTGCTGGCCGGGCCCGGAAGAAACTGGCAGAGAGCCACCAGATCACCATAGGTCTGGTCGGAAAGCCAGCGCCGCCGCTCGACAAACTCCTGGCGGAAATAGCCCAGATGCGCGATCGGGCCGCCGAAGCTGGTCAGACCCAGGCGCAGAAAAACCCCAAAAAGGAGCGGGAGGGGCGTACGGGCCGGGCCACCATCAAACTCATTTCCACCGTGCATGACTGCGCCTCGTCCTTTTCCCAAACAAAACGATGTCCTTCATTTTCCCGGATCAACGTTGCAGAACGGTGTTTGAACAACCGGGCGCCGATCGCGGAGAAAAAAACAGGTTGATCGATACACGCTGTCAACCGCGCGCCGGCGCACAAAGTCTCAAGCCAAAGGCTGCTGGAGAGGATTCGATTCTGGTGGGAAACAGCCGCCGCCTCAAGCTGAAAAGGAGCCCGGCCTGAAACTCGGCCCTGAAAGAAAAAACCCGCGGGAAATTCGCGGGCCTTCGGTGCAACCGGCAATGGCTAACCGTTTTCTTGTTATCCGAAACCCGCCTCGAACTTTATCGCTCAACGCCGACCGCGCGTAAAACTGCCGAAACCAGGTGCGATAGCGCGAATCGGCCCATCGCCATCGCGGAGCAACGGCTGAGCGCGGTATTTCTCATTGTTCCAGACGATCATATCGACGCTTTCGAAACCCGCGCTTTCCCGACCTTCCGGCGATGGGATTTGGCGAGACAGCGTTCGATCCGGCTCATTCCGCCGGGGAATCCTGCCCTTCGGCCAACTGCTCGCGGTATTGCCTGGGATAAACACCGGTCCATGACTTGACCGCGCGCGCCAAAGCGCTGGCTTCGGAAAAGCCGCAGCGTCTCGCCACCTCGGTCGTTGTGGCGAAGGGGTCGCGCAGCAGCTTCAGCACCAGCTCGCGCCGAACTTCGTCCTTGACGGCGCGATAGCTGGTGCCCTCCTCGTCCAGGCGCCGGCGCAGTGTCTGGCTGCTCAAATTGAAGCGGGCGGCGACGGTTTCCATGCCGGGAAACGATTTCCTCTCCTGGAACTCCGCCCGCAAGTGGGAGGTCAGGCGAATTCTCAAATTGTGATTGACGCCGGGCACGATGCCGAAATCGAGCCGCGGAATCAAAAACAACTCCTGTAAATTCCCCAATGTCTTGACCACCGGCCGATCGAGATAATGGCGCGAAAAAATCATGCGGGCGGCCGCTTGTTCGAAACTGCACGGCCCGGCGTAAACCCGCTGATATTCCGCCGCCAACATGCCGGGGCGGTGGGGAAATTCAAAGGCGCGGCAGCGCAGATTATCGCCGATCAGCCAGCTGCCGATGGCCCACCAGACCAACAGCCACCACTCCGTGAGAAAGTGATCGGGATCGAATTCCGGGTGGGAAACATCCACTTGAACCACCGCCAGGCTGCCGCGTTCGACGAGTGAAAACGTGATATCGCCGCTCAACAGGGCGTACAGCCGCATGCCCTTGTCCAGGGCCCGCCGCAGCGTGACGCCGGAGGTGACGATATCGCACATCAACTCGAAGCAGCCGATCTTGCAGCGATTCGGCGTCAATCCGCAGAACTCGTCCTGCATCATCAACTTCACATGGCGCGATAACTTCGCCAGCTCCTGCGGCGTGAATTCAGCGCCGGACAAGGCGCGCGGCGCGATCTCGCTCACCTGGCAGATGGTTTTGAAATCATGCCCCTTGGCCAAGGCGGCATTGATGAGCCCGTGCGCAAAACGGTTGGTGAAATCACCGGAGATCATCGGCTCTCCCCATGGATTTTTTCTTTCGGCGAAAATAACGCAGCGCTTTACCGCCATGCAATGTCGCCGGGGCTGCGCTGTCACCTTTTGTAAATTATCTGGGAGATTCCGCTATGGGTTGCATCCGGACGCGCCTATAGACTTTGCGGGCACCCGGCCGACCGGGCATGAATGCGTGAAAACTCCATACGTCCGGGGACGACCATGAGCGCGCTCCCGACGGTCTGCGGTGCCGCGAAAAAAACAAGAGGTGCGCGATGAACGACGATGATTTCTTTTGGGAAGGATTGCGCGGCGACCGGCTGCTGTTTCAACAATGCATTGGCTGCCGGCGGCTGCGCCATCCCGCCGGCCCGATGTGCCCGCAATGCCAGACCCTGACGTGGCAACCGGTGGCGGCCAGCGGCAAAGGCGTGGTGCGGGCCTGGCTCGAATCGAAACACCCCACCGAACCCGACGCATTCCCGCGCATCGTCGCGCTGATCGAACTGCCCGAGGGCCTGCGCCTGATTTCGAATCTGCGCGATATCGCGTTGTCGGATGTGTACGACGGCCTGCCGGTCCAGGTTTTTTTCGACGACATCAACGGCCAACGCCTGCATCAGTTCCGCCCCGAGGTTTGAACCATGGAAAACTTGTTGAACCGCACCGCGATCGTCGGCATCGGCCAGACCGAATTTTCCAAACGCTCCGGGCGCAGTGAATTGCAACTGGCCGCCGAGGCCGGCAAGGCGGCCATCGAGGATGCGGGGCTGCGCGCCGCCGACATCGACGGCATGGTGACCTTCACGCTGGATTCAAACGACGAGCTGGCGCTGATGCACGGCCTTGGCATTCCCGAACTGCGCTGGACCGCGCGCGCGCCGTTCGG
>Ga0164243_10009980_pt1 | contig 13705 bp, 19 predicted proteins | sample OricompcompostOP_FD_108781 | JGI IMG/M metagenome (GOLD analysis project Ga0164243, IMG submission 108781) | Organic Plus compost microbial communities from Emeryville, California, USA - Original compost - Organic plus compost (OP) | ecosystem: Engineered > Solid waste > Mixed feedstock >... | reverse complement strand
GTGGCAAAATCCCAAAAAATGCCTTGTCGCCGTCGTCCGTCCGACCCAGCCGTCTGGTTGTTTGAGCCCTGGTCCAATACCTCGGGTTTCTTTCAAGGAGTACATAGTGTACACTACTTCTACTAAGTACCTCGTACACCGTCCACCCACACCCGGACAGCTGAGACGGCGTCTCCTCAATGGTATTCAAATCGATCTCAGGTCGCGATTGGTAATGAGTGCCTCTGGTTGAGCGCACTATTGGACGACATCTTACATCAGACACGCATGAATTGGCTAGGCCAGTCTGCCAACTTGCCGTCCCTGGTTAGGGAGGAGCGGTGACCACAAGAGCAATACGATTACAACGTGTTGGTCCCTCATCCAGACTTCGTCGTGTTCCTTTCTTCCGTTGTCACTGGAGCCTGTTGTTTCTTTGGGGGTGGGGATGCGAAATTAGTCATATAGTAACCGATGCTATAGGGCCAGGGCTGGAGTCGAACGTATGAAGTACTTATCCAAGGCTGCGCCAATGAACACTGTGTGAACACTGTATTTTTCACTGCTTCTTTCATTGTTCTACGGATTCGACTCGGAGCCTTGGTGTGGGTATCACCAGATGAAGCTGTGCGGATTAAAATGGGAACTGTTGTTGCCGACAGAGCTTTCTTCCCCCCTCACCACTCTCACATCGCTGATGTTTATCTTTTTTTCATGCCAGGTGTAGGCATGAGAATAAGGAACGAACGACTATATTACGCGTCGATGTTGTCTCTTGAATGCCCCGCAGTGTGTGTTGAGTGGCAGAGTGTCGACGACGATACTTCGTACCGGCAAGGCCTTGGGCTGTCAGGTACTTCGTACTTCGCCATCGCCCGGTACCTGTGCCTCAGTGCAATCATACGAAGTATATAAAAGATCTGGAGGACGAAGTAAGCTCTATAAGTTGAAAAACCTAGGGATAGTTGGGGAATGATGGTCATTTCGCTCTTTCGTCCTTCAAAATACATGCAACAAGGATTGTACACCTTAAATGAGAAGAATTACTCTGCTGATACTTATTACCGCAGGTTCTACCTTTGTACAGGGTAGTACACCACCACTTCTTAGAAAATGATTCGGAGCGGCAAGTGCATCCCCTGCCGTATTGAGCATTAATCTAGGATTGCCAGTCACCCCTAGGCTTTCTCTGTTCTCATCGGAACCGTCATCTGCAACCGGGCATGGATGCCTCATCACTGGCATGAGAGCCTGCTTTGCCGTCGTTCAGAGCCGCCAAATAACACACCGAACTTGTACTTCGTAATGAAGTACCTGACTGTATACACACAGTACGTACGAAGTAGAGTGTAGTAGTTCACCTTCCCACCCACCATACCGGTCAATGGGCTTTCTTTCCTTCATACTTCAGACATTTATCGAAGGAGGCAAGAGGGACTGCGTCTGCGTTGCCCTGCCCTGGATGGACCTGCCCCACCTAGACGCACATGCAGGAGCTGCACCGCGGCACCATCGAATACAAGTACAATTGACGGGACAGTGGACTGGACAGACTTGTTGAATTGGCAATTGTGCTTCGGACCAAGACTGTACCTATACAATTTTATTCACACTAATTAGGTTCTGAAAATACTGGTCCTTCCCCCGATGTTACTGGGGTTGACAAAAATCCCAGCCGAGTATAATCCGCTGATTGCGCGCCTTAGTGGCAGAACAGGCATGCGTGATGCAGCCCTGGCAGTCTGAGGCCTGCTTGAATTGGATTGCGGGATCACTAGATTGCCAGCCGAGCTCGGTAATGAATGGAACATTGAACCTTGCGCAAATCGAAACTACCACACCCTTACCCTACGAGGAGCCACCACAGATTGACAATCCCGCTTGCTGGTTGCTCGCATCAAATGCATCGAAAAGACGACGTTCAAATTACAAGTCTTCCGTCGTTGGACGACCCCAGTCCAATGCGAGGTACGAAGTACATACATCCCAAACCCGTCAGCACATCAAGTACGAAACGTACGCGACAACTCCCTCGCTTCCTCCAGTGTTCGGTTTCACGCATGATTCTCCAAAACCCAAGGGTGTGTGGAACATCTAGTACCATCATACTGCAGAGGACTCGATCGTCTCGGCCACATACCCATTCAATGCCCCTTTCGTCCTGGCAGGGACATCGATCGGATGGGAGAGGGTGTATTCGCATTCGAGCGTAGTACATCAAATTGATTGATGTAGCTTGAGTTCGAGGTTCCAAGTTGCTGTTGCAATGTTAGCAACGGTACCCCCAAAAGTTAAGTGAAGGAGCGACTGTACTTCCTTCTCCTGGTGGTGCGGCTTGCCTTACCCCCATCTCCCACCTGCCTGGCCAGCAATACCCCGTCCCCCGTCCCCCGTCCCTTCCTATCAATAGTGTAGCAGTGGAGTGTACTCACGTCGTGCCCAAAGTAATATTTGTGCCGTTATTTCGTACTTTCTTATACTACCACGCTGGCGTTTGTCAGGAAAAACAGCAGTAAACCAACTGCTCTACTTTCGGTACGTACTCTACTCACGTACTTGTCGCGCACATTTGATCCTGGTTGCACGCACCTTGCACCTGCCGTAGCTTTTGCCAAGTTCAATGTTCCCTTCTCCCTCCAGAGAATTTGCTTCAACACGGTGGACAAGAAAAATTTCGGCCAGACCTCCCAAGCTCGAGTTTCGCTCCCTTTGCTCTCCTCCGTCCAGATTCGCTTTACACCTCCCACCCCCCCAATTACTGACGACGTCGATATTCTACTATATATCATGACCACCCTCTTGTCTCTATCTCGTGCAGATTTTCACTCATCTCAGTTGCTCTCTGCCTCTCATTCTTCGAAAACCTTCCCGCCCATCAATCGATTTCACCAACACCCTCCGCAGCCCCGAAATTGACCAATGCGAGGCGATGCCTATTATTTGCTGTTATTGACGGACCTTCCCCCAGCATCTTCTACTCTCGCACTCACGCCCACACTCGCAAGAGATTATTGCCTTGCCTGCTGCCCGCCTGCACCCCTACTTCCTTCGGACTACTACTATGCTAGTTAGAGCCGTCTCCTTTTAGCTCGTCGTTTACTTGATTTCGTCAACGGTATTGCCGACACCCTCCTCCCTACAGGCTGGCTGTCGCGCCGTTCATCCTCTGTGTGCTTTGTACCGTTCTCCTCCTCTTGTGCCACTGCCTCGTGTCATTGTTCCATTGTCCCCCGAGGCTACCTTCGCCAGACGCCTCCTTTCGCATTGAGCATCCTCGACTCCTGTGGCTGTTTGGCAGTCGAAAATCTGTAAGTCACGACCACCACAACCGCTGCCCTTAGAGCAATGCACTATATCTAGCACTAAGTCGCGGAGCGCGCGCCGCGCCTCCCTTCGCCTCTCCCTTGACTTCCCGTCCCACTTCCCACCTTTTATCCCTAATGTACTAGGCTTCGCAGTGTCTACGTTGTGTAACAAATCATGGCTACATTTGATACCGGTGGGGGCTACGGCAATTGAACGGTTCTGTTGCATGTCATTGGTTCATTTGTCTTGCATACGAGTGTAGCGGATAGCTGAATCAGGCACTGCTTGGTCCCTTCATTCTCATCTCTATATCATACCTCTCTGGGCGCGGCGGTCTATTGTGAGACGCTGGACCTGGCCAAACCCGGCCCAGTCCAGCCCATTCTCTGCCGGGGACATGGGAGAAGCAAGAACGCGAGACGCAATATGCATGCTGGGCGACGGGCGAAGATCAAGGGCCATGCTGCAGCGCCAGAAAACCATCCACCAAGGGCCTGCACCGTCTCTGCGCATTGTTCGTTCAATCGCCCTGCATCTTGCCCAGTCGAGCAAGTTTGCCGAGCAATGGTAGTGCAGGATACCGCCATGCTCAATTGTATCATATGGAATACAAGCGTTGACCTGTTTACATGCGATCTGTCTGGCGCGCACTCTTTATTCCCGCTCCTCCCCCGCCCCTTCATGCGTTTCAAGCGCGTTGTTGTCTTGGGGTCCCGGCCTTTATTGTGCAGCTCCACATCCACAACCGACTGACTTGGCATCAGACTTACCACGGCCAAGTGGCCCTCGAGTACTGAGGTACGCGGCCGCTCTTCGGGACCCCGTTAATCTTCTGACCACTGAAATGTGGCCCTCCCCCCGTACAAGATTTAAGCTGCCCTACGAAACCTCTTGCACCTCAATCTGTTCCTTCCCATCACTCCGCTCACGTCTCTGCGCTTTATAGCAGCCCTCCTGACCTGGTATATATAGCACCGACGACTAATCACGAAACAGACCTTACTCTTGTTCACCACGGCGACTGCCAACTCTATTTGTCTCCTATCTCCCAGTGCTTGTCCTCGAGGCCACGAGCCTCTTTAACTCGACGGCCTAGCTAGACTTTGGAGAGAGAGAGAGAGCTGCCATTCCCCACCAGCGCAAGTATTGGTTCCTGAAGCGCCATGTCGAAGGCTCCGTATGTCTCATAACCAATGATCACGTTAACAGTGCTGGCTGCCGTGACGCGAATCCAAGAGGTGGCTATTATCTAACTGACGAGATTCTTAGGGAACCGCCTCGCCGTGTTTTCATGGAGCATGGCCGTGAATATGGCTACTACGACTACCTGTTCCCTTGCGACCAGGTGTGGCTTGCCTATCCCCCGGCCCATCCGTATAGGATTTGCTTGTTTGCTAATCAATGCCCTGCAGCTTGAGGAGGATAAGCTCGATATCTTCCACCACGCGATCCTCGAAGCCCAGCAGAACAAGCTGTATAAAGCTCCTGTCTACTTCAGACATAGATCCGAACCATTGCCGTCAAGCAAAGATGGCGAGGCTAAGACGTTTCCGAGAAGAGCTGGACGGCAGGTCCTAGATTTAGGAACTGGAACTGGGTTGTGGGCTATGTCTATGGCCGAGTGAGTTCATATCTCTCCTGTAGAAGGCAGTTCTTGAGGCTGACGACGCTAAACTGTCTCTTCCAACTAGAGAGTATCCCGATTCTTTGGTATTTGGCGTGGACTTTTATGACTTCCTTCAGCCCCGCGAGTAAGTTGCCCTTGAAGAAGTATGGCAGCGACGTCAATCTAATAATCTTAAGAATTCTGAAAACGACGTACTTTTGTGGGCATGTCAACATCGAGCAGAATTGGGAACCACTCTACCACTTTGTTGATTGGGCTATTCAAAAACGGAGAACGGAAGGTAACCCCAAGCCTGAAATCGACAAAACAAACTGGGACTTGATCTATGTCCGGATGATGAACGGCTCGATCAAAGACTGGCCGGCTCTTTACAGGAAGATTTACAAGTAAGTTCATCCCAGCAGCTTCATCGAGACCGCTACCATCGCCCTAGACAAGCTGGGATTCGCGCGTGCTGACACTGAGACGTATAGTCATCTCACTCCTGGCTTCGGCTGCGTCGAACTCGTAGAGATAGACTGGACCCCGCGGTCGGACGATGATACACTGCCTCGGAATTCGAATTTCGAGAAATGGGTCGGCCTGCTTCACAAGGCGATGGACAGGGCCGGACGGAGTTTGAGAATCAACCCGAACACAAAGAATTTACTTCGCGAGGCCGGTTTCGTCGATGTTGAGGAAAGTACTGTGAAACTTTACCACAATCCTTGGAACCGCGGCGGACACACTGAGCAAGTCGGGAGGTGGTTTAATCTTGGACTTACCCACGGTCTCCAGGGTCTAAGTTTATCTCCTCTAACAAGGATTCTCAATATGCGGGAGAGCGAAGTGAACGAGCTCGTGGGAAAAGTCCGGCATGAAACATGTCTTCTCAAGCACCACGGATATTGCAATCTGTAAGTTCTCATTCATACGCCAGCCTCCTCCCGCCCCATACACAGCAACAAGGTCAAAATCAAGTGGGCTGACATCCTCTTTCCTTTCTCCTTTCTTTTTCAACTTAACAGCCATATCTGGACTGCTCGGCGACCTGCCGAACCAACAGGCTCGACGAGCCACGCCACCTCAAACCCCACAAGTAGCCATACCGGCAACAATGGCCCAAGCAATATTCCGAATGCCACGGCAAGTAGTAGCTCGAGCGGCGCCGGCAAGAAGAGCCAATAGGTATAGCAAGGGTGGCGGGATGGTAGAAGTGCCAACCAACAGCAGCAAGCGGTCGCAGAACAGGCCTTCAGCAATTCTCAGAGTCCATACTATCACGCATGCTAAGTTTGACCTCGACAGGCTGCAACCGTGTAGCCGGCCTCCGGCGTACCTTGCTTATTAGGGGTACCTCCCGGTAGACGAGGGCAAAATGTGGAAGTCTTCGGCGCGGTGTTGGCAAAACAATCAAGGCTACCTTGGGCTGCCCTCTGCAAATCCCGGGCCAAACGAAAGTACCCTCCACGACGCTGACGCCTTCGCAGCTAGCTTGGGACAACCTAGGTGCAGGTCATTCCAAGACCCAACACTCAATGAATATGCAAGAATCTCCACGTCACTGCGGCCAAGAAGGGCTTGTCCTGTTGACACTCCCCCTCACCCCCGGACCATTGTGGGGACAATCACGACCAACTGCATAATTATGGTCAATTGATTTCTTAGCAACCTAGCGCCTCCTTCACTTGCCCCCACTCCTCCCAATTCCCAGAGCCTGCTGGCGCTTTCCCCCCTCCAACTTGTTGACGGGGCAATCTAATTTTTCATCAGTGCTCGCAAGAAGGCCGGCTGCCGGCGCCTTACCCCGGGGCTCTCTTTCGGCTTGGGCATAGAGCATGCCCTACGTGGTAACGGTCCATGGGCAATCTCGGCCATGCTTGGCCCGTTCATATTGGGCATTCAGTCAGCTTTAGTAAAAACATCGCTGGAGGCTCACTTCGCATGGCCCATTACCGCTTACCGATGATGGCCCGGGCTAACTGGCCACCTATCCACTTGAGGCGTCTAACACGGCTGCGACATGGGTAGGGAAGAGTATACCTGGTGGGCGACAGAACATGGGCAGCGGCTCCCTGCATGAGCAGAAAAAGCAATGGGGGTCTTACTACAGAATCTGCGAGGGACGATGGTCTGGCCTCCACCATCTTGGTCGTGATGTGTGCCTAGTGTACTTACTCTGTCTATCTAACCCATTTGTTATCCTTGTTTCGTCTTCAGTTTATTGTTATTGCGTTCAGCATGTTACGGCGAGAATGTTGTGTTCCAGGCGGTCGTCACTTCTATGCCATGCTTTATACGAGGTGGAGGGGGAGGGGTGGAATATCAGGCAAGGGATATACGAATTGTCATGGACTGTGATGAGGCTGTTTTATAGATACAAAAGAAGTTGGGTATGGCATGGTTTTGGATAAAGTGAACATTACTTTGGGGTTTCGTTGAGTTTATTCTTGTTGATCAGATCTGGCATGTCTTCTTCTTGATCGGGAGGTAAGGTCGAGATGAAGGCCAACATGGTTTGGTATGAGATGGGGTCATGTTGGGGGTGGTCACCATGCAGCATGTCCAGTGCGTTTCGACGAAATCAAGCGCGGTCTCACTCGGCTGTCTAGGCCGTGTGCGAGGCCTACTTTTATAGGTTTCGACACGCGCGAGCGTGAGTGCACACTACACACCCATGTATACGCGAGGCCAGGCCGGTTGTGCCCTCGAGATCACCCCTGCGGGATCTTCGTCCAGAGCCCGGGGGTGGGGTGCGGTGGTTGTTGGCCACGGGGCGGGCCGACCTCGACGACAATTTGTATTAATCATTATTCACTATGCCGGTTTGCTTGAGAAGGGTAGTCTTACATCAAAGCATTATAAGTCTGTTGGTTCGAGGATATGATGATATGGGATCAACGAGTGGAGAGAAAAGAGAAAAACAAAAAAGCACGGTCCATCGTCATGCCCCGGTTGATTCTCGAAATGCAATGCACAACGGACCAACACATTATTCTACGTGGACAGGAGAGTGTCGACTTGTTTGTCACGATTTGCCTGATCTGCCTATTTTTTCTTCTAACTTCTTGAGGAGTGTGCCCGATCACACACCCTTTTTCTCCCCTCCTTCCCCCGCCACCCCTTAGAGATTTGGGGGCCCTCGTGTTTGTTCTTCATGTACGTGACGAGGCAAGGTCAGTCACAATTTTTTATCAAGTTGGTTATGCAACCAAGGAAGGGCGTTCTAATGTTGTTGTTGTTGTTTTTTTGACACAACGAGGGGCAGGGAAGGGAGAAAAGTGCGTAGGCAGTACTGAGGTATGTCTGCAATAACATTTCTCTCGACCCCGGGCCGGGAACCCGTTGGCGATACAGACATCACGGCCTGCAGGGGGCGAGGAGGAGAGAGCGTAGCGCATATTGAAGAAAACATGGCATGAATTATCGATTTCACCCTTTTTGGTCTTTTTACTTCCTTTTTTTTTTTTGGTTTTTATTCTGGACAACGAATGTTTGTCTCGCTGCATCGCTGCGGCGCGGGTTTCTCAAGTGAGGAATGGCGATGTATGATGGCCGCAGGGTTGTGATAAGTCAAGAGGGAGGAACTGTGTTTGGATAGTGTTTTGGCTATTGAGAGGTGTGTGCTTGCATATACTTTTCATGCTCGGTTCGAAAAGGGAAGGACCTTTTTCGGTTCCCCCCTCGCTGCAATGCGAGTAAGGTGCGCACGAAGATGTTGTGGTGATGATAGGCATTTTGGGGGGGAGAAGCTGTGTGTGGTGATGGCATCAATACGGAGTGAAATGGATGGGAGAGGGAGGGGCAATGGCTGGAATATCGATTCGCATTGCTGCAAGAAGCAAACAAGGTCCACGGTGGAATGAGGATGATGAGCTCCTCGTAACACCCGAGCCTCCCAAAGAGTAAGTGGATGTTGTCGAGGTCTCCTGCGTCCACGAGCATGCGGGGGTACCGGGTAAGCAGCCTCCCACTTCCTAGACGAGGCGAGGCATCTAATAGTCAACACGGGGGTTATGTTCCGTCGCATTGATGATTCCCCGAGTCTCCAATCACGGTCGTACAAAGAGCCGAAAAAAGATGAAATGAAGGTTACGTTTCGAGAGGGCGTCCTCGTTGGAGAGGACAAGTAAATTGTTTCTGATGTACAAGTTTTCTAAACAGACTAAAACCACAAAAAAAGGCTGGTGGGGAAAAAAGCACCCGGACTACAGCGTGGAACCGTCGATTCGAAGTGAGCACAGGGAAGCGAGAAGGCTATCTGTCCTGCTCGCTTGTACTTCTTCCTCTCCTCGCGGCTCACGGACTGCCCGACCCGGCTACTGTTCAACCCCGTACTTTCTCTATCCCAGGTTGATTCCATTGACCCCCAAGTCCTTCTCCCAATGTATCGACGCAGTAGTAAACAAAGGAAATCCGAGTTCTTTAAGGGCAAAAAAATGGCGTTCCGAGTAAAAAAGAAAGATGCCTTCCTTCTTCTATCAAGCAGATCGGAAACCGCCGTCGTTTTATCCACATTACCAACACAACATTTTGATCCGTCCCCCGTCAACTGCCGCCTAGCTTTCTCCTCGTCCACTAACCCTTATGTTTCGTAGCAGGTTTAGTGGTGGGCGGCGGCAGGCTCACCGTGGTATCCGACAAGCTTGAATCGGCCGATTATCTCTCCGACGGTGAAGAACCCGAGGCACTCGGCGAGGACGACACCGCCGGCGGCGAGCTGGGCGTTGCTGATGCCGGGGATGTAGCCGGCGGGCTTCTGGGCGCCGGACTTGACGGTCTGGGCTACGGTGTCGGCGATCTTGCTGGGCTGTCGGATGCTTTGCCAAGCGCTCTCGTAGAAGGACTGGAAGGTGGCGGCGGAGCTGTGATATGCTCGTTAGTGTTTTTGTTTCGGGGGAGACCTTTTCTTCCGTTTCCCGGCCGCGGATTTTTTTTTTTGTCGTAAAGTTTTGCGCTGGTGTATGGTGTATCGGTAGGAAGTGTGGGGCGATCAGGTACTTACGGAGGAGACATCTTCTGGCCCCTGAAGACGATCTTGGCGACTTCGGCGGCGACCTTGGAGTAGTAGACGACGAAGGGAGTTTGCCCTAGACAAAAGGGAAAGTGTTGTTAGCGCCAGCTCACCCAATGTTGTGGTCAATTTCGTCGTGATCCCTCTTCCATTTCTTCCCGATCCAATATCTTATCACCACTCCAACCAAATCACGTCATCGAACCCTCTCGCGCCACCGAAAGAAAAAAAGGCAAAGAAAGCCCGGTAGAAACCCCAATAACAAAGACAAGAAAAACACATACTCTCAAGGAAGTTGACGACCTTGCCCGTCCTTCCGCCAACCTTGCCCAGAGCACCAGCAACACCCTTCGCCGCGCCGCTAATAGCGGGACCGGCGGCGCTCGTCACGCGCGAAAGACCCTGCGCGGCCTTGCTCGCAGCATCCTTAGCAGCCTCGGTGGCCTTCTCGGTCGTCGTGGATTGGAAGCGAGCGGGCGTGAAGGGGGTAGTGCGGCGCACCGAGGCGCGGACAACCGATCGGCTGAGCATTGTGTCGGTGCTTATCGGTGTGTGGTGAGAAGGAAAATAAAAAATTACGACTGAGTGGGGTTGGGATTATTCGAGCAAAAAGCGGACGAATAAATCGGAAGGGGGTTAGGAGGGTCGTAGTAACACCAATTGATGGGGTTTGAGGCGAATTGGCGGCTCCCTTTGGCAATGGATATCGTCGTTTTTCGGGGTTCTCGAGAGGGATAAAGAGCAAAAGGAAAAAAAATATTAGCTGTTCTGACCTCGGAAGATGTTGGAGGTTTGGGAGGACCGGGTGAATTGGGGCTAAGCCGGATTCGGACGGGAATCGGAGAGATGGATGGCATGTCACCTGAGGACGGCTGGCACCAGCCGACAAGGCACGAAACTTTTCCGGGATGCGGGATGTGGGACTCTGAAGGCACTTACGAAGTACAGAGAGGACAGGCGACTTCTACTTCATACAAAACAGACTTCATGGTAAGGAAAAAAAAATATGTATGAAAAAGTCCAAAAAAGGTAAATATATATATCATGCAAATTTGAGAAAGAGTAATGCAAGTCATACACGAAAAGTCATAAAACCAACTCAGTCCCCGCCATCGCTACACACACAAACGACATTCTCAACACGAGCTTCCTCTCCTGTCTTCCTAGTCCAAGCTCTGGATCTGCACCTTGATAGCCCCAGTCTTAGGATCCGAAGCCGTCTTGAAAGCATCGAGAGCATCTTCAAGCTTATACCTGTGCGTGACAAGCTTCGACAAGTCAATGATGCCACTCTCGACGAGGCGAATGGCCCGCGGCCAGGTGTTGTTGTAGCGGTACTGGAGCTGAACATCAACCTCACGCGTCGACGCGCGCATGAACGGGAACTTGATCTCGTTCTTCCCGACACCAATGATGAAGACCTTGCCGCCGAACTTGGCAGCCCACACGGCCGAGGCGATGCTGCTCTCGACACCCGTGCACTCCATGGCGACGGCGGGCTCGATGCCGCCGAAAGCCTCGACGATGGCCTTAGCCGAGTCCTCGGCCGAGAGCCCCGGGCTCACCTTGTGCGTGATCACGCTCGGGCAAAGCTCCTTCGCGAAAGCCAATCGGCCCTCGTCGATGTCGGTAATGACGATGGGACAAGCCCCAGCAGCACGGCAGCACAAAAGTGTAATGAGGCCGATGGGCCCCGCGCCGCAGACAAGCACGGGGTCACCAAGCCTCACGTTAGCCCTCTGCATAGCGGCCAGAGCGACGCTGAGGGGCTCGAGCATGGCGCCCGCCTCGTACGACATGTTGCCGATCTTGTAGCACCAGGTGGCGGGGTGGTTGACGTAGCGGCGGAGGAGACCAGGGATGGGAGGCGTCGAGAGGAACTTCACCTTGTCGCAGCCGTTGTAGCGGCCCGTTAGGCAGGGCTCGCATTGGTTGCAGATGATGTTGGGTTCGACGGCTACGCGGTCGCCGACTTTGAAGTCTGTGACGGAGGGGTGCACGGCGATGATTTCGCCGGCGGATTCGTGGCCGAGGATGTGGTCGCCTTCGACGATCATGGGGCCGATACAGCCCGCGTGCCAGAAGTGGACATCGGATCTAGATGAAGGTGTTAGTATTCGTTTGATATGGGCTCATAACGAGTTCTGAAAGCTTGTGTGGCTTTCTTCTTCTCTTGGGCGGGGAGGTGGTGAGGCCCCATGTGATGCAATAACATGGCTATAGGAAATATGCATCATGGATGCCCAACCCTGCCAACCAAACCTCCGATTACACAAAGCTCCACGGAAACTAACTCCAATTATCGAAAAGAAAACAAAACCGATAAAAAAAAAAAAAGAAAAAAGTAAATGCCAAAGGGATAAGATTTTTGGATCGGTAATCACTATTCTTACCCGCAAATACCGGTGCTCCTAATAGCTACCGTAACCTCTCCCTCCTTGAGGTCCGCGCCGGACTGGACGCTCTCGAGAGAAGGCTCAGCTTCATTTATCCACAGATCGTGGGCGGGGTTCGTGTAGACACCAATGTTGGGCTTGGTGACGTTAGCGGACGCCTTTGAGACGCCATTCTCGCCGTTGTCCACAGCTACTGGGCTCATGGTTCGAGATTTGGGGGTTCTGATGGGAGGAGTTCGGTTCAGTCTCGAGCTCGGTTTGTCTCCGTCCGATGTGGTGGTCGGTGTGAGATTGGACGATAGCAATAGCTTCAAACGATCTATGAATGGGATTGAAGATGAGAAATTATGATGTGATATCAGGAAAACAGAAAAGAGACGAGAGAAAGGAAGAAGGGAAAGTCGGGATGCCCAAGCCAAGTCTAGATATGTAGTATGAAGTGCGTCACAACAAGTCGATCACAGCGGGACAGCCTACGGCACTTCTTATTATTTATGAACGTCGTTCCTATATATATGGAATTCCGACCAAGCTCCGCTCTGCAAACAGGACCAGAGGAGTATGTGTAACCGCTTGGGATCCGGGGTCTCACAACCCGCCCATTCAGAGACTGCGAAAGGAGGGCCTGTGTTTTGCGCTGCCCCTCATCCCTTCTTTTTTTTTCTTCCCTTTCGCCAATTATCGATAATGCTTTCCGCGGGAAGCTCTCATTTGATGAGACAACTTTTTTTTTTTTGCCCCTCCAATACCCGCCCAGCTTTTGCTTGTCCGAGTCTCCTTTCCTCGGTCCTCCCTTGAAAACGTCAATCTTTCACTTGCTGCTGGTTAAGTTGGCTCATCTTTTAACTGTTCTGGGAGGAACAGTGGGGCGGCACCCCAACTTGGTGGAGGGGCTTTTATTATCTGTCTCCGCGTTGACAAGGTTAGGGTCGCAGCTCTTCCCGCGCCAATCACGGTGATGGGATGAGGTTGAGTTTTCTCTAAAGGGAACTTTTAGTGGCGACAAGTGGGGGTGAGATGGAGTCGAGCTGGAGGACAGGAAGAAGAGAAATAATGAAAACCGACCACGCGGAAACTAGGAAACGAGTAGCGACACCTGTACGGAAGTACGAGAGAGGTAGTGGCACAGCTCCATGATGATCAAAAACATCGCATGCCATGGTGGAGGATCAACTGAAAGTTGAGGTTTCGTTTCAGCCTACAAATTGGGCTGACGTCTTCCGCTGTGAGAGGGCGCAAGGGACGGGTGGCCAAGATTTCCAAATGATATATACATTAAAGGCAATCTAGAAAAACCCTCGTAGCGGCAGTAAGCTTCGACGAGCAAGCGCGGGCTCTTTGTGATGTGATCCCGTTCGCAACAGCATCCGCCCATATCGTGGACGTAGTGTACTTCACACGCTC
>Ga0164243_10009979_pt1 | contig 13708 bp, 7 predicted proteins | sample OricompcompostOP_FD_108781 | JGI IMG/M metagenome (GOLD analysis project Ga0164243, IMG submission 108781) | Organic Plus compost microbial communities from Emeryville, California, USA - Original compost - Organic plus compost (OP) | ecosystem: Engineered > Solid waste > Mixed feedstock >... | reverse complement strand
GCCTGTACGGCATCGCGATACGCATCAGTTGGTGTGGTGGTGAGTCCTTTGTATTCCGGCCAGGCATATTGTTTAACAAGACCGATTAAATCCCCGCCTGCTGCGGTTGCCGTACAACTTCGTCCGACTTGTTTGGATACGGTTGATGTCGAATTGATCACTGGTTTACCGTCCGATCCTAGAGCGGTTGATCCTGCCTCCGCCGGTGCGTCTTTGTAACGATCGTATACTTTTTGGGCGTTGCCACCACGAACCTGAGCAACTTGCTGAGGGCTATCAGCAGAACCTTCATAGTATTTATGGAATACATAGGCCGCATCACCAGGTGTGCCGACTTCTTTTAATTTACGTAGTGCTTCAGAGTGTGTTCCGGTGAGCTCCGACCACATAAACCCAACCTGACCATCAAGATTGGTAATATCTTTGTACGTCTCCATATATTTAGCTAGTGGTGCCTGGCGTGCGGTGAAGGTCCACTGCGCAATACCAAAACCTTTGCCATTTTCTGGCGTATAGTCGGGTGTCGCATGGCCACCACCCTGAATAATCGTCGGGTCAAGTTGTGATTCAGCCATGAGGTTGCCAATGACGCCAGCTGCCTGCGCGACTGTCAGACCGCGCTGTGGATCAATCAAGAACTTGAATATTTTATCCATGTTATCCAGGCCATTGAGTGATATCAAGCCTTGTGCAACGCCGGTGTCACAGCGCGGATCGTAGAACAAAATATCGTTGCTTGAATAAAATGGCTCGTCAAATCCTACCTCAGCATGCGCGACAGAAACCAACTCATTACTTATGAGGATGACAGCAAAAACAATGGCGATAAAACGTTTAAACATTGATCGCTCCTTGTTTTGGTTTGCGCGCTGCGGTGAGGTACGGGTTTGGATTTACCTGCTTGCCACTACTACTATCGAGCGGCGAACCTTCCCATACCTCAAAGTGTAGGTGTGGTCCGGTGCTATTGCCAGCGCTACCAATTCGCCCAATCTGATCACCAGCATGGACGGTTTGGTTCACTCTTACCAGCACACCGTCGTCGTACATGTGTCCATAGACGGTACTCATGATTTTGCCGCCAATGTTGTGTTCGATCACAATCCAATTACCATAACCATTCGCCTGTCCTGCCGCTTTGACGACGCCGTCGTACGCGGCAAAGATCGGCTCACCTTCTGTTTCGACTGCGCTTTTACCGGCAATATCAACGCCCTTGTGATCTGGCCGATCAGGACTTTCGTAGTCGCTGGTGATGGTGAATTCTGGCCGTGTTGGGAATGCCCAGCCGTCTGCGCCCACGACACCATTTTCTTCTCGTGGTGTTATGGCAGCCGATGATCCGACGGTACCGACCGGTTCGCCGTCGAGCGATTCGTCAACAGACTTATCAAGTGTATAGACACGGTAATGTTTGTTCTTTTCTTCTTTTGCTGGGTCGACACAGTTAAATCCATTACCTTCGTTTTCATCTTGGTTTTCACCCCAACCGACTGTACGATTCGGGCATTCTTTCATGAATTTCGCATAGCTCCAATTACTATCGTCTACTGGTCCACCTTCTGGTTTCGCCTCGCCAGTGTCTGGATCGATTTCATTGTTTGCGACCATCCAATCAACGTTTTCAATTGGGTCCATAGCAAGTTCTTCGTCACTCAACCCATAGTGAACGCCACAGAATGCATCGGCACCAATACCAAGTTCTTGATACCCTATGTCATTACATTTTTTGTAGTAGTTTTCGTCCAGTGTCCGAGCGGCCTTGGCTGGTTTGACGAGGCTCGCAAATGACGTTGGGATCAGGCTGGTAATGTTCATCATTGCAGCACTTGCGCTGGCCTTTGAACGCTGTAGAGTCGGTGCTAATGTGCCAGCGATGGAGCCAACGAATGAATAAGGATTGGTGATATCAAATGGCGTGGCGCGCGCCAAGTACTGCTGGGTTTCGATGTATCGACTGCGTGATGCTTGGCTGGCAGCGGCATATTTCATGCCTTCAGCGGCGCTGGTTGGTTTCATGCCGCGAGCTTTGGCAATACTACCGAAGAATGCCACCGCTCCGACAGCTGCCGCGTCACCCGAATCAATACCACTGATATTTTGGAATACGTTTCCCGCTAGTATTTCCGCACCATGTGCTTCGATATACGGCAGCATCATAGCAAACGCCAACGAGCCGCCAATACCGAGCGCGGTCGACAGTCCAAAAGTACCAACACCCGCGACAATACCGATTGCCAAACCACCAAATCGGACGATCGGGTTTTGAATATACCCGCATTTTTCACTTACCTTTTGCGGGTTTGGGTCACCCAAATTAACCACCGTTGCAACACCCTGTAAAAAGCCATCAAACAGTGATGTTGGGCCACCGCCAATCATAAATTTCGATGCTCGCATGGATAAATCGGGAGCATCACCATAGGCGGCCATTCTATACCCGGGACCATCTTGGGCAACCTTTCCCTTTTCGGGATCAGCGACAGTTGCTGGATGCTCGGCACTACCAGGTTTTCTCAGTTGAGATTCGTCGAGCGTCTCGCTACCCTCATATGGTGTTGCAAGGTTGTTACCAATGAAGTTCACCGAATCCTCGTTGGCACCCTCTGCCTTTATCCAGTCGGCTGGATTGAGTACCATGCTGTACGAAAATCGCGCTGCTTGCGCCATCATAATTGTTTTGGCGGTAGCGGACATAAACCGGAGCGAATTAAACACCGTACAGGCGCTATCCATGTACCCAACAATGCTTGCACCTTTTAGTGCTGCATCCAACACGCCCTTGGTACCACCATTTTTCAAATAATTTTCGCCGCGTTCAGCCTGTGCTTTGCCCGCGTCATATTCCTCTTTTGTCAGTTCGTTTCCGCCACTGTCATAATAATGATCATTGCCGTCTTCATCTTTGCGTATGCTGACTGTTTTCGCATTACTATCTTCGACACCACTGACGACATCGTTAATGCGTTTTTGTCGCTCCTCGTCCGATTCGCCGGTGACTACTGGTGCGCGACTAATTTTGAGTTTGCGAATAACGCTGAGCGCTGTTTTGTCGGTGAGCGATGCAAATAATGGATTGTAGCCCTTGATCATCGCGGCACGGAACGGCACGTTGCTTAATAATTCTTTTTGCAGGTTTTCTGGTTTTGTAATATCAATCTTGTTACCTTTGTCATCTTTAAACGAAATCTTCTCGATTTGTCCCCGGTTGTTATACCACTTGCGCTGGTCTGCGGGGGTTGTTTCAATCTCAATGCCGGCTGCTTTGAACTTTTCGACCTGTTTGTCACTTAGTGTCTTGAATTTACACTGAATTTTGATTGCACCACATGATCCACTGGTTAAATCCTTCAGTTTTGAGCGCAGTAATACAGCGGAACGCTCATCAACGGCGTGGAGTTGCTCGTTGAGGTTTTGTGTGAACACTTCTTTCATTTGAATGATCGCTAACGTTGGTGAGAAAAAGACAGTCAATGCACCGCCACCACCAAAAAGCACTAATAGTAGTGTGATGAGTGAGCTGTTGCGACGAAGTTTTTTGCTTTTGAAGAGTCGCTGCAAGACCTCTTGATTGAAAGTGCGGTTTTGTTCGCGCTTTTCGTGTGATAAATTGCGAGCATTTGGTACTTTTGGTGCCGCACCCTCCTCTTCCTGTTCGCGAACGGTCGAAGCTTTTTTGCCAGAGAAAGTGTAGAACGAATCTTCTTCGTCGCGGATTTGCTTGGCTGTTTTGTCGAATTGATCACGCCAATCCATAGCAAACAGCACCTCCATCAGAACCCTGCTGGTCATCCCACCCTGGATAACTCGTAGTGGTGGACTTCACGCTCATTGCAGTAAGTGATTTCTATCAAATATATACTACCACAAAATTGATATTTAGTACAGATAGTGATATCGAAATTATAAGTTATGAATTAGTAGCGCGAGAAAACGTTATCGTATAATTTTTGATATCTGATATGAGCGTCGATAAATAATTTATTGCCACCTGTTTTGCTTCATCAAAAGCCTGGTTATTCGGGACAATTTCCCCCTTGGATCCATAGGTAACATAGTCGGGCAAAACGATATGGATAGTATCTTTGTAGTAATCCATAGAAATGATAGGAGTATCGTTTGGCTTGAGATAAGTTGGTATCTTATCAACGAGGCGTTCGTCAGGAGTCGTGTTCTGCTCTTGGAGTAATTGATACGTGTGTAGAACATTATTACGGGAGCTATCAATGAAGGCATTTATAAAGACTCGTGAACTTAGCTGGTTGATGGTAGATATTTTTAGATTATCAGAGTAGAACCGAAGATAAGTTGCCTTTGTTCTGTTATCGAATTCGAATAACCGGTTGTCGGTAACATAATAAAGCGTTTTTCCACTTGATACTGCCGATGCAATCGGGGCGACAATATTTCGGCGTATCTGATACTGTGAATTATCGAGGCTGTAAAGTGTCGAATTTGTCATTGCATAAAGCTGGCGACTATCATCGATGTAAAGATGATCCAAAGGTTCACTACTTGGGACGACAGACACAGCGTAGTCGACTTTACTATCTTTGAATTCAATCGTGACAATACGGCCATCTGTCCGTTTGCTATGCTCCTCGGTTTCTTCATGAGAATCAGGGGCTGTTGATGGACTACCAATATAACAGTAAGCAGTTTTTTGCCGTAACACACACTGGATACCAGCACCTGTTAGCCATTTTTTATCCGGTGTATAGCGTTGATATGTAAAATCATTCCCCTGTCTACTCGCAAAATAGACAACACCCTTGTTGGCATTAATAAGGAGGAAATGGTCTGTTGGTTCAACCGCATCAGTGACAATGTTTGTACTATTGAGATCAGATGAGTTGAAGTCGCCAGGAAGTGTCGGGAGTGTGACGGTTTTAGTAGACGGATCAGCATAGAACAGTTGAGGAGATGAACTATTCTCAATACCTAGTAAACCTTTGCCAAATGAGGCAACCGTGAGTGCGGGTGGAAATGTTAATACTGCTTCATTTTTCCACTCCACCCCGTCTGTTCTCGACGTCGTGTAAGTATAAAGACCATTTGGACTACCACATGAGTATGATGCAATTTGATCTGTGTCGGGATTGTAAATCGTACAGCCAAGGCTCTCTCCAGCTACCTTGTCGACATTCTTGTCTCGTTCAATTTGCAGACGAACCTCTTTTAAACCTACCCATGGTAATGGTGTCACATCGACAGTCGTTTGCCACCTACCAACTTTTCCTTCGAGTCGTCCGGTATCGCGTGCAATTAATGCAAGCGAACCGATACGTAGTACACTACTTTCTTTCCCGATTTGATTCACCTGCGTTAGTTCAATATTGTCTTTTGTACCGGAGGGATAAGCAAGAGTGACAATAATAAATGTGTGGGTGATAAAAATACTAACAAGAAAAATGAGAATACCAACAAATATGACGAGTCGCCACCAGCGAAAAATCCAGTTCCAAAACAAATCCCTAAAGTGCACTTGGTGATCCTCCCCCTAATTCTTCCCACAATTTGTTTATCAACGATGTAAATTCTGGATCTCGGCAACAAACTTCTCCACCCCAGTGACCTTTTGGTGAACCACGGTCAATGTGAAGGTGAGGATAGGATCCGTTACCAGTGCATTCACGCCGGCCAACGGTCGATATTTGCTGGCCAGCTGTTACCTTTGACCCTTCCTGTACGCTTGATGCCTCGAGGTGTCCATACCAGTACCACCACCCATCATCACCAACAAGCTGAAACGCCTGACAGCCGCCAATTCCGCTATAGGCGTTATTAAAGCGCTGAATTGTTCCGTTATATATAGCGATAACTCCCGTTCCTCTTGTTGAGTCATCTTGGGCTTTTTTCGAGAGGTCGAATGCTGCCGTGCCATCGTGGTGACAAATACCGGGACAGGGCCAGCTATACCCGTTACTTACTTCACTTTTACCGAGTGCAATTGGAAAGGCGTAACCATCAGCATTTACCTTACCACCCGAACTAGCGCCACAGTTAGCTATGGCTGATCCCACACTTGATGAGGCGGCGGTTCCACTCACACCACTTCCTTTGTACTGATCATAAAGTTTGCGGGCATTTGCTTGACGGGCATCGAGTGCTGCGCCGCCAGAACGTTCAAAAGCTGATTCCCATGCAAGTGCGGCAGCTTCGGGTGTGTTTGTCGCTTTCACTGCATCGAGGGCGCCTTTTTCGTTCCCGCCGTTAACACCATTTCGCGGTTCTTCCAATCCAAGTTCTAGCCCGAGGAACTGCATCTGTGTCTCAAATGTATTGTAGCTTGCACCGCCATATTGTTGAAGATTGGTTTTTCGACCACCGAGCCATTGGGCAATACCGTAAGCACCGCTTGGGTTGAGTGCATTCGGATCGAGATTCTCGCCTGATTCCGCCTGCATGGCACCGACGATACCAGTCGCCTGCTCAAAGGTAAAACCTTTACTTTGAAGATAGTTGAGGGCTTTTTCGACATTGTTTCCGCCAGGAAGTTGGACGGCGGTTACCCCACCAATAGTACCGCAGCCGTTTTTGTTCCAGTAGATGATGTCATTTTGGTTATAAAAATCCTGGGTACTCACCGCGCGTACTGGAATACTCATAACAATAAAAAGCAAAGAAAATATCGCAACAGAACAAGCGACGATATTTCCTAATCGACTCATAATAGTTTCCGTACCTCATCCGGCAGTGCAATAGTATTGGGGTCAAATTTTGTTCCCGGTCCGGCGATAAGAACAATACCGCCAGCATCGCCATTGTCTTTTAGTATAATTTTTGCCTTTCCAACACTAGGATCTTGGGTATTTGTGATGGTGACGACATACCATGCGTTTGGTGTTCGCTGAGCGTTGACAATAGCAAAAGTCGCCTTGCCACTACTATCAGCAAGCGAAGGTTTTTGTTTAACAATACTGTCGAGCAGTTCGGTATCCGAACGTTTTGCGGGCGGTGCGGATACACTGCTTGACGGAGATGGGGATTGTTCAGTCCCTTCTCCATCGCTCGATTGCGAAACGCCAGGAAGTGGGTTTGCCGTGTCGCTACCTGTTTGTGGTGGCTGCACTGCTTGGACGATCAAGATAACCACCCAAATAAATCCCGCGGTAATAATGAGGCTGCCGATTATGATTGCTATTTTTTTCTTGTCCATAAACTACCCCTTCTTCGCCCTATATGCACCAAATGATTCCCTGTAGGTCTGCGTATTGTGTTGGATATTGTTTTCCTTCGGTCCACTTTCGGTCTCTGCGTCGAATATCTTAAACTCTCCCCTTGACGGATCGTTTGATTCGACAATTGCAACGTGGCCGTCCGATGTTACTATGTCACCTTGTTGGGCATCCTTTAATGCGATGGGCTGCCAATACTTGCTTGATTTGTACCCGTCGGGTGCTGTGTAGGCTTGATCTTCAATACCCATGGCTTCAACAAACGCCATGCGAACAAGCCCAGAACAGTCAAGGATTGGTGTCCATTCAGGGATTTTACCAGCCTTGAACTCTTTGATCCACTCTGTGGCATTTGGCACGTCGCCATGGCCGCCGCCCCACTTGTAACGATAATTGTCATACTTGAGAGCACAGGTGTATATGGCTTTTGTATCACCGTTTGGTGAGCACGTTTCAGTTGAAGTATTAGCGAGACTCTGAACATCATCGGTGTAGCAGTTTGAAGTTCCGTCATTTGTACCATTTTGCAAACAATAGTTTGTATAAGCGCGGAAATTTCGAAGCATCTTGCTATCATGTAGGCATTCTTCGCCAGTTGCCCATGCCTGGTCGCGGTCTGAGCCCTCTTCAACAGCCATGTCAGTTGTTCCCCAGTAGGCACCTGTTTCACCAAGGCGCTCATCAGTGCAGTTTTTCAAGAACTTATCATATTGGCTATCTGGTATTGGCGCGCCATTATCATCAATTGATGGTTGCCGTGATTTTTCTTTACAATCATCATCGCAGCCCGTCGTGTCATCAAGGGTACCACCCTCTTGCTCGTTTTTATCTTGACTTTCGTGCATCCAATCAATTAGTTCATCGATGGATTTATTTTTATCTTTCGACTGATCAAGTACTACTTGCAATTCGCTCGGCTGCATAATCGCGACAATATTACAGAATTTATCACCGATCGCCCCGATTGACTTCAGATCCTTATCATCACATTCTTTTAAGCGCGCATCACTGAGGAGGGATGGCTGACTGTACAGTGCATCTGCGTTTGGTGCTAGGCTTTTAGTTGTTGCACTAAAAGCCTTGAACATATTAGCAATGCCTGTGAGTACTGGTGCACCTTCAATATCTTGCGGATTCATCTTTTTGACGATCGAACCCAAGAATGAATATTCATCGGTCATATCAAAGGGATGGTCGCGGGCCTCGTAGCGAGCAACCTCAACATATTCGTTATTGATCTGGTCGGTGAATGCCGTATATTCACTTACTTGTTCGGCAGACTGAGCAGGCTGTAGTCCATACCCTGTTGCTGTGGTTCCAAGTAGTAGTCCTGCGCCAGCTGCCATCGCATTACCAGCATCAACGCCTTTTGTATCAGAGCCAAGGTTCATTTTGGCTAGGTTTTCGATGATTAGTGGCGCAAACTCCTTTACTAACCGCTCAGCCGCTTCCTGGACGGCAAGTTCAATCCCTTTATTTACGGCAATACAGATAGCCCCGCCAACTATTGTGACACTGGCGACAACACAGCCTATTGCTTCTGCCCAATCAACAAGTGAACTGTTTGCAACGCGACATGCTGTTCGGATAGCACCCCTTCCGGACGATGCATTACCAAACCCTGCGAAAGTTTGGATATTATCAATAACTCCATCCATTGTCTTGAGAAGCCCGTTCCCACCAACAAGGTATGATTTAGCAAATTCGGTCAACGCACTTGTATCGCCATGGGCAGCAATTCTATATCCTTGGGAGTCGGTTGCTGATAGATTATATTTCGGATTCTTATCGCCGTCTTTTAACTCTGGTTGTAACGGATCACTCCCTTCAATCGTTTTATTGTTTTCGTAGTATGTGAGACGACTTGAAAGGTAATCGACCTTTTCGGGTGATATCGTGCCCTGGTCTTTAATTTGATCTGCCGCCTGAAACCAAGGGAAAGCAAATTGGATGAGCTTGATAACCCGTTCAATTTTTGCACCAGTAACGATCATTCGTCCGATATTGTATGTTGCACATGCGGCCTGCACTGCAGCAAGAGCTTTGCTATCGACTTTACCAGCGTATTTCCCTGCTTTTGTTTTAAGATCGTTTTCCTTCTCTTCTATTTTCTGCTTTTTTCTTTCGGGATCGGTGTTATTTTCCTCGGTATCTCCATCTGTCTGTCTGTTAAAGCCGTCATCAAGTTCCTTTTTAGTTTTTCCATCAAATGCCGAGCCTTTTGATAGGTGGAACTTATTTAATACGGCATCAAACTTTTTATTGTTGTAAAACGATGCCTTAGGATTGAATGCCTTAACAGCTCGGATTCTCATTTGAATATAGGCTTGAGTGTGTCCATAAAAACTCGAGGCATCTACCACTTTTGTGCTATCGGGGAATGTAATGCTTTTGATTTTGTACCTTTTTATGCCAGTTGTCTGAGGTGCTTTGCCTTCTTTCGCGTCGGCATTAACCTGATCAATTGATCGCCCCGTTGGTTTGCCAGTTTCATCGAGTTCTTCACCTTCCAAGGTGAAGCCATACTTTTGGTAGTCTTGTAGTTGTTTCTCACTAAACGTGCTTAGCTTACATTTGATAGCTATCTTGCCACACCCAGTGCCAGCGTTTTTGCCCATTTTGTAACTAAGGCTTGCACGAGAGAAGAAGTTATTCACTCGTGTTGCATCGGCCCGATCGTTATGAAAAACCTCTTTGATATTTATCAAGAGTGAGCTAGCAAGAAATGTTGATCCGCCTCCAAGACCAATAATGCCAAAAAGTAAGAGCCCGATAATACCCCCAGAAGGGCCGAAGCGTTTACTGCCAGCACCAAGTTTTCCTAAGAACCCTCGAGCAAGGGTGTTGTCTGATCCTGGACGAGAGGTTTTATATAACGAGTCAGGGTGTTCCTCCTTCTCTCGAACAGACTCTCTATCTTCATCGGAGTCGGCGTTATAATTGCGTTGTATTTTGTCGCCGTGCGAGTCAATTTTTTCACCACGAGCACCATCACCATAATTATCAGCGATAATTTGGTCGAAATCTCGATCTTCCTCGGCTTTGGCAATATGGTTGAACTGCTCGTCGTAGTGCTGCTGACCTGGGTCGTAGCTATCTTCGGCGTTGCCGGCCTGCCGCTCGCGCTCCTGTAAATCGTCGGCTACTGCCACTACTCATCTCCTTAAATTTGCGGACCCTGAGGTTGTTCCTGCGCCTGCCTTTGTTGGGCTAATTGCTCCATGCGCTGCTGCTCTTGTTGCTGCAGCTGTTGGACTGGGTTGGTGGTGACCAACTGGTGTTCGGTGCGCGACGCCACAACCTGAATATGCACGTGGTTGGCACCAGCAAAGAATAGTCCCTGCCCGACCGGGAAGTTGGACAGACGTTTTCGCTCCTCGTCGGTGAGTTTAAAGACATCAGCGAGCACGTCGACCGCGCTTGGTGATTGTTTAAGGAGCAGCTGCATGGAACTGTTGGCCACGATAGCGCGGCCCATTTTGCTAGCCATAAAATCCTCAACGTCCTGACTAATTGTCGTGACACCCAGGTAGTACTTTCGGGCGCGTTTGGCGAGGCTGAATAGGAAGTTCGCCGAATCTTCATATTTCATTAACTGCCATGCCTCGTCTACGATCAACATGCGCTTTTTCAGGTGGCTGCGCGTCACGTTCCAAATATGGGACAGCACGATGTACATAGCGACGGGTCGCAGCTCGTCTTCAAGGTCGCGGATGTTAAACACGACCATTTGGTTGTTGATATCAATATTGGACTGCTGGCTGAAAATACCGGCAAATGTACCAGTCGTATATTTACGCAGGCGCTGAGCCAATGCCGGACCACTGCCTTCCATGTGGACGAGCGTATCGTACAGGTCGACCATTGTGGGTGGTTGCGACGTATGTGTCAGTGGATCGCTGGTAATACCAGCACGAGCGTAGGTGTCGATCAATGCCTGGTCGAGATCGGCTTCTTCGGCCGGAGTCATGGCTGCTACATTGGTTGCACCACTTGCCTGCAATGTTGCGCCGCCCAGCATCAGGCGCAAGAGGCCATGGAGCGTCACCAAGTTGGCGCGCAGTGCGTCGTCGGCTTCTTCGGTATCAATAACGCGCGGCAAATCAAATGGATTGACGCGTACGTCTGAATTTAACGACAAACGGATATAGCTACCACCGACCGCGTCGGATAATTTCTGATACTCGTTTTCTGGGTCGATAATAAGCACGTCGGCGCCCATCATCATTGAACGCACAGCTTCCAATTTGACTGTGAATGATTTACCGGAACCAGACTTTGCAAATACCACCATGTTGGCGTTTTCCAATGTGAATCGGTCGAAAATAATCAGGCCGTTGTTGTGCATGTTGATGCCGTACAAGATGCCTTTTTCTTGCGTCAAGTCGGCACTCGTGAATGGGAATGACGTGCTGATGGCACCGGTGTTCATATTACGGCGGATTTGCAACTGGTCGGTCATTTGTGGAACGGTACTGTTCAACCCTTGCTCTTGCTGGCTAGATGCAACCTTACTAAACACCAACTGCTGGCCAAAGATCGTTTCGATTTTGTGCTGGATAAACGCCAGTTCATCCAAGCTATCGGCGTACATAGTGATATATAGGCCATAGCGGAAGAATCGCTCTGACCCCACCTGGATCTCATCGCGCAACTCCTCGGCGTCGTTGAGCGCCGCTTCGAGTCCTGGGTCGCGCGTACGGCCCTTTTCTTCGTTGATGGCCATAGTTGCCTGCATCTGTGTCACTTTTTTGCGGAGGTTTTTCAGCACGATTTCCGATTCAACCGGGTAGAAAAACATACTCACATCGAGCACTTCGTCGATGTTGATAATACTCGACAGCCAGCCAGTGTAAATCTGACGCGGATAGGCGTAGACATAAATAGTGCGGCCGTATTTGGTGCCAAGGCGGAAGTAGCTGGCGTGAATTTCCAGGGACGATGGTGCCACCAAATCACGCAGTGTCGTAATACCTTTTTGAAATGCTTGCTCTACCTCAGCCTGCTCGCGCGCACGCTGCTGCGCAGCAATATCAACAGCGTCTGGTCGCTTCTTGGCCATTACTGCTTATCCTCCTCGCGAATCAAGTGTGGCCGCGGAGCCTCACCTTCACCCTTGCGAACGTACATGGCAGTGATACTTTCAAAATTACCCAGTGGTTCGCGAACGGCAGTATCGGGGTTGTAAAAGTTATAGTACAGCTCACCCAACTCTTTGGTGTTCAATTGTACACACTTGATACCCAGCTGGAACAATCCGCTCATGACTGAATCGACATGATTTTTGATCTCGTCTTTGGCCTTTTCGTAGGCAGCATGGTCAACCACAATCGCGCGCGTCTTTGGTGCGCCGCCAAATATAGTGCCAAACAAGCTTTTACTGCCACGTTTGAGCGTTTCGATATCACCGTGTGGCCAGTATGGGATGATAACGTAGAATGTCTTGTCCATGATATTGGCTTCTTGCGACAATGTATCGATGAAATCGATATAATCATCGGTCAAAACATTGAGGAGCATGTTTTCTTGGTCGCGTCGGATATTGGTCAGGCGCTCGATGTATGGTCCGATATCAACACGCTGCGATCGGATAAGGATTTGAATCGGAAAATACAGTGAGTTCAGGAAGTTCTGGTAGCTATACTCAATACCTTCACGCTCTTTACTACTCATTAGGTCGAAGTTGATCGATTTACAGGCTACCACCGCACGAAAGCTCCCGTCGTTCATGATCACCATATTGTCGCGCAGCTCAGAAAAAAGCAGGCTGTTCTGTGTAGTGTTGGGATTGGTCGGCGGCGCTGGTGTGCGTGCCTGATCGGGCTGTGCAGCCGCACCAGGCTGGCCAGGCACTGGTCGTTGCCCGGGCTGAGGCATAGCAGGACTACCCTGCTGAGGAGCGGGTGCTGGTGCGCCGGGCTGTGGTTGTTGGTTTGGAGGCATGCTTGTTTATTCCCTATTCCTATCAATCTAGCGGAGCGAGATCGTCACCTCATCACCGTTTTTCAGCTCTTTATTTTTCTGCGCCACACGGTTAGCCTCGTGTGCCAATGTTTGTACTGACACGTCAGTTTGCTGTGACAACTCATCCGCCTGCTGTTTGGTCAGTTCCATTGTACCAGTATCGGGGGTAGAAGCGCTAGTGGTTGTCGCGGTTGTCACAGGCATTTGCGCCACTTGTGTGCCACGCTGTTCATTGGCCTCTTCTGCCAGCGCCGTTGCGTAGGCAATCGCATCGCGGCTTTCCTTTTCGGATTGCTGCTTGACGGCCGCCGCTTCACGGGCGCGGATTTCATCCAATGATGGCAGTGTTGACACAGGTAGCGAGTTGTCGGTAGGTGGGGCTGTTGGTGCTGGCGTAGGTGCCACAGTGGCTGCTGCTGGTTGAGGGGTTGGCGGTTGTTTGGCGGCCGTCTGCATATTCGAAATTGCTTCTTGGCGCTGCTGGTCAGCCTCTTCGGTTAAATGTTGCGTCATTGCTTGTGCTGCAGGAGTTGTATTGTCCATCATGTCGGGCGCCTGTTGAGATT
>Ga0164243_10009977_pt1 | contig 13709 bp, 15 predicted proteins | sample OricompcompostOP_FD_108781 | JGI IMG/M metagenome (GOLD analysis project Ga0164243, IMG submission 108781) | Organic Plus compost microbial communities from Emeryville, California, USA - Original compost - Organic plus compost (OP) | ecosystem: Engineered > Solid waste > Mixed feedstock >... | reverse complement strand
CCTGCTCGCCTCCCAGGCCCTCAATCCTCACTTCTGGTCCCCCCCCAAAAAACTTCCCAGTCGTCCCTACCAAGACTACATCGCCCCACCTAGCCTGCGCCCCCGAATCCACCCCCGGTCTGCCGTGCCTTCCCTCCGTCCAGCCAGAGTTGTCCTAGCACCCACGCGCTCCTTCCACATCTGCCTAGGTCGATTCATGCTTGGCCGTTCTTGGTAACGACGTCTCGCCAATGGGTCCAATGTCGTGATGCTGAACCTCGGTGACCCTTGTGAGGGAAAGAACGCACGCTACGTTGAAGAAAAGGGACCAGGATGCCTGCCCTCTCTGCGGAAATAACGGCCTGGTCTCTAGCACACAATACAATTGATGCTACCATTTCTCGCGTAATAAACTACTAGTACGGAGTACGAGGAACTCGACCCTGACTTCCATATCGAATCAACGACGTATGCCCATGGATGTAGCCCATCAAATCAATCAATACTTCGGGCTTCGTACTCTTTCCTCACGCACCCCCTTCCCCTTCCTAGCTTCCCCCCCTTCTCCCCCCCACTAATCCAGAGTAACCCTACGCCGACGGGTGTGGACACTCCAGAAACGCTAGAAGTCGTAGAACACAATCTCTGGGTCAGTTTTCACATCCCAGAACACCGGGCAGCGGAAAGATCCTGAATCATTATAATTACCACTTTGGACTAGTACGAAGTCGTGAGGAGGAATACGCCAATGCAGCGCAGCTGCAGTCCGGTGCTCGTTTGTGCTGAGTTGTGTCTATATCCAGCCTTACCTCTCTCTATGCCTGGCCATCTCTGACGTTCCCCCCCTCTTCTCTTCTTCCCAGTCCTCCATCCTCCTCCATCCTCTTCCTCTCTCCATGTTTGTTTTGCTTTTCTATTGCCAGTTGTATTTGTGTGTCTTTTTTAAACTTAATCTGAGTATTCATTCGAGCTGCCTGTCATCGGGTCTTCTGCAGCGACCTTACTACCCATATATCATATTACCTTGGTCGCTTTTCTTATTTCTCCTGTTGGGCGCGAGCTTTGCGCGCTACTCCTTCTTTTCAACAGCATACGCCCGGGCGCACTTTAACACTCTGCGCCGACGAGGACGCGAAGATGGACCTCGTAAACGATCTCGTGCTGACTCCTTTCAAGGAGATTGTCGAGAAGGGAAAGACCGCGCGAGAAAATGCCGCCGACGATCATCCCGCCATGCACAAGGCCAGCCAGGCCCTCGTGAGGGAAGGCGAGCGCGCACTCAAGAAAATCGAGCCTTTGTGCAAGAAACATGTCGAGGAATATGGTTCCAATTTTTTGGACGCTTTAAAGGAGAATGGTATGTCTTACATGTCCATGGCGAAAGCTACCCGCCGTCGAGCAGACTTACACACAGATGCCCCCGGTGTAACACTTTCTTTGCTTGCCTCGTGGGCTGTATAATAACGCAACATGAATCTTTCCTTTAGATGAGATCGCCCAGTACCGCGCTGATCTCAATGATCTCCTATGGGAATTTGACGACTTTATCGAAATTGATGAGTTCGACCCCGAGAAGTTCTCTGAACTACAGGCCATGTCACGGAAAGCGGCGCCGCGCATCTACGACATCATCATGAGAATGAGGCTAGAGCCAGTGCCCAAGGACGAGAATACAGTGCAGACCCCGATATCTGAGAAAGAAGACGCCAGGGCAACCATCCCTACGCCGCCCCCTTCCGCCATAGGGTTTGCACCACCCCCACCGCCCATTCCTGTGAACACCGCCCTTAAACGAGGACGGTCGGCGGCATCCGCTCCCTCGGCCCCGACAACTCCGCTTCCCACACCCCCGCCGCGGAGATCCCTGCCCACCCCGATCACGAGTGACAGAGTTCAAATCCCGGTCCCACCATTGCCGCCGAATTTGAACCCGTGGGATGTCAAGACAAAGCCTCCGATGAACCACATCGCTCAAGCTATAAAGAATGGCGTCCAGGTCCCTGAGCGTAGGCGGCCTATTGTGACCAATTCTAGTGAGATAGTTCTCCCTCTCATGACGGATAATATTTCGAAACGTGAGAGTCAAAGAAGTTCCCAAGCGCTATCTCCGACCGATTCTCAATACTCGTTCCAACCGCCGAATGAATCTCCAACTCTGGGCACTGCATTGCCAGCGATACCTCTCCACGGGAGAGCGAGAGTTATGGGCTTTCCGCCCTCGGTCAACCGCGTCGTCACTCAATCCATCCCGGAGCACTCGCCTGTGAACGGGAATATGCACCACACACCACAGACTCAGGCCTGGGATAAACCATCCCACTTGAGCTTGTCATCCAATGCCGACCTACCACGGCAACAGTCGGTGGATTCATTCCGTAGCTCCTACGGCGCTGCTTCGTCCTCCGGCGGGGATAGTCGCGCTTCGGCGCTTTCTGCTAACGACGGTTCATCCATCGGAAGCCCCATTTTGGGGCAAGCCGGCGCTCCTGTGACACCCGCCACACCTCGAGACTCAGCGGTGGAATCTCTCCCAGTCATTACGCAAGATGACGATGGTCTCATCCCTGTTGAGACGGAAGGGCCGAACTCGAAGCCGGCGCTACCTGGCATTGCCAGACGTGACACCTCGGTTACACTTGCCAGCTCCTTCTATCAGCTCAAGGGATTCTGCGAGGGTGCCAAGGAGGTTCTTAGGGGCGAATTGGGTGTGAAAAAGGTCAAGAAGCCGTCATTTAGCGGATCGCAACTAACGGCCAAGTGCACACACTGTTTCTACGAGTTGGATTGGAAGGAAATCGAGATGGATATCAACCACAGTGGTAAGTGTAGTGTCTTTTATCCTCCTTCTGAATAGCCCCATCCCACTGAAGCCTCAAGGCTAGGCTAGGCATTTGGTCAATATTTTGGCTGCTCTTCTGTTCCGCTTCTAACGTATCATGTAGCCGATGCGAACTTTGCCATTGGCAAAGTTGGATTCCGCATTCGATTCTTGCAGAAGAGCCATCTTGCTACGAGGAGAGCAGACGAGCCTCTCTATGCTTGCGTCTTCTGTATCCAAGAAGGACGCACTCCTCATGATGGCGATGCAACTGTCTTTTTCTCTCAAAAGGAATTGTGTGAGCATATCTCCCGCCATCCTCGGCCACTGCCCAACGTTCCCGGCGTGACGGTGGTGGAGGAAGCCACGATCCCTCCTGCTATCCGTAGCAGCTATGATCTCCACCTCAAGGGTGAGGTGGAAGAATCTATCGTGGACGAGAAACTGGCAGAGATTTACAAGCTTCCAGTAGCAACGGCGAAGGAGATGGTGAAGAAGATGTATGGCATGAGGCTCCTCCATGACCGCACGCCGGCGTTCGAGTTGGCTCCCGGAGCGCGCATTGTCGGGGTCAGCTTCCCAGACAAATACCACGGTGAGTGGTGCATGGGCTACCACGACGGAAGGTACGCATCGTTCCCATTTGAAGTGGCAAAGCTGGAAGCGCCGCCGCCTCATGAGCTTCGTATGGGAGGTACGAGCAATGTGAAGGGTGTAGCCAAGTGGAAATTCAATACCAAGGACAAGGGCAAGGCGGAATGGCTCAAGTTTGAAAAGGGGGACGTGATTAGCAACATCAGCTGTAAGTTATTTTTACTCCTCCTCCTCTCTCTTTTGTGGGCTCACTGCCCGGAATGAGCCAAGAATTGCGGCTAACAGTTGAACCGGCACAGGGAGCGAATGGGATCACTGGTGCTGGTCCGGCACAAACGCCAAAGGCAAATGGGGAATCTTCCCCAAGTCTCATATTGACTTGACTTCGGTTAGAGAAGGTGATGATGGGTCTGACCGATCTAGCATCATCAGTGGCGGTACCACTAAGACCCGCGTCCTCGGACGGTTCTCGTCCAGGAGGTCGGATACAAGGTCAGATACACGTCCAGACACGCCCTCGGCCAAGAGCTTCGGGCCAGCTTTGGCGGGCTTCCATGCCTAGACGAGATGATCCTCTCCGCTAGACATCCAAGCCGTTGATTCCTTGCCTTCTATATTTCTACATTCACACCGCCATGAGGCCCCGGTCATCTCCCTTTCATATCGTTCACCATGATGGCTTGTACCTATATTTGTCGTTCATTTTACTTCCTTAGATTATACCCGGGGCATCTCCTAAGTTTCTTTTTCTTCTATTTTTTGCCTCTTCTCACATAACGAATGGACTGGGATACGAAGGAATCTATTGATAACTGTGGCTTGGGAAATTTGTGAATCGGAATTAGTTCCTTGATTCAACGATAGACTTCTACGACGGAAATTGAGAGAGCGATTATTCCAATTCTCCTATTTTTGCAGGACTTTACTTGTACTTTGGGAGTGTGGGGTTTCTGTGTCATTCTGCAGTTACATCGTACACGCCACTATCTTCCACCTATATTAAGACGTTCGCAGCAACGCCGATGCTTATCGGAGGTATCAATTGAAGTCCGCAGAATGCCTGACGGGTCTCGACGTGCCGTGGGGCTGGTGGCTGGTCCAGTCCAGTCCTCGTTGAAAACGCCCGCTTTATCGCACGTGTCCAGGTGAGAAGTCGACTGTCTCTGGGACCATTAGAGGACTCTACTGTTGTTTATCTCCGTCTTAGAATACTCCGTAGAGCCCACTTGTCAACTCCATATGCAATTAGATTCGGAAATACTTACCGAACTCGGTTGCTAGGGGCACTGAAAGGGCATGCCCATGCCAGCCTTTGTGGAGTTATCGGGGCCCCTGTCGGGCTAGCACTTCGAAGTGGAAGCAAGAAAGTTCGAGGAATGGAGTGGAGGTTAACACGACCGCGAAGTACATTAGATAGCACCATTTTCCAGACGCACGTGGCGGCGGGGGCAAGAGGAGTACGAAGTTACCACGACGTGTACGGAGTACACTAAGTACCCTGTCAAAGCAGGGGGAGGCTGGAAACCCGGAATATCATCTCGAAAGCGTGGGATCGGAGACGATCAAGTTGGGGGGCCATTACTCGCCTGGGTGAATATAAAGTGGAGAGGTGGAGGAAAAGGTAAACTAGTAAGGGGGTGGGAAGCATACCGAGAGGGATTTTCGCCTTCTTGGGGTTGTTCTGCCAGTGTTGCGGAACGACGGACTGCGGACTGCGGACTGCGGACTACGGTTACCGAGCGTGAAGTCGGTTGGTTAGATGCTTACTTCGTAGTTTACGTACGAAGGAAGAAAAGAAGGTGCATGGGAGAGAAGAAGGATGGCGAGAGGGCTACCGTTAGCGTTGCAGTGGGCTGAGCCAAGCTCTCGGTATCTCATTGCAGCTGTTGGGGTGCTTCAGATGGGGTGTTGATTGTCGTGGTGGTGATGATATTGATGACGGGGATGCAGATGCAGATGCGGATGCGGATACTGGTGGGTGTGGAGATGATGGCCTTTGTTCCTGGTAAGGGAGGCGAACATCAATTGATCAATCGATTTTCGATTTGAATGCCGGTCGTCTTCACAGCTCGAAGCTACAGTCCTGGGACCCACGAGGTGCCCTGGCTGGTTATCCTGGTTCGAGGTGTTTGGTTGGCAGGCTTCGTCTCATGGCATGCCGTCTTGAGATTCGACGTGAGCTGTGGCCTCTTCATCACGTCAATACCTTGATATTGCTTGGCTCCAAGTAGCATCTCCTACGACGCTAAAGTGCCATTTTACAACCAAGTTTACGAAGCACGCTCGGAGAATATAGCACAGACAAAACTCGCTCGTTCTTGAACTGTTCTTTCGGCAGAAAGTACCGAGAACGACGCATTAACAAGAGTCCCTAAACAATATCGAACGTAAAGTGATTACTACAGTCGCTTTCTATCATTCTAGAAATTCCCTGGAATGGTCTACTTTTCAACCCCTCGTTTCTTTGGATGCGCCAGCGAGATTGGAAGAGAACTCGGTGCCTGGATGATCGACAGTCCTGAAGTTTGGGGAGTTTGGGGTTGTGGCCCTGATTTGCACACCGAAATGAGGAGCAGATCATTTTTGCGATACTATTTTTTTTTCTCTTTTGCTTTTCCGTTTTTGCCTTTGTGTTTCCACACCAGCCCCCCCCCCCGGAAGATGGGAAAATCATGGGGCGCCTCTTCCACGTAGGATAAGACGGATAGTAATTACTTCGTACGTGCCTAACCTTAATTGTTTGACATCAAATCGACCTGCCGCCACCGAAGTCAAATCAGTTCAACGAGGATAATTCAACTTATGCCTCATTGGGCGCCGAAGGATGCGCAATATGGCGAGAGAGAGGGAGAGGGAAAAAAGGTGGCTCCTTGAGAAATGCAGCTTCCGCTGCTCGATGCGGATGTGAAGCTCATTTTTGCCCTGGCTGGTAATTCTTCTGATTGATCCGGGCAGACATGTGAATAGTTTTGGGAGACCTTGTTGTGCTGGCTGCCAACCACGTTGTCGGGACGAGGCGAGTGTCGAAAGCGCTCGTGGTTGTTGGGTTGGCGAGAAGGATCATGGATGCGATGCAGGCGCACCTTCTCGCTCACCGACGAGAAGCGGAAGTCGTCACACACGAAGTGGCATCTTGGCTTCACAATCATATGCAATCATGTGGGTGTGCAGTTCTGGCTAGGCACGGCACCGGACAAGGGCATGACATTAGTTGTGGCTGGGCTGGGCGTCGAGAAGTCGAGAAAACGTACCCTGGTACTTCGTACATGCAAGTTTTCCAATCTTGGATGGAATCGCGGGTTTAAATGTCTCGTACCTTTCAAGGTACTGAAGGTGTCACTGCTGCAGGAACCATGACCCATGACGAGTCCAAAGTCTTGCATTATTGCCAACGCCAACAATGACACCAAGTTACCAACAAACAAAGTACGACTCGGCACTTCATACACGCACCCAGGAACTGGACTGGCTGGTTGATGTTTTGTCGTTTGTTTTACGGAAGCAGTGGGAGATATTCGCAATGGACCGATGCTACCCTGCATAGCACGGAACTCCATGGTTCAGGAACCTCACATATAAACTGACATGATGTAATTCAATGTCCCCACGTGTGTGCTCCCGTTGTGGTTCGGGAATCGGGACCAAAGCACAGTACTCTCACCAGCGCTCTTCCATTTTATGGACTTTCATTCCGTCCCCCAGAGTGCTCAGACAGCACCAACACCACCAACCTCGCCCACGCACGCTCCGTGGTTTAATAACCAGGTCCTTGGACAGAGATCATCGCTGGGCACGGACTGCCTGACTAGGCGTGCCGTCGTACGAGGCAATAACTCCTCTCCTAAGAAAGAGTACTGACTTGTACGAAGTACAACTATATAATAGTTTGCGAAAGTAATATATGTAGTATTAGAACTGTGCCAGCAGTGCCTTCACTCCTTGGCGGTCTTCATGGAAGATCTGCTGCACAGTAAGGGGCTCTTAGCAGTGTATGATAAGAACAAACCCGGTGGCAGGCTTCGGGTTTGGTAACTCGGAAGATTTGAGAATAAACGAGCCGATGCAGATTGCGGGGGTTCTTCAGCATCCTGCTCTCATACCCCAGGAACTGTAACGTTTGCAAACATGACGAAGAGTATTTGTAACATCGTTAATAGTTTAGTTTGCCCGTTGATCGATTTTTACCACCGTCTCTCAGAAAAGAAAAATAAAAGGAAGAGAGGAATGTCAAGGATGCCAGTTCGCAATCTCCTATTTAATCTTTCTGAGTTGTGATGGGACAAGGCTCCCTCGTTCCTGAGATGGCGGCTTGCCTGGTACAGGTCCCTGCCAACCCAGTTCGTCTCATCAGCTGAGACGGGGGGAATGAATGGACGGTGGGACTCTGGATACGAACAAGGGAGGTTCTACAGGAGATTCTGAGGGGAGTTTGGGACTATTCGGATCACGTCGTTCTGTCGCTGGCTTCCCCCTTTAGACCATATTGAAGGAACCTTTTCTCCGATTCTGCTGCCCATTTGAGTGGACAATGTTATGCGTCTCAGGGCGCTCATCGTCGAAAAGACGACGCTGGGTTGTGTTTCGCCTGACAGTTAGATGTTGGCGAATGCTACCCTGCAGCTACTTTGTAGGGGTCGGCTCTTCTCCTCAACGTCCAAGCCAGGCTCCCAAGACGGCTTCCCACATGGCGCGGCATGGCATGGCAAACCCGAAGAATTTTCGAAAGCCGCATTTCCCCATGCCTGGAGACAATGGCATGGGACAATGAAGAGTTGACGAATGCGGAGCACTGAGGGTGTATGATCCCTTGTCTATCACTTGACCATCTCCACTGCAGTTTATTAGGACTTCGTCCTGAGCTAACCTGTAACGAGGGCAAGGCAGGCGATAATTCCGCCGCCATGCCATGAGCACAGACGAAGTAGATGACATGGGCAGGGGGAAAAAAAAAGGAAGAGTCGGCGGCGAGAACAATAATGGGCTGGCTGATAACAATACCTGGGCAGACAAACCCTTAATCAATATCTACTTCGTACTTTGCAGGGCCGTTGACATGCCCCTCTAAAAAGGGCAAGGCTCGAAGCTCTGAAGAGTGTGCCCCAAAGCATGCTCACATCCAAGTACCACTATCATGGCTTCACCCAAAGAATCGATCTTTTATATACCTCAACTTGGAGTTTGTTATCACCTCTTTTGCCCGGTCCGAATATTACCTCATATCTTGGTATGCCTCGACTGGCTCACGGGGTAGCAAGTCAGCAAATCGACGACTGCCCAGACCTAGGAAGCACACTACTCTCTGAAGTAACTCGAAGAGTCCAAGTCGCATTATGCAGCGTTGCACATTGCGCACGCCATGATTGTTGTTAGTGCCATATTGTGTCCTTGCACCTCCCCTTTTGAGACGAAAAGCCAAACTCTCTCGGAGAGCAAAGATCGAGGTTGAGGAAGCCCATTGCTCGCACAAAGATTTGCTCCTGGGATCCACCCCACCCTTCGCCGACCTTGGCTGCAGAGTGCCTGTGTTCCTGAACAGTTTTGTTCACGGAATATCCCCCCTCCGTTTGACGCAGCCACTTTGACGTTGATGTTGGTGGGTGCCCTCGATATTCGAGCATTGACCGCAAGGCGAGTTCACACGCACAACGCGCCTCTAAAACCGAACCTCCCTACGAAGTACTTGCATGTCCACGTCTTCCTTTCCTGTCCTTGAAGCGGGACTGTCCTCCGCTTCTGTTGCAGGGTGAAGAAGGTGAATGGAAAGACACCCACATTCCACTGCTTGAGAAGTCTATCGAGGCACAGTTGTCATGGAGTGAATCAGCATTGCCCCTTGCGATACGGTAGTGACCACTGATTCTGTATTTTGCCATTATTCTCACTAAACCACATTGCTATCAAGTACTGCCAGGCCTGGCGAAGTAACGTGGAATTAATGTTTCGCCTAAAAGATCAATGCTGAAATTAAAGATTGGATTGCCCTCGATGCGGCTATAAGAAAGTATGCAATAATATTGAGTCGAATCTCCGTTTGCCTTGGTGCTTGGTCTGACTCGAAGCGACACCTCGTACAATCCAGACTCGATTTATTGTTGATGTGAGTACTTCATACAAAGGACCACTCTGCAGCCAGGCTACCTAGTATGCCGCAGTCTGTGACAGGGCCGGGTAGAGAGCGGCACTCGAGAACAAGCTTCAGTGCTGGAGAGGCAATAATATTGTGCTGCATTCAGTGGAATTGATGGGTCTCAATTGTACCTCTGTTATTAAGTCCATGCGCTTCAAATTCTTTCTCCGTCCTCGATTCGGTCGCCTGGCTTTGTCGCTGTACTGCAAAGTACGAAGCACTCGGCCAAGTACTTCCAAGTTGCTGATGATGTATTTTCCCATTCTGAATTGCCTGAAATGATTTGCTCCAACTTGGGGGTCTCGCCCTGGTTCCTCCATTCTTTTGTCCCGCTCCTCACTTCCTCCCTCGCGCTTTCCCTCGCCCTCGCCCCTGTACCTGTAAAGTACGGCGGTCTTTCCCTTTCAAGCCTCAGTTTCTTGTGACTTTCAACCTGCCGCTTTTGTTCGCACCTTCCATGCTTCCATGCTCGAGGCGTATTTGGCAAGTACGAAGTACAAAGTAGCATCTTCCATCCTTCCTCTCATGCTATTCCCGCAGCCCCGACTTTTATCTCCTCTCCATGGCTCCACCTCCACAGTCAAGTCGTAATCCACGATCCAGCACATTGATACATTGACCAAGGTTCTCATTTACTCTAATTCCCCTCTGCTCCTCTCTCCTCCTCTCCTTAGACTCCTCCGCTGGCGCCTCGCAATTGATCTCTGCCTCGGCGAGTCTCGACATCCCAAATCAACCGCATTTGACCTTTGCGCACGAATGTTCGGTGGTTCTGTGTCCTTGATGGACCCGAATCGCTCTCCTGTCGTCTCACCAATTTCAACTGATATAGGCACCATCGACTGGTAACTAGACTTTCCTGGTCTGGCCGCAACACTGCGCCCTCCGTCAAATCCGAGAGCAATCAGACTTTCGAATCGCCATTGTCACCATCTGTCATTTCTCATCTTTCTCCGACTGCGACTCGACCCCTCTCTTACTTCAACCCGTTTTTCTCGATTCGTTCAAACCACCTACACCGCTGCCCAGCCTTACGCCTCGAGCGACAACCTGCGAGTAATACCGCCGATTGACCTGTCCCACTTTCGACCTGACATCCACCAGCTTCCACTCCTCTCTCTCCCGAATCGAGCCACGCCTGTCCCGACAGCATTTTTTTTCCTCACTTTGTGCCCAACCTCAAAAGCAGCCGTTGCACGTTGATCGAGCCGTGCCAATTTGTTGTCGGCGACCGAATCACCGTTACCAACCTGCCCCGTTCGACCTTACCGAGTGTTGCACACCGCCGACACCGTCACCGCTTCCTCCGTTGGACAATCGTTCTTCGTCTGTCATGGGCCTTGGATTGTCGGCAAAAACTTGATATATATTTACCAAAATTTGGGAGGAACAGAGTTGTCTCTCGAAGTTCTGTCGTGGACAGCGCCAACCGTATTGACTCGACCCTTTATCCCCCCTCCTTTGATTTTGACCTCCGACCGTTGACGGCACGCCGCGCACTTTAATGTTCACAATGGGTGCATGTATGAGCTCAAACAATGAGGAGGCCATTAGGAAGAAGCACAGTCAAGCCATTGACAAGCAGCTTGAGGAGGACTCTAAGAGGTTACGACGAGAATGCAAGATTCTACTGCTAGGTGTGAAGTTTTCTTTGCTTTTCTTATTCTCCTCCCTCCTCCCTCCTCTTTGCTCTCTTTCTTTCTCTTCTTAATCAGAGAGCAACGCCTGGCCTACACACCTCACTTCTACAGCAGCTAGACATTTAATTACAAGAGCAGAGGGCTGACCCTGGAGAATGATCTAGGATCTGGTGAGAGCGGCAAGTCTACTATCGTAAAGCAGATGAAGATTATTCACTTGAAGGGGTACTCGGACGATGAGCTTTACAACTACCGCCCGACTGTATTCAAGAACCTGGTGGAATGCGCCAAAGCGGTCATCCAAGCAATGCACCAATTCGAAATACCCTTCGCCAATGATGAGAACAGCATGCATGCCAAGTTCCTGATGGAATACTCTGCCGAATCCGGGCCCCAGGCCAACATCGATCCCGCAGTCGGCACTGCTGTGAAGGCAATATGGAATGATCCTGCAAAGGATATTCTGATGGAGAGGCAGACAGAGTTCTATCTGATGGACTCGGCGCCTTAGTATGTGGCCAAGACGGCCTACCCATTCCTTGGCTGACCATGGCTCTCTATATACCTTTTTTTTTTCCTTCTTTTTTTCTTCTCTTCTTCGGATAAGACTAATTTGACCCGTCTATAGCTTTTTCAACGAAGTTGAGCGAATCGTAGCGCCAAACTATTTACCTACCGAGATGGATGTATTGCGAGCACGAACAAAGACTACTGGTATATATGAAACTCGGTTCCAGATGGGTCAACTAAGCATACAGTAAGCTCCATCCGTCTTCCATCCTCCCCTCTCTAGTGTGAGGGCTGATCTTTGGACATTCTGGCTTACACGTTAAACAGCATGTTCGATGTTGGTGGTCAGCGAAGCGAGCGCAAGAAGTGGATCCACTGTTTCGAAAATGTCACATCCATCATCTTTTGCGTTGCGCTTAGTGAGTACGACCAGGTTCTACTGGAGGAGAGCAGCCAGGTAAGCTTCGAAAAACGCCCTCTTATCACCATCGCTAGCAGGCCTTCAACTGGGAGGCTCATGGTGCAAGTGTTTGAGAGTAATGCCTAACAGAGACTCCCTGTTCTAGAACCGAATGATGGAGAGTCTGCTACTGTTCGATTCCGTGGTCAACTCGAGATGGTTCATTAGGACAAGTATAATTCTCTTCTTGAACAAGGTCGACATCTTCCGTGAGAAGCTCAGCCGTTCGCCGCTCGGAAACTACTTCCCAGACTACTCCGGGGGCAACGACGTGAATAAGGCCGCCAAGTATCTACTTTGGAGGTTCAATCAGGTTAACCGAGCACACCTCAATCTCTACCCTCAGTAAGTAATATAGCGGGTGCTCCTTTTTGGGGGCAAAAGGCGTTTACAAGAAGCCACTATCCAAAGGATATGAGCTAACGGAACGCCCTCTAGCTTGACGCAAGCCACAGATACGTCAAATATTCGACTCGTGTTTGCGGCAGTCAAGGAAACGATACTGAACAACGCACTTCGAGACTCTGGCATTCTATAAGCCGACAATCGAATACTAACCTTAGCCTATATTTTCCGCCTTCCTTTACTTCCTCATTCCCCCTTTTTTTCACCGGCTTTTCGAAGAATACGGCCTCCTTTTTAGTGTTACCCCCTAGCATGGACCGGCGTTCAGGTTACGACTTTTTTCGGTGGTTGTTAGTGAAGGAATACCACACACTACACTCGTTCTTTAGCGATCTCGCGATGCAGATACGGCGTTCCTCTTTGCATTTCGATCGACGTTCTTATAGTTATACCACTTCCGGGCCGTCCAGTAATATCACAGGCACCAGTCCCATCCCAAACGTTGAGCCTCCGTCTATTCACCCGCATCACATCACAAGGCGAGCGAGGCTCATATTAGATGTTCGTGATGCAAGTACCTCCGGGCTCAACCATGCCGTGCGGTGCCTAGCTTCTTACCATGACGGCCCTCCCTCATCCCGCCCCACGCGCCGGTTAGCTGAGGATTTTTCTAGGAGGAAATATTCCATGGAACTAGGCCTATGTCTAAGCCAGAAGCTGAAAATAAACCCTTTTACGGCCTTTCTTTTCTTTTTTCTTCCCACCAATGGTTGTGTTATTTTCTGGGCAGACAGGGATTTGTAAAAAGCCGGCACCCGGACGGCGTTTCTGTCGAGGCTTGTTCAGTTCTTCGCTATGACGATGAGGTCTCAGGTTTCTCTTTGTTTGACGGAACGGAGGGATTATTGGCAGCAGAGCTGGCCTTTGGGTTTTTGCATGATGGGCAGCTCTACACGACAGATAGGATACTTATAGACTATTCTTTTTCTTTTCTTCTCATTAGATACCTCGTTGTTGTCCGCTAGCTGGTCGTGGTTCGCGCCAACCAAGGTCCGCTATCAATCTAGTTTCATATCGGGTAGGCCATCCCGGTCCCGGGGATATATATGTGAGACCTCCGGACCTTAACGGGATGAAGAGTGCTGAGGATCTAGATTTGTGGGTGGGTGGGAAAAGAGAGTGTGTATGTGTATGTTTGGATGTGTGCTATTTAACATTTCCCCTCCTACAAGGTCT